>Ga0265332_10000152_pt1 | contig 55802 bp, 47 predicted proteins | sample 41926metaG_FD_202084 | JGI IMG/M metagenome (GOLD analysis project Ga0265332, IMG submission 202084) | Rhizosphere microbial communities from Carex aquatilis grown in University of Washington, Seatle, WA, United States - 4-19-26 metaG | ecosystem: Host-associated > Plants > Roots > Rhizosphere...
ATTTTGAGTTCATCGTTTATCCTACCCCCGTTTTGAATGAATAAATTTGTTGTAGGATAGGCATTCTGCCTGTCCATCAAGAAATTACCCGCTCCTCTCCGTTAATGATACATCCCTTCCTGCCGATAAGAAAGATATTCTTGCCTGTCATTAACAATGACCATCAGGATGACTGACCTACCCAATCATGCAAGGAACAGTGGGACACACATTTCTGACTGTCCATGTAGACTTTCCTCAGTCGACCTTGACCTTGAAGGCAATAGAGAATAGAGCGATTCTTGAAACTGTTTTTTGGGGGGGATGTTTCCGGAGTCAGCGTAAAACATTGAATATTCTTCCCTGAATGACTTCTCAGTCTTACGTGTTCAATATAGCAATATGCTGCATAGATTTACAAAGAATTCTCCCTCGTTCAAAATTTAAAAGGTGTATGGTGAGGGGAGGCAATTTGGCAAATGTTGTCAGTGGGACAGTCCACCATTACTGTTGGCGAACCGCCTGTCAAATAGGACAGACAAGTTCGAAAGGAATGGTTTCGCCAATTGTCTGACCTACCAATACACTGAAATTGGCCCCGAATGAAAATCCGTCGCTTACTTTAATCCTTGAATCGCTTAACCAGCACATTTGCAAAATCCAAGTCGTCCGGTGTCGTAATCTTAATATTGTCAAAGCTTCCTTCCACGATTGCCGGACGGATACCCAGCCGCTCGATGAGAGAGGCGTCGTCCGTTGCCTCGACGTGTTCGCGTCCGGCTTTTTCGTATGCGTCGAGAAGCAATTGCCTGGTGAACGTCTGAGGGGTCTGTGCCGACCACAGCACAGAACGGTCAAGGGTTCGTTCAAACCGCCCTTCGTCATTCCCGACCTTCACCGTGTCTTTGACACGCACTGCAACGACCGCGGCTGAGTGCACCTTTGCCTTTTCGATCGACTCAAGAATTACTTTCTGTTGGATGAACGGCCTCACGGCGTCATGAACGATGACAATCTCTGTCCGCGGGTCGATACGGCTCAACGCATTGCTGACGGAGTCCTGCCTCCGCTTGCCGCCTTCAACAATTTTCGCCGCTTTGGAAAGATTGAACTCGCCGACAAGGAATTCGACCTGCTGTCTGGTCGTTGGCTGGACGGCAATTATTATTTCGTTGACGGCTCCGCACATCTGAAACCGTTCGAGCGTATGGATAATGATCGGTTTCCCTTGCAGCAATAAGAACTGCTTGCTAACTGCTGTTCCCATACGTTCTCCGGCTCCGGCAGCCGGAATAATAACACTAGTAAACATACACACTCACTTTCCGACAGCGGGAATGACCGACCTGCCAAAATATTCTATCACGAAATTAAACCGTGGAAAAACTTTAGGGAGACGCATAATGCTGAACACCATCACGCCGATGGCCATGCGGTCTATCCACGACGAAAGAGGCCAGCCAAAATGGATGGTGAAGCTTTTATTGGGCAGCTCATAATCCAGCGCATATAAAATCTCGACCATGCTGTCGTATAACGTCTGCCCCCGGTTTGCAAACCGGTAATGATTCGGCGCAAGTTTTTCAGGAATTCCCTGACGCGGTGAATAGAAGCTGACGTAAACGGACGTTGCCAATTTTTCTTCGACGCTCGTTTCCTGCGGCCGGCGGAAATATACGTCAACGTGATCCGCTTCACTCTCCGCAATGGAAAAAATCATACTCATCGGAACGTCTGTTTGCTTGATCTGTTTGATCTCGGGAGCTCGTTTCTTCGCCACCCGCAAGCCGATGAATAGGAAGGTCGCCGTCACGGTCCCCCATGTCAACGTCCCGTACGGTTTTTCATACGCAAGATAAAGGAAACAACTCAACAGTATGATGAACAAAACGAGCGTGCCCAACCGCGATGTGTTATAGCCGCCCACAGCCTTTGTCCCTTGAAAATACCTGTAGATGAGCAGGCTCCCCATATTGATCGTGAAGCTTGCAAGGAGGCCGACGGCATACATCTCTGCAAGAGTTTTCTGGCTGCCATTAGTGATAAAAACAATGAACGTAAAAAATAATCCGCTGCAGATGTGAATCCGGTACAGCGACTGCCGACGGTTTGTTTTAATGATCCACGAGAATCCATACCTGTGGGCGACACGCTCCATCAATTCGCTCGACGCAACGTACGCCGTGTTGACGGCCATCATCAGCAAGACACTCGCAAGGATGCCGACGATGTAACCGAACGGAATGCCGCCGACCATTTTTGCAAAATGTGCTATCAGATCGGTTTCGTGCGCTGAAACATCAATGTTGGAAGAAAGAACGATCATCGAAAGAAGCGGCGTAAAAATACCGATCGTCACGCCGAGAAAGATATACGCTTTCCGGATATCATGCCACGACTTTACAAGCCCTGCCGTCTGTACAACGGATTCGATTCCGGAATAGGCCAGAATACAGCTTGAGATGCTGACGATGATTATAAAGTAGGTGGCAAACCAGCTCCCTTCGTCGAACCGCTGTGCGGCGCTGGCGAAGGTCTGCCCGATCCGTTCCATGTTGTGGGCATCGGCATGAAGAGCACCGGCAGACAGAAGATTGATAAGTATGATAGCCGCTACGACAAAAATACCGAAAGTGAATTTTGCATTTTCCTTAATGCCGATAATATTCAATCCGGCAACAAACCAGATGAGGACAAGTTCAAGCAAGAACTTTCCTGCGGCCGAAATCGGGAAAAAGGCCATGCCGTTTTCTATCGCGCTGACAGTCGAAATGCTCGCGGTCAAAACATAATCGACAAGGATCGATGCGACGGCAACAAAGGAAACCGTAGGGCCGAGCACAAGATATGAGAACGAATAGACGCCGCCGCCCCGCACTCCGTGCAATTCAAGGATTTCCGCAATCTCCACCATGCGAGTCGAGAGTATTCGCATGAGAATCGATGTGACTGCCAGATAGACAATAGCGTGGTAAGCAATAACGCGGAAGGCTTCGCTCGGTGCATAGAAAATCGACGTCAACTCGTCCATCAACGTAATAATTGCGATGGAGAGCCATGTCAGCCACCAGCGCCCGTTGGAAAAATAAGCAAGAAGATCCTTTCTGGTGAAAAGGTATGCGAACACACCAACGAGAACAATGTTGATGGCCGCAGAAACGATGAACCGCTCCGTAAACATACGACGATGAATTGTAAATTAGAATTGTCTCAAAGAATCAACATGGCATCGCCGTAACTGTAAAATCTATACCCTTTCTTGATCGCAAGCTTGTAGGCTCGCATCACGAAGTCGTGGTCGGCGAACGCCGCCGTCAGCATCAGCAGCGTAGATTCCGGCATATGAAAATTGGTGATGAGCTTGTCGGCAATTTTAAAATCGTACGGAGGGAAAATGAATTTATCCGTCCAGCCCCTGCTGGCTTTAAGGTGGCCGTCGGTTGTTACGCTCGACTCAAGCGCCCTGCACGTGCTTGTACCGCACACGAACACGTTGCCCCGGTTATCGATGACCCGGTTGACAACGTTTGCGGCCTGGTCATTGACCTCGAAATATTCCGAGTCCATTTTATGTTTCGTCAGATCCTCGACCTCGACAGTCCGAAACGTCCCCAATCCGATATGGAGAAGAACAGAAACTACTTTTACGCCCTTTCGTTCCAATTTTTTAAGAAGCGGTTTCGTAAAATGAAGTCCCGCGGTCGGAGCTGCTACCGCACCGATAGTCTTCGCATAGACCGTTTGGTATGCATCCTTGTCCTTTTCAGTCGGATCCCGTTTAATGTACGCCGGCAGCGGCGTCTTTCCGATTTTCTCTATGAGCTTGAAAAAATCGCCTTCGTAGTTGAAGCGCACTGTCCGTCCGCGCGAGGTTGTATTGTCGATCACCTCACACGAGAGATTGCCGTTGTCGAAATAGATTTTGTTCCCGATACGTACTTTTCGCGCAGGGTCCACTATGACATCCCAGATGTTATCCGTTGCGTTCAATTGGCGAAGAAGAAAAACTTCGATCTTAGCGTTGGTTTTTTCTTTGCGGCCGTACAGGCGCGCTTGGAAAACCTTCGTCTCGTTGACCACAAGGCAGTCCCCCTTTTTGAAATAATCGACAATATCGCGAAAATGTTCTTCGCTGATATTTTCATCGTTGCGGTTCAATACCATGAGCCTCGAACGGTCGCGTGGCGAAACAGGATGTTTTGCAATAAGGTTTCGCGGTAAAGGGTATTTGAAATCCGAGAGTTTCATCGCGCTGCTGTTTCTTTCTGGGGAAACATTCCCTTTGGTGGAACATACGCTCTTACGGGAGCGAGTGGATTATTGTTCAGTGATCAGTATTCAGTAAACAGTAATCAGGATCAGAGAATATTCGTGGTATCTCCATACTGACTACTGCTTACTGTTTACTGTTCACTGCCTACCGATTACTTCTTCTTCGACTTCGTTGCCGTTTTCTTGGCGCTTGATGCCGGTGCGTCTTTCAATGCGGCACGCGCAGCAGCGAGCCGGGCAATGGGCACGCGGAACGGCGAGCAGCTCACGTAATTCTGGTTGATCTCATGACAGAATTCTACGCTCGACGGTTCGCCGCCGTGTTCACCGCAAATCCCGACTTTCAGGTCGGAACGTACTGAACGGCCTTTTTCGATGGCCATTTTCATCAACGCTCCAACGCCGACACGGTCTAATACTTCAAACGGGTCTTTCGGAAGAATTTCCATTTCCACGTAAGGAATAAGGAACTTGGCTGCATCGTCACGGCTGACGCCGAGCGTTGTTTGCGTTAGGTCGTTCGTTCCAAAGCTGAAGAACTCTGCAACCGTCGCAATTTCGTCCGCTGTGATAGCGCCCCGCGGGATCTCGATCATCGTCCCGACAAGGTACTTGAACTTCACTCCTTTTTCCTTCATCACTTCGCCCGCAACCCGGCGAACAATTTTCTCCTGGTTCTCTAGCTCTTTCACGTTGCCGACAAGCGGAATCATTACCTCCGGCTCAACCTTGATCCCTTTCGCCTGAATGTTCGCCGCGGCTTCGAAAATTGCCCGCGACTGCATTTCAGTGATTTCCGGATAGATAATGCCCAAACGGCATCCGCGTAAACCCAGCATCGGGTTGAATTCGTGCAGGCCTTCAACGCGCTGATGCACTTTATCATAACTGATGCCGATCTCGGCGGCTAATTGACGCTGAGCAGCTTCATCGTGCGGAACGAATTCGTGGAGCGGCGGATCGATCGTCCTGATAGTAACCGGCAGGCCGTTCATCGCTTCGAAAATTCCTTCGAAGTCCGTCCGTTGCAGCGGAAGAAGCTTCGCGAGCGCGGCTTTGCGCGCTTCCACCGTATCCGCCAGAATCATTTCGCGCATCGGACCAATCTTGCCTTCGCCGAAAAACATGTGTTCGGTCCTGCACAATCCGATTCCTTCAGCGCCAAATGCAACGGCGTTGAGCGCCTGGTCGGGTTGATCTGCATTCGTCCGGATTTTAAGGCGGCGGTATTTATCCGCCCATGACATGATTTTTGCATACTGCTGGTACACCGGAGCTTCCTTAGGTGCAAGCGTTTTGCTGACCAGCACCTGCAGCACTTCGGACGGCTTCGTCGCCACCTTTCCTTCGATGACTTCACCCGTTGTCCCGTCCAATGAAATCCAATCGCCTTCTTTAATCACCTTGCCCTTAACCTTCATTGTATGGGTCGAGTAATCAATATCGAGCGACGCACAACCCGCAACGCAGACTTTTCCCATCTGACGTGCAACGAGTGCGGCGTGCGATGTCATGCCTCCGCGCGCGGTAAGAATTCCTTCCGCCGCATCCATGCCTTTGATGTCTTCGGGGGAAGTCTCAATGCGCGTAAGAATCACAAGCTCGCCCTTCTTCTTCCATGCCTCGGCATCGGGTGCATTGAACACCACGCGGCCTGTCGCAGCACCCGGTCCTGCATTCAATCCCTTCGCAAGAAGCCGGCCGCTCTTCACCGCAGCCTCTTTTTCTTTCAGGTCGAAAACGGGGCGAAGCAGCTGATTCAACTGATCGGGCTCGATTCTCTTCAGCGCTTCTTTGTCCGAGATCAATTTCTCGTCGACCATGTCGACGGCGATCTTGATGGCGGCAAAGGCTGTCCGCTTTCCTATGCGGCACTGAAGCATGAACAATTTGCCCTGCTGGATTGTGAACTCGATGTCGTTCATATCCCGATAATGTTTCTCAAGCGTTTTGCGAATTTTATCGAGCTGATTGTAAATTTTCGGGTTGTCTTTTGCGAGTTGAGAGATAGGAAGCGGCGTGCGTGTGCCGGCCACAACATCCTCACCCTGCGCATTCATCAGGTATTCGCCGTAGAAGACATTCTCGCCGGTTGCCGCGTCGCGTGTGAACGCTACACCGGTTCCGGAATCGTCCCCCATATTGCCGAACACCATGGACTGAACGTTGACCGCCGTTCCCCACGATTCTGGGATGTCGTACATTTTCCGGTAGGCATTCGCACGGTCGTTGTTCCACGAACCGAATACTGCCCCGATCGCGCCCCACAGCTGCGCCATCGGTTCTTGCGGAAAATCATTTCCCGTCTTTTCTTTGATCGCCTGCTTGAATTGTGCGACAAGGTCTTTTAAATCGTCCGCCGTGAGCTCCGTATCGAGATGAACTCCCTTCAACTTCTTTTTTCCTTCGATAATTGCTTCGAACGGATCGATTTCGTCTTTGTGGACCGGCTTCAAGCCAAGCACAACATCGCCGTACATCTGAACAAAACGACGGTAGGAATCGTACACAAAGCGCGGGTTATTCGTCTTCTTTACCAACCCTTCGGCAACCTTGTCGTTGAGCCCCAGGTTGAGGATCGTGTCCATCATTCCAGGCATCGATGCACGGGCGCCCGATCGAACCGAAACCAGCAGTGGATTCTTCAGATCGCCGAATTTCGCACCCATTGCCTTCTCCACCTTGCCGATCGACTTTTTCACGTCAGCCGCGAGAGATTTCGGGTATGTCTTTTTATTCGCGTAGTAGTAGGTACAGACTTCTGTTGAAATTGAAAAACCCGCCGGCACCGGCAAACCGATGTTGGTCATCTCCGCAAGGTTTGCACCTTTGCCGCCGAGAAGGTTTTTCATTTCTGCTTTTCCTTCGGCTTTTCCGTTTCCGAAGTAATATACAAATTTAGCCATCGTTGTAATTTTTCCTTCTTATTTTATTGTGTGTTGTATGTCTTAGTGATTGGTTGATATACCATGTGAATTAAGAGTGTCCTTCATGCTTGTTGATTTCTTCTAAAAAAGCTCGTCCGATTTTTTCCGATAACGGGTTGGACGTGTCTTTCATTCGCTCCGGATGCCATTGCACCGCCAAAAGGAATGGAGCCTCATTTCTATCGGCCCATTCCATCCCCTCAATCACGCCGTCATCGGACCGGGCGCTCACAGCCAACCCCTTGCCTACGCGCTCGACCCCTTGATGGTGGAACGAATTGACTTCGCCCGATTTTTTCCCGATGATTGCGGCGAGCATCGTTTGCTCTTGAACAGTAATTGTATGGCGGTTTTCTTTTCCACCTTCGTCATGGTGACGCGAATAGCCCCTGGATGCTAGATCAAGATACAACGTACCTCCACAGCACACGTTGAGCACTTGCATTCCGCGGCAGATACCGAGCACCGGCATCTTGCGAGCTAAAGCCTTTTCGATGACAATAAATTCAAAATTATCGCGACGTTCGTCAACATCATTTGTTTGTGCTGCGCCATCAATTTTTCCGAAAGCCTTCGGGTGAATATCACCTCCTCCTGTTAGCAGCAAACCATCGCATTGTTCAACTTCGTCCGGTTGATTCATCTCGCATCCTAATTCGTGAAACTCAATCGCAGGATTGAACCGCAACAGCCAGCCTTTATAGCTATGAAATTTCTCTTCCTTCGAGGTATTCTTTGTGATTCCGATCTTCATCAATTAATTCTCTTGCCGAGCACGGAGTTAATAAGTTCTGTCCATTCAACTTCTTGATGAATAACGACGTCGAGTTCAAGATAGAAAAGCGGATACTTTTCGGAAAAATCAAAAGCAGACAACCGCGCCAAATCTTTCTCCGTTGTAATTATATACTCGGCCTCTAATTTCTCCTGCTCCGCAACGACCCGCCGGATATCAGAATCGGAATACGGATGATGATCTTCGAATGAAATCATCGAACTTACGTTAACGCCGAGATCCTTTAAACTCTCTTTAAAACTTTCCGGCTGTCCGATTCCGCAAAAAGCAACAGCGCGCTTTCCCTTGATGCTGTTCAAATCTACGCTGAACCTTGTCCTCGCCCGTCGAAACGCTGCCACGGCATAAGAACTGGAAAAAATTTGCGCCGCAGAGTGCAGTCGGATTTGCGCCTTAATGTTTTCAACGTCCGTATCCCGCTTTACCTTGGTAATAAGGATTGCATCTGCCCGCTTCAAAGAACTCAATGCATCCCTCCTGTAGCCTGCCGGAAGCATTGCCATCGTAAACGGGGAACGAGCCGCATCGATCAACACAATATCCAAATCTCGGTAAAGTGCTCGATGTTGAAAACCGTCATCGAGAACCACCGCGCGGGCGTTTAATTTGCTGACGGCATACTGTGCACCCCGCACCCTCTGCTCATCAACAACAACAATCGTCTTCGGCAATTGCACGGCTACCTGGAACGCCTCATCTCCTGCATCGCGTGCCGTCGTTTTCAACGAAGATCCGTCCGAGACTTCTACCAGCCCTCGTGTTTTGCGTTTATATCCGCGGCTGACGATCGCGCAACGGATATTTTGGCCCTGCAGCATCTTCGCAATCAATCCGACAACCGGGGTCTTGCCGGTTCCCCCCGTTGTGATATTGCCGACGGAAATAACCGGAACGCCGACATGCTCGGAACGGAATATTTTCCAGTCATAAAATAAATTTCGAAGAACAACCCCGCATCCATACAGCCACGAAAACGGTAACAATGCCGGAACTGGTTTCATCATTCGGTAATTCTATAACACCTGTTCTGCCTTTACGTTCAGCTCAGCCAACTGCAATTGCGTTTTGGTCAAAAATAAATCCAGCGCTTCATCCTTCAGGTCTGCGGGCACAACGAGCGGTTCGCTGTACCACACGCTCACCTTCGAGAACGGCAACGGAATTTCAAACTGATCCCAGCTCTTCAACACCCTTTTCCGGTCACCGGCAATGCCGACAAGAAAGAGCGGAACGTGAGCCTGTTGTGCAGCACGAACAGCTCCCATTTTCATCTGATGGCGCGGTCCTGTCGGTCCGTCGGGCGTAATGCACAATGAATTTCCGTTCGTAATCGCATCGACCATTAACTGCATCGCTTCTTTTCCGCCGATATGGCTCGAGCCGCGGATCAGCGTGTAGCCCCAATGCGCCAGAGTTGACGAGAGAATCTCTCCATCTTCACTTCGGCTGACAAGAGCTGCAACGGAGCCGCCGTTTCGGGGACGATGGAGAAACCATCCGGCGAGCATTGAGCCGTGCCAGAAGGCAATGACGGACTGTTTGTTGGTTTGCCGGTAGTTTTCAAAGAGCGATGAATTATTTTTTTCCACTCGAAGCGTGCTGCACAATAGCCATGCTGCCAACCATAAGACCCTTTTCGCGACCGCTTTGAGAATATTCTTTACCATCGGCCAGAACGATTATCCATCACGCCGGATTCATTGCAAGGATTACATCCGCAACATTTGCCGACGCTCCTTTTGAGCCGAGCAAACCTTTGACGGCAGAGAGGTTTTTTTTCATCGCAGTCCGCTGCTCACTATTTGTAAGAAGCCTGGAGGCGAGCTCGACGATCTTTTGCACCGTAACGTTGTATTGTATAAGCTCCGGGACGATGGTTTTTCCCGCAACAATGTTCACAAGTCCGATATTCTTGACTCGAACCAGCGCGCGCGCTATAAGATATGTGAGCCATGACGTCCTGTACACAACTATCATAGGTGTCTCAAAACAAGCCGTTTCAAGCGTCGCGGTTCCGGAAGTAACAATGGCAAGTTCGGCATATTTCATCGTCTCATGTGTAGCATTTTCTACAAAATGCAGCGAAACATTCGGTGGCAAATTCACTGTAAACAATTCTCTACGAAGGTTCGGTGCGACACCGACGACGATTTCGCAATTTTCTTTGCTACGAAGAACGTCGGCAGAGCGGGCCATCACCGAAAACAGATTCTGGACCTCCTGCGGTCTGCTTCCCGGGATCAACGCTACAATTTTTTTTGCCTGGTCGATGCCGAAACGTTTGCAGAACTGATCGCGGGTAAACTCGACGTTCAATTCTTCGAGCAATGGATGTCCGACAAAGCGTACGTCGATTCCTTCTTTTCTGTAAATTTCTTCTTCAAACGGAAATACGACAAGCATTGTATCAACGATGCCCCGCATTTTCTTTACCCTCCCCTTCTTCCACGCCCAGACCTGCGGGCTGATGTAATAGATAACTTTCACTCCGTGTTTCTTCGCTTTCCGGGCGAACCGCAAATTAAAGCCGGGATAGTCTATCAACACGACAACGTCCGGCTTTTTCAACACAAGCAACTTCTCCAACGTACGCTCGACGGACCGGATAAGCGGGAGATGTTTTAGAACCTCCATGAATCCCATGAACGACAGCTCGCTGACATGATACGTAAGCGCCATTCCCTCACGCTTCATCTTCTCGCCGCCAATGCCGTAAATCTCGATCGACGGCTGACGTCGCTTCAATTCCCTTACGACTCCCGCGCCGTGGGCATCTCCCGAAACTTCACCGGCTATCATCAGCACCCGATGGACCATGGTCAACTCTGTTTTACGAAATAAATAACAACGATTGCGATCACGAGCAGAGCAAACGCCTGCAACGTCCGCCGTTCCGATCCCAACCCGCGCGATAAATCTGCTGCGCGATGAAATGCGTGTTCGCTGGAGTAGGGTGTGAACCGCGGTAAGAACCGGGGGACATGCCGAACATAGCGCTCGTATTCGTCGCCGAACGTCGTGTGCAGATATTCTTCTTCTTTTGTTACGATCATTGTGTACTGAAGTAAGAAGAAACCAAATGCCAGAATACCCAAATACGGCATCAGGGCGTTCGCCATCACTCCAACACCAACGTACATCATCAAATTGCCGACATAGAGCGGGTTGCGGACATACCCGAATGGCCCGTCGATAAATAAATGTGTTCCCCCCACACGACCCGTTGTCCTTGTCTCAGTTCCTGCTACGGAAACCCCCCACAGACGAATCAATTCGCCGCAGAGCGCTACGCAGAATCCTGCAACAAGAGAGAGCGGCGTCGGCCGAGCGTAGGCTAGCATTAAAAGAATGAACGGAATCGGCGTGTAACTGCGCAGTTCAAATATTTTTTCCCGGATGTCCAACTGTTATCCTCGCATGAAAATTTCTTTGCGCGCCAGCTCAGCGGTTCGTCGCTTGCGCGGACGCGCCCCATCAACAATCAACTTGAATTTTGAGAGCACATCGTCAAACGTTTCAAATCGATGGTACGTGATATTTTCCCGTTCGCAATACGTAAGCAACGAACCCTTTGCAAACACAATGTCGGCATACCTTGAAGAGCATTGGTCTGAATGACCGTTGCCAATATAGACGATAACGTTTTCTTCGCCGGCCTTCGTCACTACGTGATTGCGCTTACAGTTTGCACACAGAATACACTCCGAATCCGTGTACGGAAATTGCGGAGTGATCGTCCCGTCGGTCTGAATAACCAACTGATTGGAGTAAAACGGGAGATGGTTCAGGTGCTCGCGATCAAGCACGTGGCGTATGTAGAGGTCGAATCCATCGCTGACAATATGAATAGGAATTGATTTCTCCGAACAATACCGCTCGAAGCGGTGGAAACTGCCGTCAATCTCCTGACAGTGCACGAAAGAATCAAACGTCGCACGCGAAAGCGATTCGACCGTTGCACACGAGCGCCGCCAGCTTTCTGACATTCCGATCTTCCCTTCGAGAGTCTCACGAAATGCTTCCGAAGATTTTTCCGGATTCCCGAAAACCTTGAACATGGCATCGCCGATGTCAGTCCGGGTGATGGTTCCGTCAAAATCCGTAAACACGATATAGGAGAGTTCGTCTGTCATCAATTTTGAACGATAGCATTTTCGTTGAATCGCACCGATACAAGCTTCGAAACACCTTCTTCTTCCATCGTCACGCCGTACATTGCGTTCGCCGCTTCCATCGTCCGTTTGTTGTGAGTGACAACGATAAACTGCGTGTTGTCGCTGAATTTTCGGAGGATGCGCGAGAAGCGGTCGATATTCGAATCGTCCAGCGGCGCATCGACTTCGTCAAGAATACAAAACGGGCTCGGTTTCACAAGATAAATCGCAAAGAGGAGCGCAATGGCCGTCAGCGTTTTTTCCCCTCCGGAGAGCAGGTCAATCGAGGTGGGCCGTTTGCCCCGCGGCTTCGCGATAATCTCAATCCGGGCTTCTAGAGGATCGACTCCGTCTTCCAATCGCAGGTCGCATTCATCCCCCTCATCGAACAAGCTTTTAAATGTTGCGATGAAATTATCCCTGATCTTGTTGAACGTATCACCGAATGTTCGCTGGGCGGTAGTGTTGATTTCTTCGATCGTGGAGAGGAGCGTCTGCTCTGCTTCGACTAAATCGCCGCGCTGCGTCGTAATGAATTCAAGCCTTTCACTCTCGCTTTTGAATTCATCGAACGCAGCAAAATTCACCGGGCCGAGCGAGGCAATTTTTTCCTTCAGGGCGCGCCCGGCTTCGTGCGCGGCATCGATGTCGAACTCTTGGGCATCGGCGTACACTTTTAATTCAAGAATGAATCCATACTCCTCACGCGCACGGACAACAAGATTTTCCGACTTCATCATCAGCTCCGAAAGCTTGATCTCCAGCTCATGGGTCACTCCGAGAGAATCGTCGTGCAGCCTTCTCTCGTCCTTAATTTTCAGTTCGATGTCGTGCATCTGGTTTCGTTTTGCGTTGTATTCCGTGTCAACGCTTTTGCCCCGGTCGACCATCACCTGGAGTCCTGAATTCAAGCGGTGGAGTTCGACTTCAGTTTCCAAGAGTTCCTTTGCCAGGCGTTCAATTTCAGCTTTTGATTCGGCGATATCGCGGTCTCGCTGCGAAAGAGTGACAATGATATTATCAATGGTCTCGCGGATGTACTCGAGCTCCCTCGCGATATTTTTTTCCTCATTCTGAAGAGTGAGAAGAGTAACATGCGCTTTGTTCGTTACGTCGGAATATTCGCTCCATAACACTTCCATCGTTTCCAATTCACTCGCCGCAGCGCCGGAATTCTGCTCGTTTGTCGATCGTTCTTTTTCAAGACGCTCGATCTCCGGCACGAGAACGTTGAGTTCCTTTTGCAGCTCTTCAGCTTCAGCCGCAAGCTTCACGTTCTCCGAAGAATTCCGCTCCATATTCTCATTGATCCGTTTCTTCTCAAACTCGATTTGCGCGATGCGCATTTCAACACCGGTCATCTGCTGTTCGATGCGTTTTGCAGTGCTTGCCAGCGTCTTGAGTTCTATCGACGCAAGCGCATTCTCTTTTTCCGAGACATCATGACGAAGTGCTCCGAGCGATTCTTCGAGCGCAGCGGTCTCGGTCTCGAGCTCGGCGATCTGGCTCTTCTTGCCGATCATGCCGCCGTCATCGGCACGAATGCTCCCCCCCTTCAAAACTCCCTGGCCTGTAACGATCTCACCGTCGAGGGTAACACATTTAAGGAGCGAACCGCTGCCTATAACAGCCGTTGCGGCATTCACATCGTTCACCAGCAGCGTATTATCAAAAATGTAGTCGCACAGGGTGTTGAACGCGGGGTCGCATGTGATCACATCCCGTGCCCACCCTACAATTCCGCCGCCGGCAACCGGCTGGCGCGGGCTTTTCAACTCCGGAATACGGTCGAGGCAGATAAACGTCGCCTTCCCTTTTTGATTTTTCTTGAGGACGTCGATGCCTCGGTATGCTTCTTCAATATTTTTTACGACGATGAAGCTCGCGGTTTCACCGAGCGCCGATTCGATGGCGATGCGGTACCGCGAATCCGCCGAGACGGCGTCGGCGACGGTCGTTTGAACATTCGCTTTCCACTCGTCATTCGTGATGAGAAATCTTGCACCCTCGGAAAATCCGTCATAACTTTCTACAAGACCTCTGAGAAACTCCAACCTGGCGTGCCGGCGGTCAAGCACGCTGCGGACTTCAAATTCCTTATTGCGAAGGGATTCAATTTCCTTTTCCAGCGATGTCTTATACGCCTCGGTTTGATGTACACGAACCTCTGCCTCCGCGAATTGCTTTCGAAACTCCCGGTCTTCGGCGCTCAGTTGATTCACCAACTCGGTGTTTGTTTCAACTTCGCTCCTATAGATTCCGTTTTCCTCGTTCGAAAAATCTATGCGTCCATGGATGTTTTCAATCCTCGCCTTCGTCCGCTCATGCTCCTGACGCTTCAGAGATATATTATTTAACAATCCCATGATAAGATCCTGAAGCTTTTTGACGTCGGCTTTCTTCGCGTCGAGCTGTATCGTGAACGCGTCGAGTTCCTCTTTCTTTTCGGCGTAATGACGTTCAGCGTTGTCCACCTTCACGTGCATCTGCTCGATCGAGGTGCGGAGTTCCTTCGAGCGTTCCTGCAGCTCTTCCTGCTGCCGGTGCAGTTCAATTTTGTCCTTTTCGTACCGTTCGATCGCGGCGACAAGGGATTTCTTCCGCTCGCTCGATGAAATGCGCATCTGTTGGGCGCCGTTGATCCGCTGCTGCTGTTCTGCAACATCGCTTTGCGCAGCAGTCAGTTTCGACTCAAGTTCCTCCAATTCTTTTCGAAGAAGGTCAAGAAGTGTTTCCTTGTTTGAGAGTTCCGAATCGATCCGCTCTTTTTCGCTGCGAGCTCCTTCAAGCTCCCGTTTCAATGGTTCAATCTTGCCCGAAAATGCTGCGTATTCACGCTCCAGTAGATCCACATCCAACGCGCGAAGATCCTTCGAGAAAGCATTATATTTCTCGGCTTTTTGCGCTTGACGCTCGAGAGAATTGACCGCTTTCTGCACTTCTTTGACCACATCGTTGACGCGAACGAGGTCTTGCTGGACCGTCTCGAGTTTTCGGTACGCCTCTTTTCGGCGATGTTTATATTTCGTCACACCCGCCGCTTCCTCGAACAAGCGTCGGCGCTCATCCGTCCGGTCGCTAAGAATGGTTTCGACCATTTTCAGTTCGATCACCGAATACGCATCCGAGCCCATTCCGGTGTCCATGAACAGATCTTTAATATCTTTCAGCCTGCAGAGAGTTTTATTGAGATAATACTCGCTCTCCCCGGAACGATAGACACGGCGGGTAACGGTAACTTCGGAATACTCGGTCGGAAGAATCCCCTTTGTGTTTTCGATCGTCAGCGAGACATCAGCCATGCCGATCGGCTTGCGGTTCTTCGTCCCGTTAAAAATCACATCTTCCATCTTGTCGCTGCGCAATGTGCTGGGCCGCTGTTCTCCAAGCGCCCAGCGAATGGCATCGACAACGTTCGTTTTGCCGCAACCGTTCGGCCCGACAATCGCGGTAATCCCCGAATCGAACTTCAGGTGCACTTTGTTCGCAAATGACTTAAATCCAACAACTTCTAACTTCGATAGATACATAATTCTCTTACACGGTTCAGTTCGCTGCCGGTCCCACTGTGCTCATTATGAAGTGCGTGTACGCCGTCACAGAATGGGCATAATCGAAGTATCCATACCACAAAATTCCTAAGGCCGCAAGAACAACAATTCCTATCGCATAAATCTTAACGGAAGAGCTGTCGTAAATAATTGAGACCCCCTTCAGGGTTCTGAATAAAATCCATACAATGACAGTCCCGAATATCACGAGAACAGGAATAACGTACATGTCGCTTTCCATGACACGATACAAAATCATTCCCAGCGGAATAAAAATTACCATCGGCAGCGTCGACCATACAGCGACCGAGTACGAATGGAATAGGTAAACTTTTGTGCGGACAAATACGGAAACAAGCTGCACAAGGGCCGTTACGATAAACATCCACGCGAAACAGGCGACCCCGCCGTATGCAATACACTCGATCGGATGCCAGATGAGTTCGATGACGGCCGTTTTCAGCGCGTCCGAAGTAATCACCATGGTCAAAATATAATCGAGGACGGTACTCGAACGGAAATGGTACAGCACGCTCGATACGACAATTGCGAACGTTACTGCAACGATCGCCGAAAGGATTGCCGTATGAAGGTTTGATAAGATGCGCTGATCGCGGATATCAGCATAAAAATTATATGGGCGCCGAAGAGCGCGGAAAACGCTTTCACGGAAGCGGCGGTCGGTGTTCAGCAGCCAGAAGAAAAGGATCAGCAGCAGCAATCCGAGGAGAACGTAGGAAACCGGCGACGGCGCGGAATGCGTACCCACAGGCAGCGCCGCGATCTTTTCTCCCAGGAACATTGAGCGGACAACATCGTAAGCAACTTTTTTCTCGCGGTTGAACTCGACGATCCCCTGAGTATACAGATCAGGAGTATTCGATTGAACAGTTAATATCGGACGGTCGCCTCGCCAATCTTCAAAGCCCCATACGAAACTGCCGGCGATATCAGCACTTTTGATTGCATCATACCGCTGAAAGAGGTAACGCGCCTGCGCCTCTTGCGACATCGGATCGCTGTAGCCGTTGCGATTCCCCGTCTCAACGGCTTTACCATAACGTCCGACAATCACAGGCTGGTCCGGGTGGGATAGCTTCCATTTTTGAAGGGAAGCTGTAAACGCCTTAATGTCCGAATTTCCCAAACGCACACCGGCAATATCAACAATACCGGAGTTTTGAACGTCGTCAAGCGAGAGAGAAATGTAGAAAGTCAACCGGGAGTCCATTGACCTCTCAGAACTCTGTAATTCGTCGAGCAGGAGTTTCGCCCGCGGGTCAATCGACTCAAAACCGTCCCCGAAACCCCAGGCGATGAGCGACGGATGATTCCTGTCCCGGCGGATCATTTCCTTCGCGTAATTTTCTGCAAGGGTCCGGTAGTTCTCGGTTGAAAAGATGTCGGAAGGTGTTTCATAAAGGGGAATTTCTTCAAATGCTAAAAGACCGTATTGGTCGCAAAGGTCAAGGAGATATGGATGGGGCGGGTGAAAGGCAAATTGAACGGCATTTGCACCGAGGTTCTTAATCAATGCAATATCTTTTTCCATCTGCTCATAACTCAGTGCACTCCCGTGATCCGGCGAATCTTCTCCCCACGCAATTCCATGCATTGTAACGACAGCGCCATTAAGAAAAATATTCTGCTTCTGTTTCCCAATCGTCCGAATTCCCGTGTGGATACTGCACTCATCCAGAGTAACAATGTTTTTTCCATCGCCCGTTGTTATGACGGCATGCAACGTGTAAAGATTCGGCTGGTCCGGACTCCACATCTTTGCTCCCGGAATCGTGACGGTTGTTTGTACCGTAACATCCCTATTAGGTTCCGCCGAAAAAGAAACCGGAAGGCTTTTTCCTGCTGCAACACCTGTCGCCTTATCTGAAGCATCAACCGAAAAATTCAAAAGAACGGACACCGGATGGTCCCCAAGCGAGAGCTTTGAAAGATCCCGTCCGGAAATAACCGCATGGACGGACAGCTTTGCCATTTTGGGGTCAAGGCTCTCGGTTTGGGCAACAAGGTCGTCGATCCAAACAAGTGGCGTCGCCACCAAGAATATATCCCTGAAAATGCCGCCGTAGTTCTTCCATCCGCCAATTTGCTGTCGGAGGGGAAGTGTACTTTTGGAATTCAAAGTATTGTCTACAACAATACGGATTACATTTTCATTGCCGAGTTGAAGTGTATTCTCCGGAACGAGAAAAGAAAAAGAAGTGTAGCCTCCTTCATGCTTTCCGACAAACACCTCGTTCAGAAACACTTCGGCCTGATAATTGATCCCATAAGCGACGAATTTAAAGCTGTGAGAGGTGAGAAGACTGCTGGGCAGGTCGAATTTCCGTTTGTAAACAACTTTGCCCTCGAATTCGGAAGCCGATGGAACAAGAACATCTTTCCATGTTGCCCCCTCATCAGTCGAGCAACTCCATTTTCCGGAGAGATCGACTATCGATCGGGTTGCAGAAGAATAATTGAGGACTTCCGGCCGGGATTTTCCCCCATTTTCAAAAAATTGGTTCTTTGATAGCGCGTCAGATGAAACCGTAAGAAGAAAAGCCAGTGCCAGGAGATAGCGATGGGATGAGGTTTGCAATAATGGACTCAAAATTTTTGAAGAAAAACGTGTGTTTTCGAGGATTTAAGGAAACACAAGTCCTTTATTCGAATTAATATAATACATGCGAGCCCGAAAAGCAATGAAAATAAAAAAGCCCTAAGCCACTGTAATTTAGTAACTTAGGGCATCTTAAGAATGTAGAACTCAAGAATTTAGGCCAAAATGTGCCACATAATTGAGAAAATGCTATACTGCGCCAACGATGGCAGAAAAGGAATCAGCCTTGAGGCATGCTCCACCAACGAGAGCCCCGTCGATATCAGCCTGATTTAATAACTCCTTCGCATTTTCGGGCTTGACACTCCCGCCGTATTGAATGATTAATTTTTCAGCAATAGGCCAAGAATATAGCTGTGACACCAGCTTTCTTATTAGTTGGTGGACATCCTCAGCTTGCTGTGTTGTAGCAGTCTTACCTGTACCGATTGCCCAAACAGGCTCGTAGGCGATAATTACCCGGTCCAAGTCGGATTGAGTAAGACCGGCGAGAACACCTTTCACTTGTGCAGTTATAACCTTATCCGTGATCCCCTTTTCGCGTTCATCGAGAGTTTCACCGACGCAAATAATTGATTTCATTCCCGAAGCAAGGACTTTTTTTGCTTTCCGATTGATAAGCTCATTTGATTCCAGAAAATACTGACGGCGCTCTGAGTGCCCGACGATAACATATTCGCATCCCACCGACTTCAGCATTTTGACAGAGATTTCGCCCGTGTATGCTCCGTCGTCATTCACCGATACGTCTTGCGCTCCGAGTTTGATTGCAGTCCCTTTCAGCAACTGCTGCGCGACAACGAGCGAAGTATACGGCGGGCAGACAATGACTTCTGCCTTCGCCTTGTCGAGTAACTTCTTTAATCCGTTGATAAGGTCGGCCGTCTCAAAAACATCTTTGTTCATTTTCCAGTTGCCGGCAATAACTTTATTTCTCATACTTTTTCTTCTTTCGTTTTTAGGGTTAAATAATGAGGTTAAGTGTAATGGATTATTTATCGTTAAGTTTATTCTTTAGAATTTCGTTCACTATTTTTGGATTTGCTTTTCCTTTTGTCGCTTTCATCGTTTCACCTACAAAAAAACCGAAAACTTGCGTTTTTCCGCTGCGATATTGCTCGCGCTGTGCGGAATTTCTCGAAAGGATCTCATCGATAATTTTTTCGAGCGCTCCGGCATCGGAAACCTGGACAAGTCCTTTTCGTTCGACAATTGTTTTCGGATGTTCTTTTGTTTTCAACATTTCATCGAACACTTCCTTCGCGATTTTTCCGCTGATTACTCCGTCTGCGATGAGGTTCACCATCGCGGCTAAATGCTCCGGTGAAACGGGAAAATCGGAAACCGTCAAGTGTTCATCGTTTATGACGCGCAGGACGTCCGTCATAACCCAATTGCTGATTATTTTGTAGCCTTCAGAATTTGATTGTGATATTCTTGAGGCGGCTTCTTCGTAATAATCCGCCAATGCTCTTTCAAGCGTTAAAATATCTGCATCGTACCTCGGCAATCCGTATCGATCAACAAATCTGTCGCGGCGTTCCTTGGGCAATTCGGGAAGGGATGATTTCACACCGGAGATCCACCGTTCATCGACCAGCACGGGCACCAAGTCCGGGTCCGGAAAATACCGGTAGTCATGCGCTTCTTCCTTGCTCCGCATGGAGACTGCAACATTCTTATCAGCGTCCCACAGCAGGGTTTCCTGAACAACCGTTCCACCGTCTTCGATCAAAACAACTTGGCGGTTGATTTCGTAATCTAGTGCCCGCTCGACGTTGCGAAAGGAGTTCATGTTTTTCACTTCGGTCTTCGTGCCGAATTTGTTTTCGCCTTTCAACCGTACAGAGACGTTGGCGTCGCAGCGGAGGCTCCCTTCTTCCATGTTGCCGTCGCAAATCCCGAGATACGTCACGATCTGTTTTATCATCGAAAGATACTGATATGCTTCTTGGGAAGTACGAATATCCGGTTCGCTGACAATTTCGATCAACGGAACACCGCACCGGTTGACGTCAACAAGCGTATCGACATCCATATCATGAATCAATTTGCCCGCATCTTCTTCCATATGGATGCGCGTGATGCCTATTCGCTTCGTCGAGCCGTCTTTCAATTCAACATCAAGAAAGCCATTGCTGCAAATTGGTTCTTCGTATTGCGATATCTGGTATCCCTTCGGCAAATCCGGATAGAAGTAATTCTTTCTGGCAAAAATGGATTTTCGTGCTATTGTACAATTCGTGGAGAGCCCCATTTTCAAGATGAACTCAACAACGTCCTTATTCAGCACGGGAAGCACTCCCGGCATGCCAAGACAGACCGGGCAGGAGTTCGAATTCGCTTCGTTGCCGAATTTTGTCGTGCAGCCGCAAAACGCTTTGGAATTCGTCAAGAGTTGAGCGTGAACCTCGAGTCCGATCACTGCTTCATATCTATCATTCATTGTCATGCTGTCATTCCTAGTGCACTACTATGCGGCTAAAGCGTTCGTTACTTTTTCGGCAGCGTCCTTCAAATTCTCCGCAACAAGAAAGCTCAGTCCCGATTTTTTCAAAATATCTGCTGCAAGGTCGGCGTTCGTCCCGGCAAGACGAATGACAATCGGGATCTTGACTTCGACTTTTTTGGCCGCTTCAACAACGCCAGTCGCAACCCGGTCACATCGCACGATGCCGCCGAAGATGTTAATAAGAATTGCCTTCACGTTTTTATCGGCAAGGATGATCTTGAACCCATTCTCAACCGTTTGCGCATTGGCCCCGCCGCCGACGTCGAGAAAATTTGCCGGTTCGCCTCCCGCCAGCTTGATTATATCCATTGTCGCCATCGCGAGCCCGGCCCCGTTGACCATACACCCGACGTTGCCGTCAAGCTTAATATAATTCAGGCTGGATTTTGACGCCTCAATTTCCAGAGGTTCTTCTTCATCAAGGTCGCGAAGCTCAGCAAATTCGGGATGACGGTAAAGAGCATTATCATCGAAATTGATTTTCGCATCGAGTGCAAGAACGTCCCCTGCTTTTGTGATCACCAGCGGATTAATTTCAGCAAGCGAGGCATCCGTCGCGTCGTAGGCCTTATAGAACGCCAGTAAGAACTTTACGCCGTTCTTAAAAGCATCGCCTGTCAACCCCAGGGCAAATGCGAGTTTTCGAGCCTGAAATTGCTGTAAACCGACTGCGGAGTCGACATGTTCTTTTACTATCTTTTCCGGCGATTCAGCAGCGACCTTTTCAATTTCAACTCCCCCTTCTCTGGAAACCATAAGGACATTCATTCCGGTCGTTCGATCGAGGGTAATGCCGACATACATTTCTTTCGCAATATCGACGCCTTGCTCGATGAGAAGCCGCTTCACAATTCTTCCTTCCGGCCCAGTCTGATGCGTAACAAGCCTCATCCCGAGAATTTGCGACGCAAGCGTTTTCACCTCATTGATACTCTTTGCTATCTTGACGCCTCCGCCCTTGCCCCTTCCTCCTGCATGGATTTGAGCCTTGACAACCCAGACGCTTCCCCCGAGACGCTGGGCAACGGCCGCAGCCTCATCAGCAGAAAAAGCAACAGTGCCCTGAGGGATAGCGACGTTGTATTTTCGAAGAATTTCTTTGCCCTGATATTCGTGAATTTTCATTTCAAATCCTTTTAAGTTTCTGATTCAACATTCTCGATCAATTCATCAATTTCCGCTTTGCGATTGCTAATTGACGAATACAAAAACTCCGTTGCATGCGGCATCGTTGTTCTTAAAAAGTGCAGCCGGATTATTTCTTCCGGGTCTCAACTTTAGCCTATCTATTTAATTTTTTCTGAGATCGCTTTCGCCTGCATGAACAGAAGCAAATAGTCGCGACCGCCCGCTTTTGAATCCGTCCCGGACATATTGAACCCGCCGAATGGATGGACGCCGACAAGCGCACCGGTAATTTTTCTGTTCACATAAAAATTACCGACGTTAAAGTTGTTCTTCGCTTTCTCGATTCTCTTCCGATTCTTTGTCCAGACGCCGCCGGTGAGGCCATACTCCGTGTTGTTTGCGATTTCGAGAGCATGGTCAAAATCTCTTGCTTTAATAACCGCGAGCACCGGTCCGAAAATCTCTTCTTGGGCAATTGTGGCATGAGGGTCGACGTCGGCTATGACCGTCGGTTGAATAAAAAAGCCGTCGCCCGGAGCTTTGTTGCCGCCGGCAATGAGTCTTCCTCCTTCTTGCAATCCTTTTGCAATATATTCCAGGATTTTTTCCTGCGCTCCCCGATTGATGACCGGCCCCAAGTAGTTCGTTGTTTCATCTACTGAGCCCGCACTAAGCTTCTCTGTCTTTTCCTTCAAGAGAGCAACGAAACTATCGTAAACTTTTTCAACAACAATAACGCGCGAAGCAGCGGAGCATTTCTGCCCCTGAAATCCGAAGGCGGAGACGACGGCCGCCTGTGCCGCTGCGTTTATATCCGTCGAATCATCCACCACAATCGAATCCTTTCCTCCCATTTCGGCGACAACACGTTTCAGCCACTTCTGACCCGGCTGAACCTTTGCTGCAAGCTCGTTAATATGAATTCCAACTTCTTTTGAACCGGTGAACGAAATGAATCTTGTCTTGGGATGAGCTACCAGCGTATCTCCAACAGTGCCGCCCGAACCCGTGACAAAATTTATGACGCCGGGAGGCACGCCGACTTCACACATCAAAGAAAAAAATCTCCAGCCGGTAAGCGGCGAATCGCTTGACGGTTTCAGCACTACAGTATTACCGGCGACAATAGCGGCGGAAGACATGCCGGTGAGAATCGCAAGCGCGAAGTTCCACGGAGGCACGACAACGCCGACGCCGAGCGGGATGTAGCGCAGCTCGCTTTTTTCCTCCGGAATTTTCGTAACAGGTTGAGGCCCAGCAAGACGCAGCATTTCCCTTGCGTAAAATTCCAAGAAGTCGATGGCTTCTGCCGTGTCGGCATCGGCTTCGGGCCACGTTTTGCCTACTTCGTACACCATTGTCGCGCTGAATTCGTGCTTTCGTTTGCGCATCAACGCGGCAGCTTTGAGAAGATATTCCGCACGTTTTTTAGGGTCGACCGATTTCCATTTTTCAAATTGTGCAGCGGCGGTATCTACGGCTCTGGCCGCTAAGTCTGTACCTGCCTTTTGGAAAATGCCGACGATTTCTTTTGGTGCAGACGGATTGTAAGAATTGAATTTCTCTTCAGTCCGAATTTCTTCGCCTGCGATAACTATGGGATATTCACGGGAGAACGACGACCGGACTTTCGCCAGCGCTTTCTCCATCGCCTTCCGTTGCGCGGGCTTTGAAAAATCAGTTAACGGTTCATTCTTAAATTTTCCGGTAGGCATTGTAAATCCTCGATTTCATGATAAAAGTTGAACAAATGGGTGAAAAGAAATTTCAGTTAAACACAACTATTATGCAAGAGCCATCAACACCGCCCCATACACCGGCGGCGCCATCGGCTCGACAATATCGATATTAGGAAATGAATTTGAAATTTGCCGGCGCAGAGCGCGAGTCAGCGACGTTTCCTCTGCAATCAATCCTCCGATAAATGAAAGAGGAATCTTGCGCCGCACAGTTTCCGTTTTCCCACCCTGAATTTTCATCACGAGTGCGCGAACATGCTCCGTTAGTTCAACCGACGAAAGCTGGATAATTTCAGACGCAGCCGCATCCCCTTTTTTTGCCGCTTCAAAAACCAGCGGCGCAATTGCGGCAATATTCATGTTATCTTTATAGACTGCAGAAATTATATCGGTTGAAGACTTTAGCCCGAATTTCTTCGCAACCATGGCTGTAAGGAGCGTTGGGGCTGACCGTCCATCGAGATGACGGCACACAACCGTCATTGCGTGTTTTCCGATAAAAAAACCGCTTCCTTCATCCCCTAATATTCTCCCCCATCCTCCGGTTCTGTAAATATTCCCCTTCTCATCTTTCCCGAATGCAATCGACCCGGTCCCTGCGATCAAGATAATTCCCGCGCCCCCCTTGAAAGCTCCTTCGAGTGCAATGAGCGCGTCGCTTTCAATCCGAACTCTTCTCAGTGTGTTTCTCTTGGAAGCAGTGAGCCTTCGCAGACCATCGACCATTCTCTTTTTGTCCTCCGGCCTTCCGGCACCTGCCAACCCGATTGTTGTCGCACGAATATTTTTAGGTATGCAGCCGACCGAGTCGCAACACTCCCGAATCAGAGACACTACAACCCGTGCCGCCTTCTCAACGCCCATCATTTGAAAGTTTGACGGACCGGCAACATGCTGTGCCAGAATATTTCCGTTCAGGTTCGCAATAATAGCCGCCGTTTTCGTGCCCCCGCCGTCAATACCGATTACAAATTGTGATAATTTCATAGAAAAACGCGGTCAAGGAACGCTTGGACGGAACAAATTACGAAGATGCGGATAGAGAATCAACCTCTTGCGAGGCGACCCTTGTCAAGGCGTACAACCGTGACAAAGATATTTTTATTCTTTGTCTTCCAAGGGCAAAAAATAGATCGTCGCCAACCCCGGAATCGCGGCCAAAAAACTCATCAGAAAATAATTTTCGTAACCTATCCACACCTGCAAATACCCGCTTACAATTCCGGGAAGCAAAATGCCCGCCGCCATGAACGCTGTCGTGATCGCGTAATGAGATGCTTTGAATTCCGGGCGCACTGTCCGCATCAGAAAAACAGTGTAAGCAGAAACTCCGAGTCCGTAGGAGAATTGTTCGAATGAATTGACAACGTACACCCATTCGATGCCGGGCCGGTATTTCGCAAGCAGCCAATACAACACAATCGCCGAGTTCTGAAGAATCGCCGTCGGCCATATCCATTTTTTTAATCCCTGCTTTGCGATGACAAATCCGCCGAGGATTCCGCCGGCAAGGAGAAAAATGACGCCAACGGTACCGTACAGAATTCCCATCTCCGATGTCGAAAGTGTCAATCCTCCTTTCGCTCCATTGTCCATAAGAAATGGCGGTGCCATCTTCAACATCAATGCATCACCGAGGCGGAAGATCAGGACGTACGTCACAATCCAGCCGATTCTGTATTGAGTGAAGTATGTTCTGAACGATTCAAAAAAACCGATTGCCGCCCCATCCCGGCCTTGCTCTTGAACAAAAGCCTTTGGATGCGGAAGGTACCAGAGCTGAAAGAAATAGACAAAGAGAAAAGCGATCGCCGCAACGCCAAAAGCGACCGCCCAGCCGAATTCAAGCGGATGGATTGAAAATGCGTTACCCAAAACCGCAAAACGAATATCCTGGAATATCCTAGAACCATCAGGGTTCGTGATGACAAGGTGTTCATCGGCAAGGTACCCTGCAAGAAATACGAGGCCGCCGTTTCCCGCCAGCCACGCCAGTTTATAAGTCGTCGATCGAACGCCCACGTAGAAGGCTTGTTGACCCCTATCCAACGCGTCAAGATAGAAACCATCAATGGCGATATCGTGAGTCGCCGAGACAAAAGCAATGAGAGCGAAAACAACAATCGAAGCTGCGATCGCATGGGAACTTAGCGCGCCGAACGCAAGAAGAACAAAAAGAAATGTGCAGAAGATTTCCGCCGTTAAGATCCAGGTCCGCTTCGTGGAATATATGTCGACCATCGGCCCCCATAGTCCTTTCAATGTCCACGGGAGATAGAGAAAACTTGTCAGCCCGATCAGTTCATTGCTGGCGCCGAGGTCTTTGAGAAAGATCACGGACATTAAATTGACGATCGTGTACGGGAAGCCTTCCGCGAAATAGACGACCGATACCCATACCGCGGTGTTCCGCTTCTTGTCCGCAGAAGGAAATCGGCTGTGAGTGTCAGGCATTTGTCGAGTCAATATAATTTCTTGAGTTGAGCGTTGCGAAAGTAGTGTTTGAGTATTTCTTCTGCGGAGAAGTTCTTTGTTGCCATCACCGCTGCACCGATCTGGCACAAGCCGACTCCGTGCCCCCACCCTGCGCCGTAGAGAAGAAAATGTTTGGGCGTTCCATCACTCTCCCGCTCAGCCATAACGATGAATGCAGAACTATAGAGATGAGTTTTGGACAACCAGCGGCGAATCTCAAGTTCTTTCCCGACAATCAATGTTTTCTTCGACCCCTCAATCATTAGTCGATTTATCCGTCCGGAGGCCCCGCGCTGAACGGGAACAAGGTTGAGCAGCGTTCCAAAATCAATTCTCGATTTTGATGCGATGATTTCTTCAAGTTCTTGCCGTTCATAATCGACCGCCCAGCGGAAAAAGTTCTTTGTTTCCCTGTCAAAAGCCGGGAGGATTTTTCGCAGGATAGATTCGTCCGTTGTGTTACAGTATGCGTCGGGGTTTGAAAGAATCCAATCTTCAGCCGCTTGTTCGCTCACGATCTTAGGATGTTGAACCGAAGAATCAGAGATGCTTTCAAGGTACGGCAGGTGCCTGTCTTCCCATGTATTTTCGAATTCTTCAGTGAGTCCTCCGCAAGCTTTGGAAAATCGGGCGTCGCAAATTTCTTCCCCGAGCACCAGGAAAAGCCCTCGCGTCGATTCGATAGCTTGCTGCACGCTTTCGGAATTCATCCTCGTAATTCCTTGATAGCGCTGGCAATGGTCATCGGCACAGACGTCGAAGATGTCATGGTCTTCGCGGTCGTACCAGCGCATCAATTCGTTATCGCTCCAGATTGACCTTTCGGGATCGATGTCAATATTGCGTTCTTCACGCCCCAGCATTGCGGCCAGCCAGCTTCGCGAGGCTATCGCATGAGCTTTCAGAAACTCAAGCGGACCTTCTCCGCTCATCTCCGACGAGATCACGCTCGCAAGATACTCTTCGAGAGGAATTTCATTAATGATGGTGATGGTTCCATCAGCACGTGGCATCAGCGTCAAGTTTCCCCGGAATGTCTGTTCTTCCTTTCTTTCCCAATGGAATTGCATTCCAATCGAAACATCGCGAAGAGTAAATGTCCCGCCGGAGACATTAGCACAATGAATCTCTTTCGCCGTGATAGTGAAACTTTCGTCGGTGCCCGCAAGTACAATCTGTCCATCGGCTAACCGCGCATCGAAGTTCCCCTTCAATTGCTGATGTCCATCTGAAGTAAACACGCCGTTGAAACTGCCCTGCACGTCACGACAGTGGTCTATGATTCCGACTCTAAGATTTGGCTCTCGTGAGATCATGATTTACTTAGTTGTATTCTACCTATCCTTCAATAATTTTTCCAAGCGCATCCTCATCAACAGATACTTCTTTATATATATCCTCGATCAATTTTGCATCAATTTTCAGAAAATCCTTTTCTATCGGTGCAATGATCAATCCGCCAATATCTACTGCGGCGGGACTGATGACCATCCGAGCTTCACCATCCTGGAAATAAACATTGGGACGATGTTTGCGCCGCGGGAATATAATCACACGCCAAGTATTTCTCCGGAATGAACAGAGCATATTGAGCATCGGTTCATTTTTTGCATGCACAATTCTCTTCATTCTCCCGAGAAGTTTCTGGATGCACGACTCGAGTTCTCTTTCGTCTTCAGACTCGAGGAGAATCACGCCTCGGCCATATGACCGAAGCGTCAGAAACGAAACAACGCCGTCTTTCTTTTGAAGAATCCTCCTTTGCTTATCTTCGGCGTCTCGTTCAACCGGAATCAAACCGCTCGGACCGGCCTGGAAATGCATATGGTCCGGCGCAGAAGCACCACATTCAGGCCCGTTATAGAAAACGGTCAAATCAGGACTAAAGTCTTTTGCCAGCGAAAGAAATGTCCCAACGAATATCCCGATTTCTTGCGGCACGTGCTGCACATTTGAAATAGTAAAATGGTGCGGAAAAATCGGAGCGGGATTGCACAGAACAATAAATTCATCCCCGTACAACACGCCTTTTTGTTCAGCCGGAAGATTTTCAACACAAAGAAAACACTTCCGATTGCGAATCGATGCGCCGTCGACATTCGCGCCCGTGCTGACGATTCTCATTGGGTTGAACTGAATCAATACCGAAAAATTATTGCAGTGAATGTTGCGCACTTTTGCAGAGCTAAGCGACGCGTATGCTTCGGCAAGTTGAGGCCATTTTTTTTTCTGCTGCTCAAGAAGAGAAAATGACAGGCCGGCGAGAGAATCCGCCGCTTGATGGCGAGCGAAGGACGCAAATATTCTTTGTGAAAGCAATGCGGTTCTTGCGAAAAGTTTAGGTAATGCTTTTAGACAATCTCAAGCATATGAATCCAAAGAATTGCGAAGCGAAATTTCCATGCACGGATCAGCCTTTTCTATTTATCTTTTGCCGCGCAAAGATCTCTATCGTCCGCAGCATATCTTTGTAAGCATCGTTTCGGTTCGTCTTTTCTGTTGAAAGTTCTGCATCGCTATTTCCTTCCCACCGGCGGCATAAATAAATAGGCTCGTAGATTCTTCCGATTTGATACTCCCGCGAAACGCGAAGCGCTATTCTGTAATCTTCACCGTAACTGACATTCGCAAGGGGGATTTCACGGAGCAGCGAAGTCAGAAATGCGCGCGGTGCGCCGAACCCATTGATCCGGAGCGCGTTGTTGCGGCCGTTCTTCGGAGTCCATTCTTTATGATCGACGATACCGGGGGGAATTTCTTCAAGCTTCATATTGACAAGTCTGTATGAACCAACCACCATTGCAACCTTGGCGCTTCGAAACACATTTATAATCCTTTGGAGCGTTTCACCGCTGGCATAGATGTCGTCTGAATCAAGCTGCACAGCATATTTTCCGCAATGCTCGGAGAACACAGCTTCATTCCAGCATCCCCCAATCCCTAAATCGACGCGCTGCGGAACAATGTGCTTTACGAGCGGGCTTTTTTTTGACAAAGCGTTTAGGATCTCACTCGTTCCATCGGAGGAATGGTTGTCAACGACAATGATGTTAAACGAGAAATCTGTTTGTTGAGTCAACGCACTGTCGACAGCCTCGGCAATCGTCTTCACCCTGTTGCGCACGGGGATAATGACGCTCGCCTCGACAGGATATTTCGTCTTGACATTCGGAACGGGCATAAATTTAGGTTTCAAATATGCCCCGATATTCTTCAAATGCTTCGTTGCAGTTGCTTCCATTTCTTTCTGGATTGCATGATAACGCGGATCGACGTAATCAAACTGCTTCTCTCCTGTCACCCGAGCATGGGTTTCCGTTCTTGAATAAAGATATTCCCGGATATGAAAAACTCGGCGGTCAATAGAAAGTTTCAACCGCAAGTCGTACAATCCAGCCCCATCAACTTTTGGAATCGAACCGTATTTCTTTAAGGCCGCCCTAATCGCGGAAACCGAAAAAAGCATCACTGAGCCAAAATCAAATCCGTCACGAATGCTTCCAATTTGATAGTCATTGACCGGATGTTCATATTTCTCCCCGTTTTCTATATCGTAAAAGTCCGAATAAACAATTCCCGCGTTCGTTTCTTCAGCAACAGAGAGAAATTGCTCAAGAGCGAATTGACCAAAATCAATTCGGCCCGGTTGGGTGACCAGCAATAGGTATTTGCTTTCTACTCTTTTGAAGAGCGAATTCAACACAACGCCGGAAGACATCGAACCTGCCTTCAATCCTTCACATTTTTGTATTGATGAAGCATAGCTGCCGTCATGGAAAATGTATATTCTCTCAATGCTGGATGATTGGCTGAGTTGCCGGAGCGTGTTTTCAAAATCGGGATGGGTGCTGAAAGGAATTGCGACTGCGGTTAAACTCATTCGTGTTCTCACCGACGAACATAATGTGAAGACAACAATACACCTCGGCAGGCCGCCGATCGAAAGTACCCATTCGCCTGCAGTGAACAAATGTAAAAAGTTTCTGTTGGGAAATCAAATGGAATGTGGGCAGTGAGGAGGGGTCTTTTGAATGAATGCGGAGCTCAAGCGATGCCAAACTGGGCCCTTAGACTCCGCCGCGACGGCTCATCGTGAGCAAGCCGAGCGCCTCTGCGCCTGAGGCGCATGAGCCTATGGCTCAGAAGGAGAGCGTCGCGTCCCGCCGCTTTTCGGCGGGATCAGGGTGAACATCAGTTTTTACAATGAGAAGCAAAAGACCCCACTACCGTGGACAGGGCCCTAATTTGAATGGGAGCCATCGCAAAGATGCTTTGTACTTTCATCCTGCACCGCATTTAAGCGGATTGTTGTAACTTCCGAAACCCTATAACTCCTTCTCTATCGAGAACGATTTCGATATTGTCCCTTTCAGAAAAATCCCCGGCAAGAATTCTCTCTGACAGCGCATTGACGATATGTTTTTGGATAACCCGCTTAAGCGGACGCGCCCCGAAGCTCGGGTCATAGCCGAGTTTCGCGAGCCACTCTTTCGCTTCATCCGAGACCGAGAGCGTCATTTCTTTCTTCTCGAGCAAGGCTGCAACACGATGAAGTTGTAAATCGACGACTTTCTTGATATCGTTTCGTGTGAGCGGTTTGAAGAGGATGATTTCATCGACTCGGTTCAAAAACTCCGGGCGTATCGACTGACGCAGCATCTCAAACAACTGGGCGCGAAGCTCCCCGTGAATATTCGCCCAGTCTTCATCATTTTCAGCTCCGGATATTTTTTCCTGGATGAGATGCGACCCGAGGTTCGAAGTCATGATCACAACGGTGTTTTTAAAATTCACCGTCCGTCCTTTTGAATCAGTCAACCGGCCGTCGTCGAGCAATTGCAGCAGCACGTTGAAAACTTCCGGGTGTGCTTTCTCAATTTCATCGAGCAGAAGAACGGAATACGGCCTCCGCCGCACAGCTTCGGTAAGCTGACCGCCTTCCTCGTATCCAACATAACCGGGAGGCGCGCCGATCAGGCGCGACACGGAAAATTTTTCCATATATTCGCTCATGTCGATCCGAACGATAGCTTCCTCATTGTCAAACAACACTTCAGCCAGAGAGCGCGCAAGTTCCGTTTTGCCCACCCCGGTCGTACCGAGAAAAATGAATGAACCAATCGGCCTCTTTTCGTCCTGAAGCCCGGCGCGGCTTCGGCGAATAGCATCCGCCACCGCTTTCACCGCTTCTTCCTGGTTTACCATGCGTTCGTGAATTTTGTCTTCGAGATGCACCAGTTTTGTTCTCTCGCTTTCCAACATTCGTGTTACGGGAATACCGGTCCACTTGGACACGATTTCCGCAATGTCTTCGGCGTCTACTTCTTCTTTCAACATCTTGTGATCCTTTTGAGCATCGGCAAGCTTTGCCGTCGCCGCTTTTATTTTTTTGTCGAGGCCTGTAAGGACGCCGTACCGCAGCTCTGCAACTTTTCCTAAATCACCTTCACGTTCTTTCTTGTCGGCTTCAATTCGCACGCGCTCAATTTCTTCCTTCATCGAGCGGATCGATTGAATCAATTCTTTTTCAACCTGCCAGTGGGCTTTCAACTCGTTCCGCTTCTGGTTCAATTCAGCCAAGTCATGCTTGATTTGCTGGAGATGACCTGCAATAGCGGCCTTGTCCGATTCGTCGGCATACTCTGCAGTAAGTTCACGCTTCACAGCTTCGGTTTCGATCTCAAGGTGCTTTACCTTTCGTTCGACAACGTCCAGCTCTTCCGGCATGGAATCAATCTCAATGCGCAGTTTCGCGGCCGCCTCGTCAATGAGGTCGATCGCTTTGTCCGGCAAAAATCTATCCGAGATGTACCGGTAGCTTAATTGCGCTGCGGCGACAATCGCGGCATCCGTGATGCGGACGCCATGATGCACTTCGTAGCGGTCGTTGAGCCCGCGCAGGATTGAAATCGTGTCTTCGACATTCGGTTCGTCTATCAAAATCGGCTGAAACCGGCGTTCAAGCGCAGGATCTTTTTCAATGTACTTCCTGTATTCATCCAGCGTCGTCGCACCGATTGCGCGCAAGTCGCCGCGAGCAAGCGCGGGCTTCAGCATGTTTGAGGCGTCAACTGCCCCTTGTGCCGCGCCGGCCCCGACAAGGGTATGAAGTTCGTCGATGAATAAAATGATGTTGCCGTGGGAGTCCTCGACTTCTTTCAATACCGCTTTCATCCGTTCCTCAAACTGCCCTCGGAAACTTGCTCCCGCAATCATCGCCGCCATATCCAGCGCAATAATGCGTTTTGTTTTCAGATTCTCAGGCACGTCCCCTTGAATGATGCGATGCGCCAGTCCTTCTGCAATAGCTGTTTTTCCAACGCCCGGCTCTCCGATGAGAACGGGATTATTTTTTGTCCTCCTGGACAACACCTGCAGCACCCGGCGGATTTCTTCCTCGCGGCCGATAACCGGGTCGAGTTTTCCTTTTCGAGCAAGCTCGTTCAAATCGCGGCCGAACTTTTCAAGCGGCTGAAATTTGTCTTCCGGATTTTGGTCGGTCACGCGCTGTGAACCGCGGACATCCTTCAATGCCTTGAGCACGCTCTCTTTCGTCACTCCTTGGTCTATCAGCAATTTCGCCGCGGCGTTTTGTTTTTCGTCGAGCAACGCGAGGAGTAAATGCTCTGTGCTCACAAACTCGTCTTTAAGGTTCTCCGCTTCCTTCTGCGCTTGGTCAAAGATTCTCTGCAGCGATCCCGAGATATGCTGCTGGCTCGTTCCTTGGATCTTCGGAAGTTTTTCAACCACCTCATTGACTTTGATTTTGACGTAGTTAATATTCGTACCAAGCTTCTGCAAAATTGGGATAACGATTCCTTCAGAGTCCTGTACAAGAGCCGCAAAAAGATGTTCAGGCTCGATCGATTGATTGCCGTAGCTCGAAGCAATTTCCTGTGCGTTCTGAACCGCTTCCTGAGATTTGATTGTAAATTTGTTGAAATTCATGTTTCAGTTCTTTGTTGTAAGTTGTTAGTTCTGAGTCGGGGGCTCCTTGTGTGTCCATTCCGCCTTATCCATCGAGTCCTGACTGCCGTTTGCTGGTGCAATCACTTATCTTCTCCGATCTCTTGTTCTTCAGTTTTCTTCCCTGCTTTCTTTTCCATCACAAATTCTATTGCTTTCTGTTTGTCTTTCGGCTGGAAATCAGATCTTGAGTCACACCAAATAGATCCTTTTTCTAAGACCGGCCGAAAATAACGGGTACTAATACAAAAGGCGAGGATGTCCTCGCCTTCCGTTAATCTGCGCAATCTCTTCCGAAGGAATCCCCTCGGGAAAATCTGCGTTAAATCTGCGTAATCCGAGTAATCACATCACTTGTCATCCACTACTTCGAAGTCTGCATTCTCCACTTTTTTATCATCTTTCTTCTCGGATGAAGCATGTTGACCCGGATCTGGACCCTGTTCCGGGCCCGCTTGAGCACCCGGCTGCGGACCGGCTTGTTTCGCCGCCTCGTACATCTTGGTGGAAGCTTCATTCCATATAGCATTTAAGGCTTCCATTTTGGCCTTGATATCGGCCGCGTTATTCGCCTTGATCGCTTCCTCAAGTGCGGTTGCCGCCGACTCAAGTTTTGATTTTGTTTCGGCATCCATCTTCTCGCCAAGATCTTTCACCTGCTTTCGGGTAGAGAAGACAAGATTGTCCGCCTGATTCTTCAGTTCGACCTCTTCTTTTCGTTTTGCATCTTCCGCCGAATGAGCCTGCGCATCCTTCTTCATCTTTTCGACCTCTTCCTTGCTCAAACCGGAGGAGGAAGTGATACGGATGCTTTGCTCCTTGTTCGTCGCTTTGTCTTTGGCGAGAACATGCAGCATGCCATTTGCGTCGATATCGAAGATAACCTCTACCTGAGGTACACCCCGCGGTGCCGGCGGAAGTCCGTCAAGATGGAATCTTCCAAGCGTGCGGTTGTCGTTCGCCAACGGGCGTTCGCCTTGGAGGATGTGAATTTCAACCGAGGTTTGATTGTCCGACGCAGTGCTGAACACTTCACTTTTGCGCGTCGGAATTGTCGTGTTCGCATCAATCAATTTTGTCATCACGCTTCCAAGCGTCTCAATGCCGAGCGAGAGCGGCGTAATGTCGAGCAACAGGACGTCGGTTACGTCCCCGGAAAGAACGCCGCCCTGAATTGCCGCACCGATTGCGACGACTTCATCCGGGTTGACACCCTTATGTCCTTCTTTTCCAAAAATATCTTTCACGAGCTGTTGAACCCGCGGGACTCGCGTCATACCGCCGACAAGAATGATCTCGTCGATCTGATTCGGCTGCAGGTTCGCATCCTTCAACGCTCTTTCCACCGGAGGAATACATTTCTTGATGAGATCATCAACAAGCTGCTCGAACTTTGCGCGTGTCAGGTTTAAGTTTAAGTGTTTCGGACCTTCCGCGGTCGCTGTAACGAACGGCAAATTGATCTCAGTCTGGTTCAACTGTGAAAGTTCCATCTTTGCTTTTTCCGCTGCTTCACGCAAACGCTGCAGCGCCATCGGATCCTTGCGGAGATCGATGCTGTCTGTCTTCTTAAATTCGTCGGCAATATAGTCGACCAATCGCTGGTCGAAGTTGTCGCCGCCGAGATGCGTATCGCCGTTCGTCGATTTCACTTCAAAAACGCCGTCGCCGAGTTCGAGGACCGAAATATCAAATGTTCCTCCGCCAAGGTCGAAGACCGCCACTTTGGAATCTTTGTGTTTCTTGTCCAAGCCGTACGCCAATGCTGCAGCTGTCGGCTCGTTGATAATGCGCCGGACGTTCAGCCCAGCGATCTCACCCGCTTCTTTTGTCGCCTGCCGCTGTGCATCGTTGAAGTATGCCGGCACGGTGATGACTGCTTCAGTCACTTTCTGTCCGAGATAATCCTCCGCCGTTTGCTTCATCTTCTGAAGGATCATCGCAGAAATTTCAGGGGGCGAATACACGCGGTCCCCTACTTGAACGCGGGCAGTGTTGCTTTCTCCCGTAACAACTTTGTACGGAATAAGCTTCATCTCTTCGCTCACCTCGTTCATAAACCTTCCCATAAACCGCTTAATGGAAAAGACCGTGTTCTGCGAGTTCGTCACCGCTTGCCTCTTAGCAGGCTGCCCGACCAACCTCTCACCATTTTTCGCAAAAGCAACGACAGACGGAGTTGTTCGCATTCCCTCTGCATTTGCGATAACAACAGGGTCGTTGCCTTCCATGACTGCGACAACCGAATTAGTTGTCCCCAAGTCGATACCAATTATTTTTCCGGCCATAATGAATTCTCCTTGTGAATAAAAGAGTCTAAGTATTTGCGATAGAAATTATTTTTGCATTAGGATAACGCAACCATCGTGCCAGGGTGATACCTGATTTTTATCTCATTTTCGGTAGTTTTTTGGATCTCTCATTACTGCATATTGCCATGATGGCAGAACCTAAATCGAATTTCCTGCCAAATATCGATAGGCTTGCCAACTTGGCGGGTAAGTTGAAATCAAATGATTCCTTGACTTTTCGCTCAAGAATTCGTTACCTTGAGGCAAAATTTTTTTACACTTTTTCGCTTCTCGAATCGTTCCATGAAAAAAGAACTGCTCACGCTTTTTATTATCCTTGGCGGACTTTTGTTGGGAGAAAACAAGCTTTGCGCCTCAGACCCTAATGGCGTGGGTTTGGAAGCGATGAAGTTAATAACGGCAGATCGCCTCAAAGCACAATTAACACTGATAGCGTCGGACGAATTTGAAGGACGAGAAACTTCATTTCGCGGACAGGAATTAGCGGCACGTTACCTTGCCTCTCAATTTGAGCTTATGGGATTACAACCTGCCGGAGACAGCGGAACGTACTTTCAACACTTTCCCGTCGTACATATTACCGTAGACACGAGAAGTTATTTGAAGACCTCAGCCTCTGGAGAAACAAAAGAATGGCGCGAGTTCGGCGTAGAGTACATTCCGCACGCTTCCGGAAGAGATACCACGATTTCCGGAGAAATCGAGTTCGTCGGCTACGGCATTAATTCAAAAAGTTTGCACTATACTGAATACGATTCAACGAAGAATTACAGCGGAAGAATCGTTCTTGTCCTTCACGGAGCCCCCCTTGAGGAAGATACAACGAGCTTTTTTGCTAAGAACAGCGCGGTCGGTTCAGCAATTGCGAAGAGAATTTTTGCCCAGCGAGGCGGAGCGGCAGCCGTGTTAGTTGTCGAGGACCTGAAAGGGAGAACGATGAAGGATGCCTTTAAAGAGCAGCAGGACGATTTGATCCGAGGATTAATTACAATCCCGCAGCGACTCCGCACTGATGTGCCGATGTTCTCGGTCAGCAAAAATATTGCAAACGAATTGTTGCGCGCGTCGGGAAAGACTGTTGAAGACTTGCAGCGCGAAATAGATTCAACGAAAAAACGAGAGTCCTTTACAGTCAAGGGCTCAACGGTGACACTGGCACTTACGATGCACCGGGAGGATGTGTATTCGGAAAACGTCATCGGAGTTCTTCCCGGATGCGATTCTCTGCTAAAAAACGAATATGTCGTGTTTTCGGCACATCACGATCACCTCGGCAAGAACATTTCCACCGGCGAGATCTATAACGGTGCCGACGACGACGGCTCGGGGACATGTTCGCTCCTTGAGATTGCCCACGCATTCACCTCCATGAAACAACCGTCAAAACGAAGTCTTCTGTTTCTCTCCGTTGCCGGAGAAGAAAAGGGCCTGCTCGGTTCGTTGTTCTACACGGAGCATCCCACGATTCCGCTGGAAAAGACTATCACGGATTTGAATGCGGACATGATAGGAAGATTCGACCCGGACCATGAAAAAATAAACGACACGAATTACGTGTACATCATCGGCTCGGACAAACTGAGCACCGAATTGGATTCTATCAGCAGAAAAGCGAACGATGAGAGCGTGAAACTCAATCTCGATTATACATACGACGACGAATCGGACCCCCATCAGTACTACCGCCGAAGCGACCATTACAATTTCGCACGGAAGAACATCCCGATTATCTTCTACTTCAACGGGGAACATGAAGATTATCACCGGCCGACGGATAAAGTCGAAAAAATAAATTTCGGCATTCTGACAAAACGATCGCGTTTGGTGTTTTATACGGGTTGGAAACTTGCCAACGCGGCACGTCGTCCGGTTGTGGACAAAGAAGGATTTACGTCATCCTCATCCCATAACAAATGATCAACGAACAGGATATACGAAGATCGCTGCGGGCACAAGTTCTTGGAAAAAGAATCTACACTTTCGACTCGATTGATTCGACAAATACTTTCGCTCGGTCTTTAGAAGAAAGCGAATGCCCGAACGGAACGCTGATCATCGCCGATGAACAGACGGCCGGAAAGGGGCGCCAAGGGCGTCAATGGCAATCGCAAAAAGGAATGAACCTGCTTTTTTCGGTGGTGACACGTCCTTCCTTCATCCAGGAAAAAATCCGAATGCTCCCTTTTGCCGCGGCGTTAGCCGTCGCAGACGGGATTGAGCAGGAGACGAAATCTGCAATCGAATGCAAATGGCCGAACGATCTGTTAATAGACGGTAAGAAAGTAGCCGGGATGCTGATCGAATCAGCTACGCAAAACGAAGCAGTTATGAGCATGATTTTCGGCATTGGGATCAACGTCAATCAAACGGAGTTTGCGAACGACATCAAAGAAAAAGCTACTTCATTGAAACTTCATTCACAGCAGGATATTGACCGTGTGCGCCTGCTTTGTGCCGTCATCGGAGAATTGGAATACCGGTTTGAACAACTGCGTCAGTTTTCACCGCATATGCTTCTCGACGAGTGGAAACAACGCGCAACAATGCTGGGCTCGGCCATCACAATCGCGGAACATCGTTCATCAATAAAAGCCAAAGCAATCGATGTGGCGGCTAATGGCGCCCTCGTAATAGAAGAAATCGACGGAACCCGGCGCGAGGTTTTTGCCGGGGATGTGACGATTGGGTAGTAAGAATTGAGACTTCTGAATAATCAGGAAAGCTTGTCTCGCGCAAAGTATATTAGAAATGAAGCATATGCGTCTTTTCCCGAAGGGATGGCTTTGCCAGCGTCTGGCGAAGCCATCTTCCAAAGAAATCCCTTTGGGACCTTCGGGATTCGCGTGATACTATTTTTCAGATGTTTCGAATTATGAATTAGAAATTAGAAAAAAGGTCATTAACAAAAACAATCATAACGGAATACTATGATCCTTACAGTCGATATCGGAAACACACACACGGTATTCGGGATTTACGACCAGAAAAAACTTCTCGGCGATTGGCGCGTGACAAGTTATGTAACGCGGACTGAAGACGAATTCGGCGCGCTCGTCCGGACATTCTGCGATGATGCGGGAATTGCAGTAAAGAAGATTTCTGCGGTCGGAATTTCGTCCGTCGTCCCTAATTTGACCGACGTCATGCAGCGAATGTCGAAGAAATATTTCAAGGCCGAACCGATTGTAGTTTCTTCCTCCATTCTTCCCGGGATCAAAGTGCTCGTCGACGACCCGTCATCGGTCGGTGCCGACAGGCTTTGCAATGCAGTTGCCGGTTATGCCAAGTATAAAGGTCCGCTCGTGATCGTTGACTTCGGAACCGCAACAACGTTTGACGTGATCTCAAAAGGGGGCGAATACTTGGGCGGTGTTATTGCGCCGGGCATTGAAACTTCTGCAGCCGAACTGCACCGGCGAGCCGCTAAATTGCCGAAGATCGACATCCACTTCCCAAAAACTATTATAGGGAAAAATACCGTACACAGCATGCAGTCCGGAATTCTTTATGGCGCGCTGGATTCGATGGAAACAATGATCCGCCGCATTTCGAAGGAGATCGACGATTATCCTACGGTCATTGCAACGGGGGGATTTTCGGAATTGATGATGCAACATACGAAGATCATCAACAAGCACGAGCCGACGCTTGTGCTGGAGGGAATTCGGATCATTGTAGAAAAGATCACTGGGAAAAAGAAATAAGCGCGAATCTGGTCCTGAGCAGGATTACTGCGGACATCACTGCGCTTTTGTGTTGGCGATGGAAGGGGGAAATGAGAAGTATTGCAGAAGCAATCCGAAGTTGTAAAAAAAATCGGACGGCTCCATTTTCATATCACTTCAGCAACAGCATCGTCTTTGCGCCGCTGAAAGATGAGGTCTTTCCCTAAAGCCTCATTCGATAGATATACATTCCACTAACAAGTCCCGCGCCATTGAAATCGACAAAATACTTTCCAGGATTTTTCCACTCCTGCGCAAGATAGCGCACTAATTGTCCCAGAATATTGTAAAGAGTGATTTCAACGTACTGTCGGCCCACCACACCGTATTGGATCCGGGTTGACGGGTTGAAAAGATTCGGGTAGTTCTGGTCAAGGTAATTTGGCGATGGGACAAAACTATCATTTTCATGAACTGAGATTACCGTGGATAAGGCACTTTGAAAGACACCGCCTCCCAGTGTTCCTGCATAGACATATCCCTCCGAATCTACTGCAATACAAGCGGTTTGTAAAACTGTCAAGCCATCATTGAAAGAGTGCCAGAGAACGCTGTCTCTATCGTGATAAAAGACACCGTTGTCGCTCGCTGCGCATACTCTTCCACGCGCGTTAAAAGCGAGACCATTGATCGTGGCACGAGGTAAGCCGAAATTTTCAACTGTCCACTGGCTCCCGGTATCTGCTGAAAAATAAACACCCCCGTGTTCTATGGCGGCATAAACATTCCCTTTCGAATCACCGCCGATTGCGGAGTGAAAAGGAAGAGCCTGAAGGGGCATCAAACACGTCCTTCCACGTTGTGCCGTGGTCAGTAGAACGATAAATGGATGACCAATTTGAAAGATAAAATATTCCAAGACCACACAGCTTCCCCCGACGGGCCGTTAACAGGCTTCCAGAAATTAGTTTGGGAAAAAATTGTGGAAAAAGAAAAAAGGAACGCGACGGGAAGAAAAACTGAACGAAGAAACAAGGATCCCCTCCTTTCGAAACTGACCGGCACAACCTTTTCTAAGTCATTGTATTAGTACAAGGAATGAAATACTTACTCTCATGGATTCTTATTTTGGTGCGATGACGAGCAGAAAAAAAATTACTTTACACCGAACATCGCCACGGAAGATTGCGCAAACTCGACAAGCGGACCAAAGTAAAGGCCAAGCGCCAGCGTTGGGACGAGGAGAACGGCCAATAGAACCAAGTCCGATGCTTCAAAAGCTAATGGTTCAGTCGATCCTTCTGCATCGCGCAGGAACATGTTGCGGAAAATTCTGACATAGTAGTAGAGGGAAACAACGCTGTTTAACGCACCAACGATCGCTAGCCAGATTAATTTTGCCCTTATCAGTGCGGCAAATAAATACAGCTTTCCGATAAAACCGGCGGTCGGCGGCAATCCAGTAAGAGAGATGAGGAAAATAGCCATAGCGACTGCAAGGAAGGGTGCCCTCGAGCCAAGTCCTTTATAATCGCGAATCTGCTCGCTCCCCGTTTTATTGGAAACGAGCATTACAACATAAAATGCGCCGAGATTCATGAATAAGTAGACGACAAAATAAATCATCGTTGCGGCATAACCGTCGTTGCCCAGTACGACAAGGCCCAGCAGCATGTAGCCGGCTTGAGCGATGCTTGAATATGCGAGGAGCCGCTTAACGTTGTCCTGCCAGATTGCTACAAGATTTCCGAGTGTCATCGTCAGCACCGAGATAATGATGATGACATTGGTCAGCTCAAATCCTTTTATGGTCGTCCACAATCCAAGAGGCGCATTCAGGATCGCCGTATTGGTGAATGCCACCTTCAAAAAGCGCATCAGCATTGCAAAGCCCGCAGCCTTCGAACCAACTGAGAGAAAAGCCGTAATTGTGATAGGAGCGCCTTCATACACATCGGGCGTCCAAAAATGGAACGGCACTGCGGAAATTTTATATCCGAAACCGGCGAGCGCAAGAACACCGGCGATGAGCAGAGCAAGCTTCCCCGCACCGCCTTGCGTTAGAACCTGATTGATAGAATAAATATCCAGAGATCCGGTCAGTCCGTAAATTATGGAAATGCCGTACAGCATGAAGCCCGATGAAAGCGCTCCGTAAATAACATACTTCAACGATGCCTCCGCAGAATTGGGAGCCTCTTTTGTGAAACCGGCTAGGATGTATGAGCTAATGCTCGTCAATTCGAGCGAAAGATACATCATGAGCAGATTCGAGGAGCCCACCATCAGGAACATTCCCATCGTCATCGCTACGAGCAGCGCATAGTATTCGCCGATCCGGCGGAATGACGAGTTCACTTCATTCGACGCAAGCGAGAACATCACGATAATGAGAGCGCTCGCAATGATCACGAATTTGAAGAACACGGAGAAGGGGTCGACCGCCAACATATTGTTGAACGCCGAGACGTTTACGCCCATTTCTTCCGCGACGTAATATGCCGTCGCGGCAAATCCGCCGAGGACAATTCCTGCCACAATTGCCTTTCGTTTGGACACAAGGTCGGCAACGATCGCGCTGAGAAACGTGAACACGAGCGCGGATTCGGGACGGACGAAACCTAAACTTAAGAGGATTTGGTCAAGCATGAGATTGACTGTTCTTTCATGGTGAATTTACTTGCCGAGCAAAGCTACACCCGCGCCTCCCCGGACGAAGTCGACAAGATAATTTGCCGACGCATTCATCAAGTCCAGCATCGGCGCAGGATAGATGCCTAAGAAAATGACTATGACCGCAAGAGGGACGAGGGCGACCAATTCTCTCCCGTTAATATCCGGCAGATCTTTCCATCTGTCGGGGAGAGTTCCGAGAAAGACGCGCTGCAGCGTCCATAACATGTAGGCCGCCGTGAGCACGATACCGAGAGTTGATGCAATCGTCAGCCAGCGGAAAGTTTGGAACGCGCCGAGGAACGAGAACGCTTCGGAGATGAAGCCGCTGAGCCCGGGCAAACCGAGAGCGGCGAAAAATGCAATCACCATCACGGCAGAGTATTTCGGCATCTGGTTCATCAAGCCGCCGAAGTCATCGAGCCCCCGCGTGTGCGTCCGGTCGTAAATAACGCCGACAATCAAGAAGAGCATTGCGGTGATTGTGCCGTGGTTGAACATTTGGAAAACGGCGCCCATCATTCCCTGAGTATTCATTGCCGTCATTCCAAGAATAACAACGCCCATGTGGCTGATGGACGAATAGGCAATCAGTTTTTTGAAATCTTTCTGCGCCATCGCGCATAGAGCGCCGTACACAATATTAATGAACCCGATGAACGCCAGGGGGTACAAATAGTGCATCGCCGCATCGGGGAAGATCGGAAACGCAACGCGCATCAAACCGTACGTCCCCATCTTCAACAACACACCGGCAAGGATAACGCTGATCGCCGTTGGCGCCTCGACGTGCGCATCCGGGAGCCATGTATGAAATGGAAAGAGAGGTACTTTGATGGCGAACCCGATGAAGAGAGCAACGTACGCGACGTACCGCCAATAGGTATTGAGTCCGGCGAGAATCGAGTCCGGCGCAAAGTTCGCCGGGTTCATCATCGCGAGCATGTTGAACGTGTGAATCTTCTCCCCCGTCGCCGGGTCTGCAACACTCACGCTGAAATAGAGCGCGAGCAGGGCGAGAAGCATCAGCACCGAACCAAACAATGTGTAGATGAAGAACTTGATCGCGGCATATTCACGCCTCGGCCCTCCCCATATTCCGATAAGAAAATACATCGGCAGCAGCATGATCTCCCAAAAAACATAGAAAAGGAAAAAATCGAGCGCAACAAAAACGCCCATCATGCCGGTGTCGAGCAGGAGAAGAAGCGCGAAATATCCTTTGAGTGATTTCTCGATCTTCCACGATGAAATGACGGCTACGAACGAAATGAGCGCCGTCAGAAGAACCATCGGCACGCTGATGCCGTCAATGCCGACAAAATAGTCGATATGAATGCGCCCAAACCACGAAACGCTTTTGATGTCTATCCACGTAAAGAGCTCTTTGAACTGCATCGTATCGGCATTGTTGATACCGGCCAGGCCGCGATTAAAATTCATGTAGATGATTCCCGCGAGCACAACTTGCAGGATGGTGATCGCAAGCGACACCCAGCGCGTTGCATTGTTGTTGTTCTTAGGGAGCAGAAGGACGATGATCATTCCGACAACCGGAAGGAACGTTATCCACGTGAGTATGCCGATATGAAGGATCGTAAATGCCATAGCGAAAAGTTCCTAATAGTTTGTTTTGCCAAAACTTTTCATTACACCGCGCGGTAGATAAAAAAGAAAACCATCACGCCGAACAAGACAAAGGCAATATATGTTTGAACCCGGCCTGTTTGAATCTTCCGGAGCATCAGTCCGAACAGCCCGGTAAGGTATGCGAGAAAATTCACGATGCCGTCGACAACAATACTGTCAAACCTGCCGCTCGCAAATGACGTCAACCGCGTTACCGAAGCGACACCGTTCACAATCCCGTCGATCACTTTGATGTCGAACCATGCCAAAATACGGGAGAAACCGACCGTTCCGGAGACCACCGTCGCATGGTACAATTCATCGAAATACCATTTGTTGACAAGGAATGAATGGACCGGAGACAGGGCTTGCGCAATTCTCTCAGCGTTGATCTTTTTCCAGTAATAGGTCGCAAAGGCGAAAAGAATGCCGAGTCCGGCAACCGACAACGACAAGTACATAGCGGTGAGATGTGCGTTGTGGACTGCTTCTTCAAACATCTCAGCGGAAGCGGCAGCGACAACATTCGGCACAACGCTCATCGGCCTTTCAACCGCATGGAAAAACCAGCCGCTCGACGCGCCGAACGGGTTGAAGCTGTAAAAGACAAAAAACGACAAGCATGCAAGAACGATAAGAGGGATGGTCATGGGCTTCGGCGATTCATGAAGATGCTCGAAGCGCGCTGCGTCTTTATGTTCTCCCAAAAACGTGAGGATCACAAGACGAAACATGTAGAATGCAGTCAATCCAGCGACCAAAAATCCGATAATCGGTATGAGGGTGTGGCCGGTAAGATTCCCGAACGCCAGCGTTCCCGCCAAAATCTCATCCTTGCTCAAGAACCCCGACGTTAGCGGCACCCCGGAAATTGCCAGCGTGTAGACGACAAAAGCCCAGAATGTAATGGGCATCTTCTTTTTCAATCCGCCCATGTTACGAATGTCCTGCGCGTCGGTGTGATGGTCGTCCTGATGATGAAGTGCCTTGTGCATCGCATGAATGACGGAGCCCGATCCCAAAAATAATCCTGCCTTAAATGCGGCGTGAGTTACCAGATGGAAGAACCCGGCCGTGTAGGCGCCGACTCCCAATCCCATCACCATGTACCCAAGCTGGCTCACCGTCGAATACGCGAGGACTTTCTTGATATCATTCTGTGCAATGGCAATTGTTGCTGCGATGAATGCCGTAATCGCCCCGATGTAGGCAATAAAGACAAGCGCGTCGGCGGTCATCATCGGGAACACGCGTGCGATAAGATACACGCCGGCAGCGACCATCGTTGCGGCATGAATCAATGCGCTGACCGGCGTGGGGCCTTCCATCGCATCGGGAAGCCAGACGTGCAGAGGGAACTGCGCCGATTTTCCGACCGCGCCGCAGAAAATCAAGATGCCGGCGGCGGTCAGCCACGGGTTGCTGTCGAACGGGATATGCCCGTTCGCGATAGCGGAAAAAATTCCTTCGAATGTCAGCGTGTGAAAATTCGCCCAAAGAATATTGATGCCGATAAACATGCCCACGTCGCCGATACGGTTGACGATGAACGCTTTCATCGAGGCGTCCGAAGCGGATTTCTTTTCATACCAATGGCCGATGAGCAGATAGGAGCTGATACCGACAAGCTCCCAGAACACGTACATCATGAAAAAGTTATTCGTGATGACGATGCCGAGCATCGAGAAGGAGAAAAAGCCGAGATAGGCGAAGTAGCGCGAATAGCGGATGTCCCCGCTCATATAAGCGGTTGAGAACAAATGGACGAGAAAACTGATGAGCGTAACGACGACAAGCATGATCGCCGTTACGTTGTCGATCATGATGCCGAGGTCGAGTTTCAAATGGCCGATGCCGGCAACGGTTTTGAAATCAACCCATGTGAACGTGTAGTTCAGCAGTTCGTCATGGAAGAAGATCAGCTTTGTGAAGAGAATTCCTACGGACATCAGCAGCGAGAGGCCGAGGATCGAAGTCGCAATCACATCGCCCTGCCGCGGAAGTTTTTTCCCGAAAAAAATGAGAAGCAAAAAACTAAACAGCGGCAACAGCAGAATAGCAGTCGAAAGCTGAAGCAGTAATTCTTGAGTCATAAAAAAATTGTCAAGGATGAATTAAACAATGCAGCTTCAAACAGACGCGAACGCCGTTCACTCTCTCATTGAATCCACTTCGTCCACATTCACGGTATTGAACTGCTGATAGATGTTCAGGACAATTGCCAGCGCGACAGCCGCCTCGCATGCAGCGAGAATAATCACGAAGATCGAGGCCATTTGACCGTCGAGGTTCATTGCGCCGTAGCGGCCGAAGGCGATAAAATTGATATTAGCCGAATTGAGAATCAATTCAATCCCCATCAGAACCATTATCGCGTTGCGCCGTGTGATGACCGCATAGACGCCGAATGAAAAAAGAATAGCGCTGATGAACAGGAAGTGTATTAATGAAACGTGAATGGGCATTGTGTTCAGTTGTCAGTATTCAGTAATCAGTACCTTGAGAAACCAAGCTTAAAACTTATAGCCTATAACTTACAACTTTTAACTCTGCCGTTTCCTCTCCCGCCGTGCAATCATCGCCGCGCCGAGCATAGCGACAAGGAGTACGACGGAAGCAACTTCGAACGGAAGCACGTATGTCGTCATCAACGCCCTGCCGATGCCAACGGCGGTTGTCGGCGGCAGTTCAATGTTCGTCGCTGCCTGAGCCGGCCAATCGGTGATCCAAAAGATGCCGCATAATGTTCCCACCAAGAGTGCAACCAGAATTGAAGCCGGCAGCACGCGCAACGTCCCGATCTTCATTTCAACGCCGATGAGCTTGGTCGTCAGCATAACGCCGAACAAGATGAGGACGAGGATGCCGCCAACGTAGACGAGCACTTGCGTGACAGCAATGAAATCCGCGTTCAGCATTACATACAGTCCGGCGACGCCGAAAAAAGTAAACATCAACGAGAACGCCGAGTGGACAATGTTCCTGGAGAACACGACAATTGCAGCGGAGACGATTGTAATAAGAGCGAAGAAGTAAAAAATAATGTCAAACAGCGTGAGCGACGAAAGTTGATCCATACTTATTCCGGTTTTTGCTGTGAACCATCCGGCTGCGGGGCGGCAATCGCTGCCTGCGCGGCAGCTTTGGCGTCGGCGGCGGCCTTTGCTGCGAGTGCAGCGGCTGCCTTCTTTGCAGCGGCTTCTTCTTCCATTTTTTTTGCTTTCGCCTTCGCGGTTTCAATTTCGGCAGGCGTCATCGTGCTGAAACTGTAGATCAAATTGTGACGGTCAAATTCCGAGAACTCGTAGACGTCGGTCATCTTGATGCATTCGGTGGGGCATGGATAGACGCACAATCCGCAGTAGCAGCATTTTGCAATGTCGATGTCAAACAACGGAACGTGGAGGCGTTTCTTTTGTCCGGTGGACGTCGTGCCTAAATTATCTTCGGGAGTAGACTTAATCGTTTCGATGGAGATACAATCCACCGGGCATGCCATGGAACACTGGTCGCAGCCGATGCAGTCGTCCATGTTCACGTACAGCCGGTTCCGGGCTCGTTCTGGCAGCTTCATCTTCACGCTCGGATACTGAATCGTCACCGCTTTCGTAAAGAGATGCTTGAACGTAATTTGCATCCCGACGGCGGCTGTTTTAAGGCCGCGATAAATATTGTCGAAATACTCTTGAACGGGATTCATTCGTTCCTCTTGATTCAACAAGGTGTCGGACACCTTGCCAATAACTCACTCAACAACCCTAATCGTCTTCTCAATCTCGTAAAATGCGTCCAACACTTCTCTTCTACCACACTAACACGAGGCCAAGTGCAAGCACACAGGCAAAAGCAAACGGCGTCAAAACTTTCCACGACATGTACATCAACTGGTCGACGCGCAGACGGGGAAGCGTCCAGCGAAGCCAGATATTCAGGCAGACAAAAAGCATTCCTTTCGAAATAAACCAGAATGAACTCCACCAGGGACCGGTCATGAGAGATTTGAACGGGCTCGCCCATCCTCCGAAAAAGAGTACCGTCGCAACGGCTGACACGGCGAAGAGGTTTGCGTATTCCGCGAGATAAAAAATCGCAAACTTCATTCCGCTGTATTCGGTGTTATATCCCTGCACGAGTTCCGATTCCGCTTCGGGAATATCGAACGGAGTCCGGTTGACTTCCGCCATCGACGAAATATAATAGACCACAAACAAGACAAGCATCAACGGGATGACGAAGAGCTTCTTCATCAACGGAAGCGTGCCTCCGAGAATCATCCAGTGCATGATGCCGCCGGTTTGGACGGCGCTTAATTCCTGCAGGCTCATTGTTCCCGCGAGCATGACAACGCCGATGATCGCAAACGCGGAAGGAATTTCGTAGCTGACGATTTGTGCAGCCGAGCGAAGCGCTCCGAAAAGCGACCATTTGTTGTTCGACGCCCATCCGGCCATGAGCAATCCAACCACGACGAGCGACGAGATGGCAACGATGTAGAAGATACCGATATTGATATTGCTGCCGATGAACGAAGAGCTGAACGGCAACGCCGCGAAGGCAGCATACGTTCCAATGAAAACGATGTACGGGGCGATGATAAATAAGAGCTTATCCGCGGCGGCAGGGATTGTGTCTTCTTTTTGAAGGAGCTTCAGCATATCGGCTATCGGCTGCAGCGTGCCGTGCCAGCCCGTGCGCATATAGGCAACGCGGTCCTGCATGTGAGCGGCAATTTTCATCTCAAGATAGATGACGACAAGCGCGTACGGTAAGATGAAGAGCAACGGAATCACCGCCATGATAACGTTCACCACGAGCGTATTGCCGACAAGAGACGTGAGAAATTGTTCCATAGAAACTTTATTGCATCGGATGACTGAAACAAGAATTTAGAAAAAAAGATTTGTCGATGAAAATGTTAATTGTTGATTGCTCATTGTTTTCACCTGTCGACTTCGCCGAGAACGATGTCGATGCTGCCGATAATGGCAACGAGGTCGGCTATCATCCCTCCCCGGGCAATTTCGTTGATAACACTCAAATTGACAAACCCCGGCGAACGTGCTTTGATGCGGTACGGTGTGCCGGTACCGTCGCTCACAATATAAAATCCAAGCTCACCGCGGGGCGATTCCGTGCGGGCATAGACCTCGCCCGGATTCGGGCGGATGCGTTTCGGAATTGCCGACTGTACATCGCCGTCCGGAATTTGTGCAAGCGCCTGCTCGATAATCCGCACACTTTGCTCCATTTCCTTCATCCGCACGATGTGCCGATCCCAGCAGCTGCCGACCGGACCCGTTTCTCCCGTGCCGACGGCAACGTCCCATTCGAATTTATGATAGACGGAATACGGATCGTCGCGGCGCAAATCCCAGTTGACCCCGGAGCCCCGAAGCATCGGTCCGCTGCATGCGTAGTTGACTGCGACGTCCGCGGGCAGGATGCCTGTGTTTGCAGTTCGTTTTACGAAAATTTCGTTATAGGTCAGCAGGTTGTTGAAGTCGCGAATCTGCGGCTTAAAATACGAACAGAATTCCTTCGCCCGTCCAACAAATTCGGACGGGATGTCGTGCGAGAGTCCGCCGATCCACATATAATTATAGAGCAAGCGCGCGCCGCAAGTCATTTCGAACAGGTCGAGAATCTTCTCCCTGTCGCGGAAACAATAGAGAAAGGGCGTAAACGCGCCGATGTCAATGCCATACGTTCCCACAGCGATCAAGTGGCTTGCGATCCGCTGGAGCTCCGCCATGATCACGCGAATGTATTCGACCCGTTCCGGAACCTGAATCTTCAACAGCCGCTCGGCCGCAACGACAAAGGCGAATTCGTTGTTCATCGAACAAACATAATCCATCCTGTCAACATACGGAATCACCTGCTGGTAATTCGTCATATGCTCGCAATGCTTCTCGAAACACCGGTGCAGGTAGCCGATGTGAGGAATAACGTCAACAACAATTTCTCCGTCAACAATGAGCTCAAGCCGCAGCACACCGTGTGTCGACGGATGCTGCGGTCCCATGTTGATGATCATCTCTTCAGTCCGAAGAGGTTTTCCGCTCGAGGTAACCGGCGGAGCTGCCGTAGTTTCAGCCATAATTGTCAACGTGTTTAATACGGAACTTTCATCCCATTGTAAAACTCGGGCACCTGATAATCTTTCCGGAGAGGATGCCCTTCCCAATCGTATGGCAGAAGGATTCGCCGTAAATCAGGATGGCCGATAAAGGTGATGCCGTACAAATCGAACGCTTCGCGCTCGTGCCAGTTAGCAGTTTTCCAAATTGATTCAACCGATTGAACGCTCGGAGCATCGGTGGGGACTTCGACTTTCAGCGTTATCTTATGCCGCTTTACCATGGAAAACAATTGATAGACGACCGCAAGCCTCCCTTTCAAATCGACGCCGGATAGACATGAAAGAAAATCAAAAAGCATCTCTTCGTCATCGCGAAGAAACTTTGCTGCTTCAATAATGTGATTGGCGGAAATTTTTATGTAGGGGTCAACGGGGTTGTCAGGTTTGGCTTCGATGCCCATATCGGGGACACCGCTAAACCTGGCCGTTAGTTTGTCTGCAATTTCTTGGGGAGTCATACGGCTGATCGATCGTCCTTCGAGTTACGAAATTTTCTTTTTAGCAAGGCTTTCGTTTCGCACTTTTTCCTGCAGCTTCATCAATCCTTCAATCAGTGCTTCGGGGCGGGGCGGGCAGCCCGGCACATAGACATCGACCGGAATAACCCGGTCGACCCCTTTCAATACGTGGTACCCGTGTTCCCAGTACGGCCCGCCGCAATTCGAGCAGCTACCCATCGAAATTACATATCGCGGCTCGGACATCTGGTCGTACAGCCTTTTGATCCGCGACGCCATCTTCAGGGTCACTGTTCCTGAAACAATCATCACGTCGCACTGGCGCGGCGTCGCACGCGGGATAACACCGAAACGCATCATATCAAAATTGGACGCTGACGCTGCCATCATTTCGATCGCACAGCATGCAAGCCCGAACTGCATTTGCCAGAGCGACGAAAGGCGCGCCCAGTTCAGCAAATTGTCGAGCGACGTAATGACGATATTGCTGTTGTCGAATTGTTTGTCGAGGAGTCCCATCGCTTTTTCCCTACGCTGCTACTTGTTCGTTGACATCAGAAGTTTCATCCGAAACAACGCCGACTCCCTTTACATACCGTGACACTTTCGGCATCGGTTTATCCCAATCCAGATCTCCCTTGACCCAAACATACGCATATCCGACGATCAAGATAACGAGAAAAACAACCATCTCAATGAACGCAAACATGCCAAACTCTTTGAAGACAAGCGCCCACGGAAAAAGAAACACGACTTCAACGTCGAAGACAAGAAAGATGAGCGCGACAACATAAAAACGGACATTGAACTTTACCCGCGAATTGCCGACAGGCTCTTCCCCGCATTCATACGTTGACAGCTTGCCGGGATACGGCCTCCGGGGACGGAGCACCCATGAAGCGATAAAACCCCCTCCGGTAAACACAGCACCGATAAGGAGAAAGATTAAAATTCTGCCAAAGTCAGTTACCATGAAGGAATCTTATCGTTGGAAAAAACGTGGCAAAAGAACGAACAACGTGCGGAACGAATATAAAAACCTATTAGCATTGTAGCAAGTACGGTTTCAAAAATCAGGCGCTCACCTCGGCCATGTAGCGGTCCACATCACGCGCAGCGGTGGATGTCGGATAATCTTTTTTGACTTTTTTCAATAATTCAACAGCCCGGTCTTTCTCACCCGATTTCCCAAAATTTCGCGCGGCGTTCACAAAATTATCGGGCGCGTTCGGGTCGTCGCTGTTCTTCAACGCCGCCTTCTCATAATACTCTGCTGCCTTTTTGAAATCTCCTTTTGCTTCATAACACGCTCCAATACCCGCGATCGCGGAATTTTCTACCAGCGTGTTGCCGTTGCTGCTGAAGTCATTGAAATACTGCTGCGCTTTGTCGTAGTTCTGGGAATTGTAGTAAGCGTTGGCGAGATAAAATTTGGCGATGTTTCCAGATTTTGTACTGCCGTAGTTGTCGACGATCGACTGGAGTCCGCTGACATTCTTTTCTGGAACTCCATTAATAGCAATTTGATACTGGCCGTTGTCGTAGAATGTATATACTTTCGCGAGTTCGGTAGTGGCTCGCTGGTCGTTAGCATGCACGTTATTTGAATAGAACCACAACGCCACCGCAAAAGCGATGAGGATGCCTCCGGCAGTTGAGACCCTTTTTTTGTTTTCATCGTACCAGACTTGCGCCTTGAAGTACGTTGTGACGAGTGCGTCTTCTTTGATGACCCTTTGTGAAATTTTTTTCTTCGCGCGGAGCATAGTATTTGAGTTTTATTTTGTGGATGAATTGCGAGTACGCTCGTCGGGAGTCGAACCCGAAACCTTCAGCTTCGGAGGCTGACGCTCTATCCAGTTGAGCTACGAGCGCAGTTTTAAGATTTGTAAATTCACTCCGCGAAATCCCGCAAGCTTTTTGCGGGATTGAGCTACGAGCGCGTTTCAGTTTTCGTATTCTGCCTTCAGTGAAATCCCGCGGCTTTTGCTGAAAGCATCGTTTCGTGGCCCGCAGAGCCAATGCCTTCCCGAGTTTGCAGACGTTCAATCAATAAATAAAATGTAGCAAAGAATCGCCGGAATTGCAAGACTATTTGTACCTGTAGAGTTTTACTCGAATAAATCCGAGTGGGTGCCGGTTCGAACAAGAACAAGTTCGGTTTCACTGCACAAATATATCAGCAACCAATCCGGCTCTATATAGCACTTTCGGCAGTCTTTATACTCTCCAAGAAGTGCATGATCTCTAAACCGGGCTTCCAATCCGTTTTCACTTGCCAAAGACTGAACAACTTCATGCAGTTTTGCAATTTCATAACCGCGTTTCGCACAATGTTTGTAATCTCTTTTGAATTGAGAAACGCCCCGCGCGGTAAGCATTATTTTCCAAGTTCCTCAATAAACGCGTCGGTAGAATTGAATTTTTTTCCTAGCCGCTCCGCGCCTCTGCAATTGCTTTGCGAGTCGCGGCGTTCGGTATCCTAATATCAAAGGGCAGCCCTTTGTAATTCTTCACATGACGGAAGAAGAGCGTCACCGCTTGTGTGGTGTTCAAACCTATCTTGCGAAGTATTCCCTCGACTTTCTGTTTCAGCTTTGGTTCAACCCTCGCATTAATCATGGCACTCTTCGCCATAAGCCACCTTCCGTTTCTCTTTGTGATCACACTACAGTGGTCACAATGTATTGCATTTGACATACAATTCAAGCCACGGCACTGGAATCTTCGATTGAGATAATCCGACAATCAGCCAATCCAGCGTGAGACTAGTCGACTATAACTTCTTCACGCCTATGCCGGGGCTGTCGTTCAGCGTCACTTTGCCCTCAACGACTTTCATACCATCGAAAACGTCGTTCCGAATGAGCAGCGCGCCGTCCAAATCGGCCCAGTCAGCCATCGGTGAAAGATGAGAAGCGGCGGAAATTGCGCACGATGTCTCAGTCATGCAGCCGATCATGATTTTCATTCCGAGCGAACGCGCCAGCAGCAACATCTTATGAGCTTCTCTCATCCCGGTGCATTTCATCAGCTTGATGTTGATGCCCGAGTACGCCCCGTGCGCTCTTTGTACGTCCTCTAAACGCTGAACGGCTTCGTCCCCCATGATCGGGAGGGGACTGCGTTCGGTCAGCCAGGCGTGTTCTTCGAACCAAGACTTCGACATCGGCTGCTCGACAAACACGACTCCCTTCTCCTTGAGCCAATGTACCATGTCGAGAGCAAACTGCTTATCCTTCCATCCTTGGTTCACGTCAACACAAAGAGGTTTGTCCGTAACGGAGCGAATTGTTTCGATCATTTCTTTGTCAGTGTCGCGGCCGAGTTTTACTTTCAGGATTTTGAACTCCGTTGCTTCTTTAACCTTCTGACGCACAACATCCGGCGTATCAATGCCGATCGTAAACGATGTATAAGGTGTTTTTTCTTTTGGAAATCCCCAGATATTGTACCACGGCTGGTTCATGATTTTACCGACGAGGTCGTGCAATGCGATATCGACGGAGGCCTTCGCAGCAGGATTTCCGGGAGCGGCAGCGTCAACGTCGCTCAGGATTGTTTCAAGCTCAAATGGATTGTCGTATTTGCCAAGATTGATCTTTGACAGGAAGGAAACCGCGCTTTCATGCGATTCGCCGAGATACGGCGGCATCGACGCCTCGCCGTAACCGACAATGTCCCCGTACTCGACCTGCGTTAATACAACGGGCGTAGTGGAGCGGGAGCTTGTTGCGAGCGTGAAGACGTGTTTCAGTTCAAGCGTGTACGGTTTGAAGGTCAATGCGAGCCGGCCGGACTTCGAGCCGTCGAGATACGTCGCCGCCAATGTTTCCGCAGACCGGCCCGCAAACAGGGACGAGCCGGCTACGAGCGCCGATGCTTTCACAAAATCTCTGCGCGTCTGGGGCACAAAGCTTTCCTTGATAATGGTTCTGCAATATTTAGCAGAACGTAATTGTGAGAATCTCTACGGTGAGGTTAGCGAGGGTAATGCGTGTCCGGTACTTCAGTCATTCGTTCACACACGTTCGTCGACGAAATCCCGTTCGTCCGAACGGACAACGAGCACGGGACACGGGGCTTTGCGAACGATCTTTTCCGCCGTACTGCCGAAGAGAACATGCTCGACGCCGGAGTGTCCATGCGTTGCGACAATAATGAGCTCGATTTTTTCATCCTTCGCAAATGAAACGACCTCGACAAACGGCAAGCCGACTTTCACAAATGCTTCCGACGGAACCACTCCTTTAATTTCATGGGTGATCAATTCCTGAAGTTCCTGCTCGCCTTTCGTTCGTAATTCATTCTCGACGTTCGGCATGCCGATTTGCCCGAAGCTGAAATCTGCCGGGTAGATGGTCGGCTCGACAACGTAGAGCAAATAGATTGCAGCGTTGAACTGTTTCGCGAACGGAATGGCGTACTGAAGCGCTTTTTTCGAATAGTCGGAAAAATCGATCGGAACTAGGATCTTGCTCAAAACTATCGGTGATCGGGATACTTCGGTTTTCCGTACACGGGCAGGTTTTCCTTTTGACTGAACATGTTTTTTCTTCAGCGCTTGTTTCTTTTTCATCGCCGCCTCCGGGTCTTTATGAGGGTTTCAATGCATCGAGTTCTGTTCGTACCTTGGAGAGTTCCTGATTTGCATGCCGCAGGCGTTCTCCGATCATCTCTGCAACCTTCAGTACAATTTTCAAGCCCGTACCGGGCGTTTTCTCCATAATCTCGAATAGATCCGGGCGGAAGAACCCAATCAAGTTTGTATCCGCCAGCGCGATGACAGACGCTGAGCGCGGTGATTCGTCGAGCAGCGATAGTTCGCCGAAGAAGTCGCCGTCTTTTAATACCGCCAATTCTTTTTTTGTCCCGTTCGCGCCGATAAGAATGACGGAAACTTCGCCCTGTTCGACAACGTACATCCCTAATCCCGGATCGCTTTGAAAACATACATACTCGCCCGCGACATACTGGCGGCGATGAACAATTCCGGCAACCTGGCGAAGCTCGCGCGCTTTCAAGTTTTCAAAGACCGGTATTTTTAACAACATCTCTTCGATAGTTGTCGGTTTCCGTTTTATACGGAAAACGTTTTTCCACTCCAAACTTTCAGATTTCTGGATGATCTTTCGGAATCCTTCTATTGCCACGGCATGTGTTCCTTTGGTCGAGCGGGCCAACGACGGGTCGTTGTTAATGGTATGCAATTGTACTATTTCACAGCGCCATAATCAACATGTGAGCCAACATATCTATTTAACGAAGTTCAGCCAACCATGGGGATCCTTTCCCCCTTCCACGACATTCATGAAACGTTTCTGGAGTTCGCGCGTAATGGGGCCTGGTTTTCCCTCGCCGATTGTCATTCGATCGATACTCCTGATTGGTGTGATCTCCGCCGCCGTCCCGGTAAAGAATATTTCGTCGGCGATGTAGAGCATTTCGCGCGGAATATGCGATTCCGAAACCAGAATTCCTGCATCCTTTGCGAGCGTCAGCACCGAGGAACGGGTGATTCCGGGGAGCAGCGCGTCGATGAGCGGCGGTGTAACGATGGCCCCATCCCTCACGACGAAAATATTTTCGCCGCTTCCTTCGCTGATCTGCCCATGTGTATCGAGAGCGATCCCTTCGGCGTAGCCGTCGGCCAGAGCCTCAAGTTTGATGAGCTGTGAGTTCATGTAATTTGCACCGGTCTTCGCCATTGTCGGAAGCGTATTCGGCGCAGGGCGCGCCCACGATGCCACCCGCACATCGATACCCTTCTCAAGCGCATCCGCACCCAGGTACTTTCCCCACTA
>Ga0265332_10000154_pt1 | contig 55378 bp, 47 predicted proteins | sample 41926metaG_FD_202084 | JGI IMG/M metagenome (GOLD analysis project Ga0265332, IMG submission 202084) | Rhizosphere microbial communities from Carex aquatilis grown in University of Washington, Seatle, WA, United States - 4-19-26 metaG | ecosystem: Host-associated > Plants > Roots > Rhizosphere...
AGCAAGAAATGGACGATGCCGCTCAGAGACTGGAAGGCCGCATTGACCCGGTTTACTATCCAGTTTGAGGAGAGGATGCCCAAGACATAACACTCGCCCCGTTTACACAAAATTCGGGACACCCTCACTGCTCGGGAAGCTAAACACCGCCCCCTCCCGCACCCCCGCACTGGGCCAGCGCTGCGTAATCGTCTTGCGCTTGGTATAGAAGCGCACGGCGTCGGGGCCGTAGGCCGAGAGGTCGCCGAACAGACTGCGCTTCCAGCCGCCAAACGAGTGGTAGGCCACCGGCACCGGCAGGGGCACGTTCACACCCACCATGCCGACCTGGATGTTGTCGGTGAAGTAGCGTGCGGCCTCGCCGTCGCGGGTGAAGATGCAGGTGCCGTTGCCGTATTCGTGGGCGTCAATCAGGTCCATGGCTTCCTGCAGCGTCTTCACGCGCACGATGCCCAGCACCGGGCCAAAGATTTCTTCCTGGTAGATCACCATGCCGGGCTTCACGTTGTCAAACAGGCAGGGGCCCAGGAAGTAGCCGTCCGCATGGCCGGCCACCTTCAGGCCGCGGCCATCTACCAACAGCGTGGCGCCTTCCTTCACGCCCTGGTCCACGTAGCCGCGCACCTTGTCGAAGTGGGCCTTGGTGACCAGCGGGCCCATGTCCGTGCCAGGCGTGGTGCCGGGGCCGACCTTCATCTTGGCAATTTCCACCTTCAAGCCGGCGATCACGGCGTCGGCCGTGGCATCACCCACGGCCACCACCATCGGAATGGCCATGCAGCGCTCGCCGCAGGAGCCGTAGGCTGCGCCCATCAGCGCGCTGACCGCATTGCCGATGTCGGCGTCGGGCATGACCACGGCGTGGTTCTTGGCGCCGCCCAGGGCCTGCACGCGCTTGCCGTGAGCGCAGCCGGTGGCGTAGATGTATTCGGCAATGGGGGTGGAGCCGACAAAGCTCACGGCCTTGACGCGCGGGTCGGTCAACAGCGTGTCGACGGCTTCCTTGTCACCGTTGACCACGTTGAGCACGCCGGGTGGCAGGCCGGCTTCCAGCGCCAGTTGCGCGATGCGCAGCGTGCTGCTGGGGTCGCGCTCGGAGGGCTTGAGGATGAAGGTGTTGCCGCAGGCCACGGCCATAGGCCACATCCACAGCGGCACCATGGCCGGGAAGTTGAACGGGGTGATGCCGGCGGTCACGCCCAGCGCTTGGAATTCGCTCCACGAGTCGATGGCGGGGCCGACGTTCTTGCTGTGCTCGCCCTTGAGCAACTCGGGCGCGTAGCTGGCGTATTCCACGTTCTCGATGCCGCGTTGCAGTTCTCCAGCGGCGTCGCTCAGCACCTTGCCGTGCTCAGACGTGATCAGGGCGCAGAGTTCCTCGGCGTGCTGTTCGAGCAGGACCTTCAGATTGCCCATCACGCGGGCGCGCTTGAGCGGCGGTGTGTTGCGCCAGGCGGGGAAGGCCGCCTGCGCGTTGGCGATGGCTTCTTCCACGGTGGCCTGGGGCGCCAGTAGCACGCGCTTCTCGGCCTTGCCGGTGGCGGGGTTGAAGACGTCCTGCGCACGAGTGCCGGTGGTGACGATTTGGCCGCCGATCAGGTGGCCGATGGTGGGGAGTTGGGACATGGTTTTCCTGGGTGACTATCAATAAAATTGGCTGCCAGCCCTCGTCGATACTGCGTAGACAGCTATCAAAACGAGAGCAATCTGGTTCAGGCCGTGGCGTTCAGGGACTCGCCCAGCGCGTTGATCAGGCTGACGATCTCGGTCTCGGTGGCGATGAAGGGCGGCGCGAGCTGGATGGTGTCTCCACCATAACGCACGTAGAAGCCTTTTTCCAGGCATTTCATCGCAATCTCGTATGGGCGCTTGGCCGGCTCACCCGGTGCCGATGCAATCGTGAAGCCGGCGGCCAGGCCATAGTTGCGGATGTCGGCGACGTGCTTGACGCCCTTCAGGCTGTGCACGGCCTGCTCGAAATGCGGCGCCAGTTTGGCCACGCGCTCCACCATGTTTTCCTTGACCAGCACGTCCAGCGCGGCGATGCCGGCGGCACAGGCTACCGGGTGGGCGGAGTAGGTGTAGCCGTGGGCGAACTCCAGCATGTAATCGGGGCCACCCTGAGCCATGAAGGTGTCGTAGATGTCCTTCTTGGCGATCACCGCGCCCAGCGGCTGGGCACCGTTGGTGACCTGCTTGGCGATGTTCAGGATGTCGGGCGTCACGCCAAAGGCGGCAGCACCCGTGTAGGCGCCCATACGGCCAAAACCGGTGATGACCTCGTCAAAAATCAGCAGGATGTTGTTGGCGGTGCAGATCTCGCGCAGGCGCTGCAAATAGCCCACCGGCGGGATCACGACCCCGGCCGAGCCCGACATGGGTTCGACGATGACGGCGGCGATGTTGGAGGCGTCGTGCAGGGCGATCAGCTCGAGCAAGTCGTCGGCCAGCTCGGCCCCGGTGGGTGGCATGCCCTTGTAGAACGACCCAACAGCAGGCTGGGTGTGGGGCAGGTGGTCGGCTTCAATCCCCTGGCCAAAGGTCTTGCGGTTGCCGCCGATGCCGCCGACCGAGATGCCGCCGTAATTGACGCCGTGGTAACCCTTTTCGCGACCGATCAGGCGCGTCTTGGTGCCCTGGCCCTTGGCACGCCAGTAGGCGCGCGCCATCTTGAGCGCGGTGTCGGCGGACTCGGAGCCGGAGCCGGTGAAGAACACATGGTCCAGGCCCTGGGGCATCAGCGCGGTGATCTTGTTGGCCAGCTCAAAGGACAGCGGGTGGCCGTACTGGAATGCAGGTGCGTAATCCAGGGTGGCCGCCTGGCGGCTCACCGCTTCGGTGATTTCAGTGCGGCCATGGCCCAGGCCGCAGCACCACAGGCCGGACAGGCCATCGAACACCTTTTTGCCGTGGTTGTCGGTGTAGTAGGCGCCCTGGGCGCTGACCAGCATGCGGCCGTTTTGCGCGCCGCTGGTCTTGAAGTTGCGGTTGGCCGAGAAGGGCATCCAGTGCGCCTCCATCCAGCGTGCGTCACCCGGGAAGGTGCTGGTGCTGGTCACGGCGGGGGTGGGGCTGGGTGTGTCGTGGGGTTTCATGGGCTTGTCTCCTGGTCGGCGTCGATGCGGTTGCCCCGTGGGGAATGGCGCATTGTGGGTGGCTCTGTTACTCTCATAAAGTCACAAATATCACCGTTTAGTTGGCAATAAATGCAAGTTAAAAATAAAGCAGTCCTCGGCCAGATCAGCGACATGGACCTGCGTCTGCTGCGCGTGTTCCGCGCGGTCGTGGATTGCGGCGGCATGGCGGCGGCCGAATTGGAGTTGAACATCGGCACCTCCACCGTGAGCCGCCACATCAAGGATCTGGAGACCCGGCTGGGCCTGACCCTGTGCCGGCGTGGCCGGGGCGGCTTTGCACTGACGCCGGAAGGGCACAAGATCTACGAGCAGACCACGGCACTGCTGGCGGCGACCGACGCGTTTCGCAGTGGAGTCGACGAAATCCATCAGCGCATGGGGGGGGCGCTGCACGTGGCCATGTTCGACAAGACGGCCAGCAACCCGGCCTCGCACATTGCGCAGGCGATTGCGCTATTCAGCCGCCAGGCGCCGGATGTGGCGCTAAACCTGCTCGTGGGTACGCTGACCGCGATTGAGCGTGGCGTGCTGGATGGTCAATACCAGATTGGCATCATCCCCGGCCACCGCAGCTCGGACGCGCTGGAATACGCCGAGCTGTTCGACGAGACCATGCTGCTGTATTGCGGCACCGCACATCCGCTGTTTGAGGCCGAGCCGTCAGCCCAGCCGCAGGATTGGGAGGGTCTGCGGGCCTACCCGTTCGCCGGCCTGGGCTACCACTCGCCGAACATGGAGATCAGCCAGCAGGTGCGTCTGACGCGCAAGGCAACGGGGTTCGATCAGGAGGCGATTGCCACGCTGATTCTGTCCGGTCAATTCTTGGGGTTTTTGCCCGATCACTATGCACAGAGCTTTGTGCGTGCGGGGCTGATGCGTGCGGTGAATGCGGCGGTGTTTCGCTACACCTGCCAGTTTTTTGCGATTGCCCGGCGCTCACCGGAGGCGGCGCGGGCAACGCGGGCGTTTCAGGACTGCTTGATGCAGGCCCACAAAAGCGATTAGCCGCCCTTCTTGGAGCGCTTGCCAGGGTTCTTCTTGCTGCGGGTAGCGACACCACGCTCCAGGCTGACGCGCTGACCGCGACCACCGGTGGGCAGGGTGAAGCCTGGCAGGGTTGCGGGACGGGGGGTAGCCTTGCGGTCGGCTTCGGTAACGATCTTGTTGCCCATGGCAGTCTTCTTTCTATACGGGGAGAGGGTCAAAAACCCCCCATTTTAGGCTACAAATCTCAGGCGGTCGCTGCGCCACGCGCCGGGAACGTCCCGGTGCGCGGCGCAGGCTCCCCCAGGAAGCGGAACGCCAGGGCCGGTTGATGGCCCGTCATCAGCTCGGCCAGGGCCTTGCCGGAGCCGGCGCCGTGGGTCCAGCCCAGCGTGCCGTGACCGGCGTTAACCCACAGGCCACGCACCTTGGTCTGACCGATGTAGGGGATGTTGGTCGGCGTGGCCGGGCGCAGGCCGGTCCAGTAGGCGGGGTTGCCGCCTTCGTCCACATTGCGGGTGTCGCAGACGCCGGGGAACACCTGCTCGACCCGGCGCGCCAGCATCTGGCAGCGGGCACGGGCCACGGCGCTGTCCAGCGTCAGGTCGTAGTTGCCGACCTCGATGGTGCCGGCGATGCGCAGGGTATCGCCCAGGCGGCTCATGGCGCACTTGACGGTGTCATCCAGCAGGCTGACCTGGGGCGCCAGCTCGGGCTTGAGGATCTTGAAGGTGGCGCTGTAGCCCTTGCCGGGGTAGATCGGCAGGTCCACGCCCACGCTGCGCAACAGTGGCGCACTGTAGGAGCCAGCTGCCACCACCACCTGGTCGGTTGCCAGCTTGCGGCTTGCGCCATTCAGGTCTTCAGCCCTCGTGGATAGTGCGCGGATAGCTATCGATTTGATAGCGTTTCCAACCACTTCCAGCCGGTCCACGGCGTGGCTGTAGAGGATTTCCGCACCACGTTCCACGCAGCGCTTGGCCAGTTCCTGGGTGAAGATGCGGGCGTCGCCCGACTCGTCGCTGGGGGTGAAGGTGCCGCCGACGATGCGCTCACCAAAGGCGCGCAGGGCCGGCTCGATCTCAAACAGCGTATCGCGGTCCACCACCTGGCGGGCCACGCCGTGCTTGCGCATCAGCGCAGCGGCGTCACCGGCGGTGTCGAACGATTTCTGGTCGGTGTAGTAGTGGGCAATGCCGCGCTCCAGCCGTTGGTAGGAAATGCCGGTGCTGGCCACAATGTCTTTGAGCGCGCCGTGGCTGTAGGCACCCAGGGCGACGAGCTGCTGCACGTTGCGCTCGAAGGCGGCGTCGTTGCAGTTGGCCAGGAATTGCAGACCCCAGCGCCATTGCTGCCAGCCCTCGCCCAACGGCATCTGTGGGCGGAACAACAGGGGGGCTTCCTTGCTGAACATCCATTTGAGGGCCTTGAGCGGCGCCTCGCGGTTGGCCCAGGGTTCGCAGTAGCTGACCGAAATCTGAGCCGCGTTGGCGAAACTGGTTTCCAGGGCGGCATCGGCCTGGCGGTCGATGACGGTGACGGTGTGCCCGCGCTCCAGCAGATGCCAGGCGGTGCTGATGCCGATGATTCCGGCGCCTAAAACGGTGATGTGCATCCGGCAAGTGTCCCGCAAGTTGATGTGCATCAACAGTGTTTGCGGCTTAGTATGCGCCTTCATTAGTTTTACTAATAAAATTGAGGCAGTCGCACAGCCGTTGAAAGCCGTGCCGCAACACAAGAAAATGCCATGCGAACCTTTGACACCGACGCCCTGGAATGCCTGGCTGCTATCGTGGAAGAGGGCGGCTTCGAGCGCGCCGCCGTGCGCCTGGCGGTGACCCAATCCGCCGTGTCGCAGCGCCTACGGGCGCTGGAGGCCCAGGTCGGCACCGTGCTGCTGGTGCGTAGCCGCCCGGTCAAGCCGACCTCGGCCGGACGCTTGCTCATCAAGCACGCCATGCAGATGCGCCTGCTGCGCGCCGATCTGGAGACCGATCTGCAGGACCTGACCCCCGGCGCCGGTGGCATGCGGGAAGAGGACCGTATCTCGATTGCCATCAACGCCGACAGCATCGCCACCTGGGCCCTGCCCGCGCTGGGGCCGCTGGTCACCGAAGGCCTACCGCTGGAAATCATCGCCGACGACCAGGACTTCACCCACGAATGGTTGCGCGAAGGACAGGTGCTGGGCTGCGTCACCACCCTGAAGCAGGCCCTGCGCGGCTGCAAGGTGCTGCCGCTGGGCGCCATGCACTATGTGGCCGTGGCCAGCGCCGCGTATGCGAGTGCCAACTGCCCCAAGGGCCTGACCACGCACAACTTCCGCCAGATCCCGTTCATTGCGTTCAACCGCAAGGACGACCTGCAGACCGAGTTTGTCGGCAAGGCCTGCGGCCTGCGCCGTGTCACGCTGAGCCAGCGTTTTGTGCCCAGTTCCGAAGGCCAGGTGCGTTCCGTGCTGGCCGGCTGGGGTGTCAGCGTGCTGCCTGCACTGCAGGTGCAAGGCCTGCTGGCCAGTGGAGAGCTGGTGAATCTGGCGCCGCAGGTCACGCTGCCGGTGAACCTGTACTGGCACTGCTGGAACCTGGATTCGGTGGTCATCGACCGGTTGACTGCGGCCCTGTCCAGTGCTGCGGCGACGAATCTAAAGGCGCCGCGCCCATGATGAATCACCCCTTGTGGCGTCATGCCGTAGTGGCGGGAACTAGACTGACAGCATGAGAACCATTCCTGCGGTCAAGGTGTCGTTCAAGGCTCAGGCGTTGCAGGCGCGCGAGGACGCCATCATGCACGCCGTCAACCACCTGCTGGCCGACAAGGGTTTCGACTGCATGACGGTGGACGAAGTGGCCGCTCAGGTGGGCATTGCCAAGGCCAGCGTGTACAAGCATTTTCCCAGCAAGGAAGACCTGGCCGCCGCCGCCATGGCCCAGATTTTGCGGCGAGCACAAGCCTATATGGAGGCGCTACCGGTCAATCTGCCCGCGTTGGAGAAGCTGCGCAGCGTGGTGCGCTGGGCGATAGAGCGCAAGCTGTCCGGAGAAATGCCGTCCCTGCCCGGGCAGAACTGCCGCCTGCGGGCCGCCCTGGTGGCGAATCCGGGTTACATGAACGGCCTGCTCGCCGTCAGCGAGCAGTTGGGTCAGTGGATTGCGATTGCACAGGCCCAGGGTTCATTGAATCCACAGCTGCCAGCCACGGCGGTGCTTTTCACGTTGTATGCGCGGGCTTGCGACCCGGTGCTGGAGTTCCTCAAGGCCGGGGGCAACTACAGCGATGCCGAGATCATGGATCTGGTGCTGTCCACCTGTTTTGACGGACTCAACGCACGAGCAGAACCGGCACCTTGCAGTGCGCCAGCACCTGGGTCGTCACCGAGCCCATCACCAGGTTGACTACCGCGCCGTGGCCGTGTGAACCCATGACCACCAGGTCGAACTTGCCGTCACTGGCCATCTTGGCGATGGCCGCGCCAGCCGGGCCCACCTTCCAGACCGACTTGGCGTCGATGCCGTGGCGTAGCAGGAACTTGCCCACGGGCGCCAGCACCTTTTCGCTTTCCTCAGCGTAGTAGCCGTCCACCACCTCCTTGCCGACGGCGGCGCGCGCACGCGGTGGCAGGGCCGGCTGGGCGGTGAACACGGTGTAGTCATTGGCGTTGCTGAACAGGGCCTCGTGGGTGCTCAGGTAGGCCAGCATTTTCTTGCTGTAGGGGCTGCCGTCCACGGCCAGAAGAATCTTCATGCTCCACTCCTCAATGTGATGCAACCAGTGTAAAGGGCTAGGTCTGGATTTCGATCAGGCAGTGCGGCTGGAAGGCGGTCTGCTCGTTCTTGCGGGCGTAGCCCAACGGGTTGGCCACCACGCGGCAGCCCCGGTGGCGGTAGTCGCTGGGTGCATGCAGGTGGCCATGCAGCCAGACCTGGGCCAGCGGCAGCAGTTCATCCAACGCGTTGCAGAAACCGGCCGTACCGGGCGTGTTGCCATAGCGCGGGTCGGCGCTGTGCAAGCTGGGCGCGAAATGGGTCACGGCCACCGTGGGGCCGTCAAAGGACTGTGCCAGAGCCTGGCGCAACCAGTCCTGGCACAGCAGGCCCTGCTCGCGCAGGCCTTCGGCCAGCCAGGGCTCGCCGCGCCGCGTGGTCAGGGTCTTGCGCAGGTAGTAGTTGGCGGCGCGAAAGGCCTTGTCGCGGGCCTTGAGCTGCTGGGCCAGCAGGTTCACCTGGGGATCGGAGTGTGCGCTCGTGGGGCTGAGCGCATCAAAGTCCGTCCACAACGTGGTACCGACAAAACGCACCCCCGAGAGCACCAGCGATTCGCGCTCCAGCCAGAGCAGGCCCAGGCGCGCGCAGGCCTCGCGCAGGCGGGTATGCGCGGCGTCAAAGTCCATGGCGTCGTACTCGTGGTTGCCGGGCACAAACAGCACCGGCGTGGGCCAGCCGTTGTGGGGTGAAAACTGGCCCAGGCCAAAGTCACCATCGGTCAGTTGGGAGTTGGTCTGGTAGGAGCCAATGTCCCCAGCCAGCACCAGCAGGTCGGCGCCGGGGGCCGGCTCGGCCTTCCAGTGCGGATGTGCCTCCAGGTGCAGGTCGGACAGGAGCTGGATCTTCATGGTGCGACAAAGGCCTGTTGTGCCAGCGCCGCGACCTGGGTGCGCAGCCAGGCGTGGGCGCTGGAGCCGCTCAGACGCTGGTGCCACAAGGCGTCCACCTGGATGGCGGGTGAGGCGAAGGGCAACTCCCGCAGCGCCAGTTGGTCGGCAAAGCCGGTGACGTTGACAAAGTGGCGCGGCAGCACGGTCAGCAGGTCCGAATGCGTGACCACCTTGCCGGCGGTGAAGAACTGGTTGACGGTCAGCACCACGCGCCGGGTGTGGCCCAACGCTGCGAGCGCCTCATCGATGAAGCCATAGGCCCGCCCGGAAAAGCTCACCAGCATGTGGCGGGCCGCGCAGTAGCGCTTCAGTGTGAATGGGCCTTGCGCCAGCGGATGGCCCCTGCGCATGACGCAGACGTAGTCGCCCTGGAACAGCCGGTGGTGCACAAACGACACCGCCTCGCCCGACTGTGCGCGGGCGGTTAGGTTGGTGATGACGGCCGGGAAGTTGCCAATGGCCAGGTCGGCGTGGCCCTCGTCGAGCATGCGGCGCGGGTCCCGCGTAGTCAGTGGCACCACGCGCAGCGACACGTCGGGTGCCTGTACGGCAATCAGCTCAACCAGAGGTGGCATCAGTTCGGCGGCGGTGGCATCGGCCATGGTCAGCACAAAGGTCGTGGTGGCGGTTGCCGGGTCAAAGACGCTGGGCGTCAGCGCGGCCTGCAGGCGCTGCAGCGTGTCGCGTATGGCTGGCCACAGTTCCTGTCCACGCGGGGTGGGCTCTAGCGTGCGGCCCTTGCGCACCAGCAGTTCGTCACCCAGGGCTTCACGCAGGCGGCGCAGGGCGTTGCTGACGGCGGGCTGCGTCAGAGCCAGGATGTCTGCGGCGCGGGTCAGGCTGCGCTCGGCCATGACCACGTCAAAGACCTTGAGCAGGTTCAGGTCCAGGGTGCGCAAGTGGATGGGTTGCATGGCACATCATAAGTTCTATGAATACCAGATATCACCAACATAAAGTTGAATGACATTAGTAAAAACCCTAGTATTGACCCATGCTAGCCCAAAAACCGTCCACATTGAACCCCACAAGGGAGATTGCCATGGCACGACCCGTTCATCCGTATTTTGTTCCTTCCACTGCCCAAGCGCCGGACACCCGCAATGCGCGGCGCGACGCGTCGTCCCGCGACTATTCGCGCACCCTTGCGGGCATGTTGCTGGCCGCCGTGGTGGCCGCACTGCTGGTGGTAGCCGACCAACTGATTGATACCTGGGCCGATGGCCACTTGCTGGTGGTCTGGGTGGCGCTATGGTCGGTGGCCTTTGCCGCGTTGGCCGTTTTGGCCCCGCCGCTGCGCCAGCTGGCCGACCGCTCAGCTGCCTGGCTGACCCGCTGGTCCCAAGTGCGTGCGCAACACCGTTCGGACGCGGCCATCTGGCAAATCGCCCAGCAGGACCACCGTTTAATGCAGGAACTGCATGTGGCCCGTCTGCACGCCGAGAGCGAAACCTGATTTCCAAGAACTTTTCGTCAACAAAAAAGCCACCGCATTGCGGTGGCTTTTTTTTGGTGCGCCGGGTGATCAGGCGGTCAGAAGTCGCTCCAGCTTGGCCTTGGTTTCGACCAGTTCCTTGGGCAGGTGGTAGGCCAACTGGGTGAACAATTCATTGTGCAGGGCAAATTCCTGCTTCCAAGCGCCCTTGTCCAGGCTGGTGACGCTGTCGAACTGGGCTTGGCTGAAGTCCAGGCCGGTCCAGTTGATTTCGGCGTAGGCGGGACTCACGCCGAAGCCATTCTCGACACCGGCAGCCGTGCCTTCCAGGCGGTCGATCATCCACTTCAGCACACGCATGTTGTCGCCGTAACCGGGCCAGACGAACTTGCCCTCATCGCCCTTGCGGAACCAGTTGACGCAGTAGATCTTGGGCAGGGTGTGGCCCATGCTCTCCAGCTTGTGCTCCATGTCCAGCCAGTGCTGGAAGTAGTCGCTCATGTTGTAGCCGCAGAACGGCAGCATGGCAAACGGGTCGCGGCGCACCACACCCATCTGGCCCACAGCAGCGGCGGTGGTTTCGGAGCCCATGGTGGCAGCCATGTACACGCCTTCCATCCAGGTGCGGGCTTCTGTGACCAGCGGCACGGTGGTGGAGCGGCGGCCACCGAAAATGAAGGCGTCAATCGCCACGCCGTTGGGGTTGTCCCACTCGGGGTCCAGTGCCGGGTTGTTGGTGGCGGCCACCGTGAAACGCGAATTCGGGTGAGCGGCCTTGGCGCCGGTTTCCTTGGCAATGGCCGGTGTCCAGTCCTTGCCTTGCCAGTCGATCAGGTGCGCGGGCAGGCCGCCGCCATCCTTCTCCATGCCTTCCCACCAGACGTCGCCGTCATCGGTCAGGGCCACGTTGGTGAAGATCACGTTCTTGTCCAGGCTGCGCATGCAGTTGGGGTTGGTGTGCATGTTGGTGCCGGGGGCCACGCCGAAGTAACCGGCTTCGGGGTTGATGGCATACATCTTGCCATCGGCATGGGGCTTGACCCAGGCGATGTCGTCACCAATGGTGGTGACCTTCCAGCCGGCAAAACCGGCTTCCGGCGGCACCAGCATGGAGAAGTTGGTCTTGCCGCAGGCGCTGGGGAAGGCCGCCGCCACGTGGTACTTCTGGCCCTGGGGGTTGGTCACGCCCAGAATCAGCATGTGCTCGGCCAGCCAGCCCTGGTCGCGGCCCATGTTGGAGGCGATGCGCAGCGCAAAGCACTTCTTGCCGAGCAGCGCGTTGCCGCCGTAGCCGGAGCCGTAGGACCAGATTTCGCGGGTCTCGGGGTAGTGCACGATGTACTTGGTCTTGTTGCAGGGCCACTTCACGTCGGCTTGGCCAGCTTCCAGCGGCGCGCCCACGGTATGCACGCAGGGCACAAAGACACCGTCCACGCCCAGCACGTCGTAAACGGCCTTGCCCATGCGGGTCATGATCTTCTGATTCACCGCCACATAGGGGCTGTCCGTCAGCTCAATGCCGATGTGGGCGATGTGCGAGCCCAGCGGGCCCATGGAGAACGGCACCACGTACAGGGTGCGGCCCTTCATGCAGCCGTCGAACAGGGCCTTTTCGCCGTCCTTGCCGGTTTGCAGCAGGGCGCGCATGTCGGCGGGAGCCATCCAGTTGTTGGTGGGGCCGGCGTTTTCCTTCTTTTCGCTGCAGATGTAGGTGCGGTCTTCCACGCGGGCTACGTCGCTGGGGTCGGAGCAGGCCAGGAAGGAATTGGGGCGCTTGACGGGGTTGAGCTTCTTGAAGGTGCCGGACTCGACCAACTGCTGGCACAGACGCTGGTATTCCTCTTCCGAACCATCGCACCAGTAAATGGCGGCGGGTTTGGTCAGTGCGGCCATGTCGGCCACCCAGGCAATCAGCTTGGGATTTTTGACGTAGCTGGGCGTGTTGAGATTCAAGCCCTGCATCACGGGTGCGTTCATAAGGTAGCTCCTAGTTTGAAAATCGTCTTTTCAAAATGAAAGTGGGGCTTTGACTTTGAGAAAACGGCTTCCAGCCAACTACGGATGGGTAGATCCCGATGTGTCGCACGGAAAAGTGGGGCAAGTCCGCTATTTTAAGAATCGGTACCGCGGTTACATGTAAGACTCACGCAAAATCCATGCAAAACTTGCATAGGGTTATGCGCGATTTTAGACGATCCTGTATGGTCGGGAATGATCCGGGCGCGCCAAAGCCTGCGCGGTTGGCGCTGGCTGAGACAAAGTTCCGAGGGGAGTTGTTTGGGGCCGTCATGCGGGCAAAGTGCCGCGGGAACCCGGGAAAGCGAAGCCGGCTGTTGGCGCTCAGGCCATGGACACGGCGATAAAAGCCAGTAAAAAGATCAATACGCCGCCCACGACCGGCAACACAAAGGGAATCAGCGGAACAATGGCTTCAACCGGGTCAATTACCTGGCCGGGTGTATGGGAAGTAGGGGCGGACATGGAGGTTCTTTCAATACAGGATGGAAATTGCGGCTGATTCTACCGAGAAGGCTGTTTTTTTGCTGGGAAGGGTGCCACCCTAGCCGAGTTGGGCGTCAAAGCCAGCCTGGCGCAACACTTCCAGCACCTCGGTTACATGGGCATGGCCCCGGGTCTGCACGACCAGCTCGATGTCGGCGTTTTGCACGGAGAGCGTTGTGAAGGCGCGCTGGTGGTGCACCTCTTCAATATTGGCCCCGACCTCAGCCACCGTGGCTGTGATGCGCGCCAACGAGCCGGGAATGTCGCGTGCGCCAACGCGGATGCGCGCCAATCGCCCGGCGCGGACCATGCCACGCTCGATGATGGCCGCCAGCAGTAGCGGGTCGATGTTGCCACCGCACAGCACCAGCCCGACGCGCTTGCCCTTGAATCGCTCCGGGTATTTCAGCAGCGCCGCCAGGCCAACGGCACCGGCGCCTTCGACCAGCGTCTTTTCCACCTCCAGCAGCATGACCAGGGCCTGTTCGATGTCGCCCTCGTCCACCAGCAGCAGGTCATCCACCCGCTGGCGGATGATGTCCATCGGGATGCGCCCGGGGGTGCCCACGGCAATGCCTTCGGCGATGCTGCTGTTGCCCTGCGGGTGGTGGGTGCCCTTGATGGCATTGAACATGGCGGGAAAGCGCGAAGTCTGTACACCCACCACCTCCAACTTCGGGTTCAGGGCCTTGGCCACGGTAGCCATGCCGGAAATCAGCCCGCCACCACCAACGGCAATCACCAGTGCGTCCAGGTCCGGCACGTCCTGCAAGATTTCCAGTGCAATGGTGCCCTGTCCGGCGGCAATGGCCTCGTCATCGTAAGGGTGGACAAAGGTGAGCTGGCGCTCCTCGGCCAGCGCGTAGGCGTGGGCTCTAGCCTCTTCTAGCGTGTCGCCATGCAGGATGACCTCGGCGCCAAAGCCGCGCGTGCGCTCGACCTTGACACCCGGCGTGAAGCGCGGCATGACGATGACGGCATGAAGGCCCAGGCGCTGCGCGTGGTAAGCCACGCCCTGGGCATGGTTACCCGCACTCATAGCGATGACGCCGCTTGTCCGTTGCTCGGGCGTCAACTGGGCCAGCTTGTTGCAGGCGCCGCGCTCCTTGAAGGATGCGGTGAACTGCAGGTTCTCGAACTTCAGATACACCTGGGCGCCGGTGATGTCGGACAGGGTCTGGGAGGCCACGCAGGGTGTGCGCAGCACATGGCCATGGAGCCGTTGTGCGGCCGCAAGGATGTCGTCGTATTCAATCATCCCGCCATTGTGCTGATATTTTCGGCTTGGCGCATGTCCCTTGAGCGCGGGCAAAAACTTTTGCCGGGACTTCCATCGCACGCCAGTCTGCTGTATGGTGGCCCCGTACGCAACAGCGTTGGAGGCGTTGAATGGCCAAGCGTTCGCTGACTCAGCCCTTGGGCGCTCACCTGATTCCCTCACCGGGCCTGCTGGAAGCGCCCGTGCTGGATCTGATGTGTTCCCACTTTGTATTGACCCTGGCGGCACGCCAGGGCTCCAGCCTGAACGTGCGCCGAGATTTCAACGGTATCGTGGGGCTGGCCGGGCGCCACCTGGTGTGGCCGGTGTCCGTACTGTCGCGGCTGCGTGAATTCCTGGCCCGACGTTGTGTCAGCAACGAGTTGTGGCGCGGCCACGAGGCGCTGGACGCCACCGAGTTCCTGGCTCGCCATGGCGCCTGGCGCGGACCGTATGACGAAGCCACGCTGTACTTCTTCCTGGACGAATATGCCAAGGACCAGCCGCGCGATCTGATCTCGGTGCTGAGCGTGACCGGCGAATGGCTGAGCCACTCTCTGAAGCGCCAGTCCACGCTGGTGGAAAAGAACATCAATGCCCTGGCCGGTCTGCTCCAACTGAACAAGGCCGAGCGGGCGTTGCTGCTCTACGGCACGCTGGCCCGCTACCAGCGCGACATGCGCAGCATCCTGGTCGAATTCAAGGTCAACAACGCACCCGAAGCCTATGCCGCGATTGCCGAGGTGGCCCATGTCAACCCCGACCAGGTGGCCGAAGCCCTGCGCGCCGGCTCGCGGCTGGAGCGCATCGGACTGGTGGAAAACCTGATTTCCGAGCACAACATCACCGATCTGGCCGACCTGATGAAGGTCAGCGAAAAACTGCCGCCGGTGCTGATGCGCCAGTACCGCGATCAGGCCGAACTGATGGCCGTGTTCACCCGCCTGTCCACCAAAAGCACGTTGGCACTGGAGGACTTTGCCTTTGTGGCCGAAGACGCCCAGGTGCTGCGCACGTTGCTGTCCAATGCGGTGAATCGCCAGGAGGTCGGCATCAATGTGCTGCTGTATGGCCCTCCGGGCACGGGCAAAACCGAGCTGGCCAAGGTGGTGGCGCAATCGGCCGGGCTGGAACTGTTCGAGGTGGAGTACGCCGACCGCGATGGCAACTCACTGAGTGGCCGTGACCGCTACCGCTCTTTGCAGATCGCCCAGGTCTTTCTGAAAGGCAGCGCCCAGGCGGCCCTTTTGTTTGATGAGGTGGAGGACGTGTTTCCCCCGCTGTCCAGCGAAGCTGCACAGTGGATGGCGCGGGCTGAAACCAAGGTGGCGCCAGGCAACAGCAGCGTCAGCGGCAAGGCCTGGGTCAATCAGGTCCTGGAGTCGAACGTGGTCCCCACGATCTGGGTCACCAACCGCATTGAGCAGATCGACCCGGCGTTCCGGCGCCGCTTTGCCTACCACCTGGAGCTCAAGTCGCCGCCGCCCGGCGCACGTGAGGAACTGGTGCGAAAGACGCTGGCGGGCGTGGCCGTGTCCGACGCTTTTGTGGCCCGGTTGACCAGCCGCAAGGGGCTGACTCCGGCGCAAATCCGTACGGCGGCGCGGTTTGCTGGGCTGGCCAGCGGCAATGCCGATCCGCAGGCCTCCAGCGGGTTGGAAGCCCTGATGGAGCGGCAACTCCGCAATGCGGACCAGGCCCTGGGCAACCGCGCATCCGACGGCGTTCGTGCCTCGGCCAGCAGCGCCTATGACCTGGGCCTGCTGAATGTCAAAAGCCGCTTTGACATTCCGCGCGTGGTGCAGGCGCTGCAGGCACGCAGCCACGGCACCCTGTGTTTCTATGGGCCGCCCGGCACCGGCAAAACTGCCCTGGCCGAACACATTGCCAGCACGCTGGCGCAGCCCCTGCATATCCGCCAAGCCAGCGACTTGATAAGCAAATACGTCGGGGAGACCGAGCAGAACATGGCCGCCATGTTTCGCGAGGCCGAGACCGAGAACGCCATCCTGCTGCTGGACGAGGCTGACAGCTTTCTGCAGGACCGCCGCGGCGCACAGCGCAGCTACGAAGTGTCTGAGGTCAACGAAATGCTGCAAGGCATGGAGCGGTTTCGCGGGATTTTTATCTGCACCACCAACCTGATGGACCGCATCGACCAGGCGGCGTTGCGCCGGTTTACCTTCAAGATTCAGTTCCAGCCGCTGACCAGGGCACAGCGGGTGGCCCTGTTTGTGGCAGAGGCCTGCGCGGGGGATGCAACGGGCCTGGAACCCGCCCTGGAGCACCGGTTGGCGAATCTGGATCAGCTCTGCGTCGGTGACTTTGCCGCCGTCAAACGCCAGGCGCAGATCCTGGACCTGAAGATGGAGCCGGACGAGTTTCTGGAGCAGCTGGAGGCTGAACACCGTATCAAACCCGAGGTGCGGGAGGGGCGCAGCATGGGCTTTTTGCAGTAGTTCAACCTCGGCACAGAAGTTTTCTTCAGGCTGTGTCAACCGTTTGGCGGGGTCATCCGTCATAGGTGGAAGCGGACGCCCAAGCGGCGCCAAAACGGTACTTCAACCGTCCGGGCGGCCCGAAAAGTGTCCTTGTTTCACCATTTTGACCTGCTGACATGAACAAAGCGACGATCAAGGTTCCCGAAAAAGGTACTTACCAATGGCAACTGTTTGACTACTGGTCTGACGAATTTCGTCACACCAATGCCGACCACTCTGCCTATATCGCGCTGAACTTCGCCGGCGTTCTGGATGCCTGCCGCAACAAGCTCCAGACCCTGATCCAGCACCACAGCCAGCACCTGCAGGATGCCAAGGGCGGCACGTGCCACCGTCGGGCCATCGCCCGCCTGCAAAACACCATGTCCGGCGCGGCCATGTCCTACGAGAGCTGCTTTCGCCGCCCATCGGCGGCCTGATTCGGTCAGTTCAAGGCCACCACGCGCAGAACCTCCTGCGCGTACGCTTCCAGTTTCTTCGCCCCGATCCCGCTGATCCCCTGCAGGTCATCCAGGGTTTGCGGCGCCCGCTTGGCCAGCGCCGCCAGCGTGGCATCGTGAAAAATCACATACGCGGGCAGGTTGTGCTCCTTGGCCACCTCGGCGCGCCAGGCCTTCAGCGCGGCGTAGCGCAACAAGCCATCCCCATCCAGAGCAATCGGCGCCTTGATCGCCGCCGAACCGGCCCCGGGTCGCGTGCGCTTGCGGCTTGCCGGGGCCGATACCGATTCCCGTAGCTCCACTTTCACATCCCCGCGCAGTACGGCGCGGGACTGCTCGGTCAACTGCAGCGTGTTGAACGCCTGCGCATCCACCGCCACGGCGCCCATGGCAATCAGCTGGCGCAGCACGCCGCGCAGCTGGATTTCGCTGAATTCCGCACCAATGCCGAACGTGCTCAAGGAAGCGTGGCCGTACTGGGTGACCTTTTCCGTGGTCTTGCCGCGCAGGATGTCCATCACGTGGCCGGCGCCAAACGACATGCCGCTGGACTGCTGGATGCGGTAGATGGTGCTGAGCAGCTTGCGCGCGGCATCGGTGCCGTCCCAGACTTCGGGAGGGTTCAGGCAGTTGTCGCAGTTTTGGCAACGGTATTGCGGGCCATCGCCCAATTGCTCCCCAAAATACGCCAGCAGCCGCACCCGGCGGCAGTCGCTGGCCTCGGCCAGGCCCAGCAGGGCGTCCAGCTTGCCGCGCAGGCCCTGCTTGAATTCCTCGCCGGCCGGGCTTTCGTCGATCATGCGGCGCTGGTTGACCACGTCCTGCAGGCCATAAGCCATCCAGGCGTAGGCGGGCAGGCCGTCGCGCCCGGCGCGACCGGTCTCCTGGTAGTAGCCCTCGATGTTCTTGGGCATGTCCAGGTGCGCGACAAAGCGCACATCGGGCTTGTCGATGCCCATGCCAAAGGCGATGGTTGCCACCATGACCACGCCATCCTCGCGCAGAAAGCGGTCCTGGTTCGTCTGGCGCACCCGGCTGTCCAGCCCGGCGTGGTAGGGCAGGGCGTGGATGCCGGCCGCCACCAGTGTCTGGGCCACGTCCTCCACTTTTCTGCGGGACTGGCAGTAGACGATGCCGGCGTCGCCCTCGTGTTCGCGCTCGATGAAGCGCAGCAGTTGCTGCACGGCCTCACGCTTTTCCACGATGGTGTAGCGGATGTTGGGGCGGTCAAAGCTACTGACAAAGGCGCGCGCCTCCTGCAGTTGCAGCCGCTCCAGAATGTCCTCACGGGTCAGCGCGTCGGCGGTGGCGGTCAGCGCCATGCGCGGCACGCCGGGAAAGCGTTCGTGCAGCACGGTCAACGCTCGGTATTCGGGGCGGAAGTCATGGCCCCATTGGCTGACGCAATGCGCCTCGTCAATGGCAAACAGGCTTAAGCGCTGGCGCTCAAACAGCGACTCCAGCAGGGCCAGAAAGCGCGGATTGGTCACCCGCTCCGGCGCCGCATACAACAGCGTGATGTCGCCGCGCAGCAGGCGCTGCTCCACCTGGTAGGCCTCCTCCCCGCTCAGTGTGGAATTCAAAAAGGCGGCGTCCACCCCGGCCTCGTGCAGCGCGCCCACCTGGTCGTGCATCAGCGCGATCAGCGGCGATATGACGATGGTCACACCCAGAGCGGCATGCTTTCGGGCAATCGCCGGGATCTGGTAGCACAGCGACTTGCCGCCACCCGTGGGCATCAGCACCAGCGCGTCGCCGCCATTGGCCACATGCTCGACGATGGCCTGCTGCGGCCCACGAAACTGCGTGTAGCCAAACACCTCTTCCAGGATGGTGTGGCAGGTCTGGCTGGAAATGGAGGAACTTTTTGCTATCAAAATAGTAGCTGTCTACGCAATGTTGGCGAGGGCTAGGTGCCAAAAACACCCATACTGATCGGGCCACAGGGGGTGGCAATGCCCCTATTGTCGGGCAAGCCGCAGCGCACCACCTCAGCGGGTGGTGACCGGACTGAACTAAAATACGGCCATCCCAAGGAGCGCTGCAGCGGCCCGGGCCTGTGCACCACAGGCTTGCAACGGTCGCCAGGCTTGGGTTTGTCAACCGCGCTCACTTGTCTGACTACATACAAGGTGAGCCGCAACCCATGAAACCCGTTACCTACACCCGCGCCCAGGCTCTGCCCGGCATTCTGGCCAACCGCATTGCCATTCTGGATGGCGCCATGGGCACGATGATCCAGCGCTTCAAGCTGGGCGAGGCGCAATACCGGGGAGCCGGGTACGCCGGACCCGGCGGACAAGCCGAGCGCTTCAAGGACTTTTCCCGCGACGTCAAGGGCAACAACGAGCTGCTCAGCCTGACCCGCCCGGACGTCATTACCGATATCCACGAGCGCTACCTGGCCGCTGGCGCCGACCTGATCGAGACCAACACCTTTGGCGCCACCACCGTTGCCCAGGCTGACTACGGCTTGGAGGACCTGGCCGTCGAAATGAACCTCGCATCCGCCCGCCTGGCCCGTGCCGCCTGCGACAAGTTCTCCACGCCCGACAAGCCCCGCTTTGTCGCCGGCGCGGTCGGCCCCACGCCCAAGACCGCCAGCATCAGCCCCGATGTGAACGACCCCGGCGCCCGCAATGTGACCTTTGAAGAACTGCGCCAGGCCTACTACGACCAGACCAAAGCCCTGGTTGAAGGCGGCAGCGACGTGCTGCTGGTGGAAACCATTTTCGACACGCTGAATGCCAAGGCAGCGCTGTTTGCCATTGATGAATACTTCGAAGCCAGCGGCGAGCGCCTGCCCATCATCATCAGCGGTACGGTGACCGACGCCTCCGGGCGCATTTTGAGCGGTCAGACCGTGACCGCTTTCTGGCACAGCGTGCGCCACGCCCAGCCGCTGGCCATCGGCCTGAACTGCGCGCTGGGTGCGGCGCTGATGCGCCCCTACATCCAGGAACTGAACCGCGTGGCGCCGGATACCTTCATCAGCTGCTACCCGAATGCCGGCCTGCCCAACCCGATGAGCGACACCGGCTTTGACGAGACCCCCGATGTCACCAGCCGGCTGGTGCGTGAGTTCGCCGCCGAGGGGCTGGTGAATATCGTCGGCGGCTGCTGTGGCACCACGCCGGATCACATTGGCGCCATCAGCCAGGCCGTGGCGCCGGTGGCGGCGCGCTCGCTGCAGCGCAATTTCTTCTACAAGGAAGCGGCCTGACCGGCCTGTGCGTAGGCGGCTTTAAGCCTTCCCCGCAGTAGAGGGAACCAGCAGGCGGTCAATCTCCATCTGCATGGCCTTGGCCAGCTTGGCGTACAGGCGCAGCTTGCGCGCGTTGTCGCGCAGGCGTTCGGCCAGCCGGGCGGAAATGGCCAGCAGCAGTTTGGAGCCAATGCGCGGTTCTTCGTTGATCAGCGCCTCGAAGGCGTCGCGGGTCAGGATGGCGCACAAGGAGTCGACACCGGTTGTGCAGGAGGCGGAGCGCGGCTCCCGGTCGACCAGCCCGACCTCGCCCACCAGGGCACCAGGCCCCAGCACGCTGATGGTCAGCGGCTCGGTACGGCTCACCGTGATGGTTTCCACCACGATTTCGCCCTCCAGCAAGAGCGCCATGAAGCCATCATCGGCGGCGTCGCCCTCACGGATGAAGGTGGTGTCGGCGGGGATGAAACGCGGCGTCATGTACCCCACCACCACACGGGCTTCGTCCAGGGTCAGGTGCATCAGCGCGTGGGGGGCGGTCAGCAGTTCGGCCGCCGTTTCGAACGCGCGGACGCGTTGCGTTTCCTGGTTTTTTTCTTCTGAACTCATGACCTTGTACCCGTGTGGATACCTGCAGAATAGCGCCGCCGCAGGAAAATGAAAGCAATGGTAAACCACGGTGCGTGAGAGGCCAACCGGTTCTCCCGTAAAATCACGGCATCCAAGGAGCGTTGCAGCGGAGCCCCCAGTGGCGCCGTCAGGCTTGGATGTCCCAACGACGCTCACCTGCCCGTGTTCTTTTACAGGTGAGTTGTATGTCCCAAGCGTCCGCTAGTGCTGTTCCCGTCGCCCCCATGATGCTGTCCGGTCTGGAGCCGGTCAGGGTTGATGGTGGATCGCTGTTTGTCAACATCGGTGAGCGAACCAATGTCACCGGCTCCAAGGCCTTCGCCCGCATGATCCTGAACGGCGACTTCGAGCAGGCGCTGGCCGTGGCGCGCCAGCAGGTGGAGAACGGCGCCCAGATCATCGACATCAACATGGACGAGGCCATGCTGGACAGCCAGGCGGCCATGGTGCGCTTTCTGAACCTGATTGCCAGCGAACCCGACATCTCCCGCGTGCCGGTGATGATCGACTCCAGCAAGTGGAGCGTGATTGAGGCCGGCCTGCGCTGCGTGCAAGGCAAGGGCATTGTCAATTCCATCAGCATGAAGGAAGGTGAGGAAGCCTTTCGCCAGCAGGCCAAGCTGGTGCGCCGCTACGGCGCCGCCGCCGTCGTCATGGCCTTTGACGAGCAGGGCCAGGCCGATACCTATCAGCGCAAGATCGAAATCTGCGAGCGCGCCTACCGCATCCTGGTGGACGAGGTGGGCTTTCCGCCGGAAGACATCATCTTCGACCCCAACATCTTCGCCATTGCTACCGGCATCGAGGAACACAACAACTACGCGGTGGACTTCATCAACGCCACGCGCTGGATCAAGCAGCACCTGCCCGGCGCCAAGGTGTCGGGCGGCGTGTCCAACGTGTCCTTCAGCTTCCGAGGCAACGACCCGGTGCGCGAGGCCATCCACACCGTGTTCCTGTACCACGCGATTGCCGCGGGCATGGACATGGGCATCGTCAACGCCGGCATGGTCGGTGTCTACGACGACCTGGAGCCCGAACTGCGCGAGCGCGTGGAAGACGTGGTGCTGAATCGCCGGCCGGACGCGGGTGAGCGCCTGGTGGAGATTGCCGAAACCGCCAAGAGCGGCGCCAAGGACGACAGCAAAAAACTGGAGTGGCGCGGCACGCCGGAACACCCCGCCTCGGTCGGTCAGCGCCTGAGCCACGCCATGGTGCACGGCATTACCGACTTCATTGTGGAAGACACCGAAGAGGCCTACCGCGAGGTGCTGGCCAAGGGTGGACGCCCGCTGCACGTGATCGAAGGGCCGCTGATGGACGGCATGAACATCGTGGGCGACCTGTTCGGCCAGGGCAAGATGTTCCTGCCCCAGGTGGTCAAAAGCGCGCGCGTGATGAAGCTGGCCGTGGCGCATCTGATTCCCTACATCGAAGAAGAAAAGCGCCTGGACGAAGCGGCCGGGCGCGACGTCAAGACCAAGGGCAAGATCGTGATCGCCACCGTCAAGGGCGACGTGCACGACATCGGCAAAAACATCGTCACCGTGGTCCTGCAGTGCAACAACTTCGAGGTGATCAACATGGGCGTCATGGTGCCGGCCCACGAGATACTGGCCAAGGCCAAGGCCGAGGGCGCCGACATTGTGGGCTTGTCCGGGCTGATCACGCCCAGCCTGGAGGAAATGCAATACGTGGCCGGCGAGATGCAGAAGGACGACTACTTCCGCATCCGACAAATCCCGCTGCTCATCGGCGGCGCCACCACCAGCCGCGTGCACACCGCCGTGCGCATTGCCCCGCACTACGACGGCCCGGTGGCCTACGTGCCCGACGCCTCGCGCAGCGTGGGCGTGGCGCAGAACCTGCTGGGCGACGGCGCCGCCCAGTTCATCGACGAGTTGAACAAGGACTACGACAAGGTGCGCCGCCAGCACGCCAACAAGAAGCAGACGCCGCTGTGGCCGCTGGACAAGGCACGGGCCAACAAGACCGTGGTGGACTGGAGTGCCTACCAGCCCACGGTGCCCAAATTCATTGGTCGGCGCGTCTTCAAGAACTTTGACCTGGGCGAACTGGCCCAGTACATCGATTGGGGCCCGTTCTTCCAGACCTGGGATCTGGCAGGGCCTTATCCCCATATCCTGGACGATGCGGTCGTCGGTGCCGAGGCCACGCGCGTCTTTGCCGACGGCCAGGCCATGCTGAAGAAAATTGTGGATGGCCGCTGGCTCACCGCCAATGCGGTCGTGGGTCTGTACCCGGCCAACAGCGTGAATGACGACGACATCGCCTTCTACACCGACGAGACCCGCACCGAGCGTGCCCTCACCTGGTACGGCCTGCGCCAGCAGACCGAAAAGCAGGTGGTGGAGGGCAGGCAAATGCCCAGCCGCTGCCTGGCGGACTTTGTGGCACCCACAGCGCCGGACTACGCCGGCCTGTTTGCCGTGACCGCCGGCATTGGCGCCGACAAGCACGCTCAGGCCTTTGAGGCCGCGCACGACGACTACTCCTCCATCCTGCTCAAGTCCCTGGCCGATCGTCTGGCCGAGGCCTTTGCCGAACTGCTGCACAAGAAGGTGCGCACCGACCTGTGGGGCTATGCAGCCCACGAAACGCTGGGTGCAGACGCCCTGATTGCCGAGCGCTACCAGGGCATCCGCCCGGCGCCCGGGTACCCGGCCTGCCCGGACCACAGCGTCAAGAAAGGCCTGTTTGCGCTGCTGCAGTGCGAGGAAGTGGGCATTGGCGTCACCGAGAGCCTGGCCATGACGCCGGCGGCCAGCGTCAGCGGCTTCTACATCGCCCACCCGGACAGCACCTACTTCAGCGTCGGCAAGATCGGCGACGACCAAGTGCAGGATCTGGCACGTCGCCGTGGTGTGCCGGTGGCCGAGCTGCAGCGCTTGCTGGCACCGAATCTGTAACGTTTGGTTGGCGCCAGCAGGCGCTGTTAACCGCTGCTTACACATCGGGTGCGCCGTGGGGCGGCGGCGCGCGTTACAAGGTTTCTTTGAATAGGAAATCTTTTGCCCATGTCGAATGCCCTGACCCCTTCTGCCACCCCTGGTGGCACCATCAGCAACCCGTCTGGCAGCCGTTGGCTCTGGGCCGCCGTAGGCGCCCTGGGGGCTACGACGCTGGCGCTCGGGGTGGCGCTGGTGCAGATGCGCTCTGCACCGGGTACTGCGGGCACCGCAACACCGGTTGCCAGCGCTCCGGCGCTGGTCGCCTCATCGCCTGCGGTGCTTGAGAAAAAAGAGCCTGTAGCCCTCGCAAAATCTGCACAGACAGCTCCTAAAAATATAGCAAGCAGGAATCCGGATGCACCCCGCCACCCCACGCCCAATCCTGTGGTCGTGACTGAACAGGCGCCGACAGCTGCCCAGTTGCCACCACCCCCGCCCCAGGCGGTGTGTGCCCAATGCGGCACGGTGGTGGCGGTGACTCCGGTGGAGCGTGACGGTGCCCCCAGCGGTGGCGGCGCGGTGGCCGGTGCCTTGCTGGGGGGCCTGTTGGGCAACCAGTTTGGTGGTGGCACGGGCAAGACCCTTGCCACGGTGGCCGGCGCGGTGGGCGGCGGCTATGCCGGCAATACCGTGGAAAAGCGCATGAAGAAGGTGACTGTCTACCTGGTAGATGTGCGCATGGACGATGGCTCCGGCCGCCGTGTGGAGCATTCCAGCCCGGTGTCTGTCGGTGAGCACGTCAAGATCAATGGCAACGAACTGACCCAGTAGACCGCCCTGGGCTCCCACACTGGGCCAGCGCCCAAGCGGCCCAGTGGGCGCCACACTAGGTGATGCCTGTGGCGCGTGCTATTATTTTTGCCTTACTCCACAAGGAACAAGCGCATGAATATGGCAGCGAGCGCGCCCAGCGCCCCGGATACGCCGCGCCCGGCGCCGGGCCGTCCCGAAAAATTGCGCTTGGGCGACGTGCTGGTTCAGCAGCGCCTGATTTCCCAGGAGCAGTTGCTGCAGACGCTGGAGCTGCAGCGCACCACCGGCAAGAAGATGGGCCGCCTGCTCATCGAGACCGGCATCATCACCGAAGAGCTGCTGGCCAACGGATTGGCGCGCCAGTTGCGCATCCCGTTCGTCAACCTCAAGACCTTCCCGTTTCGCGCCGATGTGATCAAGCTGCTGCCGGAATCGGCGGCGCGCCGCTTCAAGGCGCTGGTGCTGGAAGACAAGGGCGACTCGCTGCTGGTGGCCCTGGGCGACCCGCTGGACCTGTTTGCATTCGATGAGTTGACGCGCATCCTCAAGCGCAACATCACGATTGCCGCGGTGCCGGAAAGCGGCCTGGCGTTGGCCTTTGACCGCCTGTACCGGCGCACCGAGGAAATCAGCGGCCTGGCCCGCGCCCTGGAAAAGGACCTGGGCGATGCAGTGGACTTCGGTGAGCTGACCGCCTCTGTGGGGCTGGAAGGCGCGCCCGTTGTGCGCCTGTTGCAGTCCCTGTTTGAGGATGCGATGCAGGTTGGCGCCTCCGACGTGCACATCGAGCCGCAAGAGGCTGGATTGCAGGTGCGCGTGCGCGTGGACGGCGTGCTGCAAACCCAGACCCAGGCCGACAAGCGCATTGGCGCCGCGTTGGCGCAACGTCTGAAACTCATGGCCGGACTGGATATTTCCGAGAAGCGCCTGCCTCAGGACGGGCGTTTCAGCGTGCGCATCAAGGACAACACCATCGATGTGCGTCTGTCCACGCTACCTACGGTGTATGGGGAGTCTGCCGTGATGCGGTTGTTGAACCAGGGCGCCAGCATGCGCCGTCTGGACAGCATTGGCATGCCGGACGCCATGCTCAAGCGCTTTCGCGAGATACTGGGGCGCAGTGCCGGCATGGTGCTGGTCACTGGCCCTACTGGTTCCGGCAAGACCACCACGTTGTATGCGGCGCTGGCCGAAATCAACGCGGCCGAACTCAAGGTCATCACGGTGGAGGACCCCATTGAGTACCGGCTGGCAGGTCTGACCCAGGTGCAGGTCAACGACAAGATCGATCTGACCTTTGCACGCGTGTTGCGCTCCGTGCTGCGCCAGGACCCGGACGTGGTGCTGGTGGGGGAAATGCGTGACGCGGAAACCGCCGAAATTGGCATGCGTGCCGCCATCACCGGCCACCTGGTGTTGTCCACCCTGCACACGCGCGATGCCATGAGCACGCCGTTCCGGCTGTTGGATATGGGCGTTCCGCCCTTCATGGTGTCGACCTCCCTTCAGGCCGTGATTGCACAACGCCTGGTACGTTTGAACTGTAGGGAATGTGCCGCCCCACATACGCCGACTCCGCAGGAGCAGTCCTGGCTGGATTCAATGCTCAGCGCGGGCGAGACGGCGTCGCCCAAGCGGGGCATGGGGTGCTCGGCCTGCAATGGCACCGGCTACTCGGGGCGCCAGGGTGTATACGAATTGCTGGAAATGGATGCCGATATGACCCAGGCCGCTTCCCGCTCCGACCCTGCCGCGTTCATGCGCATTGCGCGCGAGCGCATGAAGGGCCAGACCATGGCCTTCCACGCCTTGGAGTTGGTGCGCCTGGGCAAGACGTCGCTGGCAGAGGCCCTGCGCGTGGGCTTCGATCTGGACGAGTCGGGCGAGGAAGAATAAACCGCCATGGCAACCTTCGAATGGCGGGGCCGTAACAACCGGGGCGAGGCAGTCAACGGGCAACTGGAGGCCATGACCGAAAACGGCGTGGCCGACCAGTTGCGTGCCATCGGCGTGGTGCCGGTGCACATTGCAGCGGCGCAGGTCGTGGTCGAGGAAAAAACCGACGGCCTGCTGGCGCGCCTGAACCGCAAGCCCATCGTGGATGAAGATCTGATGATCTTCTCCCGCCAGATGTACACGCTCAACAAGGCCGGGGTGCCCATCCTGCGTGCGTTCTCGGGGCTGCAGGCGTCGGCTTCCAAGCCGGCCATGGTGGAGTTGCTCAAGGACATCCGATCCAGCCTGGATCAGGGTCGCGAACTTTCGGCTGCCATGGCGCGCCACCAGGATCTGTTTGGCGGTTTTTATATCGCCATGATCCGCGTGGGTGAGATGACGGGCCGGTTGACGGAAGTGTTCCTGCGTCTGAACGAGCACATGGAGTTCGAGAAGGACGTGCGTGAGCGCATCAAGCAGGCCATGCGCTACCCCATTTTTGTGATGATTGCCATGGCTATTGCCATCGTCATCCTGAACATCTTCGTGATTCCGGTGTTTGCCAAGGTGTTTGCCGGCTTCCACGCCGAGCTGCCGCTGATCACCCGTGGCCTGCTGGGCTTTTCATCCTGGATGATCACATGGTGGCCGATGCTGATCGCCGTCACCATCGGCACGTGGGTGGGCGTGCGGGCCTATTTGAAAACCCCCGAGGGGCGTTACCGCTGGGACGCGCGCAAGCTCAAGTTGCCTATTGTTGGCGAGATCATTCTCAAGGCCACGCTGGCCCGGTTTGCGCGCAGTTTTGCGTTGTCCAGCCAGAGCGGCGTGCCGCTGGTGCAGGCGCTGACGGTGGTCGCGCAGACCGTGGACAACGCCTATATCGGTGCCCGCATTGAGCAGATGCGCGATGGCATTGAGCGTGGCGAAAGCATTTCACGCTGCGCGGCAGCCACCGGTGTGTTCACACCCGTCGTTCTGCAGATGATCAATGTGGGCGAGGAAACCGGCGAGCTGGACAACCTGCTGTTTGAAATTGCCAGCATGTACGAGCGCGAGACCGACTACGCCATCAAAGGCCTCGCGGCCGCCATCGAGCCCATTCTGCTGGCTGTCATTGGCGTGCTGGTGTTGCTGCTGGCGCTGGGTGTGTTCCTGCCGCTGTGGAACATGGGCCAGGCGGCCATGGGCCGGGGCGGCGGCTAGGCCGGAACCGGCGTGGAACCCGAGCGTTTCAACCTGCTGACGGCTCTGCTGAAGAGCCGCCGTGTCGTCGAGTGGAGCATCGTTGCAGCGGTGCTGATCAGCCTGGTCTGGGCGCTGGAGCATCAGGTGCGCGTGGTGCGCGGTCAGGGCGAGCGGGTGGCGGTGCGCTCCACGCTGGGTGCCCTGCGGGCCGCACTGGTGATTGAACAATTGCTGGGTCAGGTGCGCGCCGGGGGTGCGACCGCCGCTGCAACCAAGAACCCCTTTAACCTGTTGCAGGTCGTGCCACCCAACTACGCTGGCGAGCTGGTCCAACGGGACATTTTCTCCGTGCCGCCGGGCAGTTGGGTGTATGACCCGGAGTGTGGGTGCGTGGGTTACCGGCTGCTATACCCGCAATGGCTGGAGCCCGAGCAGACAGCGGATGCGATCTGGCTGCGCGTGGGCGGGACCGGCGGTGAGCCGCGCCTGGTGCCCATGGCGGACTACCGCTGGCTAGGGCAGCGCCTGAATTGATTTAGGGCAAATGAAGCCAGAACTGACGGCATTTTGTGAACTAATTCACACACTTAGCGTTGAAAGTTCACGCACAACGCAATGTGTTAGGCCTAAAATTTGGTCGTAAACACCGATTCCAGTGGTCGTTGGTCCTCTGCTACGCTGGTCAGGAGTGTGAGTCTTTTATTAAAAGGTGCCTACTATGAAACAAAACCAAAAAGGTTTTACGCTGATCGAGTTGGTGATGGTGATTGTGATCTTGGGCGTGCTGGCGGCTGTTGCGCTGCCCAAGTTTGTGGATTTGAAGGGGGATGCCAATAAGGCTGCTGCTGCTGGTTTTACTGGTGCCTTGGCTTCGGCTAACGCCATTAATTACGGGGCTTGCTCGATCAAATCTGCAGGTAGTGGAAATGCCAAATGCACCGCGGTTGCCAAGTGTTCCGACCTTAAGAATGCCTTGACCCCCGCGTTGACACTTCCAGTATTTGCAGCTAACGCGGCCCAGGGAACGGTCAACTTGGTAGCTGACACTGCGGTGGCTGTAGGAGCCAGTGCCAGTTGTGGTGTGGTGTATGGCGATGGCTCGGCGACCGGCGTAACAACAGATGTCAATGGCGCACTGCTCACTTATCCGATCAATGGTACAAACTAAGAGACCGGGATAGGTTATCCAAACCATGCTTTTAAGAGCCGCTTTCGAGCGGCTTTTTGTATTAAATTCCCGTCGTGGTACCCGTTGCAAACCGAAATTGAGCGTTGAAATATTGATCGGATGAGTTGCAACGCACCGAAATATCGAGCAATTCGCTACTAGAACGTAGCTATTAACGTAAGCACATGCCACTTTCGGATCTAACCGCAAGCATCCGTCCGTACGGCGGCAACGTCGATCAGCGGGGTTTCACAATGATTGAGTTGATCATGGTGATCGTGATTCTGGGTGTGCTGGCGGTGTACGCGGCGCCGCGCATGTTCAACAACAACGACATCTATGCACGGGGTTTTCATGACGAGACACTGGCGTATTTGCGCTACGCCCAAAAAACCGCCATCGCCCAGCGCCGTACAGTGTGCGTTAGCTTTGGTGCCAACTCGCTGAGCTTGGCGGCGGCATTGAACGCGCCCACTGCGGCGGCGGCAAACACCGATTGCTCCACTGCGGCACCATCGTTCTTTGGTCCCAAGGGAGAGTCACCACCCACACTGAACGCCAAGGCGGGCTCTGGTGTGGCCTACAGCGCCACCCCCACCGCACCGGCCAACTTCAATTTCAACGGCCTGGGTCAGCCCACGGATGGTGCAGGCGTTGCGGTGGCCACACAAACGATCCAGGTGGTGGGGGCTGGCAGGTCCATCACCATCGAATCCGCAACCGGTTATGTCCATGAATAGCCATGACTAAACGCCAACAGCACGGCTTTACGCTGATTGAAGTCATCATCTTCATCGTGGTGGTGGGCGCCGGCTTGGCCGGCATTCTGTCGGTGTCTAACAACATCGTCAAAGCCAGTGCCGACCCGATGGTGCGCAAGCAGGCCATGGCGCTGGCCGATTCGATTCTGGAAGAGATTTTGCAGAAGGACTATGACGACCCCGATGGACTTCCCAACGTGGTGGAGTCCGGGCGGGATACCTATGACGACGTGGACGACTACAACGGCAAGACGAAGGCCATTTTTACCGATTGGCCCGCGACGCTGAGCAGCTACACGGTAGCCATTACGGTGGCTGCGCCGGTTGCGATGGGCGGCATCAACGCCAAGCAGGTCACGGTCACGGTCTCCGGTGGCGGCAACGACATCACCCTGACCGGCTACCGAACCGCGTACTGACACCATGGCTGCACAACCACCACGCACCTTACGCCGCCAATCCGGTTTCACCCTGGTCGAGCTGATCATGGTGATTGTGATCATGGGCGTGATCGGCGGCACGGTGGCCGTGTTCATGAAGAGCCCCATCGACGCCTACTTCGACACCGCGCGCCGTGCCGGTGTGGCCGACGTGGCCGACACCACGGTGCGCCGCATGGCGCGCGACATCCGCAAGGCCTTGCCCAACAGCATTCGCCTGGGGGGCGCGGGCGGCAACCAGTGCATTGAGTTCATTCCCACGCGTATGGGTGGGCGCTACCGCGCCGAGGACATCACCTCGGTGCCCAGTGACGACTCCAGCCTGCGCTTTGTTGCGCCGGCAGACCAATCCTTCAACATGCTGGGCCTCAATGCCGACCTGCCCGTTGACCAGCGCATCCAGGTGGGTGATATGGTCGCCGTGTACAACCTGGGCATCCCCGACTCCAGCGCCTATTTGGGCAACAACACGGCAGCCGTGACGGGGGTTGCCGTCAGTCCGCTGAGTGCGACAGAGACCCAGATCAGCATGGCGGGCAACACGACCGTTTTCCCGTTGGAGTCTGCGGGCAAACGCTTCCACGTCATACCGGGTGACGAGAAAGTTGTTTCGTACCAGTGCAGTGGGGGTCGCCTGTTCCGCCAGGCTAACTACGCGTACAACGGGACGACCGCTTGCGCCACCCCCCTGGCTGCCACCACACCCGTCATTGCCACCGAGGCCACCTGCAATTTTGCCTACGATGCGTCGGACATGCGCAACGGGCTGGTCCAACTGTCGCTGACGTTGGGCGGCACCGCAGGTGAGTCGGTCAGCATCTACCACGAAGTGCATGTGAACAACACGCCATGACACGCCCACACCCTGCCCCACAACACGGCTTTGCCGCCATTGCCGCCATTTTTCTGGTGGTGATGTTGGCCGCGTTTGGCGCCTTCATGGTGAGTTTTTCCAACACCCAGCAGCTCAACTCCGCACAAGACCTGCAGGGTTCGCGCGCCTACTGGGCGGCACGCACCGGGCTGGAGTGGGCCATTCCCAGCGTCATAGCCAATCCCGCCTTGTGCATAGCGACCATGGCCTCTGTGCCCCAGCCGATGGCGGGCTTCACCATTGCCGTCAGTTGCACCCCCCGCACCTATACCGAAGGCACGGCCACGGTCAACATTTACCGTTTTACATCCACGGCCAGCACGCCAGGGACCGCCGGCAGTGTGGGCTTTGTGGAGCGCAGCGTATCGGCGTCGATGGAGCGTTGAAGCGCAAGTGCTCTACATAAAATAGGCCTCTAGCCCTCGTATATAGTGCTTGGTAAGCTACTAAAGTTATAGCAAACTGGAGTTCATCATGCCTGTTCCGTTTGGCCCCCGCCTCAACCGCCCGTTGCGTTCACTGTTTGTGGCTGCAGTGTTGGCTGCGGCTGGAGCGGCTTTTGCAGGCACCGTCACCTACACCACGTCCGGCACCTGGACCGCCCCTTTAGGCGTTACCTCTGCAACCGTTGAAGCCTGGGGCGGCGGCGGTGCAGGCGGTGGCGCAACCGGCAACCCCGCCAAAGGCGGCGGCGGCGCAGGTGGGCAGTATGCGAAAAAGGTCGTAGCGGTAACCGGCGGCAGCAACTACGCCGTTGTTGTGGGTGCGGGCGGTGTGGGCAGCACCGCTGCAGGCCCTGCCGGTGGGGACTCGACCTTTGCCACCACCTCCGTGGTGGCAAAGGGCGGTGCCGGTGGCGGGCTTGCCGCTACCAATAACTCTGGCGGAACGGCGGGCGTTGGCAGCGTCACCGGTGGTGTCGGTGATCTGGTGTACCGGGGCGGCAATGGTTCGGCTGGTATCAAAAGCAGCACAGGTGGCGCTGGTGGAGGTGGCGCGGGCAGTACCGGTGCCGGTGGCGATGCCAGTGGCAACACAGCCGGCACGGGCACGGCCACCGGCGGGGGTAGTGGCGCTACGGGCTTGCCCGGTGGAACGGGGGCGGATTGCACCAACACGGCGGCAGTGGCAGGCGGTGGCGGTTGCGGTGGCAATGCTACCAACAACACCGACCGCAGCGGGGGCTCCGGCGCGGCGGGACAAGTCATCATCACCTATGTAGATCCGCCACCGCTGGTTCTGTCCATTAACCGTGCCAGTTTCAATCCCGCAACGTCTGGCGACTCGGTTTCCTGGACGGTGACGTTCAGCCAAAGCGTGACCGGGGTGGATGTTGGCGATTTCGCACTGGTGCAGTCGGGGGGCGTCTCCGGTGCAACGCTGACATCCGCAACCGGCAGCGGCACCAGTTGGACCGTGACCGCCAATACGGGAGCGGGCAACGGCAGCTTGGGGCTGAATCTGGTGGACAACGACAGCATCATCAATGCCGCGAGCCTGCCATTGGGCGGCGCCGGGCTGGTCAACGGCAACTTCACAGGTCAGGTCTACACCGTGGCGGCACCTGTTCCGGTGTTGGCCAAGGTGGCCAGTACGTCGGCTGCGGTGGTCAATGACGTTTTGACTTTCAGCATTACCGCCACGAACCCCTACGGCATCAGTATGTCCAGCATTAGCGTGACCGATATTTTGCCCACCGGCATGACCTATCTCACCAATGCCGTGACTGCGGGTTCGGTTGCCATTGCAGGGCAAACGGTGACTTGGACGATACCCACCCTGGGCGCAGGCGCAAATGCCCAGTTGACACTGGCGATCAAGGTAACGGTGCAGGGCTCACTGACCAATACGGTAACGTCGCCTGGGGCTACTCCAGCCAGCGCCACGGTACTGGTTTTGGCCAATGCCGTGACCCAATACAAGATGGACGGAACGGTGGGGTCCTGGAACGGCACTACCAATGAGGTCATAGACAGCGGCGGCACCGCGTTGCATGGCACCCGGGTGACCACGACCTCCCCCACCACAACCAATCTGATCAACCCCGCCCCCACCATTGCATCCCAATACCCTTCGGTGGTTGGCGGGTTCTGCAATGCGGCCAGTTTTGACGGCAACGCGGTCGTGCAAGTGCCACATAGTGCGGCCTTTGATTACACCCAAAAACTGTCCGCATCGGCGTGGATCTACCCCACGGCCTACCCTGGGTCGGACTATTACTCGATTTTCTCCAACGACCAGAACTACGAGTTTCACCTGGACCCCGCTGGCAAGCTCTACTGGTGGTGGAATTCGTCCAGCCTGACCTCGGCAGCGACCATTCCGCTGAACCAGTGGACCCATATCGCCATCACCATGGATTCCAGTGCCGGTGTGGCGCGCGAGCGGATGTATATCAATGGCGTGCTCGACACCGTCATCGGCAACTGGAGCGGCACGCTGGCCAGTAACCCGTGTCCTTTCTATATCGGCGGCGATGTCACCACGGGCTCTTGCGCCCTTATCCCCACACGCAATTTCCGGGGCCGAATCGACGAAATCAAGCTCTACAACTACGAGCTGGCGGCTGCCGAAGTACAGGCCGACATGACACTGGGGCGCAATTGCTCCGGCAACTTTGACCACATTCAGATCGAGCATGACGGCACGGGCTCCGTCTGCACACCCGAGACGGTGACCGTCAAAGCATGCATGAATGCTGCCTGCAACACGCTTTACCCCGGCAGCGTGACCGTACAGATGTCCCCCACAGGCTGGGTCGGCGGTGACACCGTGGTTATCAATAACGGTGTGGGAACAGCGTCTTTAAGCAAAGCCACGGCCGGCACCGTGACTCTTGGGACGGTCAGCACGACACCAACAGCCACCAGCGCAACCCGCTGTTTCAATGGCGCGACGGAAACCTGTGCTATGACCTTTGCAAGCGCATCGTGTCTGTTGGATGCGGTGGAGACAGGTGCCGCAGCCAAAACGCGCCTGTTTACCAAGCTGGCCGGTACCGCATTCAATGTGGACGTATTGGCGCTGAGTAGTGGCACCACCATCAACACGGGCTATACGGGCGATGTCACGGTGGACTTGGTGGATACCTCCGTCTCCAGTTGCCCGACAGGCGCTGCGCTGAGTGGCACCTCTCAGAGTGTTACGTTTGTCAGTGGCAACGCCGGGCGCAAACCGGTGACATTTACCTACGCACAAGCCATACCGAATGTGCGGGTGCGGATGACGCCAGGGGCTTCCGCAGCAGCCTGCTCCACCGACAACTTTGCCATTCGGCCATCCGCCGTCACGCTGACGACGTCACCGGCCATGGCCACTGGGCCATCGGCCACCGCAACGCCAGTCATCAAGGCCGGCACTGCGTTCGCGCTCAACGCTTCGACCGCATTTCCGGCGACCATCGGCTACACCGCCAGCCTCGCTTTGGACAGCAGCTTGTTGACCGCACAGACCACGGCGCAAGATACGACGACGCAGTCCGGCGGAACCCTCGGCACCTTCACACCGACAAGCCTGGCGGTCAACGCATCGCCTGCCCTGAGCGGCAATGCCAATTACGACGAGGTCGGCTACCTGTACCTGGCGGCCGGTGCGTTTCGTGACGATACCTTCACTAGCGTAGACCAGCCGACCGGGTGTGCAGCAACCAACACCTGCGACTGCGTGACCAACACCGCCGGTGGCGCCAATCTGGCCGACACACTGGCAAGTGGTAAGTACGGATGCAGCATCGGCAACAAAACCGCTGTGTCGTTGGGGCGCTTTATCCCCGACCATTTTGATACCTCGGCAACCGGTCCGATAGTCTGTTCCACGACAGCGGGAACCGTCAGTGTGACGTCCGGTTCGGCGGCGGTAACGGGTACTGGCACCTCATTTTTATCGGCCATATCGCCCGGCAATACGGTTCAAATTAACGGAGCGGAGTATCTGGTGTCTGCGGTCCCCAGTGCCACGTCCCTGACCTTGGCCACCCCATTTGCCGCCGCGACCGCAAGCGGACTGTCTATCAGTTCTTGCCCGGCTGGGGGGATGGTCTACGCACGCCAGGCCTTCAGCGCGCAAGTGACCGCCAAGAATCTGGCGGGAGCGACTACGACCAACTACACCGGCAAGTTTGCCAAAGCAGTGACATTGAGCGCAGCGGCGGCCAAAGGCGGTGCGGCGATTGCGGCAACGGCACCCGGCGGAACCATGACGGCCAATGTGGCTGCGGCAACGAGTTTTACCAACGGAACCAATTCGGCGGCACTAGCTGCTCCCGGGTTCACATTCGCGACCACCCCAACCCTGCCGACCAGTGTTTTTGTGCGTGCCACCGATACCGACAGTGTGGTGTCCTTGCGTTCACCGGCTTCTGCTTCGGTTGAAGGCGGCGTCAAGGTGGTGAGCGGGCGCATCAAGATACCCAATGCCTACGGTTCCGAACGCTTGCCGCTCCCCATGACCACAACCGTGCAGTACTACAACGCAGGTGCCAATTGGGTGACCAGTTCAACGGACAGCGTTAGCGCATTCAACAGCAATCTGAGCAGCGCCGGAGGCGATGTTGTGGCCAATATCGTCACTGGCCTTGGTAGTGGGGTCGCGGTGGTCAGTCCGGGCACTGCGCCCGTGGTTGCCGGTGTCAGAACCTTCACCCTGGCGGCACCGATGGTGAGCGGCAATGTCGACATTTCTCTTAACGCACCGATTTACCTGCCGAGCACCACCGGCCGCGCAACCTTTGGCATCTTCAGAAGCCCCCTGATCTACCGCCGTGAGAACTATTAACGGGAATGGGACTTTTTTCGTGGACAATGGCCAAAAGCTCGTAAAACAGTGGCATACGTGCGCCATTAGCTATTAAAATGAGAGCAAACTATCCCCTTGTCCCTCAGCCCATGAACCAAGCCCAGACACCAATCGACCGACAGACCTTGCGGGAGCACGGCTGAGCATGCGCTGGCCGTGGAAAAGCAAGTCCTCCAGAGACCAGTTCATCGTGTCCTGGTCGGCTGGCACGTTTGCCTATCTGCGTGCAAAGGCCAATTCGGACGGCGTGTTCACGGTGCAGCATATGGGGGTGGAGCGCCAGGGTGCGGACAGCATGGAGGACTTTGTGCGGCGCCTGCAGGGTCTTGGATTCAAGGGGCTGGACGCGCGCGTGATGTTGCGCCCCGAGCAATACCAACTCTTGCAGATTGACGCACCGCCGGTTTCTCCAGAAGAGTTGCGCTCTGCGGCGCGCTACCAGATCCGGGACATGGTCAATGTCCATATTGACGACATCACGCTGGATGTGATGCAGGTCGGCGATGGCCAGCACAAGGGCCCCCACCACATGTTCGTGGTGGCCGCCAACAACCAGGTGGTCCGCGAGGTCCTGGCTTTGGGTGATGCCCTACATTGGAATGTGCCCGTCATCGATATCCAGGAAACGGCCCAGCGCAATCTGCAAAGCATGCTGGCCAAGCAGGAAGGACGCGTGGAGCGCGCTGACGCCGCACTGCTCATTTGCGGTGATCAGCAGGCGGTGTTGACCATCAGCGCTAATGAAGAGCTGTTTTTTTCCCGCCGGCTGGACCTGCCGCAGGGTTTCATGTCCATGGTCTGGGGCAGCGGCCACGCGGAATCTCAGGCGGACACCGACGCATTTACGCCGGTGGCAGAGTACGTGCCGGACTATGCGGTGGGCGGCGTGTCGCATGGCGCTGACTATTCCGGTGCCGGCAGTTCCATTGGCTCCGCCAGCCACGCGGAAGATGAGCGTTTGCAGCGCTTCGTGGTCGAAGTGCAGCGCTCGCTGGATCTGTGGGACCGTACCTGGTCCAGCATGCCTCTGAGCGGTTTGCGCGTGTGTGCAGGCGAGCGCTCGACTGAACTGGCGACCTGGTTGGCGCGGGAAGTGGGGCAATCGGTCGCGCCCATGGATCTTGCGCCCCAGTTTCCCGGCCTGCAGGATGTACCGGCCGCAGACCAGTTGTACGCTTTGCCATTGTTGGGTGTGCTGCTGCGCACCGAAACCCGCAAGCTCTGAACTGCTGCCATGGCACAACAAATCAATCTTTGTACGCCGATTCTGCTAACGCAAAAGCGTTACTTCTCAGCGCACACCATGGCCATTGCGCTGGGTGTATTTCTGTTGCTGGGCGGTGTCCTGTGCGGTGTGTGGGTGTGGAACCTGGATCAGGGCGCCAAGGCATTTCGCCAAACCACCGTTGCCCAGACCCAGGAGGTCGAGAGCCTGAAGGCAGCCATCGAACGCAGCAAGTCCAGCGCCGCACCGGTGGATCCGGCGCTGCTGGCGCAACTGCAATCGCGGCGCAACACCCTGGCCCAGCGCGAAAAGTTGCGCGAGGCCTTGAAGGAAGGCATGTTCCGTCCCGGGTGGGGTCATTCGGACCGTCTGACCTGGGTGGCTCGCAGCATTCCGGCACCGGTGTGGATTACCGACGTCAAGCTGGACGGTGCGCGTTTTGAGGTGTCCGGTTTTACGCTGGAGCCCTCGGCACTGAATGATTGGGTGGAGCAATTGGCGGTCAGCCCGCTGATGCAGGGCCTGAAGCTGTCCACCGTGAAGGTGGAAAACGCGACCGCTGCCCGGGCCGCTACGGCACCGGGGGCACCGGCCTCGTCGGCCTCGGCCAGTGCCGTGCCGCCCCGCCCGGTCTGGTCGTTCAATCTGCTGAGTGTGGAGCCTGTGGCGACGACCATTGCAGGTGCCGCCAGCGCGCCAGGGAGCAAGCCATGAAGCAGCGCTGGCAACAACTGGTCACGCGCATTGACGAGCTCAATCTGCGGGAACGGGTGTTCCTGTTCCTGGCCATCATCGTCTGCACACTGGCACTGGCCGACACACTGTGGCTGTCGCCAGCCCGGATCGCCTACACGCAGGCCACGCAGCGCGTGGCGGCCCAGGGTCTGGAACTCAAACGCTTGCGTGACGAACTGCAGGGTATGGCGCAGCCGGTGGATGCCAGCAAGACGGTGCGCGACGAGATCGCCGACATCAACCTGCGCCTGGATGCCGTCAACGAGGACATCAAGCTGGTCGCTCCGTTGGCCGAAGGCGGGCCGGCGATTGAACAGGCGCTGGTGCAATTCCTGCGCCGCCAGGAAGGGCTCACCTTGCTGAGCACCGGCACGGTCAAGCAGGAGGCACCGCCGGCGGCTCCGGCAACCGGCGCCAGCGCACAAGCGCTGTCCCGGCGTGGCCTGGAGTTGAGCGTGTCCGGCTCCTATGCCGAACTGGTACGTTATGTCAAAACCCTGGAGAACGCCCTGCCCACCCTGCGCTGGGGCACACTGCAACTGAAAGCCACCAAGCAACCCCCTGAGTTGACGCTGCAGGTGTATGTCGTGGGAGTGCCCCAATGATGCCGCTTCATTTCCGATCCATGTCGACTTTGGGTCTTGCATCGACCCTGCTGCTGTGCGCGCTGTCGGCATCTGCACAGGAGGGCCGTGACCCCACCGTGGCACCGGGTGAGTCGGCCGCAGTTGGTGCCTCACCGATGGGTGTGGAAGGCATGACCGTACTGGTGCGCGACAACAAGCCGTACCTCGTTGTCGGCACGCGCCTGTATGCCGTGGGTGACAAGGTGGGCATGATGCGGGTTGACCGCATTACCGAATCCGAGGTGTGGCTGCATGACGGTCATGCCCTGATCAAGGTGCCGCGCTTTGCCGGCATTGAGCGCACGGCGGTCACCACCAAGCCGGCCTGCAAAAAAGCCCAGCGCGCACCAGCCAATCCGTCACCCACCACCGCGCCGTGCGAAGATACCCAACCGTGAATGCATGCCGATGACAACCAAAGCAGCCACCATGAACGAAACGATTCCATCACTCCCTCTGGGTGAGGCAGTGTCCTCACGGGTATGGGCTACGTCCGTGGTCTTAGGTGTCAGCCTGCTCACCGGCTGCTCGGCAGACCGTCCGCTGCGCACGCCCGACGTGACGGAGACCATGCGCTCGGAACTGGCCGCTCCTGCAGTGACCAAGCCGGCGATGGTCGTGCCCCAACGGGTCAGTGATGCGCTGGCCGAACCGGCCCCCAAGACGGTACCGGTGGCGGCAGAACCCCGCCTGGACCTGTTGGTCAATAATGCCCAGGCACGCGAAGTGTTCCTGGCCATCGTGGCAGACACCCGCTACAGCATGCTGATGCACCCGGACGTGTCGGGCACGCTGTCCGTGACCCTGCGCGGCGTTACCGTGACCGAGGCGCTGGAAGCCATTCGCGATGTGTATGGCTATGACTTCAAGATCGAGGGGCGGCGCATCACGGTTTATGCTCCAACACTGCAAACCCGTGTGTTCACCATCAATTACCCCCAATCGCGGCGAAGCGGCACCAGTGATCTGCGTGTATCGTCCGGGGCGATGCCAAATTCGGCAAATGGCGTAACAAACATCTCGGGAACCACCAATGTTGGTCCATCAGGTGCGGCAAGTGGCGGTGGCACGGACGTTAACTCCAATAACACCATTTCTCGCGGAACTGAAAGCAGCCGCGTATCAACCAGTACGCGCACCGACCTTTGGGGTGAACTGACTGACGCGGTCAAGGGCATTCTGGGCGGTGGCACGGGGCGCAATGTCATCGTCAGCCCGCAGGCTGGCATCATGGCCGTGCGCGCCATGCCGGATGAGTTACGGCAGGTGGCGCAGTTTCTGAAGGCGGCGCAAATTGCCGTGGAGCGCCAGGTCATGCTGGAAGCCAAGATTGTGGAGGTGGAACTGCGCGATGGTTTTCAGAGCGGCATCGACTGGTCGGCGCTGCGCAATGCCGGTCGGAACACCGGCGTGATTGGCACCGTGGGTGGCGGCACCGCCAACAACGTGCTGGTCAATGGCGTGACCACTAATGTGCCGGGATTCCCCTCGGGCACAACGCCTGTATTGGCGGATACCCAATCCCTACCGATTGGTACTGGCGGTTTGTTTGGGTTGGCGCTGGCCACTGATGGCTTCCAGGCCGTGCTGGGATTCCTGGAAACCCGTGGTGACATCCAGATTCTTAGCAGCCCGCGCATTGCCACTTTGAACAACCAGAAGGCACTTTTGAAGGTGGGGACGGACGAGTTTTATGTCACGAATGTGTCGGGCGGTGCCGCTGGAACAACTGCTACCGCCACCACGTCGGCGACTCAACCAACGATGCCGAATTTAACGCTGACTCCATTTTTCTCCGGCATTGCGCTGGACGTCACGCCGCAGATTGATGATGGCAACAACATCACGCTGCACGTTCGGCCTTCGGTGACCAATGTCACCGAGAAGACCAAGCAGATCGACCTGGGCGCCATCGGCAACTACAAGCTGCCGCTGGCATCCAGCGCCGTCAATGAGTCCGACACCATGGTGCGAATCCAGGACGGCAACATCGTCGCCATTGGCGGCCTGATGCAGCTCCAGTCCAGTCGGCAAGCGTCGGGCCTGCCGGGTACCGCCGACGTGCCCTTCTGGTCGTCGATCCTGGGCAACAAGGTGAACTCCGGTCGCAAGAAGGAACTGGTGGTGCTGATCAAGCCCACCATCATCCGCAACGCCGACGACTGGGAAGCACAGACCCGCCGTACGCGCGATGCGCTGGACGACATGAGCGCCAGCCGGGCCCGCGTGATCCGCATGGATGGCAGCGTCTACAACGTCGAACCGGCGGGAACGGCGCGCTGATGTACCTGGGGCACTTTTCACTGCGGGAAGCCCCCTTTTCGATCACGCCGGACTCGGCGTTCTTCTACCCGCACGAGGGCGCACAGGCCGCGCTCAACACCCTGCTGGTGGCGCTGCGCAGCGGCGAGGGTTTTCTCAAAATCGTCGGCGAGGTCGGCTGCGGCAAGACCGTGCTGTGCCGTCAGTTGCTCAAGACCTTGCAGGGCGAGGCGGTCACGGCCTACATTCCCAATCCGGACATGGGCCCAGACGACCTGTTGATGGCCCTGTGCCTGGAGCTCAATGTCAAACCGGCGCCACCGATCAGCCGCCACAGCGTGCTCAATGCCCTGCGGGATTGCCTGCTACAGCATGGGTTGGAAGGCCGCAATGTAGTGGTCTGCATCGATGAAGCCCAGGCCATTCCGCTGCGCACGGTGGAGAGTCTGCGCCTGCTGTCGAACCTGGAAACCGAAAAGCGCAAGCTGCTGCAACTGGTCCTCTTGGGCCAGCCCGAACTGGATGTGAAGCTGGCGCGCCCCGAAATCCGCCAACTGATGCAGCGCATCACCTTTGCCGAACACCTGGGCCCCATGCTGGCCGACCGGGTGCCCGTGTACCTGGCGCACCGGCTGACCACGGCCGCGGTGGATGTCCATACCGACGTGCAGGTGTTCGAGCCTGAGGCGGCCAAGGCCATTGCCCGCTTCAGTGGTGGCGTGCCGCGCCTGATCAATGTGCTGGCCCACAAGTGCCTGATGCTGGCCTATGGCGAAAACGTGCACCGGGTCAGCGTGAACCATGTCCGTCTGGCCGCCAAGGACACGCCGGGCATCGCTGCGCACCGGCCATGGTGGCGCCGCATCTGGCGCCGCTCCGCGGCTACACCGCAGGTCCCCGTGTCGGACAGCGTACTGGGCCCGTCGGTCAGGAGCAAGCCGTGAGCGTCATCAACAAGATGCTGCGCGACCTGGACCAGCGCCAGGCGACCCAGGCCGTGACTCCTGGGCTGACGGGTGCCACGGTGGGCGCTGGAACCAGCACGCTGCCGTTTGGCAAACCCCCATCGGCAGGTGCGCATGCACGCCGCTGGTTGTGGCTGGGTTTGTTGTTGGCTCTGCTGGCGGGCGCAGTGGCTGCCGGGCTTTGGCTGCAGGCCGGTGGACAGATGCCGGGCGGCGGCTCGCTGGTGGCTGCGCCGATGCCAACCCCGGCTGCACCGCAACCCGCGGCTTCGGCACTTCCACCCCCCGCACCCGAAGTGGCACAACCGGCGTCTTCTGCCGGAACCGACGGCCCCAAGCCCCCCGAGACACTGACGGTCGCTGCTGCGGAAGCACCCGGCTCCGTGGTGCTGCGCATGGAGTCCAGCCTGTCTGCCCGCCGTGCGCTGGCCGCCTTGCTGTCCACGCCCGCACCGGCTCCGGTTGTCGCGCCACCATCGGCGCCAGCCCCGCCCACGCCGGAACGCAGCAAGCCGCGCCCGGGGGCGCCCGGCACGCCGGCCGCGGTGGCGTCCAACGTCCCTACCGTGGTTGGCGACAGCACACCGGTCCTGCAGCGCCAGCAGCAGGCCGGCGGTGACGCCCTGGCCCAGGCGCAATCGCTGTGGGCCAGTGGCTCGCGCGATGCCGCCATGGACCTGGTGCAACAATCCATCGCCGTGGCCGAGCGTGCCGCCAAGTCAGCCGGCAGCACCGGTGCCAATCCGGTGCTGCTTCCGCTGGTGCGCGAAATGGCGCGCATGCAATTGGCCGAGGCCCGTTATGGTGCCGTGTGGGAAATGCTGACCCGCCTCGAACCCCTGCTGGGCAACCAGCCGGACCTGTGGGCCATCCGGGCCAACGCCGCCCAGCGCCTGGGCCGCCACCCGGACAGCGTGCATGCCTACATGATGGCCCTGCAGTCCCGCCCGGACGAGCAGCGCTGGTTGCTGGGCACAGCCGTGTCCCTGGCCGCGCTGGGCCAGACCAGCAGTGCGGCGGAGATGGCGGACAAGGCCCGCGCCGTGGGGCCGGTCAGCAAGGACATCCTGGCCTATCTGCGCCAGGCCGGCGTACCGTTAAAGGACTAATTAGGCGCCAGCCCTCGTGGAATGCGCCTGATGCGCTAGCAATTTAATAGCATTAAAGCGTTAAGCGGTCATGGTGCGGCGGTACTGCATGGCCTCGGCCAGGTGGCTGACCTGGGTGTGCGCCGCACCGGCCAGATCGGCGATGGTGCGTGCCACCTTCAGCGTGCGGTGGGTGCCGCGTGCCGACCAGCCCAGGCGTGTGGCGGCCACCTTCAGGAACTGCAGGGCATCCGGTACCAGCAGCACGTGCTGGTCAATCGCCTGACCCTGCAGCGCCATGTTGGTGCTGCCCTGTCGCGCCAGGGCACGTTCGCGGGCCTCGGTACAGCGCTGGCGGATGCTGGCCGTGGATTCACCGGCTGGTGCGTCCAGCAGGTCGGCGCTGGGCAGGCTGGGCACTTCCACATGCAGGTCGATGCGGTCCATCAGCGGGCCGCTGAGCTTGGCCTGGTAGCGCAGAATCTGGTCCGGTGTGCAGCGGCAATGGTGTGCACTGGAACCCAGGTAGCCGCAGGGGCAGGGGTTCATGGCCCCGATCAACTGGAAGCATGCCGGAAATTCCGAGCGCTGCGCGGCCCGTGCAATCGTGATGTGGCCGGTTTCCAGCGGCTCGCGCAGGGCTTCCAGCGCGGTACGGTGGAATTCGGGCATTTCGTCCAGGAACAAAACGCCGTGGTGCGCCAGAGAGACCTCGCCAGGACGGGGTGGCGAGCCACCACCCACCAGCGCCACCGCGCTGGCCGAGTGGTGGGGTGAGCAGGTTGGGCGCTGGCCCCAGTTCTCCATGGCAAAGCGTCCTCTCAGGCTGCCAATGGCGGCACTTTGCAACGCTTCGTCACAGGACATGGGTGGCAGCAAGCCAGCAAAGCGCTGCGCGAGCATCGACTTGCCCGAACCCGGCGGACCGACCAGCAACAGGCTGTGGCCGCCGGCAGCGGCAATCTCCAGCGCGCGTTTGGCAGCAGCCTGACCCTTGACGTCGGCCATGTCGGGGGCAGGGGCACGGGGTGCGGTGGGTGGGGCCGTCTGCACCCGGCTCCAGCCCTCATCGGCCGGCGCTGCACCCGCGTCCATCTGCTCATTTGGGGTGCCGCTCGGCACAAACTGGCGCACCACGTCCAGCAGGTGGACAGCCCGGTACACCTGGGAGCCAGGCACCAGCGCGGCCTCCTCGGCGTTGCCGGGTGGCAGCACCAAGCGCGGGGGCGCTGCTTCGGTGTGCAGCGCCAGTGCCATGGCCAGCGCGCCGCGCACCGGCTGCAGGGCGCCGGTCAGCGACAGCTCCCCGGCAAACTCGTAGCCGGCCAGCCGGCTCCCGTCGATCTGGCCACTGGCGGCCAGAATGCCCAGCGCAATCGGCAGGTCCAGGCGCCCGGAATCCTTGGGCAGGTCGGCCGGTGCCAGGTTCACGGTGATGCGCTGGTTGTGGGGAAACTGCAGTCCCGCGTTCTGGATGGCGCAGCGCACCCGTTCGCGTGCCTCCTTGACCTCCACATCCGCCAGCCCTACCAACGTAAAGCTGGGCAGACCATTGGCCAGGTGTACCTCGACCGTGACCCGTGCGGCCTGCAGCCCCCGCAGAGCGCGACTCTGCACCAAAGATAAGCCCATTGCCATCCTCCCAAATGAGTGCGCACTGTCATGACCCTGCGCCGAACCAATGCACTAGCGTAGTGCAAAACTGTTTTTATGTACAGTGCATCGTAGGCGAAGTAGAAGGGGGATGCAAGGGCCGTAGGGTGCTGCCGTGCAAGAAATCATATGTGGCATGCATCGTGCTTAACCAGTGCATCCCCCTTAACCCACCGGAGCCATCCATGAATTTCAAAGCCAAATCGATCCTCGTTCTCGCTAGCGCCCTGGTCGGCACCGCGGCAATGGCACAAGCGGCCGCGCCTGCACCCGAGCCGGAATCCACCTTGACTTTCAACGTGGGCGTGGTCAGTGATTACCGTTTCCGCAATGTCGCCCAAACCTCGTTCAAGCCGGCCCTGCAGGTGGGCGCGGACTATGCGCACAAGAGCGGCTTCTATGTCGGCACCTTCGCTTCGAACATCAGCTGGATCAAGGACTATGTCGGTGCCACCGATGGCTCCCTTGAAGTCGACCTGTATGGCGGCTACAAAGGCGAGATCGCCAAGGACTTGACGTTCGACGTCGGTGCGATCACCTACCAATACCCCGGCAACACTGCTGATAAGGTGCTGGTCAATGCCAATACCACCGAAGTCTACGGTGCCCTGACCTTCGGCATTGTGACTGCCAAGTACAGCCAAAGTACCACCAACTTCATTGCCAACCCCAACAGTACAGGCAGTCGCTATTTCGAAGTGGCCGCGGCGTTCGATCTGGGTGAGGGCTTCTCCCTGACACCGCATATCGGTCGCCAGACGATTCCGAACCAGGCTGGGAACGCAGGTGACTACACCGATGTTTCCTTGACACTGGGGAAGGACTTTGGCAACGGCTTGTCGGCCTCCCTGGCGGCCATCTCGACCAGCACCCAGGACGCGTTCTACAAGGTCCCCGGTTTTGACAACCTGGGTAAGAACGCTGTCACGGTCGGTCTGAAGTACACGTTCTGATTGCGTCCACCACCGAAGGAAATACCATGAAACTCATAACGGCAATCATCAAACCGTTCAAGTTGGACGAGGTGCGCGAAGCCCTCTCCAGCATGGGCGTGCAGGGCATCACAGTCACCGAAGTCAAAGGCTTCGGACGTCAAAAGGGGCATACCGAGCTGTACCGCGGCGCTGAGTACGTGGTCGACTTCCTGCCCAAGGTCAAGATCGAAGCGGCTGTCGACGACACGCTGGTTGACCGCGTGATCGAAGCCATTGAAGGTGCGGCCCGCACCGGCAAGATCGGCGACGGCAAGATTTTTGTTTACGACCTCGAACAGGTCGTCCGCATCCGTACCGGCGAAACCGGTAACGAAGCCTTGTGATTGGAAGCACATCATGAAAAAACTACTCGTTTCCCTCGCACTGGGTTGGGGCCTGTTGACGGCGGGTTCCGCCGTGCTGGCCCAGACCGCAGCTCCTGCGACCGCTCCGGCTGCCACGGCTCCGGCCGAAGCCAAGCCCGCTGAAGCGGCAGCACCCGCACCGGCCACTGCTGCAGTCGCAGCTCCGGCTGCTGCCGCTTCGGACGCCGCTCCTGCGGCAGCGCCCGCACCGGTTCCCAACAAGGGCGACACCGCCTGGATGATGGTCTCCACCCTGCTGGTCATCCTGATGACCGTGCCGGGTCTGGCCCTGTTCTACGGCGGCCTGGTGCGCAGCAAGAACATGCTGTCCGTGCTGATGCAGGTCATGGTCACGTTCTCGATGATCGTCGTGCTGTGGTTCATCTATGGCTACAGCCTGGCGTTCACCGAAGGCAACCAGTTCATCGGTGGGTTCGATAGGCTGTTCATGAAGGGCATCTGGGACAACGCGGCGGGCACCTTTGCCAACGCGGCCACCTTCAGCAAGGGCGTGGTGATTCCCGAGATTGTGTTCGCCGCCTTCCAGGCCACCTTCGCCGGTATCACCTGCACGCTGATCGTCGGTTCGTTCGCGGAACGCATCAAGTTCTCTGCCGTGCTGATGTTCATGGTGTTGTGGTTCACCTTCAGCTACGCGCCGATCGCCCACATGGTCTGGTTCTGGGCGGGTCCTGATGCCTATACCAGCAAGGAAGTGGTTGACAAGGTCAACGCCACCGCCGGCATGATGTGGCAGTGGGGTGCGCTGGACTTCGCCGGTGGTACCGTGGTGCACATCAACGCCGCCGTCGCCGGTCTGGTCGGTGCCTACTTCATCGGCAAGCGCGTCGGTTACGGCAAGGAATCCATGGCGCCGCACAGCCTGACGCTGACCATGGTCGGTGCCTCGCTGCTGTGGGTGGGCTGGTTCGGTTTCAACGCCGGCTCCGCACTGGAAGCCAATGGCTTTGCCGCCCTGGCCTTCATCAACACCTTTGGAGCCACCGCCGCCGCCGTGCTGACCTGGTCCATCGGTGAAGCCATGCACAAGGGCAAGGCCTCTATGCTGGGTGCTGCATCCGGTGCCGTGGCCGGTCTGGTTGCCATCACACCCGCTGCCGGCAACGTCGGCATCGGTGGTGCCCTGGTAATCGGCCTGATCTCCGGCTTTGCCGGCCTGTGGGGCGTGACCGGGCTGAAGAAAATGCTGGGTGCCGACGACACGCTGGATGTGTTCGGCGTGCACGGCGTCTGCGGCATCCTGGGTGCGCTGTTGACCGGTGTGTTCAACTCGCCCTCCCTGGGTGGCCCAGGCTTCGTTGCTGACTGGGTGACGGCTACCGGCGTGACCGCTGCGGACTACTCCATTGGCGCCCAGGTGCTGGTGCAGGCCAAGGCAGTGGGTGTGACGGTGTTGTGGTCGGGTGTGGTGTCGGCAATCTCCTACTTCATCGTCGACAAGACCATCGGTCTGCGTGTCAGCGAAGAAGACGAACGCGAAGGCCTGGACATCACCTCCCACGGCGAGACCGCTTACAGCCGCTAAGCAACACGACTGGTTTCAACCCGTTTGAAACCTCGACCCGGAAGGATGCACGTTCTTCCGGGCTTTTTTTGCGTCCGCAGGGTGCACAATTTCACTGTCCCATCTTCCTGCGAGACCACACCATGTCCACCCCCGTCAACCTGCGCTCAGCCGATATGTTGTGTGAAATCAAACCCGAACTGGGCGGCTGCATCGCCGGCCTGTGGCTGGGGGATGTGCCGGTGCTGCGTTCCACACGCGCGCCGGACCTGCATACGGTGCGCCAGGCCGCCAGCTACCCGCTGGTGCCGTTTTCCAACCGGGTGGCGCACGCCACGCTGCAGTGGCAGGGCACGGACCATCCGCTGGTCAGGAACTTTGCACCCGAACCCCATGCCATCCACGGTGTGGGCTGGCAGCGCCCTTGGGACGTGCTGGAGGCCTCCGACACCTTTGCGCTGTTGTCCTACGAGCACAAGGCCGACGCTGCTTGGCCGTTTGACTTCGATACCTCCCAGGCCTTCAAGCTCGAACCCGGTGCACTGGAAATGAGCCTCTCCATCACCAACCAGTCGGCCGTCTCGGCCCCGGTGGGTTTGGGCTGGCACCCGTACTTCGTGAAGCGCCCCCACAGCCACGTCACCTTTGTTGCCACCGGCCGCTGGGAGATGGGCGAGGACAAGCTGCCCACTCGGCGCAGCGCCAGCAGCGGCCTGGACGTGGATTGCAGCGCGCTGGACGTGGACCACTGCTTTGACGGCTGGAACGGTGTGGTGCAGTTGCGGGATGAGGCCTTGCGCACCACGCTGACCTCCAGCCTGTGCCGCCTAGTGCTGTTCACCACGCCAGCGCGCGATGCACTCGCCATCGAGCCGGTCAGCCACGTCAATAACGCCATGAACCGCATGACCCAGCCAGGCGCCAGCGCCGAGGAGCTGGGCGTGGTGATCCTGCAGCCGGGCCAGACCTTCTCGTGCGAGATGCGCATCGCCGTGGAGCGTGCCTGATGCCGTGGCACACCGTTGCCCCTCATCACAGTGAACTGGGCGAGTCGCCGTTCTGGCACCCGCAGGAGCAGACCCTGTACTGGGTGGACATCGTCGGCCGGCAGATCCTGCGCGCCAACGTCTATATGGGCACTGTGGAGGCTTGGGACATGCCCGGCGAGCCCGGCTGCATGGCGCCAGCGGCCAGCGGTGGTCTGGTGATTGCGCTGCGCCACGGCATCTTCCGCGCCCGCGAGTGGCGCGGCGCTCTGGAGCCCATCGTCAGATTGCCCTACGACACCGCCACCGTGCGTGCCAACGATGGCAAGTGCGACCCACTGGGGCGCTTCTGGGTCGGTACCGTGGATGAGACCAAACGCCAGCGCGCGGCAGGCCTGTATGCGGTGGACTGCCGTGGTGGCCGCACGCCGTTGGTGCAGCGCCATATGGCAGATGCCCTCACCGCCAACGGTCTGGCCTGGAGCCCGGACGGCCGCACGATGTACTGGGCCGATACCCCCGGCCACCGCGTGCAGGCCTGGGACTGCGATCTGCAGAGCAACACGCTGTCCGAGCCGCACGTATTCCAGTCGTTCGCGCCCAAGCCAGACGGCTGGCAATGGGGTACACAGGCGCCCTACGGTGGCCGACCCGATGGTGCCGCGGTCGACGTGCAAGGCAACTACTGGGTGGCGCTGTACGAGGGCCAACGCGTCTGCCAGTTCGCCCCGGATGGCCGCCTGCTGGCCGAGATTCCCACGCCGACCCCGTGCCCCACCATGCCCTGCTTTGGCAGCGAAGACCTAAAGACCCTGTACCTGACCAGCGCGCGCCATGGTCGCAGTGCGGTGGAACTGGCGGCGTTTCCGCAGTCGGGCTGCGTATTCTCCACCCGCGTCGAAGTGATGGGTCTACCGGTGAACTGCTTCGCCGACTAAATTTTTGGCGGCTGCTGTTTCAAAAAATTCACGCCGCACCAACGATGCCACCGCTACCATGCGAGGCATGCAAACCATGGACTCCACGCTTCACCAGATCACCGACCGCATCCGCGCCGCAGCAGTCGACGGCACCCCGCTGCGCATCCGCGGCGGCGGCTCGAAAGACTTTTATGGCAACCGCCTGGAGGGCGAACTGCTGAACACCACCGGCCTGTCCGGCATCCTGAGTTATGAGCCCACCGAACTGGTGGTCACCGTGGGTGCCGGCACCCCGCTGGCCGAGCTGGAAGCCCTGCTGGCGGAGCGTGGCCAGTGCCTGCCGTTTGAGCCGCCGCATTTCGGCTGGTCGTCTTCCAGCGCCACCGTCGGCGGCATGGTCGCCACCGGCCTGAGCGGCCCTGCGCGTGCCAGTGCCGGCGCGGTGCGCGAGTTTGTTCTGGGCCTGCATCTGATCAATGGCCGGGGCGAGGAGCTGGTCTATGGTGGCCAGGTCATGAAGAACGTGGCCGGCTATGACGTCTCGCGCATGATGGTGGGCAGCATGGGCACGCTGGGGCTGATCACCGAGGTCTCGCTGAAGGTGCTGCCCGTGGCCCCGGCCGAGGCCACGCTGGTGTTTGCGCTCGACCAGGCCAGCGCCCTGGAGTGCCTGCACCGCTGGGGCGGCCAGCCGCTGCCGCTCAATGCCAGTTGCTGGGTGCATGACGACACGTCCCGCCCGGCGCAGGACCTGCTGTTTGTGCGCCTGCGCGGCGCCGTGGCGGCGGTGGAAGCCGCCTGCCAGAAGATGCTCACCGAGCAACCCGGCCAGCGCATGGACAACGCGCAGGCGGCGGCCGACTGGGAATTGTGTCGCAACCAGCGCCTGCCGTTCTTTGCCCGCCCCGCCGATCCGAGCGTGGCGCTGTGGCGCCTGAGCGTGGCGCAGACCGCGCCGGTGCTGAATCTGCCGTCCAGCCCGCTCATCGAATGGCACGGCGGCCTGCGCTGGCTGTGGGCGCCGCTGGGGGCCGGCCCTGTGCTGCAGACCCAGGCTGCCGCACACGGCGGAAGTGCTACTATATTTGTAGCGCCTCAGGCAAATTCGACGAGGGCTAGTGGCCCATTTGGCTTGCAAGACCTGGCGCTGATGGCCATCCAGCAGCGCCTGAAAGCCAGTCTGGATCCCCAAGGCATCTTCAACCCCCGCCGGCTGTTTGACGCCTGGTAACGCCTTTAGCCTTTGACCCATGCAAACCACGCTTGCCCCCGAGTACCAGAACACCGCCGACGGTTTGGCCGCTGAGGCCATCCTGCGCAAGTGCGTGCACTGCGGCTTCTGCACCGCCACCTGCCCCACCTACCAGCTGCTCGGTGACGAGCTGGACGGCCCGCGCGGGCGCATCTACCTGATGAAGCAGGTGCTCGAAGGCCAGGAGCCCACCCGCAAGACCCAGTTGCACCTGGACCGCTGCCTGACCTGCCGCAACTGCGAGAGCACCTGCCCCAGCGGTGTCGATTACGGCCATCTGCTCGACATCGGCCGCAAGCTGGTGGACGCCAAGGTGCCGCGCCCGGCGACCGAGCGCGCCGTGCGCTGGGCGCTGAAGGAGGGCATTCCCTCGCCCCTGTTTGGCCCGGCCATGGCGCTAGGCCAACTGGCGCGCCCACTGATGCCCGCCGCGCTGAAAAACAAGGTGCCGCCCAAGCAGGACGCCGGTGCCTGGCCCACGCGCCAGCACGCGCGCAAGGTGCTGATGCTGGCCGGCTGCGCGCAACCGGCCATGGGTCCCAACATCAACAGCGCCACCGCCCGTGTGCTGGACGCCGTAGGCATCCAGACCATGGTGGCGCCCAAGGCCGGCTGTTGCGGTGCCGTCAAGTTCCACCTGAACGATCAGGATGGCGGCAAGGCGGAGATGCGCGCCAATATCGACGCCTGGTGGCCCCAAGTGGCGGATGGCAGCGTGGAAGCGATTGTCATGAACGCCTCCGGCTGCGGCGTCACGGTCAAGGAATACGGCCACATCCTGCGGGATGACCCCGCCTATGCGGCCAAGGCTGCGCGCATCAGCGAATTGACCAAGGACCTGAGCGAGTTGCTACCGGTCATCGTGCAGGCCCTGCAGGCGGGGGATGCAGCGCTGACTCAGCGCATTCGAGCCAAGGCGCCCAGGCTGGCCTTCCATCCGCCGTGCAGTTTGCAGCACGGCCAGAAGTTGAAGGGCGGCGTGGAGCAGCACCTGGGCGCACTGGGTTTTGACATCCGCACGGCGATGAACGAGAGCCACCTGTGCTGCGGCTCGGCCGGCACCTACAGCGTGCTCAACCCCGAACTGGCCTATCAGTTGCGCGACCGCAAGCTGGGTAACCTGGGGGAGTTGCAGCAGGAGGTCATTGTCTCGGCCAACATCGGCTGCATCACCCACTTGCAAAGCGGCACCGCCACATCGGTGCGGCACTGGGTCGAGGTGCTGGATGACGCGCTGCGCTCAGCGCCCTGAAGGGGCTCGCCCCGCTGCGGCGATGGGGGTGTAGCCCTCCATGAAATATTCGAAGTCCGTGGCCGACATCGGCCGGGCGTAGAAATAGCCCTGCACGTAGTCGCACTCCACCGAGGCTAGCAGGTCGCGCTGCTGGGCGGTCTCTACGCCTTCGGCAATCACCTGCATGCCCAGCGCGTGCGCCATCACGATGATGGCCTTGCACAACGCCAGATCGGTGGAATCGGCAATCAGATGGCGCACAAACGATTGGTCGATCTTGACGAAGTCGATGTCGAATTTCTGCAGGTAGGACAGCGACGAATAACCGGTGCCAAAGTCATCCAGCGAGACCCGGATGCCCGCATCGCGCAACGCCAGCAGCGTGTCGGCCACCTGGTTGCTGGTGTTGAGCAGCAGGCCCTCCGTGATCTCCACGACGATGCAGTCACCCGGCAGGCCCCGCGCCTGCAGCTGCGCCGCCCACGGTGTGCGGCCGGCGCCGTCGTGGTGGAATTGCACAGGTGACTTGTTGACGCTGATCTGGAACTGGGGTGCCAGACTCTGGCGCCAGGCCTGCACCTGACGCGTTGCCTGCTGGAACACCCAGTCCCCAATGTCGACGATGAGACCGCTGGATTCCGCAATCGGGATGAACGCCGCTGGGCTGATCAGGCCGCGGCTGGGGTGGTCCCAGCGGATCAGCGCCTCGGCCTTGTGGATGGCGCCGGTAGCCAGCTCCACAATCGGCTGGTAGACCACGCGGAACTGGTTCTCCGCCAGGGCCGTGCGCAGGTCGCCAGCCAGGCGAACCCGGGTCTGCGCCGCCTCCTGCAGAGCTGGCGTGAAGAAGCTGAAGCGGTTGCGCCCGGCGCCCTTGGCCACATACAGGGCCTGGTCGGCGGCCTTGAGCAGGTCTTCGATGTGGCTGGCATCCAGCGGGTAGATCGTGATGCCAATGCTGGCCGACACAAACACCTGTTCGGCGCCAAGCTGGAATACCTGGCCCAGCGTTTGCAAGATCTTCTGCAGAATACCTTCCAGGTGGCTGCTGTTGGACAGCTCGGCCAGGATGACGGTGAACTCGTCACCCCCCATGCGCGCCACCGTGTCGGACTGGCGCACACAGGCCTGGATGCGCCGCCCGGCCTCAACCAGCAGCAGGTCACCCTGGTCGTGGCCCAGCGTGTCGTTGACCTCCTTGAAGTGGTCCAGGTCAATGAACAGCAGGGCGAGCTGCAGGCCGTCGCGGTTGCATTTCTTGATCTCCTGCTCCAGCCGGTCGCGCAACATACGCCGGTTGGGCAGGCCGGTCAGCGTGTCGTAATAGGCCTGCTGGCGGATCAGCGCTTCCGCGGCCTTGCGCGACGTGATGTCCGTAGCGTAAGCCAATACGCAGGGCGTCCCATTGAGCACGGTGATTTCACCCGAGATGCTGACATTGCGCTGTTGGCCATTCTTGTGCATCCAGATCGACTCGTAGTCCACCAGACGGCCCGCGGCACGGATTTTCTCGGCCCACGGCAAGCGCGCTGCGTCATCCGACCAGACTCCGACTTCCACCGACGTCCGACCGAGCAAGTCGGTCTTGGTCCAGCCGAAGTCCCTCTCGAAATTGGCGTTGACCTCGATAAAGCGGCCATCCTCCGCGCTGGCGATGGAAGCCGCCACTGGGCAGGAACTGAACGCGGTGGAAAACATCTGCTCGGAGCGACGCAGGGCAGTATCGGCCAGCTTTAGTTCGGTGATGTCTTGCAGCACCGAGGTGCGTTTGAGCGGCCGGCCTGCACTCCACGACGTGGTTCCTTTGATGCGCACCCAGATGGGACGGCCCGTGTCGGTGATCATCTCCAGCTCCATGTCGTGCGAGGTTGCGGCTGAATCCCCAACGCCCGGTGGAACGGCACGAATTTTCGCCCTGGACTCGGGCGTAAAGAAGCGCTCCGTGGAGGCCAGGTCCGTGGGCGTGAACGCCTGCGCAGTGAGCTCCAGGATGCGGTAGACGCCCTCGGTCCAGAACACGGTGCCGTTGACGAAATCGCGCTCCCAGCCACCGACCCGGGCAATGGTCTGGGTGGCGTCAAGCAACTGGTTCAGGTGCTGGCGTGCGGCCTCGGATTGCACGTATTCAGTGACGTCGGCATAGGTGCGCACCAGGCCGCCGGAGGGCAGCTTCTGGGTGCGCACTTCCAGTGTGCGGCTCTTGGGCGTCTCGCGCAGATACCGGTCCGGAAAATTCTCGGCCGCCCGTTTGGGGGAGTCGGACAGGTACTGGCGCGCCTCGGGGGCGACCCGTTGCGTGTCGGGCCCAAAGTCGCCTCGTTCGATCTGGAAGCGGATCATGTCCTCCAGGCGAGGGCGCTGTGCCAGCAGGGGAGCCGGCAAATCCAGCAGCTCGCAGGCCCGGGTATTGAACTGGCGCACCCGGCCATCGGCATCCACCAAAATGATGCCCTGGCTGATGCTGGCCAGCGTGGTCTGCAGCAGCTGGGCGTTTTCCTGCAGTTGCGCATTGAGCGTGCGCAACGCCTCCTCAGAGTGCTTGCGGTCGGAGATGTCGGTGTGAGTGCCAATCATGCGCAGCGGCTTGCCCTGCGCATCGCGCTGGACGACGGTGCCTCGGGTGAGAATCCACTTCCACGAACCGTCCTTGCAGCGCATGCGAAAATCGACGGCGTATTCGGGGGCCAGACCCTCCACGTGGGCCGAGGCTGCTGACTGCACCATAGCCAGATCGTCAGGATGCACCCGGTCCACGAAGTCCTGGTAGCCCCGGGTCAATTCACCGGCCTGGTAGCCCAGCATTTCTTCCCAGTGGGCCGAGTGCGTCTGTGCGCCGGTCACGATGTTCCAGTCCCACACCCCGACACCGGAGCCTTCCAGAGCCAGTTTCCAGGGATTCTCCCCTCCAGAGGGTGATTTCAGCGCATCGTTCACGGCTGCAGTATCCCATGGGCATTGCGACGACGACACACTGGTTATTACCGAGATGACACGCCCCTCTGCTGACACTGGACACTGCGCTGACGGACTTCCTGCGGCAGGCGGGGGCCAATCCGGGCTAGCTGGTTTTGTCGCAATAGCGTAGGGTGACGGGTGCTTTGCACAGTGCGTGCAAAAAATCAGATGGCCAGGCTGTAGAACTGATCTGCTGCGGACATGGGTTGCCCGGTGGGACAGAGGTGCTGTCCCTTTTTGATCATGTGCATGGTCTCGATGCCGGCAATCAGTTTTTGCGCACTCCAAAATGACTTGAACCCCATCATCGGATCGGTGATTCGTTTCACCGCCCGATGGTCCTGTTCGATAAGGTTGTTGAGATACTTTGACTGGCGCAGCTCAATGTCCAGGCAGGCATCGTCATTGACGCTTTTGATGGCACGCTCCAGGTAGCACCGTGCTGCCGCCAAGTCCCGCTTTGCGGTGAGGAGAAAGTCCACTGTGTCGCATTAACGATACTGGACAATCTGAGCCATGCATGATTTCCGTAAAAGTTTGGTCAATAGCGCCTTACGAAAAGTTCTCAAACGGCTGCACTACCCGCTGGAAGTGATGCTGATATGCGTGCGCTGGTATGTTGCCTACCCGCTGAGCCTGCGCCACATCGAGGAGATGATGCAGGAGTGCGGTGTTTTCGTTGACCTCGCCACGGTGCATCGCTGGGCAATCAAACTGGTGCCAGTGCTAGCAGCCGTATTTCGTCGGCGAAAGCACCCGGTGGGCAAGAGCTGGCGGATGGACGAGACCTACCGGGCCAGTGGAAATATCTCTACCGCACCGTTGATCGTCGTGGTGAGACGGTGGATTTCTTGTTGAGGGTGTCCCGAATTTTGTGTAAACGGGGCGAGTGTTATGTCTTGGGCATCCTCTCCTCAAACTGGATAGTAAACCGGGTCAATGCGGCCTTCCAGTCTCTGAGCGGCATCGTCCATTTCTTGCT
>Ga0265332_10000175_pt1 | contig 52725 bp, 43 predicted proteins | sample 41926metaG_FD_202084 | JGI IMG/M metagenome (GOLD analysis project Ga0265332, IMG submission 202084) | Rhizosphere microbial communities from Carex aquatilis grown in University of Washington, Seatle, WA, United States - 4-19-26 metaG | ecosystem: Host-associated > Plants > Roots > Rhizosphere...
ACGGACCGACGTCGAAGTTGAAGCGCAGCCAATACATGGCCGTCCACGCCAGCGCGATGGCGCAGACGTCGTGGGCGAAGGCGAGCCAGGCTCGCCAGTTGCGAAGCTGCATCATCGTGCGGCGCGAGTGAATCGGCTCCAATGATAATCAATGCCGGCGAAAATGACCGCCAGGATCCCCGTCCACGTGAAAAGCGCGACCCAGCCCAGCTCCGGCGCGATGACCAGGACGCCGAGGGCGCTCGCCCCGCATCCTGCACAGAGGCCGCCGAAGAGCCAGAACGTTCCCCGGTGGCCCGCGCCCGACCGGTTGAATCGCTGGTAGTAGTGCGATCGATGCGGGAGGCCCACCCTCTCGCCCCGGAAGAACCGCCGTGCGAGCGTCACGGATGCGTCTGCCACCAGGGGCAGGAACACGAGCAGCGGAAACCATGCGGGCCACATGCCGCGCCACACGCCGGCGATGCCGAAGGTTCCCGCCAGGAATCCGAGCGGCACCGACCCCACGTCGCCCATGAACATCCGGGCGGGCGGAACGTTGACCGCGAGGAACGGCACGATCGCCGCCGCGAGCGCAAAGCAGAGCGGGGATTTGTCCCCCGCCAGCGCACCGGCCGCCGCATACACGGCGAAGCCGACCAGTGCCGCGGTGGCGGCGAGGCCGTCGCTGCCGTCCATGAAATTGAAAAGGTTTGCCGACCAGACCAGCGCGAGCGCGACGGCGCCGGCGACAAGCCACTCGGCCGCCCCGGGGTCCATCCCGGGGTCGAACATCGCCTGGACGATGGCAAGCGAGGCTGCCGCGTGCACCAGCAGTCGGGACGGCGCCGAGACGCCGCGCCAGTCGTCGAGCAGCGACACGAGACCGATCGCGGCAAAGGCGACGAGCCAGGTCCTGCCGTCCGGGACCGGCGAAGGTGCAAAGTAAGCCGCAGGGACAAAGCCCGCCCAGATCGCAAGGCCGCCGACGCGCGGCGTCGGCCGGTCGTGCAGCGAGCGCTCGCCCGGAATCGCCTGCGGAAGTCGGGAACGGGTTCGCAGCAGTATCGCGACGGCGAGCGCCGAGACGATGATCGCGAAAATCGTCGCGGCGGTCGGGGAGACGAGGAACACGGTGGCTTTGGCGGGAGAAGGGCGGATTTCGGGGCAGGCTTCGCGGGCGAAGGTATCACAGGCCCGAAGGCCGGTCCCGGCCACAAAAACCATCCAAAACCGGCTCACAATGGCGTGGCGCGGCGCTTTTCCGGGGATTTTGACGTTTTCCGCGGCCGATCATGACGTTAGCAATGGTTTTTCAAGCGAAAGTCCGAGGGCCGCCCTCGCGCGCCTGCGATGCTAAGTCGCATCCTTGTCGCGTTTTAACAACAGGGCCCGTGAGCCCCGCCGGTCATCCGGACTTTACCTTGCCACAGGCTCCGCCCCTTTGGCACAATGAAGTTGGCTTCTCGATATCGCTGAGAAGGTTAGGATGGCAAAGGCACGAGGACGTCGTTTCCTTGCCAATTTTTTCCGTTAGAGGAGAGACTTCATGAACAAAAAGCTCGTCGCCCTCGCTGTCGCCGGTGCGTGTGCCTTGCCGCTGACCGCGCAGGCGCAAACCGCGAACGTGACCCTGTACGGTCGCCTCAACCTGGACGCGGAAGTGATCATCAACCAGCGTCAACAGCTGCCCGGCGGGCCAACCGGGAACTACTACCGCGTTGACTCGAACTCGTCGCGCGTGGGCGTGCGCGGTGACGAAAACCTGGGCGGCGGTCTGCATGCGTTCTTCCAGCTGGAAGAGCGCTTCGACAACACCAACGGCGGCAACCCCGTGACCACGGGTGGTGACAACTGGGTCGGCCTGCAGGGTCCCTGGGGCACGACGAAGCTCGGGTACTACCTGACCCCGTACGATGACATCGGCGGCATCACGGGCAGCGTCCCGACGCTGATCACCGGCATCCTCGGCACGTCGGCGCTCTGGTCGAACACCGGCTACATCGGCAATTCGATCGATACCGGCGCATTCGACGACCGCGCGGGCAATGCGCTCGAGTACACGACGCCCAATATGAAGGGATTCGTGGGCAACTTCATGGTCGCGGGACGCGACACGGGCGGCACCGACGGTGGCGACATCAATCAGCAGCGGCGCCATGCTTCCGTATATTCGGCGAGCCTCCTGTACACGAACGGCCCGTTTACGGCCGGCGGCGCGTACGAACAGCACAACAAGCTGCGCACCGGTCTAGTTGCAACGGCTGCGTGCCCGACGTGCGAGACGGGCCTCAAGGATGAAGGCGTCACCGCGGCCGTCGCCTACCAGTGGGGTCCGGTCAAGCTGAGCGCGATCTACGAGCAGCTGCGCTACGACGTGAACCTTGTGGGCGCCGGCGGCGTCGGAACCGGTGGCCAATTGAAGGACAACCACTGGGGCGTCAGCATGACGGCGAACTGGGGTCCGGGCCAGTTCTACGCGGCGTGGTACGGTGCGGCAAACGGGCGCTACGGCGGTCAATGCTTGGATGCCACCAACCACGAGACGAATTGCGGCAGTTCGACCGCGGTCACCGGACCTCGCGTCGGCGCGGTCACGGGCGGCTCGAACACCGCCGCGAACATGTGGGAAGCGAGCTACACGTATCCGCTGTCGAAGCGCACGCTGCTGTACGCTGGCTACGTGAACATCGCGAACAAGTCGAATGCGGGCTACAACTTCCACGTGAACCAGATCGCGGGCGTCTGCACGGGCAACGGCGACTCTTCGGGTTGCGGCGCAGCCGACAAGCCGCAAGGCGTCGCGCTTGGCATCGTCGAGTTCTGGTAGGATACCCAGAAGCACGCATCAGCGACTGAAGTTCAAAGTGATCATACGGGCGCCTTCGGGCGCCCGTTTTTTTTGCCGGTTCGGGCGGCGTCTGCAGTCTCCGATTTCCGCTATGATTTCGGCATGCTCGACCCTCTCGTCATCGGCTTCGATCGTGCGCTCCGCACGCTCGCGGGGCTCGCCACCACGCAACGGCCGGTCCCCGGCGGCTCCATCACCAATGCAGCGCTGACGCCGGAGGAGACCCGGCATGCGGCCGGCCTCATGCGGGTCAATCACACCGGCGAGGTCTGTGCGCAGGCGCTCTACAGCGCGCAGGCACTTGTCGCACGCGACCCCGGGATCAAACGGCAGTTCGCGCAGGCAGCGCGCGAGGAGGAGGAGCATCTTGCGTGGACGCAGGCGCGCCTCGCCGAGCTCGACGACCGGACGTCTCTCCTTAACCCGCTCTGGTACACGGGGGCGCTCGCCATCGGCATCGCCGCCGGTCTCGCAAGTGATCGGGTGAATCTCGGCTTCGTCGTCGAGACCGAGCGTCAGGTCGAGGAGCACCTGACGACCCACATGGATCGCCTGCCCGCGGCAGACGGCAAGAGCCGCGCGATCGTCGAGCAGATGCGCGACGACGAAGTGCGCCACGGCGCGATGGCGATGGCAGCGGGTGCCGTCGACCTGCCCTTTCCGATCCGGCTCCTGATGCGCGCGGCGGCCGAGGTGATGCGGACGGTCGCCTACCGGATCTGAATTCGCGGCTTGCGCGCCCGGCGTGATGCGATCCACGCGCGGAGCGCCTTGATACGCGCCGCGCGAATCGCAGCGGCAATCGGATCACCTGCAGCGTTCTTCCTGGTTCGTGCCTTGCCGGCACGGCGGGCGATCGCGCCAGCGTCCACGTCCTTTGCAACGGCAAGCGCGTCGCGCAGCAGCGCGCCCGGCGGATAGTCAGTTCCCGCGCGTGGCCGCGACAGCGCCTCGCATTCGGCCGCGCCGATCAGCGCGTCGAGGCGCTCGGGCCGGCGCAGCGCGTCTGCCGCGCCGAGGAGATCGAGGAGCGCGGCGGGCGTCAGCTCCCCCGCACGATGGACGCTGCGGTGCCAGCGCGCCGCGAGGCGCGCCGCGTCGCGACAGTCGAGCGGCACCTTGAGGCGTGCCGACATCGCTTCCGCGAGTCGCACGCGGCGCGACGCGTGCCGACTGGCCGCACCAGCGTCGACACCCGCCGCCGGAGGGTCCGGTTCGAGATCCTGCGCCAGCACCGCATAGCGGACCGGCAATGCGCACCCCTTCGCCGCCGCGTAGTCGAGCGCAGCGGCACGCCGCCGGCCGGCGGCGCTTGTTGCGCGCGCCGACTTCTTTCCGCCGAAAACGGCGTCAACTTCGGGCAGCAGCTGTTTCAGCGCGCCGCAGTCGCGAAGCACGGCGATCAGGCGCGAGGGCACCGATTCCATGAGCCCTCGCGAGAGCTCCTGCCAGACGCGCTCCGGCGAAAGCAGCGCGAGCTCGCCGCCGGCCGCGATTTCGCGCATCAGCGCCATCGTTTCGGGGGCGACGGCGAATCCGAAGCGCGCCGCGAAGCGCGCGACGCGCAGCACGCGCAGCGGGTCCTCGGCGAACGCAGGCGACACGTGCCGCAGGATGCCGGCGCGAAGATCGTCGGCACCGCCGTACGGGTCGATCAGCGTGCCGTCCTCCGCGCGCGCCATTGCGTTGACCGTCAGATCGCGGCGCCTGAGGTCGTCCTCGAGCGTCACCTCGGGCGAGGCGAAGAATTCGAAGCCGCGGTAGCCGCGCCCGTGCTTGCGCTCGGTGCGGGCGAGCGCGTATTCCTCGTGCGTCTCGGGATGGAGAAAGACCGGGAAGTCGCGGCCGACCGGCCGGAATCCCGACGCGATCAGCCATTCGGGCGTAGCACCCACGACGACCCAGTCGCGATCGGCGTCGGGCCGGCCGATGAGCTCGTCGCGCACCGATCCGCCGACGCGATAGATCCTGACTGCGGGAGGCCTGGCCGAACGGTTCATGCGCAATGCGGGCGGCCGCTCCCGCGCCGTCACGCCGTCAGCGCCCGCCCTGGGCGCGGATCCTGTCGTAACGGCTGCGTATGGCCTCGGGGGCGAGCCATGTCGGCACCAGGGCCTCGATGGCCGCGGGGACGATGCCGAATTCCGCAGGGAAAGGACAGCCGCAGACGCTGTCACGCTGCATCGACAGCAGGTTGTCGCGGCTCATCGGCGTGCCCGGCATGTGCTCCAGCATGCACGCCTGCGCGCCCGCGAGCGTCGGACCGAGGCCGATGATCGGACGGACGTTGTCCGTGATCTCGCCGACGTAGCGGACGAGCTCGCGCAGCGTGTAGATCGTCGGGCCGCACAGGCGATACGTCATGCCGACCGTCGCATCATCGGCAAGTGCATGCACGAAGCACTGCGCGACATCGCCGACGTAGACGGGCTGGAATTTCGCGCCGGCGCCCGGCAACGGCATCACGGGGAACAGCCGCAGCAGCGTCGCGAACCTGTTGAGGAAATCGTCCTCGCGTCCGAAGATCACCGACGGCTGGAAGATCGTGTACGCAAGTCCCGATGCAACGACCTTTGCCTCGGCCTCGCCCTTGGTCGCGAGGTAGCGGCTCGGCCCGGCGGGATCGGCGTTGAGCGCACTCATCTGCAGCAGCCGCGGGACGCCGGCGGCCTTGCTGGCCGCGATGGCGGTCTCTGTGATGCCGACGTGGACGTCGGCGAAGGTCCGGCGGCGCGATTCGTTGAGAATGCCGACGAGGTTGATGACGGCAGCGGCGCCGCTCGCGAGCCGCGCCAGCGTGGCGCGGTCGCGTATGTCCGCCTCGAAGATCTCGACGGTGGGCAGCAGGAAGAGGTCGCGCGCGGCGGCGCGGCGCCGCGTCGGCACCACGACGCGGTAGCCGGCGTCGACGAGCGCCGCGACGACGTGGCGGCCGACGAACCCCGTGCCGCCGAGGATCAGTACCGAGGGCAGCACCGTCGTCAATTGGCAGGCGCCGCGGCCGTGAGCGCGTCGAGATCGGGCACGGTGCCGCGCGGCGTGACGGTCCCGAGCCGGGCGCCGAGCGACACGTAGGGCTGGCTCAGGAATTGCGCGTAGATCATGGTGTTCGCGAGGACCTTCTTCACGTAGTCGCGGGTCTCGTTCAGCGGGATCGACTCGACCCAGATGGCGCCCTCGAGCGGAGCGCCGCTGCGCCACGCCTGCGCGCGATTGGGACCTGCATTATACGCGGCGGCAGCGAGCGCCGGCTGGCGCGCGAGACGCTCCAGCCAATACTTGAAATAGAACGCGCCGAACTGCGTGTTGGTGCCGACATCGGCGATCTGCGCGGGCTGAAAGTCGGCGCGGCCCATCTGCTTCGCGACCCAGCGCGCGGTCGCCGGCATCAGCTGCATCAGCCCGACCGCGCCCGCCGCCGACACGATGTCGGGCACGAAGCGTGACTCCTGTCGCGCGAGCCCGAACAGGAGCGCCTCGTCGACGGCCTGCTCGCGCGCCGCGGCGGTGAAGTGCTCGCGGAACGGCATCAGGTAGCGGAGCGTGAAGTCGTGCCGCGTCGAGGTCCGCTCGGCGGCGCTGATCGCGCGGTCGTAGAGCCCCGCCTGCCGCGCGTATTCCGCCGCGACCAGAAGCGCATCGTCGTCCTGTCCGCGGACGATGTAGCTCCATTCGCGCACCGTGTCGGAGTGCATGTCGAGCTCGGCCAGCTTCACCGCGCGCTTCACGTCGGGACGCGCACCGAAGAGTGCGAGCGCAGCGGCGGGCGGCGGCGGCGCAGCGGCCGGCGCCGCCGTGCGGCGACCGAGTGCCTCGGCGGAGAGCACGCCGTAGAAATGCGGCTCACCCGCGAGCGCCATGTATATCACTTCGGCGTCGGCAGCGTGACCTGCAGCCGCCAGCGACCGCGCCTTCCAGTATCGCCACGCGGGGTCCTGCGCCTGCGCCGCAGGCATCGCGCCGATCGCGGCCGCGACATCGGGCCACGACCCGGCGCGCAATGCCGCACGGACGCGCCACGCATGCTGGGCTTCCGTCAGCGGCGCACCCTCGGCCTCGCGGTACCAGTCGTTGGCCCGCGGATCGAGCTGGCGCGCCGCGTGGTAGGCGATTCGCGCATTGCCGTACAGCCGATCGGCGGCGGAGAGGTGGACGCGCAGCTTTTCCCACGCCGCACGGGCGCCCGCTGCATCGGTGCGGGCCGCGCGCTCCAGCGCGTAGAGCGCAAGCTCGCGTCCGCCGCGCTGCTTCCAGCGAAAATCGCCCTTGGCAAGCGTACGCGCCGGATCGCGCTCGGTGCGGATCAGCTCGGGCCCGGTCATGCGGTCGTCGGCCGGCAGGTCAATGGCAAGGAGGTGCGCGAGCCGGATGTTGCCGGCGTCCGTCGCGAGGCGAAAGCGCGCGATTCGATCGGACGGCGTGATGCCGCCGCGCGCGATCAGCGCAGCGAAGAGCGGCTCGCAGGCGTCCGGGGTCGACTGGCCCGTCGCGTACAGCGGCACCGCGGCCGCAAGCGCCGTGTCGCCTTCCTGCTGACGGCGCGCCTGGATCGCATAGCACGTGAGCTCCAGGTCCTCGCCGAGGGGCGGCGGATAGAGCGCGGCAAAGTCCGCCCACTGGCCGCGCCTGCCGAGCGATTTCAGCCACTCGACGCGCAGCCGATCGGCAACCGGCCCGTTCGGCCAGCGTGAAAGGTATGCCCGCACTTCCTGATCGGTTGCCATGTCGAACCGAAGCTTCAGCCGCCAGTATTCGACGTAAGGCAGCAACGGATGGTCGACGAGCCTCAGGGCAAGCGCGTCGAGCTTCGCCTTGTCGCCGCGCTCGAACGCAGTGCGCGCCGCGACGAAATCGGCGTCGGACGCGACGACGGGCGCCGGCGGCTCCGCCGCGGCGAGGCCGAACCAGAGGAGCAGCGTGGCCAAAAGTGCAGGAAATCGAAGCATGAGGGCCATTTTGAGCGTCGGGACGGTGCGCGGGCAAGTCCGGCGATGTGATCTCGATCGCGCGACGGCGATCTGACCACGCGGGAAGAATTCGGTTCGGGTGCTAAAATTCCGCGTAAACAATGCCGTGCGCCCGGCAACGCGCGGATTTCGCGCGGTGCGCGGAGCCTCGAGCCGATCGGAGGGAGAACCGATGACACAACGCAAGAGCGCGCCGCAGGTCGGGATCGTGATGGGAAGCGACAGCGACTGGGACATCATGCGCCACGCCGCGGCCCAACTCGATGCCTTCGGCATCGGCTACGAGGCGCGGGTCGTGTCGGCGCACCGGATGCCCGACGACATGTTCGAATATGCGGAGGACGCCCACCCGCGCGGCCTCATCTGCATCATTGCCGGCGCCGGCGGCGCGGCGCACCTTCCCGGCATGCTTGCCGCCAAGACCACGGTGCCGGTGCTCGGCGTGCCCGTGCCGTCGAAATACCTGCGCGGCGAGGATTCGCTATTCTCGATCGTCCAGATGCCGAAGGGCATTCCGGTCGCGACGTTTGCCATCGGGGAAGCCGGCGCCGCCAACGCGGGTCTCTTCGCCGCCGCAATCGTGGCCATCACCGATCCCGCCGTCGCGCGCAAGCTCGCCGCGTTTCGCGCGAAGCAGACCAGCACCGCCCGCGCGATGCGCGTGCCGGCGGAAGGGTCCAAATCCGGATCGTGACGCAGCCGATCGCGCCGGGCGCGTGGCTCGGGCTTCTCGGCGGGGGCCAGCTCGGCCGCATGTTCTCGATGGCGGCGCAAAGCCTCGGGTACAAGGTGGTCGTCCTTGATCCCAGTGCCGACAGCCCGGCGGGCAGCGTCGCCGACCGCCACATCCGCGCCGAGTACCTCGACCGCGCCGGCCTCGCCCTGCTCGCGAGCGTCGCCAGGGCCGCGACGACCGAATTCGAGAATGTTCCCGCGGCCGCGCTCGAATTTCTGGCACGAACCGCGCGGGTGACGCCGGCCGCGGCCAGCGTGGCGATCGCGCAGGACCGCATTCGCGAGAAGCGTTTCCTCACCGACAGCGGCTTCGCCGTCGCTCCGTTTGCCGTGCTGGGCAGCGACGCCGATGCAAGAGCGATCGACCCCCACCTCGCCCCCGGCATTCTCAAGAGCGCGCGCTACGGCTACGACGGAAAAGGGCAGATCCGCGTCGCCGTACCGGCCGACGTTTCCGCCGCGTACCGCACGATGGGCGCCGTGCCCTGCGTGCTCGAGCAGCTCGTGCCGCTCGCGTGCGAGGTGTCGGTCATCGTCGCGCGCAACGAGCATGGCGAGACGACGACCTGGCCGGTCGCCGAGAACCGGCACCGCGACGGCATCCTCGACGTGTCGATCGTGCCCGCCCGCGTGCCTGCGGCGCAGGCCGACCACGCGCGCAGGGTCGCGACGGCGGTCGCCGAGGCCCTCGACTATCGCGGCGTCCTGTGCGTCGAGATGTTCGTCGCGACGGACGGCCGCCTTCTCGTCAACGAGATCGCGCCGCGCCCGCACAACAGCGGTCACTACACGATCGATGCGTGCGTGACGTCGCAATTCGAGCAGCAGGCGCGCGTGCTCGCGGCGCTCCCGCTCGGCGACACACGCCAGCACGGCCCGGCGGTGATGGTGAACCTGCTGGGCGACGTCTGGTTCGACGCGGCCGACACGACGACGCCGCGCGAGCCCGACTGGGCACGCGTGCTGCGGCATCCGCTGGCGAAGTTGCACCTCTACGGCAAGACCGAAGCGCGGCGCGGGCGCAAGATGGGGCACGTCACATGCCTCGGAGCAACGCTGGACGATGCGCTCGCCACCGCGCGGACGATCAAGCGCGAACTGGGCATCCCGGAGGCGGATCTGCTCTGACCGGCGCCGGGAGCGCCGCTCCGCGCTCGACGCGCGGGCGTGCCGGGACCGGAAGCGACGCTAGGATTTGCGCACCACGCGCGACGGTGGCCTCGCCGAGGCCTCGCTGCGCGCTGCTCCCACGGGGAGGTTTGCGAGACGCTCGTATTCGGGGTCGCCGAAGCGACACACCGCCGCCGCGAACTCGGCCGCCATCTGCGTCGCATCCGCGCCCCAGAAGAGCTCGCTGCCGAGCGCCAGCGTCGGCACGCCGAACACGCCGCGGGTGATGGCCTCGTCGGTATTGCGGCGCAGCTCGTCCCTGACCGAGGACTGCGCGATGCGCGCCGTCGCGTCGGGCATTCCGAGCGCGGCGGCGAGCTCCGCCCACTCGATCGGCAGGTCGGGCAGGTGACCGTCGCGCCAGACGAAGCGGAAGATCCCGTGCACCGCTTCCGGCGTCGAGTCGCAGGCGATTGCGAGCCGCAGAAGCGGCAGCGGATTGAACGGATGCTCCGGCGGAAACTTGAGCGGAATGCCAAGGCGCGTCGCCTGCCAGAGGCAGAACCGGTACGTGAAGGTCCGCTTCGCCGCGATCTCGGCCGGACCCTTCTGCCCGTTCGCGCCGAGCAGCCCGGCGAACAGCACGGGCTTGTAGCGGATCGAGATCCGCGGTGCGAGCGATGCAAGCTGCTCGCTCTGCAGGTACGCGAACGGCGAAACGAAGTCGAAGTACCAGTCGGCGATCATCGGGGTTCCGTCTGCGGGCGGTCGGCGCGAGCCGCGCGTCAGCGTCCTGCGTTCATCTTCACGCGGCGCGCCGGCAGCGCCGCCCACACGGCGCGCTTCGCGGCATCGTCCAGCACGCTCCACGCGGCGATCTCGTCGAGCGTGCGGCAGCATCCCGTGCAGAGCCCGCAGACGGGATCCATCACGCACACGCTGACGCAGGGCGAGGCGACGCCCTGCCCCGCGCGCCGGTCCTTCGGGACGGCGGCGCTCACGATACCGGCGGCAGCGGCGACTTCGCTGCAAGCGCGCGGGCGACGCGCGACACCGGTGGGCGGCCGAGAAAATCGGAAATGTACTGCCCGGCAGCGCGGAGCTTCGTCAGGTCGACGCCGGTCGCGATGCCGAGCCCGTCGAGCAGATAGACGACGTCCTCGCTCGCGACGTTGCCGGTCGCGCCCTTCGCGTATGGGCACCCGCCCAGTCCCGCGACCGAGCAGTCGAACGTCGCGACGCCCATTTCGAGCGCCACGTAGAGATTGGTGAGCGCCTGTCCGTACGTGTCGTGGAAATGCCCAGCGAGCGCGGCAACCGGCACGCGCGCCGCGACACGCGTGATCAGGTCGTGCGTGCGCCCCGCCGTCCCCGTGCCGATGGTGTCGCCGAGCGAGACTTCGTAGGATCCCGCATCCCAGAGCGCGGCAGCAACTTCCGCGACCTTCGCCGGATCGACGTCGCCTTCGTAGGGGCAGCCCAGCACGCACGAGATGTAGCCGCGCACGCGCACGCCGGCGGCCTTCGCCGCGGCGTAGATCGGGCGCGCACGCTCGAGGCTTTCCTCGATCGAGCAGTTGATGTTCTTCCGCGAGAACGATTCGGTCGCGGCAACGAATACCGCGACCTCGTCGGCGCCCGCGGCGAGCGCCGCCTCGAAGCCCTTGAGATTGGGTGCCAGCACCGGGTAGCGGACGCCCGGCCCGCGCCTGATGCGCGCCATCACGTCGGCGGCATCCGCCATCTGCGGCACCCACTTCGGCGACACGAACGCGGTCGCCTCGACGGCGGGAAAGCCCGCGTCGCTGAGACGATCGATCAGCGCGACCTTGACGTCGGTCGGCACCGTCACCGCCTCGTTCTGCAGTCCGTCGCGCGGACCGACCTCGACGAGCCGCACTTGCGCAGGCAGTTCCATCAGTAGCCTCGTTCCCGATCGAGAAGTCCCGTCACCGCTTCACCGCGCTCGAGGCGGCCGATCTTCGCCGCAATCTGTGCGACGGCAGCCTCGGGAACGGTCAGCCCCGAAACGTGCGGCGTGACCGCGACACGCGGATGGCGCCAGTACGGATGAGCCGGGGGCAGCGGCTCCTCGGTGAACACGTCGAGCGTCGCGCCGGAAAGCTTGCCGCTGTCGAGCAGCGCCAGCAGGTCGGCGTCGACCATCGTGCGCCCGCGGCCGACGTTGACGACGTGCGCGCCGTCGGCAAGCCGCACGAGGGCGGCCGCATCGATGAGACCCGTCGTCGCCGGCGTGAGAGGCAATGCGTTGACCAGGAAATCCAGTCCGGCGAGGAACGCGTCGAGGCGATCGCGGCCGGCGAAGCATTCGACGCCGTCCTGGCGTCGCTCCGTCGTCGCGTAGCCGCGCACCGCGAAGCCCTGCACGACCAGCGCCGTCGCGATCGCGCCGCCGATGACGCCCAGACCGAGCACGCCGGCACGCACGTCGACCGGCACGCGTTCGTGCTGCTGGTCCCAGCGCCTCTCATGCTGCGCTCGCGCATAGGTGTCCATCCGCTGCGTGAAGCGCAGCGCTGCGGCGAGCACGTAGCGGGACATCGGTCCCGCCATTCCCGCATCCTCGAGGCGGACCACGGGAACGTCGCGCGGCAGATTGGGCACCCGCAGCAGATGGCCGATGCCGGCGCTCGCGGTGAACACGGCCTTCGGCGACGGCTGCGCGTCGAACACGGTACGGCAGGGCTCGGCAAGCACCACGTAGTCGGCCGGCGGCTCGGGTTCGATGACGGGTTGCCCGGGCTCGCGGCGCACCACGTGCGCACCCGGAAGGGCCGCGCAAAGGAGGTCCAGCCAGGGTTGCGCATCGGAAGCGGAAAGGGTGACGACGACGTGCATGGCGCAAGGGCTTCGAAAGCTACGCCTCGTCGACGTCGACGAGGTCGGCGCCTTCGCCGACGCGCTCGCCGGCGCGGAAATTGACGGCGCGCACGACGCCGTCGCCGGGTGCGACGATCGTGTGCTCCATTTTCATCGCCTCGAGAATCACGAGCGGCGCGCCCTTCGCGACGCGATCCCCGACCTTCACCATCACGGCGATCACGGTTCCAGACATCGGCGCGATCAGGTGACCGCCATGCACCTCGACCTCGTCGGCGTGCGCGAGCGGGTCGACGAGGCGAAGGCGGCGCTGCGTGCCGCCGTGGAAGACGTGGCGGAATTCGCCCAGCGCAACCACCGTTGCGCGATACTCGGCGCCGTCGCAAACGATCGCAAGGCGCCCGTCGTGCTCCGACCAGCGCAAATCCGCCGTGCCGGACGCGAGGTCGATCCGCCAACGCTGACCGTCGCGGCGCAGCGCGACGTCGTAAGTCGTGTCGCCCTCGGCGAAGCGGAACGCGAGCACATGGGCCGTGCTGCCGAGCCACCACGGGTCGACGTCACTCCACGGCGAATGCGGGTCGCTCGTCATGGCTGCTTCCGCAGCGCGCTTTCGGATCAGGCGGTCCGCTTCGGCGGCAGCGGCGGCGGCCAGCACCGCGTCCGGCAGCGGCGGGAGCGGCGCGAAAAGCTCGGCGCGATGCCGCTCGATGAGGCCGGTGTCGACATGGCCCGATGCGAATGCCTCGTGCGCGACGATTCGCTGCAGCAGCGCAATGTTCGTTGCGACGCCGGCGATCTCGTATTCCGCGAGCGCGTCGCCCATCCGCCGCAGCGCCGCGGCACGATCCTCGCCGTGGACGACGAGCTTTGCGATCATCGGGTCGTAGTACGGCGAGATCGCGTCGCCTTCGCGCACACCGGTGTCGACGCGGACGCTGGCGTCGGCGGACGGTGCGCGCAGATGCGCGAGCGTGCCGATCGACGGCAGGAAGCCGCGCTCCGGGTCCTCGGCGTAGATCCGCGCCTCGATCGAATGGCCATCGATCGCAAGCTCGTCCTGCCGCTTCGGCAGCGGCTCGCCCGCTGCGACGCGCAACTGCCATTCGACGAGATCGAGACCCGTGATCATTTCGGTGACCGGATGCTCGACCTGCAGCCGCGTGTTCATTTCCATGAAGAAGAACGCGCCGTTCTCTCCGAACGTGTCGGCGGCGATGAACTCGACGGTGCCGGCGCCGACGTAGCCGATCGCGCGCGCCGCCGCGACGGCCGCGTCGCCCATGGCGCGGCGATGCCCGGGCTTCATGCCCGGTGCCGGCGCTTCCTCCAGCACCTTCTGGTGCCGGCGCTGCACCGAGCAGTCGCGCTCGAACAGATAAACGACGTTGCCATGCGTGTCGGCGAACACCTGGATCTCGATGTGGCGCGGCGCGGTCAGGTATTTCTCGACCAGCACGCGCTCGTCGCCGAACGCGGATTTCGCCTCGCGCTGCGCCGACGCGAGCGCGGCGCCGAATTCGCCGGCGGACGCGGCGACCTTCATGCCCTTGCCGCCCCCGCCTGCTGTCGCCTTGATCAGCACGGGGTAGCCGATCTTTGCGGCTTCGCGCGCGAGGAGCGCTTGGTCCTGCGCTTCGCCGTGATAACCCGGCACGAGCGGAACCTTTGCCGTTTCCATGATCCGCTTCGCTGCCGACTTCGAGCCCATCGCCGCGATCGCCGACGGCGGCGGCCCGACGAACACGACGCCGGCTGCGGCACACGCCGCGGCGAAGGCCTCGTTCTCGGACAGGAAGCCGTAGCCGGGGTGAATGGCGCCCGCGCCGCACTGCTTCGCAATCGCGAGAATGGCCGCACCGTCGAGATAGCTCTCGCGCGGCGGCGGCGGCCCCAGCCGGTACGCCTCGTCGCACACGGCGACGTGCAGCGACTCTGTGTCCGCATCGGAATACACGGCGACCGTGCGGATGCCCATCCGGCGCGCCGTACGCGCGACCCTGCAGGCGATCTCGCCGCGATTGGCGATGAGGATCTTGTCAAACATCGGGCGCCCGTTCCGGCGCCGGCGAAGACCTGCCGCCGACTCTCGCAATGGCTCCCCGGGTGAACCGCCAGACTTTCGGAACGAGCCACACCATCAGCCCGACCAGCATTGCGACGACGATGAGCGCGGCCAGGGGATGCGCGAAGGCAAGCCACAGCAGCGTACCGACCGCGAGCTCCTCGCCGAAGGAGGCAGCCCAGTTCGAGAACGGCTCCGGCGACGTATTGATCAGCGCGCGGCTGCCGGTTTTCGCGAGATGGCTGCCGGCGGCGAGCGAGCCGCCGAGAATGGCGGCCGCAACGGTGGCCGCCGCAGCGGAGTCGCCGAAGACGCTCGCGGCCAGCGCGGCGCCCGCCGGAATGCGGATGAACGTGTGCACGAGGTCCCATGCCGAATCGAATATCGGCACCTTGTCCGCGAAGAATTCGACGCAGAACATGAAGCCCGATGCGGCGAGCACCCAAGGATGCGCGAGCACGGCGAGCCCGCCCGGCAGCTCCACCCAGTGGAGATAGCCTAGCCCCCCGACGATGAACAGCACGGCGTACAGGCGGATGCCGCTCGCCCAGCCGAGCGCCGCGGCCAGTGCCGTCAGCTGCAGGGTGTCGAAGGGTGGCACGCCGCCGAGCGCGTTCATTCGTCGTCCAGCTCTTGAGGGATCCACGCCGCCGGCCGCTTCGCGAGAAACGCGGCCACGCCTTCGCGGGCTTCCGGCGATTTCCTGATCCGCGCAATCCGCGCCGCGGTGTCGGCGCTCAGCCTGTCGTCGATCGGCCCGCCTGCTATCGCGCGTATCAGCGCCTTCGCTTCGGCCTGCGCGTGCGGACCCGCCGTCATCAGCGCGCCGAGCAGCTCGTTGATTCGCCCATCCAGCGCCTCGGGGAGCACGATGTCGTGCACAAGTCCGATCCGGTACGCCTCGGCGGCATCGAAGCGCTCCGCAGTCAGGAAATAGCGCCGCGCCGCGCGTGCGCCGATCGCCTCGACGACGTAGGGCCCGATCGTCGCCGGAATCAATCCCAGCTTCGCTTCGGAAAGCGCAAACGTGGCCGACTGCGTCGCCACCGCGATGTCGCAGCAGGCGACGAGGCCCACGCCGCCACCATAGGCAGGGCCGTGGACCCGGGCGATGGTCGGCTTCGCGAGGCAGTGGAGCGTCTTCAGCAGCGTCGCAAGCGCCATCGCATCGGCGAGATTCTCCTTTTCGCCGAAGCCCGCCATCCGCTTCATCCAGTGGAGGTCGGCGCCCGCGCAGAAGCTCCTGCCGGCTCCCAGCAGGACGACGGCGCGCACCGAGGCGTCGCGCTCGAGGGCAACGAGCGCGTGCGTGAGCTCGGCGATCGAGGTTTCGTCGAATGCATTGTGCACCTCGGGCCGCGCGAGCGTGACGAGCGCGACGCCGTTGCGGATCTCGGTCGTCAGCGTCGTGTATGCGGACGTCGCTCGCCGCCCCGTCTTCGCGGTGGGCTTCGTCCTGCCCGTCGCCGCCTTCGCGCGGCCTCTCGCTGCCGATGCCATTCGCGACCTCACATCCTGAACACGCCGAACTTCGTCGGCTCGATCGCACGGTTGAGCGACGCCGAGATCGCGAGGCCCAGCACGCGCCGCGTGTCGGCCGGGTCGATGATGCCGTCGTCCCAGAGCCTGGCGCTTGCATAGTAGGGATGGCCCTCGCGCTCGTACTGGTCGCGAATCGGCGCGCGGAACGCCTCTTCGTCCGCAGCGCTCCACTTTCCGCCCTTCGCCTCGATCGCGTCGCGCCGCACCGTGGCGAGCACCGTGGCGGCCTGTTCGCCGCCCATCACCGAGATGCGCGCGTTCGGCCACATCCAAAGGAATCGGGGCCCGAAGGCGCGGCCGCACATGCCGTAGTTGCCGGCGCCGTAGCTGCCGCCGATGATGACCGTGAACTTCGGCACCTGCGCGCACGAGACCGCGGTCACCATCTTGGCGCCGTCGCGCGCGATGCCGCCGGCCTCGTACTTCCTGCCGACCATGAAACCCGTGATGTTCTGCAGGAACACGAGCGGGATGCGCCGCTGCGCACAGAGCTCGATGAAGTGCGCCCCCTTCAGCGCCGATTCCGAGAACAGGATGCCGTTGTTCGCGACGATGCCGACCGGATAGCCATGGAGGCGCGCGAACCCGGTCACGAGGGTCGTTCCATAGCGGGCCTTGAATTCGTCCATCTCGCTGCCGTCGACGATCCGCGCGATCACCTCGCGCACGTCGTAGGGCTTGCGGATGTCCGCATTGATGACGCCGTGGATCTCCTCCGGCGCGTATTTCGGCGCAACGGGCAGGGAGATCTCGAGCTCGACCCGCTTCGGTCGATTCAGGTTGCCGACGATCCGGCGCGCGATCGCGAGCGCATGATGGTCGTTCTGCGCGTAATGGTCGGCCACGCCGGACACGCGCGTGTGGACGTCGGCGCCGCCAAGCTCCTCCGCCGTCACGATCTCGCCCGTCGCAGCCTTCACGAGCGGCGGCCCGCCGAGGAAGATCGTGCCCTGGTCCTTGACGATGATCGATTCGTCCGACATGGCCGGGACGTAGGCGCCGCCGGCCGTGCAGGAGCCCATCACCACGGCGACCTGCGGAATGCCCTGCGCCGACATCGTCGCCTGATTGTAGAAGATGCGGCCGAAGTGCTCGCGGTCCGGAAACACGTCGACCTGGTTCGGCAGATTGGCGCCTCCGGAATCGACGAGATAGATGCACGGCAGGTTGTTCTCGCGCGCGATCTCCTGGGCGCGCAGGTGCTTCTTCACGGTAAGCGGAAAATAGGTTCCGCCCTTGACGGTGGCGTCGTTGCAGACGATCACGCATTCGCGGCCGGCGACGCGGCCGATGCCCGTGATGATCCCCGCCGAGGCAATCGTGTCCTCGTACATGGCGTAGGCGGCAAGCTGCGAAAACTCGAGGAACGGCGTTCCCGCATCGATCAGCGCGCGTACGCGATCGCGCGGCAGGAGCTTTCCGCGCGCCGTGTGCTTCGCCCGCGGTCCTTCGCCGCCGCCTTGCTCGACTTCCGCGACCTTTGCCCGGAGATCGGCGACCAGCGCTTCCATCGCGGCGCGATTCTTCGCGAACGTCTCGTCGCGCGGGTCGATCAGGCTTTCGATGACGGGCATGATTCGCCTCTTCCTTCGCTCAGGTCCGCTCGGCGAGCGCCAGCCGCACCGCGAGCGCGACGAACAGCGCGCCGAGCGCGCCCGACAGCCAGCGCTTCGCCGCGCCCGTCGCGCGCACGCTGCGCCCGGCCCGTGCGGCGAGCCACGCGACCGGCAGGTTGACGAACAGGCTGTCGAAGTTGAACACGCAGCCCAGTGCGATGAACGCCAGCGGCTTCGACGGCGCATCCGCGTCGATGAACTGCGGCAGGAACGCGAGGAAGAAGAGCGCGACCTTCGGATTGAACACGTTGATGATGAACGCCTCGCGGAAGATCCTTGCAGCAGTCGCCGCGGCGAACGATGGCAGCGTCGCCTGCGGTGTGCCGCCGCGCAGACACGAGGCGAGAAGGCGCGCGCCCGCGTACAGCAGGTAGGCGGCGCCGCACCACTTGACGACGGCGAACGCGGTCGCCGACGTGGCGAGCAGCGCCGACAGCCCGGCCGCCGCGGCGAGCGTGTGCACGACACATCCGGCGGTGATGCCGAGCGTCGCCGCCACGCCCGCACCGAACCCCCCGTTCGCGCCGCGCGCGGCGATGTACGCCATGTCCGGGCCCGGCGTGAGGTTGAGCGCGAGGCCCGCGACGACGAACAGCGCAAAATCATGGACGCCCATCAGCAGGCGCTCCGGCTCGTGCGGGACCGGCGTGCACGCGGCGTTGGCAACGTCATCTCATGCAGCCGCCGGGCGCGGATGGCCCGGCATCAGTTCATACGGATGCACCCAGCGCGGCTCACTCCTGATTCGTGCCAGCCAGTCCCGGATCGGAGGATGCTCGTTCCAGTCGACGCCGATCTCCTCGGGCCAGAACAGGTAGCCGCACAGCGAAAGATCGGCGATCGTCAGCCGGTCTCCGACCACGTAGCGACGATCGGCGAGATGCGCCGCCAGCACGCTCCACGCGGCTTCGGCGCGCGTGCGGAACACCTTCATCACCGCGAGATCGGGATCCTTCGTGAAGGTGCGCATGAAGCGGCAGGTCGCCGTGTAGCTCGTCAGCTTGTGATTGTCCCAGAACAGCCAGCGGAGAACCTCGCGGCGCTCGTCGGCGTCGGCGGCCGTGAACGCGCCGGTCGATCCGGCCAGGTAGTCGAGGATCACGCCCGATTGCGCCAGCGTGCGGCCGCGATGCATCAGCACCGGCACCTCGCCCATCACGTTGACGGCGCGGTACTCGGGCGTGCGCGTCTCGCCGTTGAAGTAATCGACGAAGCGCGGCTCCCAGTGGGCGCCGGCGAGCTGCAGCATCAGCGCGGCCTTGTAGGCGTTGCCGGACTGGGCGAAGCAGTGGAGCACGTACTCGGCCATCGCGTCAGAATCCTCCGGTGGCGAGCCAGCGCTCGACCTGGTCGAAGCGGTCGAGCCCCCAGAACGGCTCGCCGTCGACGAACACGAAAGGCGAACCGAAGACGCCACGCGCGATCGCGAGATCGACCTCCGCCTTGAGGGCGTCCTTGACGGCGGGGTCGTCGATCGCGGCGCGCGCGCCCCGGACGTCCACGCCCGCGCTCGCCGCCGCGGCGACGGCCGCGTCCGGCGCCGAGATGTCGACGTCGTCGACCCAGTAGGCGCGGTAGAGCGCATGCACGGCGCGCACGGCAAGGGCTGCATTCGTGCGTTTCTGCCACAGCACGATGCGCGCCGCCGCCTGCGTCGGGATCGGGAAGCGCGACGGCATGCGGAAATCCGCGACGCCGTGAAAACGCGCGCTGCGTGGAATATCGTGCCGCGAATAGTCGCCCTTCAGCGGATAGTCAACGAGCGGGGCGGTGCCGACGTGCCTGAACAGCACGCCGAGCAGCATCGGGCGAAAGTCGACGTCGCGCCCGTATTTGGCCGCGAGCGTCTCGATCCGCCGCGACGCGAGATAGCCGTAAGGCGACGAAAAGTCGAACCAGAACTCGATTGGCGCGGCCATGGATGCTTCCGGATCCGGTCAGTCGACGATCGCGCGGCCGATGACGAGCCGCTGGATCTCGCTCGTGCCCTCGTAGATCTGGCACACGCGCACGTCGCGGTAGTAGCGCTCGACCGGAAAGTCGGTCACGTAGCCGGCGCCGCCGTGAATCTGGATCGCGTCGGAGCACACGCGCTCGGCCATTTCCGACGCGAAGAGCTTCGCCATCGATGCCTCCTTGAGGCACGGCAGGCCGGCGTCGCGCATCGCGGCGACGTGCCACACCATCTGCCGCGCGACTTCGATCTGCGTCGCCATGTCGGCGAGCTTGAAGTTGATCGATTGATGCTCGGCGATCGGCTTGCCGAAGGCCGAGCGCTCGCCGGCGTAGCGCAGCGCCGCCTCGAATGCGGCGCGGGCGATGCCCACCGCCTGCGCGCCGATCCCCATGCGTCCGCCTTCGAGGTTCGCGAGCGCGATTCTGTAGCCTTCGCCCGGCCGGCCGAGCAGATTTGCCGCGGGCACCTTGCAGTCGTCGAACACGATCTGCGCGGTGTCGGACGCGCGCTGGCCGAGCTTGTCCTCGACGCGCGCGACGACGTAGCCGGGCGTGGCCGTTTCGACGATGAATGCGGAAATGCCGCGCTTGCCGGACGCCTTGTCGGTCACGGCGAACACGATGGCGACGTCCGCGTTCTTGCCGGTCGTGATGAACTGCTTGACGCCGTTCAGCACCCAATGATCGCCGGATTCGACGGCACGGGTCGCGAGCGCGCTCGCGTCCGACCCCGCCTGCGGCTCGGTGAGGCAGAAGCAGCCGAGCTTCTCGCCGCGCGCAAGCGCGGGTAGCCATGCCGCCTTCTGCGCCTCGCTGCCGAACGCGTTGATCGGGCCGCAGACGACCGAGTTCTGCACGCCGACGACCGTCGATGTCGACGCATCGCCCGCGGCGATCTCCTCCAGCGCGACGGCGAGCGACAGGTAGTCGAGGCCCGCACCGCCCCAGTGCTCCGGAATCACGACGCCGAGAGCACCGAGCTCGCCGAGCGCTGCGATTTCCTCGCGCGGGAAGTGGTGCTCACGGTCCCAGCGCGCCGCGTTGGGGGCGAGCCGCTCCGCCGCGAACGCGCGAATCGTGTCGCGGATGAGCTGCTGCGTATCGTTGAGCAACATTACGCCGGTTCCGTCCGCCGTCAGCGCCGCGAGTCGAGCATGAGCTTCACCGCGATCGCGCCGAATACGCCGCCCAGCACCCAGCGCTGGACCGCGAGCCATCCCGGACGCGTGGCGAGCCAGTCGGCTGCGCGCGCCGCGGCCAGCACGAACAGCAGATCGCCGGCGGCATCGATCGCGATCTGGATCGCCGCGAGGATCAGCGACTGCGCGAGCACGCTGCCGCGCGCCGGGTCGACGAACTGCGGAAAGAGCGCGACGTAGAACAGCGCGACCTTCGGATTGAGGATGCTCGTGAGGATTCCGGTGCGGAAGAGCGTCGCGGGCGCCAGCGCCGGCAGGTCGCGCCGCGCGAAAAGGCCGCCGTTGCCGTGCGGACGCACGCTGTCCCAAGCGAGCCACAGCAGATACGCGGCGCCGGCATAGCGGAGCACGTCGTAGAGCACCGGAATCGCGACGAACACGGCGGTGATGCCCACCGCGGCACCGATCGCATAGAACAGAAAGCCGGTGGTGGTGCCGGCGAGCGAGATCAGCCCGGCAGTGCGTCCCTGGCACAGCGTGCGCGAAATGAGGTAGAGCAGGTTCGGGCCCGGCGTCAGCGCGAGCAGCACGCAGGCGAGCGAAAAGAGCGCGAGGCTGTCCAGCGGAATCACCGGCGGTCTCCGCCGCAGCAGTTCGCGCGCTGCGCTCCGGACGGCGAAGCGGCTCCCCTATTCGTCACGGCATCTCCTCTGCACATTGGACGCACCGGCGCGCCATCGCTCATTCGCCGGCGTAGCCCAGCGTCGCCATCAGCGGTCCTGCGCCCTGCTCGACTGCGATGCGCTCCGCCGCGCTCATCTCGCGCCGCCAGACGCCGACCCGCTCCGTCTGCCGCGGCTTCGCGAGATTGACGTGGATCGACGTGCGATCCTCGCGCGACACGAGGCGCCCGCTGACATGCATCCTCCCTTGCAGCCGGGCAATGCGTGCTGCGCCCTGCGCGCTGAACTCGAGCATTGCCGGCGCAAACGCGACGCCGAGAAACCGGCACAGCCGCGGCAATTCCGCTTCGGGGCGCAGCACCAGGTCCTCGTAGCGCGTCTCGACATAGTGTGGCACAGCAGTGCCGGCGCGCCGACCCGCTTCGACGTGCTGGCGCCACGCGAGGCCCAGCTGGCGAAAATCCTGGCTCGGTGCAAACCACGTGCGCCGCCACGACAGCACCGTGTCGCGCGGATCGCGGATCACGTGGATGAAGTGCGCCTCCGGCAGCAGCGCGGCGATCTCGCGCATCACGAAAATATTGTCCGGCGTCTTTTCCCCGGAGCGCGGCTTGCCCTGGCATTCCGCGTACATCCGGTAAAACTCCCGCGTGCCGGCGCCGGCGGTGAAAGGCGTCAGCGCGGCGATGCGCGCCGCGAACGCCGCTCGATCAAGGCCGAAGTCCGACCAGTTCGACACCGGCGTCCGGTCGGCGGTCACGATGTCGACGAAGCGCTGCCGCTGCGTCTCGGCGTTGCCCGTCAGCGCGACCACATGCTTCAGAAAGGCCGTTTCCGGCGGAAATGCGATCTCCGGATGGCTGTCCAGCATCACGGCGAGGAGCGACGTGCCCGAGCGCGGGCAGCCGACGACGATCGGAAACGGCAGCGGCGCACCGGCCGCGGCATCGAGCGCTGCCGATGCCGCTGCAGTCGTCGTGTCCTGCGTCGCGACCACTAGGCGAGCTCCACCGCCATCGCCGTCGCCTCGCCGCCGCCGATGCAGAGCGCCGCCACGCCGCGTTTTCCGCCATGCTTGCGCAGTGCGCCGATCAGCGTGACGAGGATCCGCGCGCCGGACGCGCCGATGGGATGGCCGAGCGCGCAGGCGCCGCCGTGCACGTTGACGATCTCGTGCGCGATGCCATGCTCGTGCATCGCCGCCATCGTCACGACGGCGAACGCCTCGTTGATCTCGAAGAGGTCGACGGTCGCAGTCGACCAGCCCGTCTTCGCATAGAGCTTCTCGATCGCGCCCACGGGCGCGGTCGTGAACAGGCCCGGCTCCTGCGCATGCGTCGCATGGCCCACTACGACGGCAAGCGGCACGAGCCCGCGCTTCTCGGCGGTCGAGCGGCGCATCAGCACCAGCGCCGCCGCGCCGTCCGAGATCGAGCTCGAATTGGCGGCGGTGACGGTGCCGTCCTTGCGGAACGCGGGCTTCAGCGTCGTGATCTTTTCCGGCGCGGCCTTGGCCGGCTGCTCGTCACGGGCGATGACGACGTCGCCCTTCCTGCCCGGCACCGTGACCGGCGTCGTCTCCCAGCCGAACGTGCCGTCGTTGTTCGCGGCGAGCGCACGGGCGAGCGACGCCAGCGCGAACGCGTCCTGCGCCTCGCGCGTGAAATTGAACTTCGCCGCGCAGTCCTCGGCGAACGTCCCCATCAGCCGGCCCTTGTCGTATGCGTCCTCGAGACCGTCGAGGAACATGTGGTCGTACACCGTCTGGTGCCCCATCCGGTAGCCTGTGCGCGCCTTCGGCATCAGGTAGGGCGCGTTCGACATCGATTCCATGCCGCCGGCGACCATGATCTCGTTGGTGCCGGCGGCGATGAGATCGTGCGCGAGCATCGCCGCCTTCATCGCGGAGCCGCACATCTTGTTGACCGTCGTGCAGCCTGCGGCGAGCGGCAGCCCGGCCTTCAGCGATGCCTGCCGCGCCGGTGCCTGACCCTGCCCCGCCGGCAATACGTTGCCCATGATGACTTCCTGCACGTCGGCGGGTGCGATGCCGGCGCGCTCTACCGCCGCGCGGATCGCCACGGCGCCGAGGTCGCTCGCGGACAGCGGCGCGAAATCGCCCAGGAATGCACCCATCGGCGTTCGGGCCGCCCCGACGATGACGATCGGATCGTTGCGCATGTTTCGATTCCTTCCTTCCTGGCTTCAGGCACCCGCGGTTCGGTCGACGCGCCGCGGCCGCGGCACGAGTTCGCCGCCGCAGTTCGGACAAAGGCCGCGCATCGCATCGGCGCAGCTCGCGCAGAACGTGCACTCGAAACTGCAGATGCGTGCATCGGCAGCATTCGCCGGCAGCGGCGCCGCACACTTCTCGCACGACGGCTTCACAGCGAGCGCCATCTCACTTGCTTCCGTTGAAGAGCTCGCGGCCGATCAGCATCCGCCGGATTTCCGACGTGCCTGCCCCGATCTCGTAGAGCTTCGCATCGCGCCAGAGGCGTCCCGTCGCGTATTCATTGACGTAGCCGTTGCCGCCCAGCGCCTGGATCGCCTCGCCGGCCATCCACGTCGCGCGCTCGGACGCGAACAGGATCGCGCCGGCGGCATCCTTGCGCGTGGTCTCGCCGCGGTCGCACGCGGCGCCCACCGCGTACACGTAGGCGCGCGCCGCATTCATCGTCGTGTACATGTCGGCGAGCTTGCCCTGCATCAGCTGGAACTCGCCGATCGGCTGGCCGAACTGCGAGCGATCGTGGACGTACGGCAGCACGACATCGAGGCACGCCATCATGATCCCGAGCGGGCCGCCCGCGAGCACGGCACGCTCGTAGTCGAGGCCGCTCATCAGGATGCTGACGCCGCGCCCTTCGGCGCCCATCACGTTCTCCGCCGGGACTTCGCAATCCGCGAACACGAGCTCGCTGGTATTTGAGCCGCGCATGCCCAGCTTGTCGAGCTTCTGCGCGGTGGAAAAGCCCGTCATTCCCTTCTCGACGATGAACGCGGTGATTCCCCGCGGGCCGGCGTCGGCGTCGGTCTTCGCGTAGACGACGAGCGTGTCGGCGTCCGGACCGTTGGTGATCCACATCTTGCTCCCGTTCAGGACGTAGCGATCGCCGCGCCGGTCAGCGCGGAGCCGCATCGACACGACGTCGGACCCGGATCCGGGCTCGCTCATCGCGAGCGCGCCGACGTGCACGCCGGAGACGAGTTTCGGCAGGTACTTGCGCTTCTGCGCGTCGCTCGCGTTGCGGCGGATCTGGTTGACGCAGAGATTCGAGTGCGCGCCGTAGGACAGTCCCACCGCCGCCGAGGCGCGGCTCACCTCCTCCATCGCGACGATGTGCGCGAGATAGCCCATCGCCGTGCCGCCGTATTCCTCCTCGACGGTCATGCCGAGGAGGCCCAAGTCGCCCATCTTGCGCCAGAGGTCCGCCGGAAATGCGTTGGCGCGATCGATCTCCGCGGCCCGCGGCGCGATCTCCGTCGCAGCAAAGGCGGCAACCGTCGAGCGCAGCATGTCGATCGTCTCGCCCAAATGAAAATCGAGCATCGGATAGCTCACCATGGCCCGCGCCTCGTGCCCATCGTCCCCTCCGCTACCACTGGCGGCGCGGGGGTTTCACGCGTCCGCCTTGCCGTGCATCACCATCAGCGTCTGCTGCATGATCGCGACCAGCCTGCGCTCTCCATCCCGCTCCGCATGGACCTCGCCGCGCGTGATGACGAGCGTCCTTCCCGGCTTCACGACGAAGCCCTCGGCGACGATGCGCTCGCCCTGCGCCGGGTTCAGCAGGTTGAGCTTGTACTCGACGGTCAGCACCGACGCGTCGGCCGGAAACAGCGTGTAGCCCGCGTAGCCTCCCGCGGAATCGACGATCGCGGCGACCACGCCCGCATGCACATAGCCGTGCTGCTGCGCGATGTCGGGGCGCGGGACGAGCGCGATGGCACAGTAGCCCGGCGCTACGCTCACGAGCTCGGCGCCGAGCGTGCGCATCGCACCCTGCCGCGCGAAGCTCGCACGCACGCGGGCGGCGTATGCCGGATCCTGTGGCTGCCACGACTTGGTCGGCGGGTTGCGGGTTGACGTGTCGGACACGGCGGATCGGCGCGGCGGCGCTCGAAAAAGGGGATGGAAACTCTACGTGCCGTTTACGTAAACGTCAACCTCGGGCGCCGTGCGGCTACCGCGGGCCCGGAGCCCGTGCAGACCGCACCGCCGGCACGCCTTCGGTCGAGAGCCGACGGCGGCAATCGCGCTCCAGCACGGCGATCTCGGAAAGCACCGCATCGATGTCCTCGCGCTGCTGCAGCAGCATTGCGCGCCGCTCGGCCAGCATCGGCAGGAACTTGGCGAGCTGGGAGCGCTCGCTTCCGGTGGCCGCGTAGAGGTCGAACAGCTCGCGTATCTCGGACAGCGAGAGCCCGAGCCGCTTGCCGCGCAGGATGAGCTTGATCCGGGTCCGCTCGCGCTCGCCGTAGACGCGGGTCTGGCCGCGCCGCAGCGGCGTCAGCAGCCCCTCGTCCTCGTAGAACCGGATGGCGCGCGTCGTCAGCGCGAATTCCTGGGCGAGCGCCGAGATCGAGAATGTCGGACCGCCGCGCTCGCCGGCGCGCCGCCCCGCGGCCGGCGTGGCCGGGTCCCGCTTGGCGCGTGGGGGCGGGGCATTCGCGACGGGCATCGGGGCCTGGTGCGGGAGAAGAAATTCGGGGCAGCGGACGCAGCGTGTCAAGATACCATAACGCCTTGACAGGACTCCCCGCTTCGCCCACGATGTTGCGTTGCACAAAACGCGCTTCGGGCGCGCAGCGAACGCAGCATTACCCCCCTATTGACGCGCCTTCCATGACCGCCGCGATGCCCGCCGTGCTCGACTATCCGTTCGCGGGCCCGCCGTTGCCGGGCGAAGCGATCGAGGTTGCGCCGCGGCTGCTGTGGCTGCGGATGCCGCTGCCGTTCGCGCTCGATCACATCAACCTGTGGCTGCACGACGAGAGCGACCGCTTCACGCTGGTCGACTGCGGCTACGGCGACGCCGTCACTCGTGAATTGTGGGCGCGGCATTTCGCGGGAACGCTCGCGGAAAAGCCGATCGCGCGCATCATCGCAACGCATTGCCACCCCGACCACGTCGGAAATGCCGCGTGGCTCGCCGAGCGCTTCGCCGCGCCGGTCGCGATGACGCATGCGGAATTCCTGAGTGCCCACGCCATTGCCGGGGATCACAGCGGCCACGCCGGCGCCGCGACGATCGAGCTCTTCCGCCGCCACGGCATGACGCCCGATCACCTCAACGCGCTCGCCGCCCGCGGCAACCGCTACCGGCGCGGCGTGCCCGAGCTGCCGCAGAGCTTCGAGCGGCTCCTCGACGGCGACATCGTCGTCGCGGGAGGCGCGAGGTGGCGGATCGTCGAGGGACACGGCCATTCGCCCGAGCATGCGTCGCTCTACTGCGCGGAGCGCGCGCTGCTCATCTCGGGCGACATGCTGCTGCCGAAGATCAGCACCAACGTCGCGGTATGGGCCGTCGATCCGGACGGCAATCCGCTTTCGCGTTTTCTCGATTCGCTGTCCGCGTTCGAGCGCCTTCCGCCCGACACACTGGTGCTGCCGTCGCACGGCCTGCCGTTTCGCGGCATCGCCGTTCGCGTCGCACAGCTGCGCGCCCACCACGACGCGCGCCTCGCCGAGCTCGTCGCTGCGGTGACGTCGGCCCCCGCGCCGCTGTCGGCGGCCGACCTCGTGCCCGTGCTGTTCCGCCGCGAGCTCGACCTCCAGCAGCGCTTTTTCGCGATGGGCGAGGCCATCGCGCATCTCAATTACCTGTGGCACGCGCGGCGGCTCGACCGGCGCGCGGCCGCAGACGGCACGCTGCGCTTCGCCACGCCGCAGCGCTGAACCCCCCATCCACGCAAGGGAGAGCACCGATGTCCGCCACCACCAAGACCGCCAGCACCGACGCGACGCCGTCGCAGGGCTACGATCCCGTCGCCCTCGCCGAATCGCTCGCCTCCGCGGCCGAGAAGAGCGCCAAGCTGATGGGCGATTTCGCGAATCGGCAGACAAAGGGCGGCGGCTCGATGCTGTCCGACGAGCTCGGCATCGGCAAGGCGTTCATGGAGCTCGCGGCGAAGATGCTCGCCAATCCGTACCGGATGGCCGAGTCGCAGATGAACCTGTGGTGGCGCTACATGAACCTCTGGCAGTCGTCGACGCTGCGGATGCTGGGCGCGCCGGCGGAGCCCACCGCGCAGCCGGCGAAGGGCGACAAGCGATTCAAGCACGAGGACTGGGAGCAGCACTTCCTGTTCGACTACGTGAAGCAGGGCTATCTCATCACCGCACACTGGCTGCACGACGCGGTCGCCAAGGTCGAGGGTCTCGACGACGGCACGCGCAAGAAGGTCGATTTCTTCACGCGCCAGTACATCGACGCGCTGGCGCCGTCGAACTTCGCGCTGACCAATCCGGAAGTCTTCCGCGAGACGATCTCGAGCGGCGGGCAGAACCTCGTGCGCGGCCTGCACAACCTGCTGGACGACATCGAGCGCGGCAACGGCCAGCTCAAGATCTCGATGACCGACACCAAGGCGTTCGAGCTCGGCGTCAACATCGCGACCACGCCGGGCAAGGTCGTCTTCCAGAACGAGCTGATGCAGCTGATCCAGTACGAACCGACAACCGCGAAGGCGTTCAAGCGGCCGCTCCTGATCATGCCGCCGTGGATCAACAAGTACTACATCCTCGACCTCCGCGAGAAGAACTCGATGGTCAAGTGGGCGGTGGACCAGGGCATCACGACATTCGTGATGTCATGGGTCAATCCCGACGCGCAGCTCGCGCACAAGGACTTCGAGGACTACCTGATCGAGGGACCGCTGGCGGCGCTCGATGCGATCGAGAAGGCGACCGGCGAGCGCGAGGTCAACGCGCTCGGCTACTGCCTCGGGGGCACGCTGCTCGCTGCGGCGCTCGCCTACATGGCGGCGAAGAAGGACAAGCGCATCGTCAGCGCCACCTTCATGACGGCGCTGATCGACTTCGTGCGCACCGGCGAGCTCGAGGTGTTCATCGACGAGGCCCAGGTCGCCTCGCTCGAGAAGAAGATGAGCGAGCGCGGCTTCCTCGAAGGCAGCGAGATGGCGAACACGTTCAACATGCTGCGCTCGAACGACCTCATCTGGTCGTTCGTCATCAACAACTACCTGCTCGGCCGCGACCCGTTCCCGTTCGACCTCCTGCACTGGAACGTCGACTCGACGCGCATGCCGGCTGCGATGCACAGCTTCTACCTGCGCAACATGTACCTGAACAACCTGCTGAAGGTGCCCGGCGGGATCAAGCTCGCCGGCGTACCGATCGATCTTGCGAAGATCACGGTGCCGACCTATTTCGCGTCGGCGATCGAGGACCACATCGCGCCGTGGAAGGCTACCTATTCGGGACCGAAGGTGATGCGCGGCAAGTCGCGCTTCGTGCTGTCCGGTTCCGGCCACATCGCCGGCATGATCAATCCTCCGGCCGCGAACAAGTACAGCTACTGGACCAACGAGAAGCTGCCGGACACGCCGGACGCGTGGTTCGAGGGCGCGAAGCTGCATCCGGGCTCCTGGTGGAGCGACTGGCGGACCTGGCTCGGCCCACATCTCGGCAAGGAAGTTCCGGCGCGCGTTCCGGGCAAGGGCAGGCTCAAGGTCATCGAGGCGTCCCCGGGAAGCTTCGCGCGCGTCCGCGCCGATCCGACATGAGCGTCGGCAGCCCATTTGCTATAGTTTTCGCATCCACCTCTCACGGAGGCACGCCATGACTTCTTCCCTTGCCCGCACGCTCACGCTTGCCGCAATGCTTGCGCTCGCGGGCGCCGCCACCACTGCCGTCGCCCAGACCAAGTGCAGCAATGACTGCGGCGTCGTGCAGTCCGTCAATTACGTCGAGCAGAAGGGGCAGGGGACAGGACTCGGCATGATCGCGGGCGGCGTCGTCGGCGGCGTCATCGGCCATCAGATCGGCGGCGGCCGCGGCAACACGGTCGCGACGGTCGCGGGCGCCGCGGGCGGCGCCTATGTCGGCAACGAAGTGGAGAAGAAGAAGAACACCACCGGCTACTGGGCGGTGTCGATCAAGATGGACGCGGGCAACGTCCGAACGTTCACGTATTCGAATCAGCCGACGGTGCACTCGAACGATCGCGTGAAGCTCGTCGACGGCGGCAAGCGCCTCGCGCTGATCGCGAACTAGCCTGACATCGTGCGCCGCACGGAACGCCGGGGATTCCCGGCGTTTTGCATTGCGCGCCCGCTCATCGCGCCGGGCCGGCCGGCGTGGTCGCGGTCGCGGGCGCCGGCGCGTCCTTCGTGTCCCTCGGGTGCGCCGCAGGCGCGGGTCGGCCTTCGGCCGGAACCCCCGGCGCGGCCTGCGCCGGCACCTGGGCTTGCGGTGCGGGTGCCGCTGGAATGGTGGTGCCGCGCGGCGGTGCGTCGGTGTACGCGGGCAGCGCTGGAGCGGGGCGCGGCGTGGGCATCGGCACGCCGGTCGCCGGCACTGATGCCGATTGCGGCACCGGAACCGATCGCGCGAAGTCTCCGCGCGGCGGCGGCACGTTCGACCTCGCGCCGGCGTCTCGCGGCGGCGGCGGGACGGGGGACGGGTATACGGTGCCGCGCACCGGCGCGGTCGTTACGCCGGCGGCAGGGCCGACCGGACTCGCGGGCGCAGGCGCGCTGCCGACACTGACCGGCGTGCGGACGCGCCCTTCCACCGGAGTTGCGGGAGTCGACGCGGCCGGCTGCGCGCGCGCGGGCTGCGCGCCCGGCATGCCGGTCAATCGATCGGTCTGTGTCGCCGGGCGAAGGGTGGATGCGGGCGCCGGCAGGGGGCGCGCGGACGATCGCGACGGCAGGACCGCGGGGACCGTCCTGACCGGAGGCGCTTCGGCAAGCACCGGCGCCGCCTCGGCCACGCGCGGCGGCAGCGCGATGCGGTTCGGCGCGACCGGCTTGCGCTCGGCAAGCGTCGCGCCCGTGACCGCGCTGAGCGCACCGGGCACGTTTGCGTTCGCGTAATTCTGCGCAGGGCCGCTGCGCCGCTGCGCATACGGCACCGCGACCGAATAGGGCCGGTTGTAGCGCGTCCAGCAGCGCTCGCCGCACCCCCGCCACCACGGCTGAAATGCTTCGCGCCACCCGAGCGGCACCCAGCCGTAGACCGGCCCGCGATTGCCGAGCGACGCACCCCATGCGTTGCCGCCAACCCAGGCCACCATGGCCGGCGCCCACGCCGGATGCGTGGGCGCACGACCCGGGCACCAGCCCCAGCGCCGGCCAAACCACACCCAGCGCCCGTAATGCGACGGCGCATATCCCCACGGCGCGGCGTCGACCCACGTGTTGCCCCACCCGCCGACGTTCGTCCAGTAGCCGTCGCTGTACGGCGCCCAGCCCGGCGCCACTTCGGTCGGGAACCAGACGTTGCCGTATTCGGGATAGGTCTCCCAAGCGCCGTAATGATCGAGATCGGCATAGCCGACCATCTCCGGCGACACATTGTCGGCAGCGGGCCCGCCTTCGTAGTAACGATCCCGATTTGCGCTCCAGGCGTCGAACGCATCGCGCGGCATCGAGTTGCGGAGATCAGCGAACTCGGGCTCGGTGCCGACCAGGATGACCGACTGTCCCGGCAATGTCTGCTGGATGCCGCCGGCGAATGCGATCTGCGCTTCGCCTTCGCGCACCGACACCGTCGTCGTCGCGCGATCGGACGGCACGTCGATCCGGTAGAGACCCGGCCGCATCAGCCGGACCTGGGCATTCGGCGTGTCGACGCGCGCGCCGTCGCCGGCGCCCAGCACGCGCACGCGCACGAGGAGTCGCCCCTGCGCGACGAAGAGCGCCATCTGGCGGTCGTCGAGACGCGAGACGTTGACGTTCGTGTCGCCGCCCATGCGGACCTGTCCGCCGCCGTAGTCGACTTCGGCGCGCCCGTCGCCGCCGACCCACAGGTTGTCGCCGGACGTCACCGGATAGTTGAGTCCCACCGGGGTCCATTCGGTCGCACGGTCTTCGGTCGCGAGGAAGATGTCGCCCGCGAATTCGGCAACTCGCGCGACGCGGGCCGGCAGCTCTTCGTCGGCCTGTGCATGCGCGGAAAGAGAAACAGCGGCGAGCAGCATGGCTGCGGCAGCGACCCTGCACAGGGCGATTGCGCGGTCCTGCCAACCTGTCGCACCGGTGATCGCGGATCGCTTCACGCAAGCTCCTCGTTTTCCCCTGAACGGCCGGTCCCCGAACGCGGTTGACCTTGGTTCCCCAACAGCACCGCGGCGCGGGGCATTCCGTCCCGCCCCGACCGATTTCGATTAGAATCGATGTTCTAAACAATGCGCGGCCGTAGACCGCCCATCCAGCCCCGATTCCTCAAGAGGAGACCCCCAATGCGGACCTTTCAACGCACCCTGCTCGCCGGCGCCATCATGCTCGCCGTTTCGGCGCCCGCCGCCGCACAGTTCACCGGCGCCTACTTCTTCGGCGACAGCCTGTCCGATGCGGGCTCCTACAAGCCCGTCCTCCCGCCCGGGACGGGTCTGTTCACAACCAATCCCGGCCCGATCTGGACGCAGCTGGTGGCGCAACAATATGGGTTCACGGCGACGCCGGCGAACCAGGGTGGCAATGACTATGCCTACGGCGGTGCGCGCGTAACGCTGACGCCGGGATTCCAGCCGATCCCGCCAACGGCTTCGGCCGTTCCGATCGCGACGCAGTTATCGCAATTCCTCGCCAAGGGTCCCGCGGATCCGAACGCACTCTATTCGATCCAGGGCGGCGCGAACGACATCTTCACGCAGCTGACCGCGCTGCAGGCAGGACAGATCACGCAGGCACAACTGCAGGCGAACGTCGTGCTTGCCGCCACGCAGCTCGTGCAGCAGGTCGCGATACTCAGCGGCGCCGGCGCGCAATACATCCTGGTTTCTCCGGTTCCCGACATCGGCAAGACGCCGTACGGCACGGGCTCCGGCGCGGGCCCGCTGATCACGCAGGTCGTGCAGCTTTTCAACAGCACGCTGCAGGCCGGGCTCGACGCGGCGAATCTGCATGTGATCCGGCTCAACACGTTCGGCCTTCTGAACGAGGTCGTGGCGAACCCCGCGGCATTCGGCTTCGCCAATGCGACGACGCCGGCCTGCGGCGCGACGCCGTCGCTGGTTTGCACGTCCGCCAGCCTCGTCACACCCGGCGCCGCGCAGTCCTATGTCTTCGCCGACGGCGTGCATCCGACGACGGGAATGGGCGCCGTCGTGGCGCAATACACCGAGTCCGTGATCGCCGCGCCGCAGCAGGTCGCGATCCTCGCCGAGACGCCGCTCGACGTCGAGCAGGCGAACTGGCGCGCGCTCGACGGCCGCATGGCCTCCGCGATCAACGCGGCGCGCCCGACCAACAAGATCGAGGCCTGGGCCGCCTACGACTATGCAAACCCCGACTATTCGAGCGGGTTCTACAGCGGCAACGCGAACCTCAACACCCTCTCGGTCGGCGGCGACATGAAGCTCTCCGACCGGCTGCTGTTCGGCCTGCAGTTCGGCTACACGCAGGACAACGGGAACCTCGGCGCGGTCGATTACAAGCTGAACGATTACATGGGCACCGCGTATCTCGGCTACGGCGAGGACAACTGGTACGTCGGCGCCACGATCGGCGCGGGCAACCTCGACTATTCGAGCATCAACCGCACGGTCCAGCTCGGCGCGCTGACCCGCACCGAAACCGGTACGGCATCGGGCTACCAGACCGTCGCACGCGTGCTGGGCGGCTACTGGTTCCGCTACGACAACAACTGGGTGCACGGCCCATGGGCCAAGTTCACCTACGACGACGTCGTCGTCCACTCGTACCAGGAGAACGGCTCGGACAGCACGGCGATGGGATTCGACCAGCAGGAGCGCAAGCAATTCCTGACGAGCCTCGGCTGGCAGGTGTCCGGCAACGTCAGCGGCATCCGCCCGTTCGGACGCGTGTCGTGGGAATACGACTCGAAGGCGGACGAGCGCAACGTCACGGCAGCCGTGGTCGGCATGGGCGGTAGCTTCTCGCTGCCCGCCTACAAGCCGGACAACAGCTGGGCACTGTTCAACTTCGGCGCCAGCACCGACTTCGGCAACATCGCCGTGTCGCTGTACGGCACCGCCACCGCCGGCAAGAGCGACGGCGACTACTGGGCGGTGACGCTCGGCGTGCGCGCGCCGCTGTAGTCCGCTTGCGCCCGCTGCATTGATTCGGGGCCGCGATCGCGGCCCCGTTTCATTTCGTGCCGCGGTGGGCGCGGGCCGCTCAGCCGGCGCGTCTTGGCTTCCTCGGCGCGCGCGCGAACACCGCGTCGTACAGCGGACGCGGCAGGCATCGCAGCACGCGGCCCGCGACGGCCATTTGCCACGGCAGAACGTAGAATCGCCGGCGCCGCGCAATTGCGCGCGCGATGAGCCGCGCCGCCATTTCCGGACGCATCAGGAACGGCATCGGATACGGGTTGTGCTCGGTCATCGGCGTCGCAATGTAGCCGGGGCACACGGTGACCACTGCGATGCCGCTGCCGCGAAGCTCGACGCGCAGGCTCTCGAGGTAGGTGATCGCCGCCGCCTTGGACGCGCTGTAGGCCCCGGACCCCGGCAACCCCCGGAATCCCGCAACGCTCGCGATGCCGACGAGCGCACCGGCGCCGTGCCCGCGCATCGCCGGGAGGAACGCGTGGAACGTGTGGACGAGCCCCAGCACGTTGGTGTCGAACACCGCGGCGAAGTCGTCGAGATCCTCGCGCTCGCCCGTCACCGTGCCGCGCGAGATCCCGGCATTGGCGATCACGATGTCGGGCGCGCCGAAGCGCACGACGAAATCGGCGGCGGCGCGTTCGAGCGCAGCGCGGTCGCGGACGTCGCCTGCATACGTGGCGCACCTGCCTTCCGGCAGCGCGGCCGCGAGCGCGGCGAGCCCCGCTTCACGACGCGCGAACAATCCCACCGTTGCGCCGGACGAGGCGTAGCGGCGCGCGAGCGCCTCGCCGATGCCGCTGTTGGCACCGGTGATGAAGACGATCGGGGGCGGCATCCGGGCGCGCCCGCGCGGACGAAGGGAATCGTCGCGCTGCGCCTGCCTCGCGTCAGCTCTTCGGACGCTCGGCGCGCGCCTTCACGATCAGCGCGTCGATGACCGGAAGCATCGCCGCGTTCGATCCGACCTGCTCGCCGCTCACGAGATACTTGCCGTCGACGATGATCAGCGGAACCGACTGGACGTTGTAGGCCTGCGCCTGCGAGCGCGCGCGATTCACCTTGCCCGCAATGGCGAACGAGTTGAACATGTCCTCGACCTTCTTGCGATCGACCCCCTTGCTCTGCGCCCAGTCGAAGAATGCCTTCTCCTGCCACGCCGGCAGGCCGTCCTTGTGGATCGCGCTGAAGAGCATCGGGGACAGCCGTGCGTCTTCGCCGAGCGCCTCGAGCGTGAAGTACTCCTTGGCGAGCGGCACCCAGCGGTCCTGGAACATCACCGGCACGCGGCGGAACTGTACGTCCGCAGGAGCCGTCTTCAGCCAGCCCTGCAGCATCGGCTCGAAGTCGCCGCAGTGCGGGCAGCCGTATGAAAAGAACTCGAGCACCTCGATCTTCTTGCCGGTCTCGACCGGCTGCGGCGTCGTGAGGCGAAGAAACTGCTTGCCCTCCTGCGGCACCTGCGCGTTCGCCGCCACTGCGACGAGCATGGCCGCGAGCGGCAGGACGAGCTTTTGCAGCGTGCGAATGGGATTCATCGTTCTTGTCTCCGTGGTGCAGTTGGCATCGGGCGGTGCCCGACCGTAGGTCGTTTGGTCTCCTGGTGCGTCCCGGAGTTCCGTCGGCGCGTCGGGGCGCCCTTCAGTACTTGATCACGGCGGCGTCGAAGCCGCGCTTGCCGAGGTCGCCCTTGACGCGGTTGAGCTCGTCGGTGTTGTCGAACGGGCCGAGCCGCACGCGATAGCGCGTTCCCTTGTCGGGCACCGCTGCGGACTGCACGACGGCTTCCCAGCCCGCCATGGCGAGACGGGCCTTGAGATCCTCGGCGTCGCTCTCCGCCGCGAACGAGCCGGTCTGCAGCCAGAACTTGTCGGCCGCCTTCGCAGTACGCGCGGGCGCTTCGGGCGCTGCGCGCGCTTCCTGCTTCGGCGGCGCCTTTTCCGCCTTGTCGGCCGGCGCCGCAGCGCGCTCGACCGTGGTCTTGTCCTGCGTCGCGCGCTCGGTCGCCTTCGCCTGCACCTTGGGCTCCTCGGCGCCGGGCAATATCTTGTAGAAATCGAAGCGCGACTTTTCGCTCGCCGCAGGATCCGTCTTTCCCGGTTTCGCAATTTCCTTCGCCGGATCGCGCGACGGCGGCGTTGTCTGGTAGGGATTGCCGGATTTCATCACATAGAACGCGACGGCGGCGGCGAGACCCAGCCCCAGCACGAGGCCGATGAACACGCCAAGCAGCATTCCGCCGGCGCCGGTGCGCCGCGGCGCGGGTGCCGGTGCGCGCCTCCTCGCGGTGTAGGGGCTGGTGTGGGAGCGGATGGGCATCGGTGCGTGCGCGCGAAACGTGACTCGGGTCTACATCTGCTCGGGCGCCGCGAGCCCGAGGACGGCGAGGCCGTTGCGCAGCGCCTGTCCCACGGCGGAGACGAGTGCCAGGCGGGCCTGCCGGAGCGCAGGATCGTCGACGAGGAAACGTTCCGCATTATAGTAACTATGGAACTCCGCGGCCAAATCCTTGAGATAGAAGATCACGAGGTGCGGCGCGAGGTCGCGCGCCGCCAGCGCGAATTCGGAGGGAAGATCCGCGAGCCTGCGCAACAGCGCATCCTCGTACGGACTCACGAGCGGCGCGAGGTCGACGCCGGCCTGCTCCGCGACGCCGCGTGCGATCGTCATGCCAGCCTGGCGCATCACCGCCGCCACGCGGGCGTGCGCGTACTGCACGTAATAGACCGGATTCTCCTCGGACTGCGACCGCGCGAGGTCGATGTCGAACGTGAATTCGGCCTCGGCCTTGCGCGAGACGAGGAAGAACCGCACGGCGTCCCGGCCGACCTCGTCGATCAGCTCGCGCAGCGTCACGTAGCTGCCGGCGCGCTTGGAGATCTTCACCTCCTCGCCGCCCTTCATCACCGTCACCATCTTGTGCAGCACGTAGTCGGGATAGCCGGCGGGGATGCCCATGTCCATCGCCTGCAGCCCGGCACGCACCCGCATCACGGTGCCGTGGTGATCCGAGCCCTGCACGTTGATCGCCTTCGCGTAGCCGCGCTCCCACTTGGTCACGTGATAGGCGACGTCGGGCACGAAGTACGTGTAGCCGCCGTCGGACTTGCGCATCACGCGGTCCTTGTCGTCGCCGTAGTCGGTGGTCTTCAGCCACAGCGCGCCTTCCTGCGTGTAGGTCTTTCCCGAGGCGGCGAGCCGCGCGACAGTCGCGTCGACGCGGCCGTCGGAGTAGAGCGAGCTCTCGAGGTAGTAGTTGTCGAAGCGGACGCCGAAGGCCGCGAGGTCGGTGTCCTGCTCGCGGCGCAGCGCCGCGACCGCGAAGTGGCGGACCACCTCGATGTCGCCGAGGTCGTGCCCGACCTCGTCCAGGAACCGCTGCGCGAGCTCGCGGATGTAGTCGCCGCGATAGCCGTCTTCGGGGAACGTCGTGTGCTCGCCGAGAATCTCCTGCGCGCGTGCGCGCACCGACACGGCGAGGTTCTGGATCTGCGCACCCGCGTCGTTGTAGTAGTACTCGCGCGTGACGTCGGCGCCCTGCGCCGCAAGCAGATTGGCAAGCGCGTCGCCGAGCGCGGCCTGCCGGCCGTGGCCGACGTGCAGCGGCCCGGTCGGATTGGCCGAAACGAACTCGATCAGCACGCGTTCGCCGTGCCGGGCTTCGCTGCGGCCGAATGCTTCGCGCGCCGCAAGGATCTGCGGCACCACCGCCTGGCGCGCCGCCGGCGTCAGGAAAATGTTGATGAATCCCGCGCCGGCGATTTCGGTGCGGGCGACGAGATCGGAGGCGGGAAGCGCCGCCGTGAGCGCCTGCGCGAATTCGCGCGGATTGCGGCGCAGGGACTTCGCGTGCTGCAGCGCGACGTTGGTCGCATAGTCGCCGTGCGCGGCCTGCTTCGGACGCTCGACGATGATCGGCACCGGCGGCTGCTCCGGCGCAATCGCGGCAAGGCCCTGCGCGAGCCAGGATTCGAGGCGGGAACGGGTGTCGGTCATCGGCGATTCGAAGGCGCGTCGGCGGCAACGAAAACGCGAACCGGTCGTCGCCGAAGGCGACGCGCGAGTTCGCGGTCAGCGCGAATTATAGCCTGTCGCGCATGGCCGCCGCGCCCGCTCTCATTGCGGCGAATCGTGGCGTGCGCACGGGTCGGCCCCGCACGTACTCCTTTCATGCGAATCCCAGCGGATCGACGTCGAGCGACCAGCGCACCTGACGCCCGGGGATCGCGGCGATCGCAGCGCGCCATTGCGCCAGAAAGCGCTGCAGCGAGCCGCGGTCGTCGCTCTGGGCGACGACCTGCGCGCGCTCCGCGCCGGCGCGACGCGCCAGCGCCGCGGGCACCGGCGGGAACACCTCGACTGCGCGGTGTGCGGCCCGCGTCAGCGCGGTCCCCGCGGCATGCGCCGCCGCGAGAAACGTGTCGACGGCCACGCGGTGCGGCGCCTCCGCCGCGAGCAGCGCGAGGTGCGTGAACGGCGGAAGGGCGGCGGCGCGCCGCTCCGCGAACAGCGTCGCGGCAAAGCTTTCGTAATCCTGTGCGGCCAGCGCGCGAAACACGGCGTGCGCCGCGAAATCCGTCTGGACGATGACTTCGCCGGGCAGCAACGCGCGGCCGGCGCGGCCGGCGACCTGGAAGAGAAGCGCGGCGAGCCGCTCGGTCGCGCGGAAATCCGCGCTGAAGAGCGCGTTGTCGGCGCCGACGACGCCGACCAGCGTGAGCCGCGGAAAGTCATGGCCTTTCGCCAGCATCTGCGTTCCGACGAGTATGTCGAGTGCACCGGCCTCGACCTGCTCCCGCAGTCCTGCGAACGCGCCTTTCCTCTGCGTGCTGTCGCGATCGACGCGCGCGATCCGCGCCCCGGGAAAGCGCTCGGTCAGCGCCCGCTCGAGCCGCTGCGTACCGTGTCCGAGCGGCAGCAGGTCGACGTTGCCGCAGTCCGGGCAGGCGCGCGGCAGCCGCTCGGCGTGGCCGCAGTGATGGCAGCGGAGCATGCGGTCGTCGCGATGGACGACGAGCCGCGCGCTGCAGCGGTGGCAGGCGGCCTGCCAGCCGCAGCCGGAGCACAGCAGCGACGGCGCGAAGCCGCGGCGGTTGACGAACAGCAGCGACTGCTCGCGACGCTCGAGACGCGCCTCGATCGCAGCGAGAAGCGGCGCGCTGATCCCCTCGAGCGTTCCCGGCAGCTTGTCGGAGACGAAATGGCAGGTCGGCAGCCGCGCCGGTGCGATCGCGCGCTGCCTGAGCCGCAGGTGCCGGTACCGGCCGCGCTGCGCCTGCAGCAGCGTTTCGAGCGACGGCGTCGCGCTTCCCAGCACGACCGGGACGCTGCGCTGCCGCGCTCGCCAGATCGCGACGTCGCGCCCGTGATAGCGCACGCCGTCCTGCTGCTTGAACGACGGGTCGTGCTCCTCGTCGATCACGATGAGCCCGAGGCGCGGCAACGGCGCGAACACGGCGAGCCGCGTGCCGAGCAGCAGGTCGGCGTCGCCTTCTGCCGCCTGCCGCCAGTTGCGCCGCCGCTCTCCGGCCGCGAGGCGGCTGTGCAGCGTGACCGCGCGGCGGCCGGGCAGCGCGTCGGCGATGCGCTGCGCGAGCTGCGGCGTGAGGTTGATTTCCGGCACGAGAAACAGCGCCTGCCGGCCGGCCGCGATGCACGCACGCGCCGCCTCGAGATAGACGTCGGTCTTGCCGCTGCCGGTCACGCCCTGCAGAAGGAAAGGCGCGAACGAGCCGTGTGCCGCGGTGATCGCGTCGACCGCCGAGCGCTGTTCCGCGTTGAGAACGACGCGCTCCGGCGAAGCCGCGGGTGCCGGGTTCACGCCGGCGAGATAGCCCTTGTCGCACCACGCGCGGAGCGTGCGTCGGGTCGTCGCGGGAAGTGCGGCGATCGCGCCGGCCGGAAGCGACCCATCGGGCGCGTCCACAAATTGCAGGAAGGCCCGCCGCGCGGCCGAATCACGCGTGAGCGATCCGGCGAGGGCGGCACGGCCCGCATCGGTGAGCTGGATCGCCTGCCCGCTCGTCGCGACACGCGATGCTCCGCCTGAGGCGCCGATCGGCGGCAGCATCTGGGCGAGCACGAGGCCGAGCGGCTCCTGGTAGTAGCCGCTGACGAACTGCGCCAGGGCGAGCACGTCGGCCGGCAGCGGCGGAATGTCCGGAAGCATCTCGCCAACCGGCTGCAGGCGATCCGCCGCGACATCGGACGTCGCGCTGATGTCGACGACAACACCCACCATTGCGCGGCGTCCGAGATGCACGCGCACGATTGCGCCGGGCGCCACGGCAATTCCTGCGGGCACCCAGTAATCGAAGGCATCCTCTGTTGCGACCGGCAGCGCAACGCGCGCAATGGTCATGGCCGCCGCGTCGAGGATTTCGCTCGGAATCGCATCTTGTAGTCTTCGAAATCCTTAGCGCCTGGAGTAGCAATGCCCGCCAAGTCCTTGTTTTTTGGAGGGCCGGGAAAATGTCGCAAGTGCGCTGTGCATAACTCTGTGCGTAAGTGGCGATTCGCCAATCCGCGTTTCGCCCCCTGCGCCGCCCTCGCCTCCCGACTCCGCGGGAGAGCCAAATATTTCTCTTTACAACTCAATAATTTACCGATTGCTTCCTAGGGAACGGCTGCGCGCGCGATATTTCGGCGCCTATCGAGGGGCACATGTGCATAAGTAGCCCCGGAAACCCGCGAACGGCGCGTTTGTCAATACCCCGCAAACCCAGCACTGGCGCGGTCCTGCCGCATTTTCCCGAGGGAGGATCAGCGCGGATCAAGCCGCGGCGCGGGCTCCGCGCGATTCGGTGTGCACGGCGTCGACGAGGGCCGCGACATTGTGCGGCGGTGTCGTCGGCAGGATGCCGTGGCCCAGATTGAAGATGTGCCCGGGTGCCGGGCCGGCCGCTCGGACGACGGCGATCGCTTCACGCCGCACGGTCTCGGGGTCGGTGAGCAGCACCATCGGGTCGAGGTTCCCCTGCAGTGCGATCCGTGCGCCATGCGTGCGGCGTGCCTGCGCGAGATCCGCGGTCCAGTCGAGCCCGACCGCCGACGCGCCGCAATGCGCGATCGCGTCGAGCCATTGCGATCCGCCCTTGGTGAACACGATCGTCGGCACGCGATGTCCGTCGGGCGCAGGGCGCAGTGCCGCAAGCACCGCGCGCATCGACGCGAGCGAAAACTTCTCGTACGCGGACGTCGAAAGCAGTCCGCCCCACGTGTCGAACACCATCACGGCGTCTGCGCCCGCAGCGATCTGCTCGTTGAGGTACGCGGCGACCGCATCCGCGTTGACGTCGACGAGACGCTGGAGGAGGTCGGGGCGCCCGAAGGCCATCCGGCGCACGTTGCCGAAATCGGCGCTGCCGCGGCCTTCGATCATGTAGCACGCAAGCGTGAACGGGCTGCCCGAGAATCCCAGGAGCGGCACGCGCCCCTTCAGTGCGCGCTTGATCTCGGCGACCGCGTCGAATACGTAGCGAAGCGTCGCCATGTCAGGCGCCCGCAGCGCAGCGATCGACGCGTCGTCGGCGGTCGTGCGCGCGAACCGTGGACCCTCGCCTTCGGCGAAGCTCAATCCCAGCCCCATCGCGTCCGGCACCGTGAGAATGTCCGAAAACAGGATCGCCGCATCGAGCGAAAACCGGTCGAGCGGCTGCAGCGTGACTTCGGTGGCGAGCGCGGGCGTCTGCGCAAGCTTGAGAAAGCTGCCGGCCTTGGCGCGGGTCGCGTTGTATTCGGGCAGATAGCGGCCTGCCTGGCGCATCAGCCAGACCGGGGTGTACGGGGTGGGCTCGCGCCGAAGCGCGCGCAGCAGGGTGTCGTTTTGAAGTGTCGGCATCATCGAATGGTGAAAGTGGGTTCTGCCGCCGGAGCGGCCCGGCGGCGGGACGAAGCATCGTACGTTTTGAAAGGGATCAGGCGGCGAGCGAGCGGCCGGTAAGCCGCTCCAGCACCGCGAGCGGCGAGCATTCCGGATTGGCAAGCGCGGCAACCGGCAGGTGAATCGTCTGCTCCAGCATGAATTGACCCGACACCGCGGCGTGCATGACCTGGTCGGAAAAGCAGATCCACGTGGTGCCCGGTGCGAACGGCACGGTCTCCTGCGCGCAGTCGCGCTGGTATGCGAGATCGGCCTTCGCGCGGTCGTGCAGACCCAGCATCAGATGATCGTACGCCGTGCGCCGGCCCTTGGTGACGAAGAGCGCGGAGAGCACGGCAGCCGAGCCCGGCAGTTCACGCCGGATCCGGGGAAGAAACGTCCGCGCCATCGCCTCGAACGGCTCGCCCACGCGCCAGACGCGCGGGAGCGCCGGATTGAGATTCGTGAAGATGCGCAGAATGCGCTCGCCGCCGTTGGGCCGCGACGGAAAGGCGTCGATGTGCAGGCGCGAATCGTCCTTGCGCCAGGAGACGTCGCGTCCGATCGCCGGTTGCGGGCGGTAGCTCGTTCTGGCACGCGTGAGGTGATTCGCATACGTCGGAAACAGCGCGGCGACGAGGGATGTCGCGTGTGCGGCGAAACGCGAGATCATCGCGGCAAGCCCCGCGAGATCCGAAGCGCTGCCCGCGGCACCCCTGAGCGCATTGCCGTCGAGGCTGATGTTCTTCGCGCGGCCGTCCGACCACGCGGTCGACAGGAAGCGGCGCTCCGGTTCCGTCAGCGCAAAGGCGAGATGCGGCAGTGCGAGCACCCGTCCGCCTTCGAGCTGGCGCGTCAACCCGGCCTGCACGTCCGGCGCGAGCGCCGGATGCCAATCGGCGATGTCGAGGTTGACGATCGCCGACATCAGCGCGGAAGGTCGGTCCGGCCCATCAGGAACAGGTCAACGCTGCGCGCGCACTGGCGCCCCTCGCGAATGGCCCAGACGACGAGCGACTGCCCGCGTCGCGTGTCGCCGGCCGCGAAGACCTTGGGCACCGAAGTGACGTAGTCGTCGGTGTCGGCGCGGACGTTGCTGCGCGCGTCGCGCGCGACGCCGAGCGTCTCGAAGAGCCCGCCGGATTGCGGACCGACGAACCCCATCGCGAGCAGCACGAGATCGGCCTTCAGCTCGAATTCGCTGTCCGGCATCTCGACCATCGTCATCCGGCCATCGGCGTCCTTCTTCCATTCGATGCGCGCGGCGACGAGCTTCTCGAGCCTGCCGTTCCTGCCCTCGAAGCGCTTGGTGGCAACCGACCAGTCGCGCGCGCAGCCCTCCTCATGCGAGGACGAGGTGCGGAGCTTCACCGGCCAGTAGGGCCACACCAGCGGCTTGTCCTCGCATTCGGGAGGCTGGGGCAGGAGCTCGAACTGCGTGACCGACAGCGCGCCCTGCCGATTGGACGTGCCGACGCAGTCGGAGCCTGTGTCCCCGCCGCCGATGACGACGACGCGCTTGCCCGTGGCAAGGATCTGTCCCTTCACTGCATCGCCGGCGACGACCTTGTTCTGCTGCGGCAGGAAGTCCATCGCGAACTGCACGCCGGCGAGCTCGCGTCCCGGCACTGGAAGATCGCGCGGCGCCTCCGCGCCGCCGGCCAGCACCACCGCATCGAAATCGGCGAGAAGCGAAGCACCGGTCACGTCCCGGCCGACGCTGACGCCGGGCCGGAACTCCACGCCCTCGATCGACATCTGCGCCATGCGCCGGTCGATCAGGTGCTTCTCCATCTTGAAATCGGGAATGCCGTAGCGCAGGAGTCCGCCGATCCGGTCGGATTTCTCGAACACGACGACGTCATGCCCGGCGCGCGCCAGCTGCTGCGCGCAGGCGAGGCCCGCGGGCCCCGAGCCGATCACCGCGACGCGCCGTCCCGTCTTCGCCTCGGGCGGCTGCGCGACGACCCAGCCCTCCTCCCAGCCCTTGTCGATGATGAAGTGCTCGATCGACTTGATCCCGACGGGATCGTTGTTGATATTGAGCGTGCAGGCAGCCTCGCACGGCGCGGGGCAGACGCGGCCGGTGAACTCCGGAAAGTTGTTCGTCGTGTGCAGCACGTCGAGCGCCGCCCGCCAGTCCTTCCGATAGACGAGGTCGTTCCAGTCGGGAATCACGTTGCTGATCGGGCAGCCGCTCTGGCAGAACGGAATGCCGCAATCCATGCACCGCGCGCCCTGCTTCGACGCGTCCTCGTCTGCGAGTGCCAGCACGAACTCGCGATAGGACTTCACGCGCTCGGTGACCGGCAGCGACGCTTCCTGGATCCGCTGCAGCTCGATGAAACCGGTGATCTTGCCCATTTATGCCGCCTCGCGCTGCCTGGAGGGCGTTCCCGCCTTCGCCGGCGCCTGCTTCGCATGCATCTCCGTGAGCGCCCGTCGGTATTCGTGCGGGAACACCTTGACGAAGCGCCCGCGTGACGCTTCCCAGTCATCGAGGATCGCGAGGGCGCGCGTGCTGCCGGTGAAGCGCAGGTGCCGTTCGACCAGCTCGCGCAGCATCGACTCGTCCGACCGTGCCGCGTGCCGCAGGCACGCCTTGCCGGCGAGCGCCTGTGCCGTCTCGTCGACGATCTGCTCCGCCTCCGAGCGCAGCGGCTCCAGCGCGACCATCGCCGGGTTGCAGCGCGATGCAAACGTGCCGTCGGCGTCGTAGACGTACGCAACGCCGCCGCTCATGCCGGCCGCGAAATTGCGGCCGGTGCGGCCGAGCACGACGACCGTGCCGCCCGTCATGTATTCGCACCCGTGATCGCCGGTGCCCTCGACGACGGCGGCAGCGCCCGAATTGCGCACGCAGAAGCGCTCGCCCGCGACACCGCGAAAATACGCCTCGCCGGCGATCGCGCCGTACATCACCGTGTTGCCGATCACGATGTTGTCCTCGGGCTTCGCGGGGCAGGACGGATCCGGATAGACGACGATGCGGCCGCCGGACAATCCCTTGCCGACGTAATCGTTGGTGGCGCCCTGCAGCTCGAACGTGATGCCGCGCGCGAGGAAGGCGCCGAAGCTCTGTCCGGCGATGCCGTCGAACGTGACGTGGATCGTGTCGTCCGGCAGGCCGGCGTGGCCGTAAAGGCGCGCGACGGATCCGGACAGCATCGCGCCGACCGAGCGGTGCGCATTGCGGATCCTGTAGGCGAGGCGCACGGTGTCCTTGCGCTCGAGCGCCGGCGCCGCGGCCGCGATCAGCGTGTGATCGAGCGCGCCGGCGAGGCCATGGTCCTGCGTTTCGCAGTGGCGGCGCGCAACTTCCGCGGGCATCGCCGGCTGATGGAAGACGCGCGTGAAATCGAGACCCTTGGCCTTCCAGTGCTCGATGCCGGGACGGGTCTCGAGAAGGTCCGAGCGGCCGACGAGGTCGGCGAAATTCGAGATGCCGAGCTTCGCCATCAGCTCGCGCACTTCCTCCGCGACAAAGAAGAAGTAATTGACGACGTGCTCGGGCTGCCCGGTGAAGCGCTTGCGCAGCTCCGGGTCCTGCGTGGCGATGCCGACCGGACAGGTGTTGAGATGGCACTTGCGCATCATGATGCAGCCCTGCGCCACCAGCGGCGCCGTCGAGAAGCCGAATTCGTCGGCGCCCAGCATCGCACCGACGACGACGTCGCGGCCGGTCTTGATCTGGCCGTCGACCTGCACGGCGATGCGGCCGCGCAGGCGGTTCAGCACCAGCGTCTGCTGCGTCTCCGCGAGCCCCAGCTCCCACGGGGTTCCCGCGTGCTTGATCGACGACACCGGCGAGGCGCCGGTGCCGCCGTCGTGCCCGGCGATCGTCACATGGTCGGCCTTCGCCTTCGCAACGCCGGCGGCGACCGTTCCCACGCCCACCTCGGAGACGAGCTTCACCGAGATCGATGCTGCCGGGTTGGCGTTCTTGAGGTCGTGAATCAGCTGCGCGAGGTCCTCGATCGAGTAGATGTCGTGGTGCGGCGGCGGCGAGATCAGGCCCACGCCCGGCACCGAAAAGCGCAGCGTCGCGATGTACTCGGACACCTTGTGCCCCGGCAGCTGGCCGCCTTCGCCGGGCTTCGCGCCCTGCGCCATCTTGATCTGGATCTGATCGGCGCTCATCAGGTACTCCGCGGTCACGCCGAAGCGCGCCGAGGCCACCTGCTTGATCTTCGAGCGCAGCGAATCGCCTTCCTTCAGCGCGACGTCGACCACCGCCGCCGGAATGCGCGACATCAGCGATTCGCCGGCCTTCACGAGTGGATAGCGGCGCGCGTCCTCGCCGCCCTCGCCGGTGTTCGACTTGCCGCCGATGCGGTTCATCGCCACCGCGAGCGTCGTGTGCGCCTCGGTCGAGATCGAGCCGAGGCTCATCGCGCCCGTCGCGAAGCGCTTGACGATGTCGGCCGCCGGCTCCACTGCATCGAGGGGCAGCGGCGTCGCCGCATATTTCATCTCGAAGAGCCCGCGCAGCGTCAGCATCCGGCGCGTCTGGTCGTTGATCAGCTTCGCGTAGTCCTTGTAGGTCGCGTAGCTGCCGGCGCGCGCCGCATGCTGCAGCTTCGCGATCGAATCCGGCGTCCACATGTGCTCCTCGCCGCGGACGCGGTACTGGTATTCGCCGCCCGGATCGAGCGCACCGGCGAGAAGCGCGTCGTGGCCGAAGGCGCCGGCGTGCAGACGCGCGGCCTCCTCGGCGACCTCGAAGAGCCCGATCCCCTCGATGTTGCTCGCGGTGCCGGTGAAATACTTGTCGACGAACTCGCGCGTCAGCCCGACCGCCTCGAAGATCTGCGCGCCGCAGTAGGACTGATAGGTCGAGATGCCCATCTTCGACATCACCTTGTACAGCCCCTTGTTGATCGCCTTGATGTAGCGGTACTGGGCATCGCGCGGCGAAGCACCGTCCACCAGCGCCGGCAGCGTCGCCAGCGTCTCGAGCGCCAGGTACGGATGGATCGCCTCCGCGCCATACCCTGCGAGCAGCGCGAAATGGTGCACCTCGCGCGCCGAGCCCGTCTCGACGACGAGGCCCGTGCTGGTGCGCAGGCCCTTGCGCACGAGATGCTGGTGCACGGCGGCGGTCGCGAGCAGCGCCGGGATCGGCAGCTGGTCCGCCGACACCTTGCGATCGGAGACGATGAGGATGTTGTAGCCGAGATGGATCGCGTCCTCGGCCTCGGCGCAAAGCGATGCCAGCGCCGCTTCCATTCCGTTGCCGCCCCACGCGGACGGGTAGCAGATGTCGAGCTCGTAGGACTTGAACGCGCCGCCGGTGAAGAGCGCGACGTGGCGGATCTTCTCGATGCCTTCGGCGGTGAGGAGCGGATGCTGCGCCTCGAGCCGCGGCGGCGGATTCGTCTCGTCGATGCCGAGGAGGTTCGGGCGGGGGCCTATGAACGTGACGAGCGACATCACGAGCTCTTCGCGGATCGGGTCGATCGGCGGGTTCGTGACCTGCGCGAACAGCTGCTTGAAGTAGTTGTAGAAGACCTTCGGCCGATCCGAAAGCACGGGCAGCGCCGCGTCGTTGCCCATCGAGCCGGTCGGCTCCTCGCCGTCGCGCGCCATCGGCGCGAGGATGATCTTGACGTCCTCCTGCGTGTACCCGAACGCCTGCTGGCGATCGAGCAGCGAGACCTCCGGCGGCGGCGGCGACGCAGGCTCGGGCAGCGCATCGAGCGCGATCCGGGACTGCGATATCCAGTCGCGGTACGGGCGCGCCGTCGCGAGCGTGCGCTTCAGCTCGTCGTCGTCGATGATCCGGCCCTGCTCGGTGTCGACCAGCAGCATCTTGCCCGGCTGCAGGCGCCATTTCTTGACGATCTTGCGCTCGGGGATGTCGAGCACGCCGACTTCCGACGCCATCACGACATAGTCATCGTCGGTGACGATGAAGCGCGCGGGTCTCAAGCCGTTGCGGTCGAGCGTTGCACCGATCTGCCGGCCGTCGGTGAACGCCATCGCCGCGGGGCCGTCCCACGGCTCCATCAGCGCGGCGTGGTATTCGTAGAACGCGCGGCGGTCCTCGTCCATCAGCGGATTGCCGGCCCACGCCTCCGGGATCATCAGCATCATCGCGTGCGCGAGCGGATAGCCGCCCATCACGAGGAGCTCGATCGCGTTGTCGAACGATGCCGAGTCGGACTGGCCGTCGTAGATGAGCGGCCAGATCTTGTCGAGATCGGCGCCCAGCACCGCGCTCGCGATGCCGTGCTGGCGCGCGCGGATCCAGTTCACGTTGCCGCGCAGCGTGTTGATCTCGCCGTTGTGGCAGACGAGCCGGAACGGATGCGCGAGGTCCCATGTCGGGAACGTGTTGGTCGAAAAGCGCTGGTGGACCATCGCGAGCGCCGACACCATGCGCTCGTCCTTGAGGTCGAGGAAATACTCGCCGACCTGGTGCGCGAGCAGCATGCCCTTGTAGACGAGCGTGCGCGACGACATCGACGGGACGTAGAACTCCTTGCCGTGGCGGAGCTTCAGCGCCTGGATCGCGTGGCCCGACTTCTTGCGGATGATGTAGAGCTTGCGCTCGAGCGCGTCCTGGTCCATGTCGTTCGACCCGCGCGCGATGAACACCTGCCGGATGATCGGCTCGACCTCCTTGGTGCGCGGCGACAGCCCGCTGTTGTCGGTGGGGACGTCGCGCCATCCGAGCAGAATCTGGCCCTCGCCGGTGACGGCGCGCTCGATCTCCTGCTCGCACGCCATCCGCGACGCGGGCTCCTTGGGCAGGAACACCATCCCGACGCCATACTGGCCGACGGCCAGCAGCGTGAGGCCCTGCGCGCCGCAGGCCTTGCGCAGGAACATGTCCGGGAGCTGGATCAGGATGCCGGCCCCGTCGCCCTGCAGCGGGTCGGCGCCGGTGGCCCCGCGGTGCGAGAGGTTGCGCAGGATCGCGAGCGCCTGCGATACGATCGCGTGGGTCTTCTGTCCCTTGATGTGCGCAATGAATCCGAGTCCGCACGCATCGTGCTCGTTGGCCGGGTCGTAGAGCCCCTGGCGGCCTGGCACCGATTCCCGCTGACCCGCGAAATCTTGATCCACGTTGACCTCACCGGCGACTTTTGGCGGAGGCCGGGTGCGCAAAGCGCGGCCCGACCCACGTTTCGCCATACACAGGCGAAACCTACGGATATTATCTACGATGTTGCGATGCGGCAACCCGTTCCCCGTCATATATGGGCCGGGGCGCAACACCACCCGCCCGGCGGTCGTCTGGATCGGAGCAAAATACTTGCGCCCTGGGTAGTCTTATGCTTTAATCTGAACAAAAGCGGCTAGATGCTTGTTGCAACATCCAAAACGGCATAACCGGGCGCGCTCTTTAGGACAACATCATCAGGATTCCGACATGACCCAAACCCGCCTTTTCCGCACATGGCTGCGCCCGTTTGCCGGAGTCGCCGCGCTTGCCGGCATGCTCGCGCTCTCCGCCTGCGGCGGGGGCAGCGGGGCACCGAACAACCCGTATAGTCCCGGCCCGAGCGTTCCCGGCCCGATTTCGATCCTGCCGCAATCCGTGACGATCTACTCCGGCGTGCCCGCGACGCTGACAATCAGCGGCGGCGTTCCCCCGTACTCGGCGTTCTCGTCCAACTCGACGGTCCTGCCGGTGACGCAGAACGTGTCCGGATCGACGCTGCTGCTGCTGGCCAACGGGGTCGGCGCGAACACGAACGTGACCATCGACGTCCAGGACGCGGCGGGCGACCGGACCGGCACCGCCACGAGCCCTTCGGCGAGCGTCACGGTGAGCCCCGCGCCATTGCTTCCAAGCGGCATCACTGTGCTGCCCAATGGCGATTGCGCCGGCACCAACAATCTTTGCTCGGGTGGCACCGGCACCGCATCGGTGGTCCTGACCGGACCCGGCGGTGCGGGCCTCGCGGGGCGTCAGGTCCGCTTCGATGTCGTCACGGGAAGCTACGCGATCCAGACGTCCAATCCGTCGCTGCCGCTCGCGTCGACGTGGACCGTCATCACCGATTCCAACGGCAATGCCAGCGTCGGGCTGGTGGTCAACGTCAATGCCGTCACCCAGATCGCGACCATCCGCGCGACCGACATCACGACCGGCAACCAGGTCACCGGCAATTTCACGATCCAGCAGGTCACCGACGGTTCGGCCGTCCTGTCCGTCATCCCGACCGGGAATACCACCATCACCGGCCCGACGACGACGACCTGCTCGAGCGGCGCCGACGTTTCGTATTACATTTTCGGCGGCACCCCGCCGTATACGGTGGCTGCGTCGTTCCCCCAATCCGTCACGCTGTCCGGCGTGCCGGTATTCAGCAACGGCGGCCATTTCGACGCGATCACGAACGGCTCGTGCTTCACCAACATGCAATTCGCGATCACCGATGCGACCGGGCGCACCATTCCGGGCGGCGCATCGCCGACGCTGTCGAACGTCGTCGGCACGACTGCGCCGACGCCGCCCCCGGCCCTCACGGTGAGCCCGCCTTCCGTCACCATCGTTGCGCCGGCATCGTGCGTGGGCAAGACGTTCAATTTCGTCCCGGTCGGCGGCACGGGTTCCTACAGCGTCACGGCGAGCCCGTCGGGGCCGGTCATTGCTTCGGTGCCGGCTCCCCCCACCTCGGGGGCGGTCGTGTCCGTCAGCATCGTCCCAAGCGGCGTGACGACGGTCACGTTCGTCGATCAGAGCTCGCCACAGAAGACGGTGACCGCAACGATCACTTGCCCGTAAGGAGTTGGGGCGGGCCGAATCGCTCTCCGGAGCGCTTGCCCGGAAAAAAACGGCGCCGCGAGGCGCCGTTTTTTCGTGCCGGCCCGCCCCGCGAATCCTCAGGCGACAACCTCCGTGAGCGCGGCGAGCGGAACATCGCTCGCGAGATACGCATCGCCGAGGGTGCGCAACAGCACGAATCTCATCGCGCCGGCTGCCACCTTCTTGTCGCGCCCCATGAGCTCGAGGTAGCGGGCGGCGCCGAGGGGCGCTCCGTCCACAGGCAGATGGGCGCGAGCGAGAAGATTGCGGAGGCGGGTCGCGTCGCTCTCCGGCAATGCGCCGATTCGCGTCGACAGGCGCGCGGCCATCACCATCCCCGCCGCCACTGCCTCCCCGTGCAGCCACTCGCCGTAGCCGGCCCCCGCCTCGATTGCGTGACCGAACGTGTGACCGAAATTGAGGAGCGTGCGCACGCCCGCCTCGCGCTCGTCGGCGGTGACGATTTCCGCCTTGATCGCGCAACTGCGGTCGATCGCGCGCGCCAGTGCATCCTGGTCCCGCGCGAGCAGGCGCTCGATGTCCCGCTCGAGCGCCGCGAAGAACTCGCGATCGCGAATGGCGCCGTACTTCACCACTTCCGCGAGGCCGGCGCGAAGCTCGCGCTCCGGCAGTGTTGCGAGGCACGCGGGGTCGACCAGCACCGCGCGCGGCTGATGGAACGCGCCGATCATGTTCTTGCCGAGGGGATGGTTGACGCCGGTCTTGCCCCCGACCGACGAGTCGACCTGGGCAAGAAGCGTCGTCGGCACCTGGACGAACGGCACGCCGCGCTGGTAGGTGGCCGCGGCGAACCCGGCGAGATCGCCGACGACGCCACCGCCCAGCGCGATCACCGTGGTGCTGCGCTCGGCACGGCATTCGAGGAGACGCGTGAGAATGTCCTCGAGCGTGCGCAGCGTCTTGTGCGTCTCGCCATCGGGGACAAGGATCGCCTCGCTCGCAATTCCGCCGGCGGACAGCGCGGTGCGCAGCGGCGCGAGCCAGAGCGCGGCAACCACCGGATTGCTGACGACCACCACCCGCGGCGCGGCCAGCAGCGGCGCGAGCAGCTTGCCGGCGTCGCCGAGAATGCCGGCGCCGATGTGGATCGGATAGCTGCGCTCCGCGAGGCGGACCGTCCGGGTGAGCATCGGCATCAGGACTGTGCGGAATCGCGGACGTCCGCCGCGAATCCGGTGGCAAAGCGCGCAATCGCCTCGCGATCCGATTCGACGACGTGGTGCGCGATTTCGCGGTACAGCGCGTCGCGCTGCGCGTAGAGCTCCTGGAGCCGCGCAAGCGGATCCGACGCGTTGAGCAACGGGCGGTCGCGGCTTCTGCGGGTGCGCTCGCGGAGTGTCACCGGATCGGCGTGCAGATAGACGATCGTGCCGCTGCGCTTCAGGCGCTCGCGATTCGCCGGGCGCACGACGACCCCGCCGCCGGTGCCGAGCACGATGCCGGTGCGCTCGACGATTTCGGCGAGCATCGCCTCCTCGCGGTCCCGGAACACCGCCTCGCCCTCGATCTCGAAGATGGTCGGAATCGTCACGCCGAGGCGGCGCTCGAGCTCGGCGTCGGCGTCGACGAAAGTGAGTCCGAGGCGCCGCGCGAGCTGCCGTCCCAGCGTGGACTTGCCGGCGCCGGGAAGCCCGATGAGATAGAGATTGTCACGCAGTAGCTGCACCGCAGCATTGTAGAGGATCGCATTGGCTGCGACGAGAGCGCGCAGCGCGCGGTGTCGTTGCCACCGTGCGCGCCGCTATCGGCCTGCTATTGCGGCGCGCTCCGCGCGCCCGGGAACGACGCCCGCGTCACTTGACCGCGGACATCGACTCCTTGATGACGCGCGGCGTCAGGAAGATCAGCAGCTCCGTCTTTTCGGTCGTGCGACTGGTCTGCTTGAACAGGTATCCGACGATCGGGATCTCGCCCAGGAACGGCACGCTGTTGATCGTGTTGTTCGACGTTTCCTCGTAGATGCCGCCGATGACCGCAGTGTCTCCGTTGTTGACGGTGATCTGCGTGGTGACGTTCTTGGTGTCGATCGACGGCACGAATCCGCCGTTGCCGGTCGGCACGAACTGTCCGACGGAGTCCTTGTGGATTTCGACGCCCATCGTGATGCGATTGTCCGGCGTGATCTGCGGGGTGACGAGGAGGCTCAGCACGGCCTTCTTGAACGTCACCGTCGCCGGATTGTTCGCCGTGCCCGGCGTCACGACCGGCACTTCCGTGCCCTGCTCGATCTGCGCCTTCTGGTTGTCGGCGGTGACCACGCGAGGACTCGAAACCACCTTGCCGCGGTTGTCGGCCTCGAGCGCCGACAGCTCCAGGTTGATCAGGTTGCCGC
>Ga0265332_10000176_pt1 | contig 52656 bp, 45 predicted proteins | sample 41926metaG_FD_202084 | JGI IMG/M metagenome (GOLD analysis project Ga0265332, IMG submission 202084) | Rhizosphere microbial communities from Carex aquatilis grown in University of Washington, Seatle, WA, United States - 4-19-26 metaG | ecosystem: Host-associated > Plants > Roots > Rhizosphere...
ATCCGCTTGTTCGGAGAATAAAGCCGTGCATGCTTTATTCAAAGCAAAGTGGAGCGTTGGCAATCAGAAAGGAAGTGCTCAGTGTTAAACACGGACTTCTACGCAGGTGCTGTCATACGGCTCGCGACTCTACAACGGCAAAGAGAAAAACCGGGCTGCCTGCTTTTCGCTACAGTGTCCCTGCACCCTCGTAGCAGACCGTTACCGTCCCCAATGGAGGGCGCGCCACAGAGGTTTCGTGTTGGAAAGACCGACGAAACCATTTTCTTTCGCCGTGCATTGCTGAGTGTTCAGGATGCTGTCGATTGGTATCGCAGCCTTGGAAGTGGTGAAGACACTACCCCCATTCCATCAAGGGCCAAAGAGCGTGATAGCCGGTACGATGGGATCAGGATAGAAACTACAAGCCTGAATGACAGCCCGACTTGGCCGCATCTCGGTCTTCCGATGGAGGAAGGGATGTTTGCCTTCAATTCAGGGCGTAGCCATCCAGCGCCCTTCATCGGCAATGCGCCTGCCCGCATTCATTGTCGTTTTGGTAGCCAGGATGGCTTTGACCTGATGCTGGCGGATGATAAAGCTGTGGCCTTTGTCGCGAGACGGTTGCACATCGACCTGCGGCTATACAGGGAGTATCTGGGAAGCGTTGTCCTAGTCGCGCCAGACCCTGTGCTCACGCAGATCGATAATTTCATGATTCCGGCCTCCGCCGATAAAGGCGAACGCATTTTCTACCGCTTTGTCCCGCGCCCAGAGGTATCGCTTGGGGGGCTAAAGCTCACTACCTTCGACGAAGAGGCTCATCTACTGACAGACTTTAGTACCTATGACATCCCCACAGATGGCATTCTAGATATTGACAAAGGGGACTGTATAGGAAGCTATGGCTATGTGGTAACCCACCCAGAGCATGGTGTACTGGCCTGTAGCCCTCCATATCCATTCGTTCGCCAAATTGGCTTCAACTCACATGCCATATCGAGTGGAGGCATGACAGTCAGCATCCCAACCAGCGAATCAGCTAATTCACCACGTATCGAATATCAAGCAGCTCCGCATTCGTCGTTTTCCACGCAGAGCCTCATCGGTGAAGCGGCGCGCATCCCCAGTGTCAGCGGACGAATTGCAACGGCGGCAGCGTACCGCGAGAAAATTTCCAGCGCTAAGCAATACGGCCAACGCTGGTTTTCCGATGGTTCCCGCGAAGAAGCTATACGCTTTATCCAGGGCGAATTGAGACGTGCTAAAGCCAAAATCATGATCGTTGATCCGTACCTCGCTGGATTACAGTTGGGGCAATTCCTGTATGCAGTTAATCCGGAAACAGTCTTGGTGACTTTGCTAACTTCTGGACTGGCATTCAAAGAGATGAAGCAAAACGCTTCGAAGGACAGGTTTGGTAAGCGTGTTAAGGAAAATCCAGGGCTCCATTCAAAAAAATACGAGCCATCAAAAATAGATGATTTCAGTAAACGGCTCACCCAACTGAAAAAGGACGCAAAAGTTAATGCCAAGACTTATGTGCTCCAGTCCGCCATCCTGCATGACCGCTTTTTGGTGATAGACGATGCCGTCTGGTTCCTCGGCAACTCGCTGAACACCTTGGGTGAAAAGGCATCCTTGATCGTCAAGCTACCGAACCCGGACGAGGTTATCGACCAAATAGAAGGCATGCTGAGACAAGCTATACCTTTTGACAACTATAGACAGCACCACGCCAAGTTTCAGCGAGACAACGCCTAATGAAAGGGTTTGCTCTCGATATTGCTATTGCGCCCAAGGCTGAGCGTCCATTTCCAGCTAGGGAAATTCTCTGGGGTAGCCAGGACGGCGGTCAAAATCGTTTCCCGACCTCAAGGGCTGCTTGGGAACGCAAATATTCGAACGATCCTATTCCTTTGGAGAAATTCGGTGCGGCAGTGGCTAATGCCCAGGAGCGAGTCTGGATCGTTGACGAATACTTGCTGATGTCCGACAAGGGGAAGGGGAGCCCAACAGATCGAGTCGACAGAATTTTGATGTGGCTACCGTTGTCTCTAGCTGCTAGCGATATTCGCTTGCTGACGAAGCAGCATCAAGAAGTTACTGAAGGCGACTTGAAGAAATTCCAGCAACGGGCTCGGGCAATCAGTAACCATGTAGCGCGGCGTGAAAAGGAATGTCGCATTGAGATCAGGACGCACCTAACACGAGAGTGCGATTTCATCCACGACCGCTTCGCCATCGTGGACGACGAGCTATGGCATTTTGGCGGAACGGCAGGAGGCTTTCACGCTGCCGTCAGCGCCGCCAGCCGGGGCTGGCGGGCAGCGGATCATGGGGCCTTCGATTTCTTTGAGGAAATCTGGAACGTTGGGGAACGAGAATGAACGAGCAATGGCCGAGCGAACGCCGCGTCGAAGAGCAGAAGCTGGTTGTGGACGGTTCGTTCAAGACCACGGAAGACTTTCTCGCGCTGTTGAATACAATTCCAAATGGCCTGCCACGAGTCTTCGATGATGCCGTGATCTGGATCGTGGAACAGGATGGGGATCTTTCCGAACTTGAACGACGTATTGCTTCAGTCGTTGATGCGGCTAATTTGCATGCATATCCCGATAACCAGCCCTTGCTGATGACTTTCGCATGCGCAGCCGCCCTCGCCCATACGCCATCCTTGCATACCTGGGACAGGGTTAGTACGTTCCAGTACAACTCCTGGCAACTTGAAAACTGGTTAGACAAAGCCATGACAGCGTATGCGAAAGCAACCCCCCCAGCCTGTCATAATTATGTAGCGCTTGCTCGAGAGGTTTTTGCAGGGCTAGATGACTTCTCACTGCAATCTAAATCGGATCGCATCAATCAAGAGAGATTCGGCGCGCGCGCCTCCTGGAATGAATGTCGGAACAAGCTCGACGAAATATGGTGGGGTTTACGCAACTGGCATGGCTTCATGAACTACGAGGAAGTGCTTCCGCTATTCCAGGTGTTCTATGAACTCAGCCCGGACGAATTCATTGACACACTGCGGGGGTCTTCCAATCCCTATCTCGTCAGCGCTTTGATGTTCGTAGCCGGCATAGGTGCATTCTCTCCGCGGTTTTCGGAGTGGAAGCGAATGCTTGCTGCAGCGCCAGTTGCTTTTGAGGCCGATGGTAAATGGAATGGCTCTGTCCTAATACCGCTGCTTCTAGTCGAGGCTCGTAACCAATTGCTGCAGGTGCGGCAGAACTTCAAAACTCTAGACCCCTCGTCTGAAGAGCTTGACGGGATCAAGCAAGAAATTGCGGATACCGCTGAAGTTATCGCTACTGCGTTAGCTGCGCGCCGGGATGCAAACGCAATTTTTTCTCGCTGGACTCCTTGGCTGATGCGGCAAGTCCTGAGCCATACGTCGAAGGACCTTTCCGACGTAAAGTCCTTGGCGTTTGCCGATGACGCCTTGATTGATGCGATCGCGCAGAGATTGGGGAATTGTACGTTGCCAGAAACAAGCCCAGCAGATGCTGGTTCATGGGAATCCTGGTGTTACCGCTGCACTTTGTCCTCCTTCGCTTATAACGAGCACATCTCCGTACCTGCCTGGGAAGATTTCGGAAATGAATGGCGCCTAGAACCTGAAGACTGGGCGGGTAAAAAGGGGCTTCTCCTGCGTGAGCATGCCAGCCTGATTACCAGCCTGAACAAGGAAACCCCTGGCATTGCCGCAAATTTGTTGGCCTACCCTATAGCGCAGTCACCCTCGCCAGCGGCGGCCTGGATCCACCTGTGGAATGACGCCATCACTTTGCGCGAAATTGTTGAGTTCGGCGATTCGGACGCAACCGCGGACGAATACAGTTCCCGCTCAGAAGCCGGACAGCTGTTGCTCCTCCTCTTCCGCATCGGTTTGGCCATATTTGATCAAGGCGCAGCCAAGTGTTCCAGTAGCCGTTCGTCGGAAGAAGAATCTCTTGTCGACCTGTATAAGGCGCTTGCCTCAGCGGAGCGTGATATGCGCGAAATTGACAGAACATTAAACCGTGACGAGTGGTTCTCTGTCGTCCAACACCTGACTGTCAGAAGGGTGATTTGGGAGCTGCCTTCTAGCGACGGGCTGGGATTAGGGTATTTCCAAGTTTTCAAGCCCGACGATACCCCAACTGTGGTTGACCTTCTTACTGAAGCAAAAGGTAACGTAATCGAATTGTTTGCCATCCTACAATCTCTCATGCTCAATATCCCCGATGTCTCAAGACTGAAGAGATATCTCAGTTCGGCATCGATCAGTTTGCCTGACGTCGTATGCTTGATCAGACGGTTGAACCAATTCCATCCGCGCAAATACCCTATTAATGAGGATCAACTGCAAAAGCTTGCGGATTTCGACCAATAGTAAGAAAGATCAGAATTTAAAAAAACAGTTGGCAAAGTTATGGAAATGGCTGGAATGTTAACTCGACACTAAAGAATCTGGTTCAGCAGGCAGGCAGCTTGATTGATGCTTATCGAAAACGATTCGACAGAACTTGTGAGCACGGAGTTGTGACTGGAGTACCCCCGAAATGCACGCTCGCTGAAGATGTCAAATGACAGTTGTCGCTTCGCTATACGACGCTTCGAGGCCCATCAATCATTCCATTTGATCTATGCAAAGAACCGCGTAAGCCGACGTGTTCAGATGTTATCTGAATCACTATCTCGCGAAGGATAAATACGATGGAATATGTAGAAGGCCCTGTTTCAGTTACTGGCACTCCAGTGGCTGACCAACCTGTAAAAGTAATGCTTTTGTATCCAGGACTCGGCAGAGCAGTTTCCGACAACAATCTTGCGTTCTTAGATGACAATTTGGATGTCATCATTTCCAATCCGCTTCTTTTAGAAGAATTGATTGGGCACGCAATATTATTTAATGCCTGTTATAGCCTCATATTTCTATTCCAATCTATTAATTCCATCGATGAACGGAACGAGACTGCAACAAGAATGCTAAATGACTTCGTCGTGCAACGAGCAGGCAGACCATGCATCGAGATATTGGCTTTCTATGGAGGGCGTGTCGTACCTGAATCGAAGGCTTTGCTTTATGCAGCTCAATGCTTGAATACGGAAGCTGTAGCTGGCTTGATTTACCACGGTGCTGATCCCCACCCAATACGTGAATACGTCAAATCAGTAGAGACATCTTTTAGGGAAAAAAATAGCGATTTGGCTGATTTCATCCTGTCTCATGGAGTTGCCAATGAAAAGATGATTGACCTGAAAGGCACCTGGGTTTCATTTGATGTCGGCAAGCTGGCCAACATCAGAGATGGGGGAAAAAACAAGAAAATTGCTGATGGAATGCTTGAGGTGATTTCGATATTGAATGGATTCTCCGGCTAATTCGTCAATCCACCGGACAATCCACCCAAGCTAAGCCGGAACATCAGTATGTGTAAGCCTAATGGCGGCCTTTATGGCGAAATAGATTCTGGCGATCATCATCAGCTTCCAAGCTTGGAGACCTGACGGCCTCCGGTGTATTCGTAGTCGGAGACCACGCCCCGCTTGTCCAGGATGACCTTGAGGGTAGTGCTCTCAGATGTTCCTCCACCGATGAAGGCACCTGCGATGGGAATGAAAGTCTTCGCATCGGTCCGGGACTCCGTATGGAACCAGGTTAGCGTTTCCTTGCCGGAGGAGTCGATACCCGACTCGGTGGGCTGGCCGAGCTTGCTCACCAGCTCGCTCTTGGTGGTCTTGCCCTTCTGGATGAAGGACAGGCTGGAAGCCTCCACCTTGGTACCGCTGGAGGTGGCACAGCCGGTGGCCATGCCCGTAACGGCAATCAGGGCTGCCAGAATCAGATGACGTTTCATTGATTACTCTCTTGTTGTTGGTGGTGAGTTGGGGGGGATAAGTCAGGCTCAGCGGCCACCGAAGACTTCAGCGAACTTCTGGCTGACGCCCATGTAAATCTTGCCGTCCCACAATGTGACGGCCGTGGGGACTGAGGTGGGGAATTTCACGGGAAAGGCCCGGGACAGGTAAGCATAGTCATCCGGATTCACATTGCACCGTTCGCTGACTGGCCGTTGCCCCTTGAGGATCATGTTCTGCCAGGCCAGCTCCCGATTCTTCGCACACAGAATCTCCTGCACTGGAATGCGAGATGCCGGATCGATCTGATAGCGCAACGCTGTGGGCACCAGATAGACCGTGGCGTTCAGTTGCTTGGCCTGCTGCAGGAGGCTCTTCTCCACTGCACGGCAGCTTGGGCAGTCGTAGGCCGTGAAGAGCAATACTTCCCGAGAGCCATCCCCGAATCTGTAGGTGATGAATTTGTCTTTCGGCAGCCTGGCCAACATGGACCGGTACAGCTCCTGGGCTTCCTGAGGCGTGAGGTCCCGACCTTTAGCTGGACCTTCCAGGTGGGCATACCCAGTAACAAAGTTCCCATAGACCGTGAGCTTGTCATCCATGAACAAGCGAGGACCGACTTCACTGGGATTGGTGTTAATGCCGTAGAGCCCCGGGATAAGGGATTCATGGACGGCAGTGACCTGTAAGCCGAAGAACCGCTTGGCGGCCGCCGCGATGTCCCGCTCATTGGCCTGGGCGGAGATGGCGGTAGCCATCAAAAATGCGAGGAATGAACGCTTCCAGGTAGAAATTTCCATGCGTTTTTCTGCTTACTGATGAGTAATGGTTTCTATGAGTGACAAAACTAGCATGCAAGGTGCAAATTGTCACTCATATGGCGTCGCCTCATAGTGGTTCAATTCATAGCATCTTTCCCTTTTGGGCAAGGGAAAGATGGACACCGTCGATCCGAGAATTCCGTTTGGCAAACACCTGGCCAAGGTCCGGAAGAGTCGTGGGTGGTCCCAGGAGAAACTGGCGTTGGAGAGCGGCTTGGCCCGCAGTTATCTGGGCGGTGTCGAGCGAGGGCAGCGAAATATTGCGCTGGTCAATATCTGCAAGTTGGCCCAAGCGCTGGAGGTGTCTCCGGCGGTGCTGATGGAGTTTCAGCTTTCGGATACGAAAGCGTAGCGGTTCGGGGTATTGCGGGCCATCACTGCCCGCAGCGCCACTTCCTCTGCATCCCGAAACCCATCGTCACACAGGATCAGGTTGGGGCAATCGGCCGGGTACAGCCGGGGATCGTCGTCCAGGGCGATCCAGGTGGCCTCCACGCGATCGTTGACGGCCAGGTAAGCCAGTACCTCATCGTAGCGGGGATGCTTCGAGTGCGGCGGCTCCTTTGGCTTGATGACTGGGGTGCCACCAACGATCCTTGCGGCAATGTCCTGAGAGAAGGCCTGAATGACCCTCTCCCAAGGGCGGTTCTCCCGCCAGGAACTGGCAATAACGATCTGCCAGTCTCCATACTCCCGTAACACCACCTCCAGCCGCGGCAGATACGAGAACAGTTGGTTCTCTTCGTCGGAACGATCTGGCCGGGGGAAGAATGGGTGCAGGACACCGTCAAAGTCGAGGAAGAGGATCATTGGGTTCCATTCCAGGTAGCTAGCCGAGCAATGCGATTGGATTTGGCATCATTCAAGGAGTGGTGGCGACGAAGTCCGCCAGCAAAGGCCTTCTCAACGGCCACATCAAACTCTTGGCTTTGAACCAGCACTTCCGGTTTCCCATCAACATTCTCCGGCCAGGTGCCTTCCAGATAGAAAATCTCCTGAATCCAAGGCCAGTCCCAGGAGACGGAATCGGTAACCAGCTTTACTGGCTCGTCGAAACTTTTCAGCCAATTCCCCGGAATTATGTAGCAGCCGCACAAAGCTGAATTTTGTGCCTTCTACCGCCATGTCGCCCACCGCCAAATAGAAACGCCGCGCAATGGCTTCGTGCAGTCGGGCTCCAATTGCCCGAGGCGAACACCATTGAACGGCGAAGTTTCAGTGTGCTTATTGCTGCGGGCACTGTCAACGTCAACGCATTTAGTCACCCGCTGGCATCGGTGGCTCCTCCCGCAACTCGAACATCTCGCTTTCTTATGGTGTTGCTATGCCAAACATAGCCTGGCTCATACCCAAATAGTCAAGACCAGCGCAGATGGGGGTGATGGCGCGATACCACGCGTTATCTTGGTCAGTACGGCTCACGCCAATTGTTTCCAATAGCTCACGGCTCGCGCCACCAACGATGTAGCCGATCAGCTCACCCTTCTCCAACTCATCCTCAAAGATGCGTACCGCCGGTCCGCTCTCTTGGGGAATATCGCACGGGCGAAGGTAGAAGATAACTTGCCAGTACCAATCGCGGGGAGGTTCGGCAGGTTTGTTTGCCGAGGTATACCAGCCGTAGATGGATAGCTTCTTTACGATCTTATCCGGTGGCGCAAGTCGATAGCAGAACGATGAACGAACCTCTATTGTTTGCGTACTTCCCGGCTTATTTAATTCAAGATCGTATGGATCTGGATGCTCAAAGCCGTCCGTCCGGGTCTTATCGTATTCATTTACCGAAAATGACAATCCCAATTGAGCTATGCGCTGATTAAGCAGTTCGGCTACCGCAGCATCAGCCAGTTTTCCCGCAATAATCCGATTACGGATAACGTGCGGAGGCCGGCGGATGCCCCCCGGGTTATGAACATTGATGAAGTTAACCTTGGCGTCTGCGACTGCACTTGCTGCTTTTATATCGTTAGCATCAAAGACCACCTCAATTATAACGTGATCCTTGTCGCCTTCGCACTTCCACTTCTTAGCTGAGAACTTCACCTGACCCCCTGTGGTACTGGAATGGCATTATGCTAGCAGGGTTTTCACCCTCTTCGCTACCGTTTGTTTCTGTTGTACAGGTTGGTTCAGATCGTTGAACTGGTAGTGCACATCTGGGAAGGATGCATTAAGTCGGTGACGCATTAGCGTCACCGCAAGCTCTGATACGTCAATACCAATCCATTTACGGCCAAGCTTCTGTGCCGCATGCGTTGAGGTGCCACAGCCAGCAAAAGGGTCAAGTACCACGTCTCCCTCATTACTACTGGCACCTATGATTCTCTCCAGCAAGGACAATGGTTTCTGTGTTGGGTAGCCCATCCGCTCTGCCGCCGCATGGGAAAGCGGGGGAATGTCGGTCCATAGTCCAGGGCACGGAGTGCCCTTCTGCTCATGCAAATAGCGCTTGAGGTACGGGCGTCCCGTGGTACTCCAAGTAAGACGATTCTCCTGATCTAGTGCCTCCACCTTTTCTCTCACCAGACGCCAGCCCCACTCAGGACGATAGCCTTTGTATTCATACGCTAGATTGGGACGTGGCCCCATCGAGGCCGTACGTATGATTTCATGGAGTCGGTAGCGTCCGCGTTCATCCTCAAATCGGTAGAACTTTCGCACGTACTCTGGATCGTGGGGAAGATACACAGGATTCCAAGTAAAGCCTTTGCCTGCGTAGAACAACAGAGTGTCATGGATATGCGCCCATTTCTTACTGTCATTGTGGCTGCTGGTGCGCTTCCAGACGATCTCATTGCGGAAATTATCCGCACCAAATATTAGGTCAAGCACAACTCGCAAGTAACTGCTGGCTGATGTATCGCAATGTAGATACAAGCTACCAGCAGGTTTTAGAACTCGCTTCAACTCCAGCAGCCGTACGCTCATCATCACCAGATAGGCAGCCAAGCTATTAAAACGAAGCCCCTGCGTTATCGCCCCCAATAGCGCGCCAAGCTCAACGTGACGAGTTTGAATATCCAGTAACGTTTCTGCCGTCTCGGCTGTCCACGTCCAAGTATCCACAAATGCCATAACACGCAAGCTGCCTTGTCCATTTCCCGATGGATTAGCAGATACGTAATCGTAGTCCGCGTTTGACGCAAATGGCGGGTCAAGATAGATCAGATCAACGCTATTGGAGGCCACGCTATTCCGCAAGACTTGCAAATTATCACCTAGGTAAAGCTGATTCATGGCAGGACATCCTTGGTAGTTGCGCTTCTTGCCTTCTTGTCGATGAACATATCCGGCTGCTTGGTGCCACCGAACTTCCCTTTGGCCGCTCCGCCGCGTTCTTTCTTCGGCGTTAGCTCCAGCTGTGACAGCGGCCCCTTGAAATCAACTTCACGCCTCGCCATTTCCGCAATCAGTGTCACCACGATGGCCCAGTGGTCGGGCACATGGCCGTCTTTTGCGTAATTGGTGAAGGTGTTGGCGTGGGTGCAGACCAGCCGGGAAAAGCCGCGAATGCTTAACCGCGCACGTCCCAAGCAATCAACGAAATCGTCGTAGGTCATTCTGAATACCCATTAACAGATACCTAAAGCATAGTAAACAAAAGTATGTAAGTCAATAAATATTTTAATTCGCTGACGACAACAAATTAATTTGTGTTTTCTTGACTTCAGCATGCTGTGGCATATAATTAACACATAGATATATGTGTATTGAGGTGGCCCATGTCCCAGCACTTCCTCCTGTCAGCAAAAGCCCGGACGCTCTCCTTGAAGCGGCTGTTCGACATGAGCGATGCGGAAGCCTTTGACCTGTTCAAGGAACTGCGCTGGGGTGAAGGGGAAGAAGTGGCGTGCCCGTGCTGTGGCTCGGTGGCAAAGCACTACTTCATCGCCACCCGCCGCCAATGGCGCTGCCGGGACTGCAAGCACACCTTCTCGGTGACCTCCGGGACGATCTTCGCCTTCCACAAGCTGCCGTTGAAGACCTACCTGATCGCCATTGGCATCTTCACCAATGCCGCCAAGGGCATTTCCGCCCTGCAATTGGGCCGCGACCTGGATGTGCAGTACAAGACGGCCTTTGTCCTGGCTCACAAGATCCGGGAATCCCTGATGGAGCACCGGGACGAATCGGCCCTGGCCGGCGAGGTGCACATGGATGGGGCCTACGTGAATGGGCATATCCGCCCGAAGAACAAGAAGGTGGATCGCATTGACCGCCGCCTGGCGGTGAATCAGCGCCCGGACAAGCGTTGCGTGTTTGTGATGCGACAGAAGGTGGAAGTGGAGGGCAACGAAATCCGGGGTGCCAACAAAACCCTGTCCTTCGTCATCAAGGCCGAGAATCAGGCCGATGTATCCAAGCTGGCGGCAGCCTTCGTGTCCCAGGGCGCCGTGATCTGCGCGGACGAATCCAACGCCTACGATCCCCTGCATGCCAAGTTCCAGACCCGGCGGGTGAACCACAGCCAGGAATACCGGGCCGACGATGGCACGACCAACAACCTGGCCGAGTCTTATTTCAGCCGCTTCCGCCGCATGCAGTACGGTCAGGTGCACAAGTTCGGGAACCTCTACCTGGCCAACTACGCCAACGAGGCCGCTTACCGGGAAGACACCCGGCGGGAGTCCAACGGGACCATCTTCATGGACATCGTGAAGAAGTGCGCCCGGACCCGGACGCACCATGACTGGTGTGGTTACTGGCAGGGCAACCGGCGCACTGAGGAACGGCTGATGTAACAACTAGCCATTCGACTAAGCGAGCAACCAACGCTCGCCAAGTCGCTGGTTATAGCCTCTTAAGCCAGTTTCCAGAAGGTGGTCAGGCCATCCCGGTCCTTCCCCGCTTCCACGACGAAACCCCGGTCCTTGAGGCGGCGCAGGGTGCCCGACAGGGTGCGTTGCAGGGAGCCACGTAGTTTCTGAGAATCTTCCCATCCCTTTTGCTCAATGATCTGTGCAGCCAGCAGGGCGGTGGTGAGAGGCTGTTCGGACACGCGCAGCAGATCAAGAACCAGGGTGTGGCTTTCTCCCTGTTTGAAGTGTTTGAAGCCACCGGCTTTGGCGCCACGCACGCGCTTTACGCCAATCCCCGCCAGGTTGAAGTCCGGGGCGAATATCTTGATGCTGGCATTGAGGTTTGCCAGGTCTGCACCGAGTCGGCTAATCTCTTTCCGATGGAATTCCACCAGCCCGGCCAGTTCAGCCCGCTTCTCTACCAGGGCCGACACCACATGCGGTTGCGCCATTTCTTGCTCCTGTCCTTCAATTTGACAGGCCGATTCTAGGCGCTCAGGTCAGCAGGGGCTTTGTGCGGCTGCTACATAATTCCGCAATTCCCAAGATGCTGGGTCAGCATGGCCATGTCAAGACGCACTGACCGCACCTTCCAGATGCGGCAGTACAGATTCCCGAACGAAGTCACTGCAGTGCCGGTTCTCATAGGTATTGGACTATTCCGCGTAGAAGGATCGCTCCCCATCCTCAGCCACTAGGCCGATGGAAATCAGGCGAGGGTCAATGCCCAACTCGGTGAATTCAGTGTCAAAGAAGACGCGGTGCATTTCCTGGATGCCTGCAGTGAAGATCGATGGATGCTACTCAATTCTGGAGGAACGTCGCCAGATCACGTAGAGTTCATCGACCCGTGTTTGCCCTGACTCATAAGCATAAAACGTTGCATCCACCTTTCGCGGCGGGCGCAGCTGATGCGGTGACTGCTTTTCGATACTCCATGCGGACAACGATTGCGCATGCTTCATGAACCGTTCACGAATGTCGTTCTCCAGGGTCTGATGATTCGACATCAAGTGCATGCCCATTGGAGAAGGGAAAGCCACCGCAGCCAAACCGTTGTCGAGGGCAATCCGGATGGCAACATCGAAGTAGCTATCGACAATTGAAGCCACTCCGTAAGACGCAAGTGCATCAGCCATGGGGTTGATCGCTCGAATGATCAACGTATCTCGGTTCGCATCCAGTGTGTCGACGCACTCGAAGTAGAGCAAAGCCATACCGACCAAGCGCTTCTGATCTGGCGCAAATACCAAGAGGTGCGTATTCCGCCGTTCCTGCCACATGGCAGTATTCGCTCGCGTGCAGATGCCTGCAGCTTCTTTGGCGAAGAATGCCGCAGGCGACTTTGAGACGTAAGCCAATAGTTGGTCACAATCTCCCTCAACATCTATTGGATCGAAGCGCTTCTTTTGCTGTGTAGTCCAGTGCAGGAAGACCGCCAGGACTTTCTTGCGTGCTTTCAATAGCCCAATCTTGAGGCCATCTCTAGCTGAGAGGGCGCCAGCTGCGGCCTGCTTATCCAGCCGGGAAACCAAGACGGCTGCTTCTGGTTCCGTGAGTCCTTCGATGAAGCGTGCTTCGAGGATATCCAGCGCATCACCCAACTGTACATCGAACAACTTGTGTAGGGATTCGACCTGTTGACGGACAAGTGGGCCAGCTTCTGCCATCCGCTCGATCGTTTCGGCGCCCTGATCCAGCCACTCGCGCACATTCGAGTCTTCCGCAGCGATGGCTATCAGTACGCCGAGATGCAAGGCCAGCGACCAGATATCGGCGGCATCATCATGCAGTCGCTTTGGGCTCAGATGACGACATGCTTCACGCATGTCGGCTCGTCGTGCTGTGAAGCGTTTCGCGAATTTTAGCGCCGCCTGCATCGCCTTAAGCCCTCGCGGGTCCAGTTGCCCATCTAACTGCTGTGCTGTGCGGTTCCAGTTCATCGAATAAGGCGCTCTCGTGGAGAGCCCTGCAATATCGCCTTCTCGCCCGATCACATGCGGCCAATGATTCCGAACAGTGCTCGATGTCGTGCGGTACACCACGGCGATGAGATCTGCCTCCAAATCGCTCAAGGTCTGGCCTACGGGACCACCACCTGTACGCAGCTTGGCCAGCTCCGGCGTTAACTGGGCAAGCTTTTCGCGCACGACTTCTAACGGCGATTCGATGTGTTCCAACAGGCTCAGAAGCAGCACGCCATCGGATTCGGTGAGCAGTGTTCTCAGTTTGGGTGCGATTTCGTCGCTGATCTCTTCGTGCATTTGGTGGCTGGATCGGCGATATGCCTCCCTTACCGATTCATCTGACGAGAATGGGAAGTGGCCCAGTTTGCCGTCGATACGCCGGTCGATCACTTTGCGGACACTGTCCAGGTTGCCTTCCAGCAGGGTGAAATCCTTACGCTCGAAGGCATCATCCAACAGAACCCTGCTGACGGCATTGAGCTCCCCCCAGAGCCGAACATCCTTGATTCCAGGGGCGTCGTGGTAGTACCACTTCAATAGCACAGAAAGACTTTTCAGACCGCGTTCCTCGCGGACATAGCGCAGCAACGACGTACCCAACGGCGCCAGTTTCAACGCCCGTTTTAGATCAATGAAGGCATGCAACTCACCTGCCTGCAGCAGGTAGTCGACAGAGTCAACATGGCCCCCTCTCCCGGCCTGAAGGATCCAGTCTGCTATTACGGTAGCTGCTTGACCCTTGGCTCGCTCGCCGGCAATGCTCAGCCAACGATCAAGCGTGTCTGCATTGAGCTGTTTGTAGCAACACTGGAATGCCAGGACGCTTTGGGCATCTCCAAACCCATGCCGGATCAATACCAGGAGGTAGGCACCCAAATTACGCTCGGCTAACAGATAATCATCGGCCTCGGCCAACTGTATGAAGGTAAACGAGTGCGGTGCATCTAGTAGCAGATGCATTTCGGTGATGGGCGCCGGTGCCTTTTCTCGGCCTCCAATAGACAGAATTAGCGACTGACATGCCTCCAAATCGACGACGCGCGCTCCAGCCGCACGCAGCGCAAGCGAGAATTCTTTGCTTGGCTTCCGTCCGGAGTCGAGCAGTTTCTTGAACCGTTCCAAATCAGCCGGAGAACGAACACCTAATGTCTCATTCAAGAACACCCATCGCTCAGGTTCCACTCGCATCACCTGTTCACCAAGCGTCTCGAACAACCTTGAAAGCTCAGGGCCAATGAGACCAATCAGGCCTAGCGTTGTCGCCAGCTGGTGTGGATCGAAACGCTTCACGTCGAGATTGACCAGTCGTGTGATGCCGTGTGGCACCACACCGGCATCTCTCAACAGTTGGACGACCTCGCGAAATCGTCGCACGTCTACTCGGGTCAGTTCCTGATCGTGGTAATACCATTCGCTGCGCTTCGGGAGTCGAGCCAAGGCATCAACAGTAGCTATTACCTCCAAATCCACCAAAGCGAGTACAAGCGCCCCATCGATCTGATGACTAGACAGAGCTTTGATTAGCTGATCAACCTCGTCCATCCGCCGGATACCGAGTTGGTGGCAAGCCCGCATCCAGTTAAGCTCATAGAAATGCATATCGCGAAATGCTTCCAAACTGATGGGGGCTTGAAGCTCTCGCAACGCGAAGTCGAGTCCAGGATTGAAGTAGTGCTGTCCAGGAAATGTCCGGTTGATTTGCAATGCAAAGACGAGGTGGCGCCCCTCATGAGTGCCGATCCCGCGAAGCAGGTTCTTTGCTCGCCGAACCACGATGTACACCGGCAATAACTGCATCAGGCACTGGTAAAATTTTGCTGCTCCTGTCGGAAGTAGCGGCACATCCGCTGGTATACGTAGCGCCTCACGTACCAGCGGCTCCAATTGTTTATCCTGCGAAAGCATCTCCTCACCGTAATCCGCCAGATGCTTACGAAACATCTTGATCTGCTGACGAAGGCGCTGCAACGGATGGGGGGGCTCGAACAGATAACTCGAAAATGACTGCTGTGGCAGATTGGTACTTTCGATGATGCGGGCGCGAAACACGTGATAAGAGTTTCGCCTGGAACCTTCTGATTTTCTCAATTGTTCCCCTTACAGAATTTGAACCTGTCGCGACCTAGCATCTGGCAACGCTCGTCACCAATTTTTTCCAGATAACATTTGCTGCTCATAACACCTCCCTATCGCTTCGAGTTTAAGGCCCAAAGGTGTCGACAGGTGTCGGGTGATGCAATTTGACTGCCCTAAGGCATTTCAGTGCCGCTCCAGAAATTAGGTATAACCGTTCCAAATCGGCACGGTTATGCTTCTAGGGACACGCTCCCCCGCATCCGATTCCGGGCTGTAGTAAGGCCCGGCGTCGTAAAGGAGGGTGTGCTTTTGCGTGCGCACCGCCACTGCCAGCCCCTGGCCCACGTCGAGCAGGGTGACCCAGGCCTGGCCCGGCGGCGGCCGGGGCTGGGGCGTGGCCAGCAGGGGCAGCAGCATCAGCAGCCCCAGCCAGCGGCCGGGAAAGCCCCGGGGCAGGAGCACACAGACGCAGCCGAGGGCGGCCAGGAACAGGGCCGGCAGGGTGGGCGCCGGCGGCGTCCACAGGGCCCCGGGCAGGGCTGCCAGCCACTGCAGGCAGAGCATCAGTCCGTGCAGCAGGGCGTGGGCAGCGGCGGCCAGCCCGGGCAGGGGCAGCAGGGCCGCCGCCAGGGCCAGGGGCGTCACCGCCAGGCTGACCAGGGGAATGGCGAGAGCGTTGGCCAGGGGCGAGACCAGGGAGAACTGCTGGAAGAAGAGCAGCAGCAGGGGCAGGGTGCCCAGGGTGGCGACCCACTGGGTCAGGCTCCAGTGTCCCAGGTGCCGCCCCAGGCGGCGCCAGGACTGGCGCGGCGGCTCCTCCGCCAGGGGGCGGGCGGCCAGCAGCAGGGCGCCGACGGCGACGAAGGACAGCCAGAAGCCCGGCGCCAGGACGGCCCAGGGGTCCGGCAGCAGCACCGCCAGCAGGGCGAAGGCGAGGACGTTGCCGGGCGCCACCCGGCGGCCGCTGGCCAGGGCCAGGGCGGCGGCGCCGAGCATGGCCAGGGTGCGCAGGGCCGGCACCCCGGCACCGGCCAGCAGCGTGTAACCGGCCGCCGCCAGCCAGCCGGCCAGGAGCGCCGCCCGCTGGGCCGGCCAGCGCGCCATGAGGGTTGGCGAGCGGCGCCACAGGGCCCCGGCCAGGGCGGCGGCAAGGGCCGCCATCATGGTCACGTGGAGCCCGGAAATGCTCATCAGGTGGGTGGTGCCGGTGCCGGCGAAGACCTTCCACTGGTCGCCGGGAATGGCCTTCTGGTCCCCCACCGCCAGGGCGGTGAGGATGCCGGCGTAGGGATAGTCGGCCTCCGGCAGGCGGGCCTGGAAGTCCTCCCGCACCGCCTGGCGCAGCCGTTCGATGCGGCTGAAGAAGCCGTCGCTGCGGCCCAGCAGGCGGTTGTCCCCAGCTTCGCGCACATAGCCGGTGGCGCCGATGCCCCGTTCCAGGAGCCAGGCCTCGTAGTCGAAACCGGCGCCGTTGGCGTGGCCGTGGGGGCGCTTCAGGCGCACCGTCAGCTGCCATTTCTGGCCCGGCTCCAGGCGCGGCCGGGGCGTTTCCGGCCGGTCGTACCAGGAGAGCAGGAGGGTCGGCGGCAGGCTCACTCCGGCCCCGGGCGCCACGGCGAACTCGAAGCGCTGGCCCCGGCCAAAGTCCTGGGGCAGGGCGGCGATGCGGCCCTGCAGCTGCAGGTCCAGTCCTTCCAGGGCCGGCGCCAGCCGTTCGGCAAGGCGGGTCTCGGCCCGCCAGCCGGCCCACAGGAAACCCAGGGCCGCGGCCAGCAGGATTGTTCCCAGGCGGGGCAGGGCGCCGGGCCGCCGCCCCAGTGCCAGCAGCCCGAGGGTTGCCGCCGCCCCCAGGGGCAGCCAGGGCCAGGGCGGCAGGGCCGGCTGCTGTTGCAGCAGGACGATGCCCAGGGCGAAGGAATAGAGGGGCCAGTTCATGGCGATAGCATAGCCACTTTCGCCCCCGGGCTGGCCCTGGGCCGTCCGGGGGCCGGCGCAGTAGAATGAATCCATGGTGCGCAAACATCTGAAGCGTTTTCTGCCCGACCACCAGGCCCTGATCGGCAACCGCTGGCTGGCGCCCTTTGTCGGCACCCTGCTGCATCCCCGCCTGTGGCACCTGAACCGCCATTCCGCCGCCGGCGGCGTGGCCGTGGGCCTCTTCTGCGGCCTCATTCCAGGCCCCTTCCAGATGCTGGGGGCGGCCATCCTGGCCACCCTGTTCCGGGTCAATCTGCCCCTGGCCCTGGTGACCACCCTGTACACCAATCCCCTGACCATCGTGCCGCTCTACTTCGTCGCCTACCATCTGGGCCGGCTGGTGCTGCTGCGGGAAGGAGGCGCCTTCGTGGCGCCGCCGGAGCCGGGGGATGGGGGCATGCTGGCCTGGATCGGCGCCCTGGGCGACTGGCTGCTGGCCCTGGGCGAGCCCCTGGCCCTGGGCCTGGTGTGCCTGGGCCTGCTGCTGGCCCTGGCGGGATATGGTATTGTCCGTACGGCATGGCGCGCATACCTGCTCTACGCATGGCGCCGCCGCCGCTATCGCCAACCACCGCCGCCGCCCCCGAATCCATTCCCATGAGTGCCAGCACCAGCAATCAGCCGCTCCAGGTCCAGCGTTACCTCTATGGAGCCCTGATCATGCTGGTGGCCGTGCATGTCATCGGCACCTTCGGCTACCACCTGCTGACCGGGGGGCGCTACACCTGGTTCGACTGCTTCTACATGACCTTCATCACCGTGGCCACCATCGGCTACGGCGAAATCATCGAGATGACCCAGAATCCGGCGGCCCGGATGTTCACGGTGTTCATCGGCATTCTCGGGGCAGGCACCCTGTCCTTTCTCTTCTCCACGGTCACGGTGACCCTGGTGGAATCGGATCTCAACGGCACGCTGCGGAGACGGCGCATGGAAAAGATGATCAAGAAGCTCACCGGCCATTACATCGTCTGCGGTTTCGGACGGGTGGGCCGCAACGTGGCGCGGGAGCTGGAAGCCACCAACCGCCACTTCGTCGCCATCGAGGAAAACCTGGAAGGCCTGGAGGTCCAGCGGGAAAAAAGCCCGGGCCTGCTCTACCTGCACGGCGACGCCTCCGACGACGACGTGCTGCTGGGCGCCGGGCTGGAATCGGCCCGGGGCGTCTTCGCCGTCACCGGCGACGATTCGCGCAACCTGATGATCACCATCACGGTGAAGCAGCTCAATCCGGCCATCCGGGTGGTGGCCCGCTGCCAGGAGTCGCGCAACGTGGAGAAGATGAAGAAGGCCGGCGCCGACGCCATCTTCTCCCCGGACCTGACCGGCGGCATGCGCCTGGCCTCCCTCATGGTGCGGCCCCACGTGGTCTCCTTCCTCGACGAGATGCTGAAGTCGGAAAAGCGCCTGCGGGTGGAAGAGGTGGCGGTGCCCGGCCATTTCCCGCCGACGCCCCTGGGCAACCTGAAGCTGCGCAGCAACGAGTACGTGTTGCTGGCGGTGCGGGAAAAGCTGGACTGGGTCTTCAACCCGCCCAAGGACTACGAACTGAATCCCGGCTACGTCATCGTCGCCATGGCCTCGGCCCTGGGGCGGCAGGAGCTGGAAGCCTCCCTGCTGGAAATGATCGGCTAGGCGGCGGGGCGCTCCCCCGCGGGAGTGCTAGACTTTGGGCCATACCCTCTGCCAGGAGACGAGGCCCATGAATATCTGCAACAGTCTGCGCCGCCTGTTTTCCCCCGCGCCGGCCATGGTCGAGAAGCGGGTGCTCTGCGCCGCCCTGGACGGCTCCGGCCTGCATCGCATGGCCTATACCCAGTGGGGCGATCCCGCCAATCCCCGGGTCCTGGTGTGCGTGCACGGCCTCACCCGCAACGGTCGCGATTTCGATTTCCTTGCCCGCCAGCTGAGCCGGCACTACCGGGTGGTGTGCCCGGACGTGGTCGGCCGGGGCCGCAGCGACTGGCTGAAAAAGGCGTCCGGCTACGGTTTTCCCCAGTACGTGGCGGACATGGTGAGCCTCATCGCCCGCCTCGACGTGGCCGAAGTGCACTGGCTCGGCACCTCCATGGGCGGCCTCATCGGCATGTGCATCGCCGCCATGGAGCGCAGCCCCATCACCCGTCTCATCCTCAACGACGTGGGGCCGGTGATCACCAACGAATCCCTGCGCCGCATCGGCGAATACGTGGGCAAGGCGCCCCGCTTCCCCAGCCTGGAGGCGGCGGAGCAGTTCATCCGCCAGGTCTCGGCCCCCTTCGGCTCGCTGACGGACGCCCAATGGCGCCACCTGACCGAGACCAGCGTGCGCCAGGCCGACGATGGCCAGTGGGAGATGCGTTACGACCCGGCCATCGCCGAGGCCTTCCAGCTCGGCTTCGTCATGCACCAGGACGTCATCCTGTGGCCCTACTACGACGCCATCCGCTGCCCGACCCTGGTCATCCGCGGCGCCGAGTCGGACCTGCTGCCCCGGGAGGCCCTGGCCGAGATGGCCCGGCGCGGTCCCCAGGCGTGGACCCGGGAAATCCCCGGCGTCGGCCACGCCCCCATGTTCCAGGACCCGGCCCAGGTGGCGGTGGTCCGGGAATTCCTGCTGGGAGCCTGATGTGGCCAAAGTGAATGTGCTCGGGCGCGAGCTGGAATACGAGCTGATCAGCGCCCACCAGATCTATCGCCCGACCCTGGTGTTCCTGCACGAGGGCCTGGGCTGCGTCGGCTTCTGGCGCGACTTCCCGCACAAGGTGGCCCAGGCCACGGGCTGCCGCACCCTGGTCTTTTCCCGCCAGGGTTACGGCGATTCGGACCCGGCGCCGTCACCGCGCACTCCCCGCTACATGCACGACGAGGCTCTGGAGATGCTGCCCGCCACCCTGGCCGCCCTGGACATCGAACGGCCCGTGCTGGTGGGTCATTCCGACGGCGGCTCCATCGCCCTGATCCACGCCGGCACCTATCCCGAGGCCGTCTCCGGCCTGGTGGTGCTGGCGCCCCACGCCTGGGTGGAGGAGGAGGCCCTGGCCGGCATCCGCCAGGCCGGCGAAGCCTGGCGCCAGACCGACTGGCCCTCCCGCCTGGGGCGCTACCACCGGGATGCCTTCCGGGTCTTCCACGACTGGCACGATACCTGGCTCTCGCCCCAGTTCCGCGACTGGAACATCGAGTCCTACCTGTCGGGCATCCGGGTGCCGGTGCTGGCCATCCAGGGCAAGGACGACGAATACGCCACCCTGCGCCAGATCGAGGTCATCGCCGAGCAGGTGCCGGCGGAGGTGGAACTGCTGGAACTGGCGGACTGTCGCCACTCGCCCCACCGGGATCAGCCGGAGGCGGTGCAAGAAGCCCTGGTGCGCTACCTGGAGCGGCTGGAACCGGCGGCCTGAGCCCGGGCCAGGGGGTCCTGGCGGTAGAACAGGGCCAGCTGGGCGTAGAGGGCCGGATACTCGGCGGCCACCACCTGGGGCTGTTCGAAAAAGCTCTCCGAGACCACGGCGAAAAATTCCCCCGGATGCTCGGCGCCGTAGGGGTCGATGGGCAACTGCTCGAGGGCCTCCTCGCCCCTGGCTTCGGCCCGCTCCACCCGGGCCAGGAAATCATCGTAGGCCCCGTCCAGGGCGGCTATCCAGGCCTCCTTGTCCATGCCCGGATGCAGGGGCGGCAGGCCGTCCGGGGCGCCGTTGATCATGTCCAGCTTGTGGGCGAATTCGTGGATCACCACGTTGTAGCCGTCCCCCGCCATCTGGCTGTCCTGCCAGGAGAGGATCAGGGGGCCGCCGTCCCAGGCCTGGCCCGCCGCCACCTCGTCGTATTCGTGCACCACCCCGTCCGGGTCCATCTCCTGGCGGGGCACCACGAACTCGTCCGGATAGACGATGATCTCGACCCAGTCGTCGTACCACTCCAGGCCCAGGTTGAGGATGGGCAGGCAGCCCTGGGCGGCGATGTGCACGCCCATGGCGTCATCCACCTCCAGGCCGGCGGCTCCGGAAAACTGCTTGGCCGCCAGGAAGGCTTCGCTGAGGCTTTGCAGGCGCGCCAGGTCCGCCGCCGGAAGCCATTGCAGGAAGGGCAGGCGGGCCACGGTCTGCTGCCACAGGGGCTGCGGAATGGGGCGGGGCCGGCGGCGTCCCAGCAGTCGGTCGAGCCAGCCCATCAGGCGCCCTTGAGACGGGGCAGGCGGGCCATGGTCAGGTAGATGCCGCTGAAAATGAGGCCGATGCCGACGAAGTGGTAGAGGTGGGGCAGTTCGCCCAGGAAGAGGGCGGAGAGCAGGGTGCCGAAGACCGGCATGAGGTGGATGAAGAGGCTGGCCTTGTTGGCCCCCACCTCGGCCACGCCCCGGTTGTAGAAGATGTAGCCGACGAAGCTGGGCAGGACGCCGACGTAGGCGATGCCGGCCAGGGAGCCCCAGTGCAGGTTGATGTGCCGGGCCGGGCCGCCGAAGGCCCCCAGCTCGTGGGCGTAGATGGGCGCCAGGGCCAGCACCCCCACCAGGGTCAGGGCGCCCAGCATGAGCATGGGATGCACCCCGGCCGGGCGCCACTGCAGGCCCACGGTGTAGATGGCCCAGGTCAGCACCGCCCCCAGCATCCACACGTCCCCCAGGTTGAGGGAAAGGCCCAGCAGCACCGCCAGGTCGCCCCGGGCGATGATGGTGGTGGCGCCGAGGAAGGAAATGGCCACGCCCACCGCTTCGATGGGTTTGAGGCGCTTGCCCAGGAACAGCCAGGAGAGGGCGATGGTGACGATGGGAATGAAGGAGTTGAGCAGCACCGCATTGGTGGCGGCGGTGTACTGCAGGGCCACGTAGGCGAAGGTGTTGTAGCAGCCGACGCCGAGGATGCCCAGCAGCAGCACCGGCTTCCAGCCCTTTTTCAGCAGGGGCCACTGTTCCTTCAGGTGGGGCAGGGCCAGGGGCGCGATCAGGGCCAGGGCGATGACCCAGCGCCAGAAAGCCAGGGCGATGGGCGGCACGTCGGCGCGGATGCCGCGGCCCAGGACCATGTTGCCGGACCAGAAGAGGGCGGTCAGGGTCAGCAGCAGGTAGGGATGCCGGTAAAGGGGCGTGTTGGGGTTCATGTCTCTCTGTCCGGCCGCTACCTGGGGGCGCGGCCTTTGTCGTTGGCTGGAGCGTGGATTATGCCCCAACGGCGGGCCAGTGCCCGGGGTCGCGGCGGACCTACGTTGGCGGCACTGCCGGCCCCGGGAGGCGGCCCGGCGCGGGTCCCGGCGTATTTGCCGCCAGGGGCGTATAATCCGCGCCATGGTTTCCGTCGTCCATTCCGTCGCCGCGCAGAGCGACTTCGAACAGTCCCTCCTGACCCTCACCGATGGCCTCTCCGAAAACGAGACGGCCTTTATCCGGGAGGCGGCCCTCTTCGCCCGTGACGCCTATGGCGACAACACCCTGGGCAGCGGCGAGGGCATCCTCTCCCACGCCCTGGGGATGGCCCTCATCATCGCCGGCCTGAAGCTGGACGCGGACTCCCGCGCCGCGGCCCTGCTCTTCGCCGTGGCCACCTACGACGAGAAGGGCCTGGAAACCCTCAACGAACGCTTTGGCGGCGGCGTCGCCCACCTGGTGGGCGGCATCTCCCGCCTCAACCGGCTGCGCCCCATCTCCCGCGGCTTCGTCGCCGACACCACCCAGAATCCCCAGGAAATGAAGGCCCAGGTGGAAGTCCTGCGCAAGATGTTCCTGGCCATGGTGGAAGACATCCGGGTGGTGCTGCTGCGCCTCGCCTCCCGCACCCAGACCCTGCGTTACTACGCCGCCGAGCCGGACGACCTGCGGGTGCACGTGGCCCGGGAAACCCTGGAACTGTATTCGCCCCTGGCCAACCGCCTGGGGGTGTGGGAACTGAAGTGGGAGCTGGAGGACCTCTCCTTCCGCTTCATCCACCCGGACACCTACAAGAAAATCGCCAAGATGCTCGACGAGAAGCGTCTGGAGCGGGAGCAGTTCATCATCGACGCGGTGGACCGGGTCAAGTCCGAGCTGGCGGCGGTGGGCATCCACAAGGCGGAAATCTACGGCCGGCCCAAGCACATCTATTCCATCTGGAACAAGATGCGCAAGAAGGGCGTGGATTTCTCCGAGGTGTACGACATCCGGGCCCTGCGCGTCATCGTGGACGAGGTCAAGGACTGCTACACGGTGCTGGGCATCGTGCACAACATCTGGACGCCGATCCCCAAGGAATTCGACGACTACATCTCCAATCCCAAGGGCAACAACTACCGCTCCCTGCACACCGCCGTGCGCTGCCCCGACGGGCGCAGCCTGGAAGTGCAGATCCGCACCTGGGAAATGCACCGCCACGCCGAGCTGGGCGTGGCCGCCCACTGGCGCTACAAGGAAGGCACCAAGCACAGCTCCGAGGACAACTACGACGACAAGATCGCCTGGCTGCGCCAGCTGCTGACCTGGAAGGACGAAGTCTCCGACTCCTCCGACTGGGTGAACCACTACAAGCAGGCCGCCCTGGACGAGACCATCTACGTCATGACGCCCCAGGGCAAGGTGGTGGACCTGCCCCAAGGCGCCACCCCGGTGGACTTCGCCTACCGCCTGCACACCGACCTGGGCCACCGCTGCCGCGGCGCCAAGGTGGACGGGGCCCTGGTGCCCCTGGATACGGCCCTGAAGACCGGGCAGCGGGTGGAGATCGTCGCCGCCAAGCAGGGCGGCCCCTCCCGGGACTGGCTCAATCCCTCCCTCGGCTACATCGCCACCAAGACGGCACGCACCAAGGCCCGGGCCTGGTTCTCCAACCTGGCCCTGGAAGAATCCCTGGCCGAAGGCCGGGGCATCGTGGCCAAGGAAATCCAGCGGGTCGGCGGCGGCGGCACCAATCTGGAAGAACTGGCGGGCAAGCTGGGCTACGCCAAGGCGGACGACCTCTACATCGCCGCCGCCCGCAACGAACTCAACCTGCGCCTGTTCCAGGCCGCCGTGCGCGGCACCGAGCCGCCGGTGGACGAGCGGGGCATGGAACCCATGCCGGTGCGCCGGCCCAAACCGGCTGAAGGGGAGGGCGCCGGCGACCGGGGCATTCTCATCGTCGGCGTGGACAAGCTATTGACCCAGCTGGCCCGCTGCTGCAAGCCGGCACCGCCGGACCCGATCCAGGGTTTCGTCACCCGGGGCAAGGGCGTCTCCATCCACCGGGCCGACTGCCCGGACTTTGCCAACCTCCAGGCCCTGCACCCGGAGCGGGTGATCGAGACCGAGTGGGGCGGCCATCCCCACGGCATCTTTCCGGTGGACATCACGGTGGACGCCCACGACCGCCAGGGCCTGCTGCGGGACATCTCCGACGTCTTCGCCCGGGAGAAGATCAACGTCATCGGCGTGCAGACCCTCTCCAAGCAGGGCCAGGCCCACATGGGCTTCACCGTGGAAATCCTCAACCTGCCCCAGCTGACGCGGACCTTGAAGCTGATCCACGATGTCCAGGGCGTGGTGGGGGCGCGGCGGGGGTGACGCCCGCCAGGTAAAGCCGCCTCGCTCGGCTGTGGCCGGACGCCCCGGCGGCAAGAAAAAACGCCCTCCAAGGAGGGCGTTTTCTTTTTCGCCTGCTACCGCGGGGCGGTTCAGGCGCCGGCGCGGATGAAGTCGGCGAACTTGGCCAACTGGCCGGCAATGTAATCCCGGGTGCTGGCGTCGTTGAGCTTGCCGTTGGCCGCATCCACCTTGTTCTGCACGCTGCCCACCATCACTTCCGGCACGTTGAAGACCCGCGGGTTGAGATAGATCAGCACCTGGCGCAAGTGGTACTGGGCCCGGGCGCCGCCAAAGGGGCCCATGGAGGCGGATTGCAGGGCCACCGGCTTGCCGGCGAAGGGCTGGTTGGGAATCCGGGAGAGCCAGTCGATGGCGTTCTTCAGCACCCCGGGTACGGAATAGTTGTATTCGGGGGTGATGATGATGAGGCCATCGGCGGCCCGGATGGCGTCAGCCAAGGCAGTGACGGCGGGTGGGATGCCCTGGGCTTCCACGTCGCCGTTGTAGAGGGGAATGTCGTTGAGGGCGGGCAGGGCGCTGATGGTGACGCCGGCCGGGGCCAGTTCCGGCAGGGTGTTGGCGACCATGCGGTTGTAGGAGGCCTGGCGCAGGCTGCCAACCAGGGTGACGATGCGCAGCGGGGTGGCGGTGCTCATTTCCTCTTCTCCTTGAAGTCAGTGCAACGGGAACGGGTGAGGCGGGATGATGCGGGGTGACGCAGTCTGGGGGTGAGGCCAGGGAAGTGACAGCATCGTTCCCCTGGCCGGGAAAGGCAAGGCCGTCGCCGGGGGCGGCGGTATGGGCATCTGCGGCCACCCTGCCCTGGAAGGCAGAAGGGACGCCACTCCCGGCCCTTGATGCGCGGAGATGGGCGTCCCTTCTGCCTTCTGGCGGGGGTAGGGTTCGGGCTTTTCAGACGCCGCTGGAAAGCCCCTGCAGCAGTTCGCTCTGGGCGCAGCGGGGCTTGGCCCGGGGGCTGCGCTTGCGGGTGTAGCCGCCGGAGGCGCCATCCATTTCCCAGGCCTGCTGGTTATCCACCATGTAGGGGCGCAGGCCTTCGACGATGACCCGCTTCTTCAGCTTCGGGTCCAGTACCGGGAAGCACAGTTCGATGCGGCGGAAGAAGTTGCGTTCCATCCAGTCGGCGGAGGAGAGATAGACGTTTTCCGCGCCATCGGCGTGGAAATAGAAAATCCGGTGGTGTTCGAGGAAGCGGCCGATGATGGAGCGCACCCGGATGTTCTCCGACAGCCCCGGCACCCCGGGGCGCAGGGCGCAGACGCCACGCACGATGAGATCGATCTTCACCCCGGCCTGGGAGGCTTCGTAGAGGGCCATGATGGTCTCCGGCTCGAGCAGGGAATTCATCTTGGCGATGATGCTGGCGGGCCGGCCGGCCTTGGCGTGTTCCGCTTCCTTGCGAATGGCGGCGATGATGTTGGCGTGCAGGGTAAAGGGCGCCTGCCACAGGTGGTGCAGGGCCTGGGCCCGGCCCAGGCCGGTGAGCTGCTTGAAGACTTCGTTGACGTCGGCCCCCATCTGCTCGTCCGCGGTGAGCAGACCGAAGTCGGTGTACAGCCGGGCGGTGCGTGGGTGGTAATTGCCGGTGCCCAGGTGCACATAGCGGCGCAGGCGGCTCTGGCCGTTCTTGTCCTCTTCCCGGCGCACGATCATGATCATCTTGGCGTGGGTCTTGTGGCCCACCACGCCGTACACCACGTGGGCGCCGACTTCTTCCAGACGGGTGGCCCAGTTGATGTTGGCCTCTTCGTCGAAACGGGCCATCAGTTCCACCACCGCGGTCACTTCCTTGCCGTTCTCGGCGGCGCGGATGAGGGATTCCATCAGCACCGAGTCGGTGCCGGTGCGGTACACCGTCATCTTGATGGCCACCACCGCCGGGTCCGTGGCCGCCTGGCTGAGCAGGTCGATCACCGGGGTGAAGCTCTGGTAGGGGTGGTGCAGCAGGATGTCGTTCTTGCGGATACTGGCGAAGATGCTGGCCCGCTTTTCCAGGGTCTTCGGCAGCCCCGGGGGGAAGGGGGGGAATTTCAGGTCCGGCCGGTCCACCTGGTCGGGAATTTGCATCAGGCGCACCAGATTCACCGGGCCGTTTACCCGGTACAGATCGTTTTCCGACAGGTTGAACTGGCCGAGCAGGAATTCGCTCATGGCGGGGGAGCAGTTGTCTGCAACCTCCAGACGCACCGCATCACCGAAATGACGCTGGGGCAGTTCGCCCTGAATCTTGGTGCGCAGGTTCTTCACCTCTTCCTCGTCCACGAAGAGGTCGGAGTTGCGGGTGACGCGGAACTGGTAGCAACCCAGCACGTTCATGCCGGCGAATAGTTCGCCGACGAAGGCATGGAGGATGGAGGAGAGGAAGACGAAGCTATATTCCGTTTCTCCCAACTCACGCGGCAGGCGGATGACCCGGGGTAGCACCCGGGGCGCCTGGACGATGGCGGCGCCGGAATTGCGACCAAAGGCGTCCCGCCCTTCCAGTTCCACGGCGAAGTTGAGGCTCTTGTTGAGCACCCGGGGGAAGGGGTGGGAAGGGTCCAGGCCGATGGGGGTGAGCACCGGCATCACCTCGCGGAAGAAATAGTCTCGCACCCACTCGCGCTGGGCGTCGGTCCAGCGGGTACGGCGCAGGAACTGCACGCCTTCCTTCTCCAAAGCCGGCAGCACATCGGCGTTGAGCAGTTCGTACTGCTCGTGCATCAGGCGGTGGGCTTCGGCGGATACCTGGCGATACACCTCCTGGGGCGTCTTGCCGTCGGTGGTGCGGGTGGAGGAACCCAGCTTGAGCTGTTCTTTCAGGCCGGCGACACGAATCTCGAAAAACTCGTCCAGGTTGGAGGAAACGATGCACAGGTAACGCAGCCGCTCCAACAGTGGGATGGAAAGGTTCTCTGCCTGGGCGAAGACACGGCGGTTGAAGGCCAGCAGGCCCAGTTCCCGGTTGATGAAATTTTCCGGGGGGAAGCGGCGGTAGATGTGGGATCGGTTCAGGTTCATGGCGGCGGTGGCGCGGGGCAGGGGAGTGGCGTGATTGCCGGATTACGGACAAACGCCATTTTGTTACGTTAATGTTAAGGGAATATGACCGCAAACGACCAGTATGCGCCCTTTCCCACGGTTGGTGCCGTGCGGGGCGTTCCGGGTCGCTGTCACGAGACGCCCACATTGCGGGTGCTAGAATGACGGCTCTCCGACAGAACAAGAGCCACTGAAAAGGCTGCCCGCTGCATGCGCTATGAATTGATTGCCGCCGTCGATCTGGGCTCCAACAGCTTCCGCCTGCAGGTCGGGCGGGTGGTGGACGACCAGATCTATCCCCTGGATTCCCTCAAGGAGCCGGTCCGGCTCGCTTCCGGCCTGTCCCCCGACAAATACCTCAACGAAGCCGCCCAGGAACGGGCCATCGCCGCCCTGCGCCTGTTCGGCGAGCGCCTGCGGGGTTTCGCCCCCGACGCCGTGCGGGTGGTGGCCACCAACACCCTGCGGGTAGCGAAGAACGCCCCCGAACTGCTGCCCCGGCTGGAAGAGGCCCTGGGCTTCCCCATCGAAATCATCGCCGGCCGCGAAGAGGCGCGCCTGATCTACATCGGCGCCGCCCATTCCCTGCCGCCGGCGGAGCACAAGCGCCTGGTCTTCGACATCGGCGGCGGCTCCACCGAATTCATCATCGGCCGCGGCGCCGAGCCCCTGCTGCTGGAATCCCTGTACATGGGCTGCGTCAGCTACACGGTGCGCTTCTTCCCCGACGGCAAGGTGGACAAGAAGCGCCTGCGGGAAGCCGAAGTGGCGGCGGGCAAGGAAATCCAGACCATCGCCCACGACTACCAGCGCCTGGGCTGGAACGAGGCCGTCGGCTCCTCCGGCACGGCCCGGGCCATCGCCGACGTGCTGGAGCTGAACAACCTCAATCCGGGCGGCGTCGCCGGCATCACCCGGGAGGGCCTGCAGAAGCTGCGCGCCATCCTGCTCAAGGCCGGCTCCGCCGAGGCCATGCCCCTGGAAGGCCTGCGCAACGACCGCACGCCGGTGCTTTCCGGCGGCATCGCCATCATGGGCGCCATCTTCGAGACCCTGCAGCTGGAGCACATGACCTACGGTGACGGCGCCCTGCGCCTGGGGGTGCTCTACGACCTGCTGGGCCGTTTCCACCACCACGACATGCGCGACGCCACCGTGGCCAGCTTCATGCGCCGCTACCAGGTGGATCTGTGGCAGGCCCAGCGGGTGGAGCAGACCGCCGGGGAAATCTTCAGCCACCTTGATACGGGCGGCTGCGGCGGCGACAGCACGGACCGGGACAATGCGGAGCATTTCCTGCGCTGGGCCGCCAAGCTGCACGAGATCGGCATTTCCATCGCCCACAACGGCTACCACAAACACGGCGCCTACATCCTCACCTTCGCCGACATGCCCGGCTTCTCCAAGAAGGACCAGGCCCGCCTGGCCATGCTGGTGCTGGGGCACCGGGGCAAGCTGGACAAGGTGGCGGTGCTGCCCAAGGGCGACGTGAACTGGCTGCTGATCCTCTCCCTGCGCCTGGCCGTACTCTTCCACCGCTCCCGCAGCGACCAGGGGCGGCCGCCCTACAGCATCGCCATGGGCGACAAGGGCGCCACCCTGGAACTGCCGGCGGACTGGCTGGCCGCCAATCCCCTGACGGCGGCAGCCTTCGCCGAAGAAATCCAGGCCTGGCAGCGGGCCGGCCTGGAATTCCGCCTGAAGCGCCTCAACGCCGCCAAGGGTGGCGGCAGGCAGGCGGCCTGAAGCCATGAACGCGGGCGGCCTGGAAACGGTACAGGGCGACGCGGGCCCCATCGCCCGCATCAGCGGCGACTGGACCCTGGCCTCCCTGCCCCGTTCCCTGGCCGAGCTGGAAGATCGCCTGGCCGCCCTGGCCGCCGCCGGTGCCGGCTGGGACCTGACCACCCTGGGGCGTCTCGACAGCCTGGGGGCGCTCCTCCTGTGGCGCGCCTGGGGCCGCCAGTGGCCGCCCGGCGTGGCCCTGGCAGCCGATCACCGGCGCGCCCTGGAACGGGTGGCGGCCCTGCCGCCGGCGGCTGCGGCCCTGCCGCCGGCCCGCCCCTTCGAAGCGGTGGAAGCCCTCGGCGTCTTCGTCCTCAAGTTCAGCCACAACCTGCTCGGCCTGGTGGCCCTGCTGGGCCAGCTGGTGCTGGACCTGGCCTACCTGCTGCGCCATCCCCGGGAACTGCCCTGGGTCGAGTACTCGGCCACCCTCTACAAGAGCGGCGCCAAGGCCCTGCCGGTGACGGCCCTGGTGGGTTTTCTCATCGGCGTGGTGATGAGCTACCTGTCGGCCCTGCAACTGAAGATGTTCGGCGCCGACATCTTCATCGTGAACATCCTGGGCATCAGCATCATCCGGGAACTGGGGCCGGTGCTGGTGGCGGTGCTGGTGGCCGGCCGTTCCGGCTCGGCCATGACGGCCCAGATCGGCGTCATGCGGGTCACCGAGGAAATTGACGCCCTGGCCACCATGGGCATCTCCCGCACCCAGCGCCTGGTGCTGCCGAAAATCGCCGCCCTCACCACCGCCTTGCCCCTGCTGGTGCTGTGGACCTCCGCCGCCGGCATCCTGGGCGGCATGGTCTCGGCCAACCTGCAGCTAGGGTTGTCCTACGGTTTCTTCCTCGACCAGCTGCCCAAGGCCGTGCCCCTGGCCAACCTGTGGATCGGCCTGGCCAAGGGCTGGGTTTTCGGCCTGCTCATTTCCCTGGTGGCCTGCCACTTCGGCCTCCACGTCAAACCCAACACCGAGAGTCTTTCGGCCCGCACCACCGCCGCCGTGGTCACCGCCATCACCATCGTCATCCTGGTGGATGCTCTGTTCGCCATCGCCACCCGCGAGATCGGGCTGCCCAAATGAGCCGGCCGGTCATCGAAGTCCATGGCCTGTGGAGCCGCTACGGTGACACGGTGATCCATCGGGAGCTGGACCTGGTGGTGGAGCAGGGCCAGATGGTGGGCCTGGTGGGCGGCTCCGGTAGCGGCAAGACCACCCTGCTGCGGGAGGTGGTGGGGCTGCTGCGACCGTGGAAGGGGCGGGTCCATCTCTTCGACTGCCCCCTCTATTCGGGGGACCCGGGCGTGGACCGGGCCCTGCGCCAGCGCTTCGGCATGCTGTTCCAGCAGGGCGCCCTGTATTCGGCCCTCTCCGTTTTCGACAACGTGGCTTTCCCGTTGCGGGAATTCGGCCTGGAGGACGAGAGCCTGATCCGGGACCTGGTGCACCTGAAGCTGGCCATGGTGGAACTGGACCCGCGCCACGGCCTGCTCAAGCCGGCGGAACTTTCCGGCGGCATGGTCAAGCGGGTGGCCCTGGCCCGGGCCCTGGCCCTGGAGCCGGAACTGCTGATCCTGGACGAGCCCACCGCCGGCCTGGACCCGGACCGCAGCGAAGGCTTCGTGCGCCTGATCCGGGAACTGCAGGCCGAGCTGGGCTTCACCGTGATCATGGTGACCCACGACCTGGCCACCCTGACCGGCCTGTCCACCCATATCGCCGTGCTGGCCGACCAGCGCATCGTCGCCTTCGGCACGCCGGAGGAGGTGCGCCGGGTGGAGCATCCCTTCATTTCGAGTTTTTTCGGCGGCGCCGCCGCGGCCCCAGGCCCGGCCGCCCCCGCGCCCCTCTAGGCGTCAGCAGGAGTCGTTTATGGAAAACCGCGCCCATGCCCTCGTTGCCGGACTGTTCACCCTGCTTCTGGCAGCGGCCGTCCTGTTCTCCGTGTGGTGGTTCGGCGGCAAGCACGACGTCACCCGGGACTACCTGGTGGTGACCCAGGGCAACGTCACCGGCCTCAACCTGCAGGCCCAGGTGCGCTACCGGGGCATCCGCGTCGGCCGGGTGGAGGATATCCGCCTGGACAAGAACCAGCCCGACGACATCCTCATCCGCATCAGCATCCTCGACGAGGTGCCGGTGACCCGCAGCACCGTGGCCCTGCTCAACTACCAGGGCGTCACCGGCCTGGCCCAGGTGCAGCTGGAGGAGCGGGGCGACGACGACCGTCCCCTGGCGGCCGGCGACGGCCTGCCGCGCATTCCCATGCAGCCTTCCCTGATCCAGGAGCTTTCCGATGCCGGCGCCGAGACCCTGCGCCAGGCGCGGGAACTGCTGACTTCCGCCAACCAGCTGGTGGGGGAGGAGAACCAGCGCCGGGTCGGCAACACCCTGGCCAACCTGGAAAGCATCTCCGCCGGCCTGAAACCCGCCGCCCAGGAGCTGGGGCCGACCCTGGTGCAGCTGCGCAAGGCCCTGGCCGACGACAACCTGAAACACCTCAGCAGCGCCCTCGAAGGCAGCGCCGGCACCGCCAGGGAAGCCAAGGAACTGGTGGCCGGCCTGCGCCGCCTGTCGGAGCGGCTGGAACAGTCTGGCGGCGGCGAATCCGGCGCCGGGCTGCTGTCGCCGCGCTGGGGCGACCTGGCCGGCGACATCGCCGCCAGCACGCGCCAGCTCAATCGGGTCCTGAACCAGGTGGAACGGGACCCTCAAAGCCTCATCTTCGGCGCCCCGGCCCCCGTGCCCGGCCCCGGGGAGCCCGGCTTCCTGCCCCATCCCGGGAGAAATCCATGACCTTCGCCACCATCGGGCGCCTCGCCGCCTGTTCCCTGCTGCTGACCCTGGCCGCCTGCGCCGGCGGCCGCGGCGCCCCGCCGGCCGCCACCTACGATTTCGGGCCGCGCCTGGCCGAGGCCAGCGCCGTGGCCAGGCCCGTCAGCCTGGAGCTGCGCCTGGTCCCCTGGCTCGATACGCCGGCAGTGAATTACCGTCTGGCCTACGACGACGCCAGCCGCCTCATGGCCTACAGCCAGAGCCGCTGGGCGGCGCCGGCGGGGCAGTTGCTCAACCTGCGCCTGCGTCAGCAGCTGGGCGGCGGCAACGGCGGTTGCGCCCTGCGCCTGGAGGTGGATGAATTCACCCAGGTCTTCGACAGCCCGACCCAGAGCCGCGGCGTGTTGCAGGGCCGCATGACATTGTTCGACAAACAGCGCAAACTCATATTCGAGCGTCCGTTCAGCGTGGAGAAGCCCGCTCCTAGCCCCGATGCGCGGGGTGGGGTGGTTGCGCTGAGCCTGGCTGCCGATGCCTTCGGCCAGGAAATCGGACGTCGGCTGGCCGACCTGGAGCGGGAGGCCAGACTGGCTCCCTGCCGTTAGCAGTCCGGGGGCAGGGAGTTCATGAAAAATACCAACGCAAACACATAAGAGGGATATTCATGGCAGGTCATAACGACAACAGCAGCAACATCTACAAGCAGGGTCTGGAAAAGAATGCGGCCAACTATGTGCCGCTGTCGCCGCTAACCTTCATTGCCCGTTCCGCCTACATCTACCCGGAACGGGTGTCCGTGATCCACGGCCAGCGCCGCTATACCTGGCTGGAAACCTTCAACCGCGCCAGGCGCCTGGCCTCCGCCCTGGAAGCCCGGGGCATCAAGGAAGGCGACACCGTCGCCGTGATGCTCAACAACACGCCGGAAATGTACGAATGCCACTTCGGCGTGCCCGTCACCGGGGCCGTGCTCAACACCCTCAACACCCGTCTCGATCCCGAAGCCGTGGCCTTCATGCTGAACCACGGCGAGGCCAAGATCCTCATCACCGACAAGGAGTATTCCCACATCGTCGGGCCGGCCCTGGAAAAACTGGGCCGCAGCATCGTCGTCATCGATGTGAACGACAGCGAATACACCGGCCCCGGTGACCTGCTGGGAGAGAAGGACTACGAGGCCCTGCTGGCCGAAGGCACCCCGGACTACGAGTGGAAGGGCCCCCAGGACGAATGGGACGCCATCTCCCTCAACTACACCTCCGGCACCACCGGCAACCCCAAGGGCGTGGTCTATCACCACCGGGGCGCCTACCTCAACGCCATGTCCAACATCGTTTCCTGGGGCATGCCGCCCCACTCGGTGTACCTGTGGACCCTGCCCATGTTCCACTGCAACGGCTGGTGCTTCCCCTGGACCATGGCGGCCAATGCCGGCACCAACGTCTGTCTGCGCCGGGTCGATCCCAAGCTGATCCTGCAGTCCATCCGGGAAAACAAGGTGACCCACTACTGCGGCGCGCCCATCGTCCATTCCATGCTGGCCAATGCGCCGGCCGAATGGCGTGAAGGCATCAACCACGGCGTCTCCGGCCTCATCGCCGCCGCGCCGCCCCCCGCCGCCGTCATCGAAGGCATGGCCAAGATCGGCTTCAAGATCACCCACGTCTATGGCCTGACCGAGACCTACGGTCCCGCTTCCGTCTGCGCCCAGCAGCCCGAGTGGTTCGATCTGCCGGTGGGCGAGCAGGTTAACCTGAACGGCCGCCAGGGTGTGCGCTACCACGCCCAGGAAGCCATCACCGTGCTCGATCCGGCCACCATGGAGGCGGTGCCCTGGGACAACGAGACCATGGGCGAGATCATGTTCCGCGGCAACCTGGTGATGAAGGGCTACCTGAAGAACCCCAAGGCCACGGAAGAGTCCTTCGCCGGCGGTTACTACCACACCGGCGACCTGGCGGTGATGCAGGCCGACGGCTACGTCAAGATCAAGGACCGTTCCAAGGACGTGATCATCTCCGGTGGCGAGAACATCTCCTCCATCGAGGTGGAAGACACCCTCTACCGCCATCCGGCGGTGATGGCCGCGGCCGTGGTGGCCACCCCCGATCCCAAGTGGGGCGAGGTGCCGGCCGCCTTCATCGAACTGAAGGACGGCGTCAGCATCACCGAGGTGGAAATCATCGAGTTCTGCCGCGAGCACATGGCCCGCTTCAAGGTGCCGAAGAAGGTCATCTTCGGACCCCTGCCCAAGACTTCCACGGGCAAGATCCAGAAGTACGTGCTGCGGGAAATGGCCAAGTCCACCGCCGCCATCGAGTAATCCAGCCGCATCCATAACCAAGCCGGGGGCAGACAGCACAGCCTCCGGCTTTTTTCTGTAGGAGACAAACAATGACAAACCAGGAACCCATCCTGCTGCGCGAAGACCGCCCCGACGGCCGTACCACCCTGGTGCTGAACCGTCCGGCCCAGTTCAATTCCCTCTCCAACGCCATGCTGGAAACCCTGCTGGCCGAACTGCAGAGCATCGCCGCCGACAAGACGGTCCGCGTCGTGGTGCTGCAGGGCGCCGGCAAGGCCTTCTGTGCCGGCCACGACCTCAAGGAAATGCGCAGCAACCACGACAAGGCCTTCATGCAGGCCCTGTTCAAGCTGTGTGCCAAGGTCATGCTGACCATCCAGGAAATGCCCCAGCCGGTCATTGCCCGCATCCACGGCATCGCCACCGCTGCCGGCTGCCAGCTGGTGTCCATGTGCGACCTGGCGGTGGCCGCCGACGTGGCCAAGTTCGCCGTTTCCGGCATCAACGTGGGCCTCTTCTGCTCCACCCCCGCCGTCGGCCTGGCGCGCAACATGGGGCGCAAGGAAGCCCTGGAAATGCTGCTCACCGGCGAGTTCATCGATGCCGGGGAAGCCCAGCGCCGGGGCCTGGTGAACCGGGTGGTGGCCCTGGGCGATCTTGACGAGGCGGTGGAGCACCTGGTGCAGTCCATCCTGGCCAAGAGCCCGGTGGCCGTGGCTACGGGCAAGCAGATGTTCTACAAGCAGCTGGAAATGGGCATCGAAGCGGCCTACCAGTATGCCGGCGAGGTCATGGCCTGCAACATGATGGCCGGCGATGCCGCCGAGGGCATCGACGCTTTCATCGAAAAGCGCAAGCCAGTCTGGCAGGCCGCCTGAACGGGCCCGACAGGGCCGGAAATGTCCTGCAGCCGGGACTTTCCCGGCCCTGCCGCGGTAGGATGCCCCATGGCCGGAGATCCGCCGGCCGGGGCCTGGCGCCGCACAGGCCGGGGAGAGAGTGAACGCCATGTCCGCAGGTGATAGGGTTGAGACGGCCTTCGTGCCGACCGCAAGGCACTGGCTGGTGGCCATCATCGGCTTCGTCCTGCTCCTGGCGGGCGGGCTCTACCGCAGCCACCAGGTGCTGTTCGGCGCCGCCCGGGAGACGGCGGAACAGCAGCTGCAGGCGGTGGCGGCCCTCAAGTCCCAGGAAATCCAGCGCTGGATCGAGGATCGCCTGATCTTTCTCAGCCAGCCGCCGGGCAGCGTCATGTCCCAGCATTTCGCCCGCCTCCTGCAGCAACCGGGCGACGCCCGGGCCGCAGCCGGGCTGCGTCAGCGTTTCCGCTACCTGCAGCAGACCATTCCCGAAATCTCCGCCATCGGCCTGCATGACCTGGCCGGCCGCAGCTATCTGGCCGACCCGGCGGACGATCATCTGTGGGACGACACCCTGCACCAGGAAGCGGTGCAGGCCCTGCTGGAGAGCCGCAGGCCGCGCCTGGTGGACTTTCATCGCAAGGCCGGACGCGAGGGCGAGGTGGTCCTCGACCTGCTGGTGCCCCTCTTCGCCGAGGGGGAGACGGGGCGCCTCATCGGCTACGCCCTGTTCGAGATCGACCCGGCCAGGGTGCTCTATCCCATGGTCAGCCAGTGGCCCGTCCCCAGCGCCACCGGGGAAAGCCTGCTGGTGCGGCGGGACGGGGACGAGGTACTGTTTCTTTCTCCCCTGGGGCGGCAGGCCGGGGCTCCCCTCAACCTGCGCCTGCCCCTGGACACGCCGGGGCTGATCTCGGGCATGGCCCTGCATGGCGTCGGCGAGGCGCTGGCGGGGCGGGATTACCGGGGCCTGGCGGTGCTGGGCGTGGTGCTGCCGGTGGGCCAGACCGACTGGCTGCTGGTGGCGAAAATGGACGACAGCGAAATCTATCGCGAGGCCCGGCGCAACTTCGCCTGGCTGACGGCGGCGGGCGTCGTGCTGATGGCCGTGCTGCTGCTGCTGGGGCGGGTCTTCAGCGCCGCCCTGCAGGCCCGGGAGCAGGAAGCCCGCTTCCGCCTGCTGGCCGAGAGCGGCAGCGACGTGGTGTGGCTGTACGAACTGGCTTCCCGCCGCTTCGCCTATGTCAGCCCCTCGGTGCAGGCCATGCGCGGCATCACCGTGGACGAGGCCCTGCAGCAGACCATGGCGGACCTGCTGACACCGGAGTGCCACCAGCACCTGGACGGGGAGCTGGAGCGCTGGATCGCCGCCGTGGATACGGGCCAGGAGGCTGCCGCCTCACGCCACTACGAACTGGTGCAGCCGAGGAAGGACGGTTCCCTGATCCAGACCGAGGCGGTGATGACCCTGATCACCGATGCCCAGGGACGGGTCACCCACATCCAGGGCATTTCCCGGGACATCACGGAACGCAAGCGGGCCGAGGCCGAGCTGCGCAAGTTCCTGCTGTCGGCGGAGCAGAGCCCGGTGAGCATCGTCATCACCAACCTGGCGGCAGAGATCGAATACGTGAACGAGGCCTTCGTGCGCACCGCCGGCTACAGCCGGGAGGAGGTGCTGGGGCAGAATCCGCGCATCCTGCAGTCCGGGCGCACGCCACGCTCCAGCTACGAGGAGATGTGGCGCTGCCTGTCCCGGGGCGAGGGCTGGCGCGGCGAACTGTTCAACCGGCGCAAGGATGGCAGCGAATACCTGGAAGACGCCAGCATCAACCCCATCCGCCAGCCCGACGGCAGCATCACCCATTACTTGGCGGTGAAGGAGGACATCACCGAGCGCCGGGCCACCGAGGCGGCCCTGGCCGAGAGCGAGGACAAGTTCCGCACCATCTACGACACCATCGGCGATGCCATTTTCGTGCACGACGTCGCCAGCGGCAGCATCCTGGACGTCAATGGCGGCGCCTGCCGCATGTACGGCTATAGCCGGAAGGAGCTGCTGTCCCTGGATGTGCAGGGCATCACCGCCGACGACCCTGCTTTCCCGCCCCAGGCGGCCCGGGACTACATGCGGCGGGTGCAGGAGGAGGGGCCCCAGTCCTTCGAGTGGATGGCCCGGGGCAGTTCGGGGCGGCAGTTCTGGGTCCTGGTGAACCTGCAGATATTCCGTCTCTCCGGCGGCCAGCGGGTACTGGCCGTGGTGCGCGACATCGACGGGCGCAAGCGGGCGGAGCAGGAACTGCAGCAGGCCCTGGCCGAGGCAAAGGCCCTCAACCAGCGGCTGGCCGAGGCCCAGAGCCAGCTGCTGCAGTCGGAGAAGATGGCCTCCATCGGCCAGCTGGCGGCCGGGGTGGCCCACGAGATGAACAACCCCATCGGCTTCGTCTATTCCAACCTGGGCACCCTGGACCACTACCTGCGGGAGATCTTCGCCATCATCGCCGCCTATGAGGCGGCGGACAGCGGTCCCTGCCGCGATTGCCGGCAGCTGGAAAGCGCCCGCCAGCTGAAGCTGGAGAAGGACTTCGATTTCCTCCGCAGCGACATCGTCCAGCTTCTGGCCGAGTCCCGGGACGGGCTGGAGCGGGTGGCCAAGATCGCCCGGGATCTGAAGGACTTCTCCCGGGCCGGCGAGGCCGAGAGCCAGTGGGCCGACCTGCACCAGGGCCTGGATTCCACCCTCAACATCGTCTGGAACGAGCTCAAGTACAAGTGCACCGTGCACAAGGAATACGGCGAACTGCCCCTGGTGTGGTGCGAGCCGTCCCAGATCAACCAGGTCTTCATGAACCTGCTGGTCAATGCGGCCCAGGCCATTCCCAAGAAGGGCGACATCTGGCTGCGCACCGGCCGCCGCGGCGACGAGGTGTTCGTCGCCGTGAGCGACAGCGGCTGCGGCATCGCCCCGGAGTACCTGCACCGCCTGTTCGAGCCCTTTTTCACCACCAAGCCCGTGGGCAAGGGCACCGGCCTGGGCCTCTCCCTGGCCTACAGCATCGTGCAGAAGCATCAGGGCCGCCTGGAGGTGGAGAGCGAGCCGGGCCGGGGCAGCACCTTCACCGTCTGGCTGCCCATCGAGGCCAGGCCCAGGCCGGAGGAGGGGACCGAGGCTGCCAGTGCGCCCCGGTGATGGCATACTCCCGCCTCCATTAGCCGGATGGCCCCGGGCCGTCGTTTTCTCCCATGCCTTACCTGATCACCGTCAACCTGCTCTGGGCCTTTTCCTTCAGCCTTATCGGCGAATACCTGGCGGGGCGGGTGGACAGCGATTTCGCCGTGCTGGTGCGGGTGGCCATCGCCGCCCTGGTGTTCATTCCCTTCACCCGCTGGCGCGGCCTGCCCGGGCGCCTGGTGGTCGGGCTGTGGCTGGCCGGGGCCCTGCAGTTCGGCGTCACCTACCTCTGTCTCTACCGCAGCTTCACCGTGCTGACGGTGCCCGAGGTGCTGCTGTTCACCGTGCTCACCCCCATCTACGTCACCATGCTCGACGACGCCCTGGCCCGGCGCTTCAATCCCTGGGCCCTGGTGGCCGCCCTGGTGGCGGTGGGGGGCGGGGTGGTGATCCGCTTCCAGCCGGTGGCGGGGGAATACCTGGCGGGCTTCCTGTTGCTGCAGCTGGCCAACGCCACCTTTGCCGCCGGGCAGGTGCTGTGCCGCCACCTGCTGGCCCGCTATCCGCTGCAGTTCCCCCTGTCCCGCTGTTTCGGCCATTTCTTCCTCGGCGCCCTGGTGCTGGCCCTGCCGTCCTTCCTCATCTTTGGCAATCCGGCCCGGCTGCCCACGACCGCCGTACAGTGGGGCGTGCTGCTGTGGATGGGCCTGTTCGCCACGGCCCTGGGCATGTTCTGGTGGGTCAAGGGCAGCACCCGGGTGGATGGCGGCACCCTGGCGGTGATGAACGAGCTGCACGTGCCCCTGGGGCTGGTGGTCAATCTGCTGATCTGGAACCGGGACGCGGACCTGCAACGCATCGCTCTGGGCGGCAGCGTCATCCTCGTCTCCCTCTGGCTGAACCGCTGGGGACGCCGCCGTTTTGTGGCGGCGGCAGCCTGATGGGGACTTCAAGTCAGATTGCGGTCCGCCGCCTTCCGCTATGATGGGCACCATGAGACTGCGCCAGCTTTCCCACAGCATCATCCTGCGCATCCTGCTCCTGGGGCTGGGGATCGTGGTCGTCGGCACGACGGCCCGCTATTTCATCCTCAGTCAGTTCCTGCGCGAGGATCTGGACAAGGTGGTGGCGTCCCAGCAGCAGGCCCTGGCCAGCTATGTGGCCCGGGACGTGGACAGCAAGCTGGTCGAGCGGCGCGACCTGCTGCAGCGCCTGGCGGCCAGCCTGCCCCGGCAGTTGCTGGGCCAGCCCCGGCAGTTGCGGGCCTGGCTGCAGGAGCGGCATGAACTGCATCCCCTGTTCAACCAGGGGCTGCTGCTGGTGGATTCCCGGGGCGCCATCCTGGCCGATTTCCCCGAGCGGCCCTTGCAGGCCAGGATCAACCTGGCGGATCGGGAATATGTGCAGGCCGCCCTGGCCGGCGAAGCCAGCCTGGGCCGGCCGGCGCCGGACTGGCTGGACCGGGAGCCGGTGCTGCCCATGGCGGCTCCGGTGCGGGACGAGCAGGGCCGGGTGCAGGCCGCCCTGGTGGGCCTGACGCCCCTGGCCACCCCGGGCTTCCTCAACCTGCTGCTGCAGAGCCGGATCGGCCGCAGCGGCGGCTTCCTCCTCATCTCTCCGCGGGACCGGGTCTTCGTCGCCGCCACCGAGCCGGAACTGGTGCTCAAGCCGACGCCGCCGGCCGGCGTCAATCCCCTGCACGACCGGGCCATGGCCGGCTATCGGGGCACCGGCATCACCGTCAACGCCAAGGGTGTGGAAGAGGCGGTGGCCATCGTCTCCGTGCCCAGCGCCGAGTGGTTCGTGGTGGCCCGCCTGCCCACCGCGGAAGCCTTCGAGCCGGTGACCCGGGTGCAGCAGTACATCCTGCGCAACAGCGTGGTGGTGTCCCTGGTCTTCCTGGTGCTGGCTTCCCTGGGCCTGGCCCACGTCTTCCGCCCCCTGCGGCGCACGGCGGAGCACGCCGACCGCATGACCCGCGGCGAGTGCCCCCTGGAACCCCTGCCGGTGCTGCGCAACGACGAGGTGGGCCATCTCACCGCCGCCTTCAACCGGCTCCTGCGCAAGCTCAGCGAGAGCCAGGCGGCCCTGGCCCAGGCGGCGCACCACGACGCCCTCACCGGCCTGCCCAACCGCATGCTGCTGGCCGACCGCCTGAGCCAGGCCCGGGTCCTGGCCCAGCGCAAGGGCAGCCGCATCGCCCTGCTGTTCCTCGACCTGGACGGCTTCAAGCCGATCAACGACAGCCTGGGTCACGAGGCCGGGGACGAGGTGCTGCGCCTGGTGGCCGGCCGCCTCAGCGGCTGCGTGCGGGCCAGCGACACCCTGGCCCGGGTCGGCGGCGACGAATTCGTCATCCTCATGGGCGATCTGGATAGCCAGGCGGAGCAGGCCGCGGCCCGGGTCGCCGCCAAGTGCATCGAAGCCCTGGCGGAGCCGTTCCCGGTCCAGGATCAGAGCTGCCGTCTCGGGGTTTCCATCGGTATCGCCCTGGGTGACGGCGAGAGCGCCGCCAATACCCTGTTGCTGCAGGCGGACCAGGCCATGTACCGGGCCAAGGAAAGCGGCCGCGGCCGCTACGTGATCGCTACCACCTGAAGCGGTGGGGTGGAAGGAAAAGGGCGCCGGCGGCGCCCTTTTTCAGTTCTGGGCCGGCAATTCCAGCTCGTGCAGGGCCAGGCGGCTGTGGTTGTGCTTGAGGTAGGCGAGAAAATCCATGCCGGAACAGTTGAGGCCCAGTTCCGGATGGCCCTGTTTCAGGGAGAAGAAGGAAATGTCCCGACCCACGATCTCCAGGCCGCACTGGGAGGCGACCTCGATGATCTCCCGCAGGCGGGTGGAGAGGGGGTCGATGCTGGGGTCGCTGGGCATGATGATCCAGAAATCGACGCCGTGCCGGGCCACCAGGTCGGTCTTGCGCAGGGTCTGGCCGAGGGCGTCCTGGACTTCGTGCAGCTTGAGGCTGGCCGCCTGGGCGCCGTAGGTCTCGCCCAGGATGTGGGGGGAGCCGAAGTCGACATGCACCAGGTGGAAGTGGATATTGCTGTCGTAGCGGGCGGAGACTTCCAGCAGCCATTCCAGGGTGAACAGGAAATTCCCGAACTGTTCGACATCTTCGTGCAGCATAAGTCCCTCCTTGATGGCGACGGGAGGCTCCCGTGAATGGCGCAGGGGCGGCCGGGAGCGGCGTCTGGCTTTGAGGCGGCCCTTATGTTGTTGTGCTGGCCGCCCGTTGCCTCAACTTTAACCATTGCCCGGCTCCCATGCCAGCTTTTCGGCCGGTGCAGAAGCAGGCGGTGAGCAGATAGCCGCCGGTGGGTGCCTCCCAGTCCAGCATTTCGCCGGCGCAGAAGAGGCCGGGCCGCTGCCGCAGCATGAGCTGCTCGTCCAGCTCCTCCAGGCGCACGCCGCCGGCGCTGCTGATGGCTTCGTCCAGAGGGCGGGGAGCCACCAGCCGCAGGGGCAGGGCCTTGATGGCGGCAGCCAGGGCGGCCTCGTCCTGGAACCGCTCCTTGTCCAGGCATTCCCGCAGCAGGCCCATCTTCACCCCCTTCAGGCCCAGGCGGCTTTGCAGGTGGCTGGAGAGGGAACGGGAGCCCCGGGGGCGGCGCACCTCGGCCAGCACCCGCTCGGCGCTGTGGCCGGGCAGCAGGTCCAGGCTCAGGGTGGCGCTGCCGTCCCGCTCGATGAGGTCCCGCAGGGGGGCGGAGAGGGCGTAGATGAGGCCGCCCTCGACGCCGTCGGCACTGACCACGAATTCCCCCTGGCGGCGCCAGGCCCGGCCGTCGGGGCCGCTGCAGGCGGCCACCACCGGCTTCACCGGCTGGCCGGCGAAATGCTCCCGGAAGTGGGGGCTCCAGGCGGCGTCGAAGCCGCAGTTGGCCGGTCGCAGGGGCGCCACGGCAATGCCGGCCCGGGCCAGGGTGGGCACCCAGGCGCCGTCCGAGCCCAGCTTGGCCCAGCTGCCGCCGCCCAGGGCCAGCACCGTGGCGGCGGGCTTTACTTCAATTTCCCCTGCCGGCGTGGCAAAGCGCAGGGCGCCGTCGGCGCTCCAGCCGAGCCAGCGGTGCCGCACCTGGAAGGCGACGCCTTCCTGGCGCAGCCGGTGCAGCCAGGCCCGCAGCAGGGGCGCCGCCTTCATCTCGGTGGGGAAGACCCGGCCCGAGGTGCCGACGAAGGTGTCGACGCCCAGGCCGTGGATCCAGGCCCGCAGGGCCTCCGGGCCGAATTCCTGCAGCAGGGGCGCCAGCCGTTCCCGGGCGCTGCCGTAGCGTTCCTGGAAGGCGGCGAAGTCCTCGCTGTGGGTGATGTTCATGCCGCCCTTGCCGGCCATGAGGAACTTGCGTCCCACCGAGGGCATGGCCTCGTAGACGGTGACCTGGGCGCCGTCCCGGGCCAGCACTTCCGCCGCCATGAGCCCGGCCGGGCCGCCGCCGATGACGGCGACGTGGGGAGGAGGGGAGGGCATGGGGGTCATGGGCGGGACTCGGGCGGGACTCGGGCAGGGGCAAAAGAAGGCAAACCGGCCGCCATTCTAGGGCCGGCGCCGGGTCCGGGCAAAGCGCTTTGGTGGTCAGGGGCGGGGCGGCCTTGGTATAGTCGCGGGGTCATGCTTGCCTACCTCCTGCGTCGCCTCCTCTACGCCATCCCCATTCTCATCGGGGTGAACCTGCTCACCTTCGCCCTCTTCTTCGTCGTCAATACGCCGGACGACATGGCGCGCATGCAGCTGGGCGTGAAACGGGTGACCCCGGAAGCCATCGCCAAGTGGAAGGCGGAGCGGGGCTACGATGCCCCCCTCTTCTGGAACGGCGAGGCCGCCGGCCTGGAAAAGGCGACCCGTACCATTTTCTTCACCAAGTCGGCCCGGCTCTTCGTCGGCGACTTCGGCGCGGCGGAGGACGGCCGCGACATCGCCACCGAAATCCGCACCCGCATGGGGCCCTCCCTGGCCATCGCCATTCCCACCTTCATCCTGGGCCTGCTGGTGACCGTTTCCCTGGCCCTGCTGCTGGCCTTTTTCCGCGCCACGGCCCTGGATTTCTGGGGCGTCGTCGCCTGCGTCGCCATGATGTCCATCTCCGGCCTGTTCTACATCATCGGCGGCCAGTGGCTCATCTCCAAGGTGTGGCGGCTGGTGCCCATCTCCGGTTACGTGGAGGGCCTGGACGCCTGGAAATTCCTGCTCCTGCCGGTGGCCATCGGCGTCGTCGCCGGCATCGGCAGCAGCGCCCGCTGGTACCGCACCATCTTCCTTGAGGAAATGGGCAAGGACTACGTGCGCACCGCCCGGGCCAAGGGCCTCTCGGAGAGCGCCGTGATGTTCCGCCACGTGCTGCGCAACGCCATGATCCCCATCCTCACCGGGGTGGTGGTGGTGATTCCGTCATTGTTTCTCGGCGCACTAATTACAGAAGCTTTTTTTGGCATTCCCGGATTAGGTAGTTACACCATTGATGCCATCAAGAGTCAGGACTTTGCCGTAGTGCGTTCGATGGTCTTCATCGGCTCCGTGCTGTACATCGCCGGCCTGATCCTGACCGACATTTCCTACACCCTGGCGGACCCGCGGATTCGCTTCGACTGACATGGCCTTCCTTCCCGTCTTTCTCTGGTCCGACCTGGTCATCTGGCTGCTGGTGGCGGCCCTTGGCCTGCTGGCCTGGGGCGTGGCCCGCACGCCGCCCCTGCGCGCCGCCTGGGGCCGGGTGCTGCACAGCCGTACCGGCATGGCCTCTCTGGCAGTACTGGCGTTGTTCGTGGCAGTGGGTCTGCTGGACTCCGCCCATTACCGGCCCCGCCTGGCCGATGCCCCGCAGAACGGCCAGGGTGGCGGCGTTGCGGCGGCCCCGGCCTACGGGGTTGAAGTCCTTTCGCTCCTGGACGCCCTCCTGACGCCTCTGCGCACCCAGGTGGAAAAGACCTATTCGGCGCCCCTGGCGACCCGGGCCTACGCCAAGGAAATGCAGGAAGTCCGCCAGCCCGACGGCAGCCTGGTGCAGCAGCGGGACTTTCCCCGCCTCAAGTTCGGCGGCGCCCACCTGGGAACGGAGGAATCCGCCTGGGCCGGCGACGTGGCCCGGCGCCTGCTGCAGGGGTACGGCCTGGCGGCCCTGCTGTGGGGGGGGCTGGCGATTTTTCTCGTCGGCCGTCTGGCCCGGCGCCGGCAGTGTTCCTTCCGGCAGTCCTGGCGGGACCTGTGGTGGCGGCCGCCCACCAGTACGGCGCCGGCCTGGGATGCCTTGCTGCTGACCCTGGCCGGCCTCTTCCTGCTGCTCACGCCCCTGCTGGCCCTGGCACCGGAATACCATGTACTGGGTACCGATAAGGTGGGTCAGGATATCCTCTATTTGGTCTTGAAGAGTATCCGTACCTCACTTGTTATCGGTTTGGTCACTACCCTTGTAACTCTTCCTATTGGCGTATTGCTAGGTATCTCTGCTGGCTATTTTCGCGGTTGGGTGGATGACCTGATCCAGTATCTATATTCCACCCTGAACTCCATCCCGAGTGTGCTGCTCATCGCTGCTGCCGTGCTGATGATGCAGGTGGTGATCGACACCCATCCGGAGTGGTTCGCCACCGCCGCCGAGCGGGCCGACCTGCGCCTCTTGGCCCTCTGCTTCATCCTCGGCATGACCAGCTGGACCGGCCTGGCCCGCCTGCTGCGGGGCGAGGCCCTGAAGCTGTCCCAACTCGAGTACATCCAGGCGGCTCAGTCCTTCGGCGTTTCCTCCTGGCGCATCCTGCTGCGTCACATCCTGCCCAACGTCATGCACATCGTGCTGATTGCCTTGGTCATGGACTTTTCCTCTCTAGTGATGACTGAGGCTGTTCTTTCATATTTGGAAATTGGAGTTGATCCGACCATGGTCAGCTTTGGGTCGTTGATCAACAACGCCCGCATGGAACTGGCCCGGGAGCCCATGGTGTGGTGGTCCCTGGCCGCCGCCTTCGTTTTCATGTTCATCCTGGTCCTGGCCGCCAACCTCTTCGCCGACGTGGTGCGGGACGCTTTCGATCCGAGGGCCGCCTGATGTCCGACCTGCTTTCCGTCCGCAACCTCAAGGCCGGCTTCCTCGCCGGCGGCCGGGTGCTCACCGCCGTGGACGGCGTCTCCTTCGCCGTGGCCCCCGGCGAGACCTTCGCCCTGCTCGGCGAATCCGGCTGCGGCAAGTCCGCCACCGCCCTGGCCCTGTTGCGCCTGCTGCCCAACGCCGGGCGCATCCAGGGCGGCGAGGTGTGGCTGGAAGGGGAGGAAATCCTGGCCCTGCCCGAAGCGGCCATGCGCGACCGCCGCGGCAGCGCCGCCGCCATGATCTTCCAGGAGCCGGCCACCAGCCTCAATCCGGTGCTGACCATCGGCCGCCAGATCGGCGAATCCCTGGAACGGCACCGGGGCATGAAGGGCGAGGCGGCCCGCCGGGAAGCCCTGGCCCTGCTCACCGCCGTCGGCATCGCCGACCCGGAGCGGCGGCTGGAGGAATATCCCTTCCAGCTCTCCGGCGGCATGAAGCAGCGGGCCATGATCGCCATCGCCCTGGCCGGGGAGCCGCGCCTGCTCATCGCCGACGAGCCGACCACGGCCCTGGACGTGACCATCCAGGCCCAGATTCTCGACCTGCTGGCCAGGCTGCAGGCGGAACGGGCCATGGGCATGCTGCTCATCACCCACGACCTGGGCGTGGTGGCCCGCAGCGCCCACCGGGTCGGCGTCATGTACGCCGGCGAAATCGTCGAGACGGCCCCCCGCCAGGAGTTTTTCGCCAGCCCGCGCCACCCCTATACGCAAAAGCTCTTCGCTGCCCTGCCGGACCTGGGCCAGCGGGGCGCCCAGCTGGCCACCATTCCCGGCCAGGTGCCGGGCCTGGCCGCCATGCCCGCCGGCTGCCGCTTCGCCCCCCGCTGCCCGGTGGCCATGGACCGCTGCCGGCTGGAAAGCCCGGGCTGGACAGAGCTTGAAGCAGGTCATCAGGTGCGCTGCCATTGGGTGGCCCAGCAGCTGCCGGGTGGCGAGCAGCGCCTGCCGGACCTGCCCGCCGCGCCACCGGCTGCTGCCGCTGCCGCCGACGCCGCCCGGGAAAACCTGCTGGCCGTGGGCGAACTGAAGGTCCATTTCCCCATCCGCAAGGGCCTCTTCAAGCGCACCGTGGGCCACGTCAAGGCGGTGGACGGGGTGTCCCTGGAACTGCAGCGGGGCCGTACCCTGGCCCTGGTGGGCGAATCCGGCTGCGGCAAGACCACCGCCGGCAAGGCCGTGCTGCGCCTGCTGCCGGCCACCGGCTCGGTGCGGCTCGATGGTCGGGAGCTGCTGGGTCTGCCGGAGCGGGAACTGAAGCCCCTGCGCCGGCGCATGCAGATGGTGTTCCAGGACCCCTTTGCCTCCCTCAACCCCCGCCTCACCGTGGGGGAGATCATCGAGGAAGGCATGACCGCCTTGCGGGTGGCCGCCAGCCGGGACGAACGGCGGGCGGCCCTGGCCGCCCTGCTGGAATCGGTGGGCCTGCCGGCGGAGGCTCTGGGCCGCTATCCCCACGAATTTTCCGGCGGCCAGCGCCAGCGCATCGCCATCGCCCGGGCCCTGGCGGTGCAGCCCGAACTGCTGGTGTGCGACGAGCCCACCTCGGCCCTGGACGTTTCCGTGCAGGCCCAGATTCTCAACCTGCTGCGCCGCCTGCAGGAGGAACTGGGGCTGGCCTATCTTTTCATCACCCACAACTTCGCCGTGGTGGAATACCTGGCCCACGACGTGGCGGTGATGTACCTGGGCCGCATCGTCGAGCAGGGGCCGGTGCAGCAGGTGCTGGCGGCTCCCTGCCATCCCTATACCCGGGCCCTGCTCTCGGCCGTGCCCGAGCCCCGCCTGGCGGGGCAGCGGGAAATGGTGCGCCTGCCCGGCGAAACGCCGTCCCCGGCGCGGCCGCCCCAGGGCTGCCATTTCCATCCCCGCTGCGCCCAGGCCAGCGAGCGCTGCCGCCAGGAGTATCCGGCCCCCAGCACCCAGGCCGGCGGCGTGGTGGTGCGCTGCCATCTCTATCCGGCGGACTAGCCGCAAAACAAGCACCCCTGCAAGGCAGAAGGGACGCCATTCTCCACCGTGCCATGGTGGAAAGTGGCGTCCCTTCTGCCTTTGCGGCCTGGGTTTTTTCCGGGTTCCTTAGCCGTCTCCCAGGCGCCGCAGGGAGAGGGCGATGCCCAGCACCACCGCCACGCAGGCCAGCAGGGTGGCCACCACTCCCGGCCAGCCGCCATGGATCCAGGGCCAGCCCGTGGCGCTGCCGATGACGCTGCCGCCCAGGTAATAGCTGGACAGGTACAGGGCGGAGACCAGCCCCCGCCGCGGCCCGGCCCGGCGTCCCACCCAGCCGCTGGCCACCGCATGCACGGCGAAATAGCCGAAGGTGAACACGGCCAGGCCGAGGATGATCAGGGGCAGGGCCGCGGCTAGGGTGAGGCCGATGCCGGCGGCCATGGTCAGGCTCATCAGCAGCACGATGCGGCTGCGTCCGATGCGGTCCGCCAGGTGGCCGGCCAGGGCCGAGGAGGCGCTGCCCACGGCGTAGAGCAGAAAGATGGCGCCGATGGCCGCCGGGCCCAGGCCGTAGGGCGGCAGGCTGAGGCGGAAGCCCAGGTAGTTGTAGATGCCGACGAAGCTGCCCATGATGAGGAAGGCGGTGACGAACAGCCAGGGCAGGCCCGGGTCGGCGTAGATGCGGCCCACGTCCGCCAGCAGCAGGCGGGGCTTCAGGGAGCGGGGCCTGAAGTGTTGGGCCGGCGGCAGCAGGCGCCAGAAGGTGAAGGCCGCCAGCAGCCCCAGCAGGCCCAGGGCTCCCAGGCCGTGGCGCCAGTCCCACCAGCCCGTCACCAGGGCCGAGAGAAAGCGCCCGGACATGCCGCCCAGGGCGTTGGCGGCGATGTAGAGGCCCATGGCCCGGCCTCGGGCGTGGGGGGCGATCTCTTCCCCCAGGTAGGCCATGGCGGCGGCGGGTACCCCGGCAATGCAGGCGCCCAGCAGGGCCCGGCACAGCACCAGCAGGTGGAAGTCCGGCATGAAGGCGGAGGCGCAGGCGAACAAGGCGGCCCCCAGCAGCCCCAGGCGCATCAGCCGTTCCCGGCCATAGCGGTCGGCGATGAGGCTCAGGGGAATGAGCAGCAGGGCCATGGAAAGGGTGCCGGCGGCGACGCTGAAACTGGCGCTGGCCGGGGAGATGCCAAACTCGTGGGTGAGCTGGGGCAGCACCGGCTGGGTGCCGTAAAGCAGGGCGAAGCAGGTGAAGCCGCCGGTGGCCAGGGCCAGGTTGGCGCGACGGAAGGCGGGAGTGCCGGCTTGCAGCCCTCCGTTATCGGCGGCTGCAGCGGTGGAAGACGTGGGGGTCATGGTCAGCGAGTGGAGGCCGGGTTCCGGGGCGGCCAGGCGCGGCCCGGCGCCGGCAGGGACGGCGGCGAAGGCTTGAATTCTACGCCCCGCCGCAATCCCGCCGGAGCGGGGATATCCGTACTTGAAGCACTGGAGATGACGGTGTAGGGCTGCACCTGCAGGTGGCGGCAGCTTAGGCGCGCCACAACGTAGCCGTCGGGGAAAGGTGGCGGAAGGCGGAAAATCCTTGCCGCGCCCCGTCGGCCAAAAGAAAAGGCGCCCGCAGGCGCCTTTATCCGTCGTCCTTCGGCCTCAGTCGTTCTGGGCCAGCTGGATGGTGATGGTCTGGCCCGGTTTCAGGTTGCCCGGAGCCACCTTGTTCCAGCGCTTGATGTCGTCCGCTTCCACCTTGAACTTCTTGGCGATGCCGGCCAGGGTGTCGCCCTTGCGGATGGTGTAGCGGGCCACCTTGGCCTTGGCGGCAGCGGCCTTGGCATTGGCCGGGGCCTTGTCGTTCTTGCTCAGCTTGAGGTTCTTGCCTTCCAGGGTGGCGCTGACGCGGCCGTTGGCCGGGGCGCTGGCCACCGTGGTCTTGGCGGCAGCAGCGGGAGCAGCGACGGCGGGGGCCACGGTGAGCTTGGTGCCGGCGGCCATGTTGCGGCCCAGCTTGTTCCAGCGCTTCAGCTCGTCCACGGAAACGTCGTAGCGGCGGGCGATGGAGAAGAGGGTGTCGCCTTTCTTGACCACGTGGAACTTGGCCGGCTGGGCCCGGGGTTCGTTGCGGGAGTCGGCACGGGAATCAGCGCGGGCGTCGCTGCGGGCGGGTGCGGTTTCGGCTGCCGGCGGGGTGAAGGAGGCGACGGCGAGGTCGCCTTCGATGCCGTCCCGGGCCGGGACCAGCAGGGTGGTGCCGGCGCCTACCTTGGCCTTGGGCGGCAGGCCGTTCACCGTCTTCAGGTGGGCTACGGAGACGCCCAGGCGGGCTGCCACCTTGTCCAGCTTTTCCCCGGCCTTGAGGGTGTAGGAGGTCCAGGAGGAGAGGGGGGCTTCGTTGTTTTCCAGGTTGGCGCGGAAGCGCTCCACCTTTTCCGCCGGCAGCACCAGGGGACGGTCGGCCTTGATCACCGGGCGGTTATGGGCCGGGTTGAGGGCGACGAATTCATCCACCGGCATTTCCGCCAGCTTGGCCGCCACCTTCACGTCCATGTCGGCCGGCTTGGCCACGGCGGCGAAGTAGGGCTGGTTGGGAATCTGGGGCAGGTCCAACTGGGCCAGCAGGCGGGGGTTGGAGAGGATGTTCTTGAGGGCCTGCAGCTTGGGCACGTAGTTGCGGGTTTCCGCCGGCATGGTCAGGTTTTCGTAATCTGTCGGCAGACCCTTGGCCCGGTTCTTGGCGATGGCCCGGCCGACGGCGCCTTCGCCCCAGTTGTAGGAAGCCAGGGCCAGCTGCCAGTCGCCGTGCATCTCGTAGATGGTCTGCAGATAGTCCAGGGCGGCGGAGGTGGAGGCGATGATGTCGCGCCGGTCGTCCACCCACCAGTTCTGTTCCAGCTTGAAGTTCTTGCCGGTGGAGGGAATGAACTGCCACAGGCCGGAAGCGTGGCTGCGGGAATAGGCCATGGGGTTGTAGGCGCTTTCCACCATGGGCAGCAGGGCCAGTTCCATGGGCATGCCGCGCTTCTCGATGGCCTCGACGATGTGGAACATGTAGCGGCGGCTGCGTTCGACCATGCGTCGCACGTAATCGGGCCGGTTCATGTACCACTGCTGGTGGGTCAGCACCAGGTCGTTGTTCAGGTTCGGCATGCCGAAGCCGTTGCGGATGCGTTCCCATAGGTTGTCGGGGGAGGCGGTGAGGTCGATGGTGCGGGGTAACTGGGGGATCGGCGCGATCTCCTCCACCGGCAGGCTGCCATCGTTCTGGACCGGGCTGGCTTCGGGGCGGGCGGACAGTTCGGTGCGGGACGGCACCATGGACTGCAGGCTGGGCGCGAAGGAAAGCGTCAGGGGCTGGTCGTTGGCCTGGGCGGGAGTGGCGGCGAAGAGGGCGCCGCAGGCCAGGGCCGGGAGGGAACGATGGAGTTGCCGGATGAAGCGGAGGGTGCAGCCTAGCGTGTCGTCGAGCGTCATAGATTCTCTTTGTCTGCTGTTCCCCGCCAGGCGGGGGGATTCCCGAGGGCCGGCACGGCAGGCGGGCCGGGCGTCGGGCACGACGTTTCAGGATGACCTAATCGCGGAATTATACCCTATGAAAAGAAGGGGATATCCGCTGCCAAAGGTAAAAAATCCAGGCCGTTGGAATGACGTACGGTCTTTACCGGAGGCGTTGCCACAGGGCCTCCAGGGTGGCGGCAGCCCCCTGGGTGATGTGGTGGTCGGCGAAGGGGCTGACGGGCGTGGTGCCCGGATTGATCTCCACCGTGGTGATGCCCTGCTCGCTGGCCCACAGCACCGGTTCGGCCACATAGGGAAAGAGGCTGGAAGTGCCGATGGAAAAGACCATGTCGGGGCCGGCATCCAGGGTGCGGAGCAGCTGTTCCATTTCCATCTGCGGCAGGGATTCGCCGAAAAGCACCACCCGGGGCCGTACCAGGGCGTTACAGCGGGGGCAGGCCGGCGGCAGTTCCAGATCGGAGAAGCTGTCCACTTCCACCTCGTAACTGCAGCGGGTGCAGTGCAGATGATGCAGGCGACCGTGGATCTCGATGACGTCGGAAGAGCCGGCCTGGCGGTGCAGACCATCGATGTTCTGGGTGAAGACGGTGACCGCGGTGCCGCGCCGTTCCAGATCGGCGATGACCTGGTGGGCCCGGTTGGGGCGGGCGTCGCGGCAGGTGCGCTCGATCTGGGCCAGGTATTTCCAGGTGATCTGGGGATGCTGGTGCAGCATGGGGCCTGACAGCGCCTCTTCGATGGAGAAGCCTTCCGCCGTCAGGTCCTCCTCGTAGAGTCCGCCGACGCCCCGGTAGGTGGGCAGTCCCGAGTCGGCGGAGATGCCGGCGCCGGTGATGAAAAGGACGCGGCGGGCCTCTGCCAGTTCTTCGGCAACGGCATCCAGGGTGGCGGCTGTGTCCATGGCGGATTCCCGGAGATATGAGGAAATGGGGGCTGGAAACGAAAAAACCGGCCCAGGGCCGGTTTTTTCTATTTTGTTGGCGGAGTGGACGGGACTCGAACCCGCGACCCCCGGCGTGACAGGCCGGTATTCTAACCAACTGAACTACCACTCCAAACTGCTTTAACTCTGTACTGCGCTACCGATGCTGCCGGTACCACTTGAATCTGTGGCGTCCCCACGGGGATTCGAACCCCGGTTATCGCCGTGAAAGGGCGGTGTCCTAGGCCTCTAGACGATGGGGACCCTAGGTATCTTTCGCATTTGTATGGTG
>Ga0265332_10000179_pt1 | contig 52359 bp, 48 predicted proteins | sample 41926metaG_FD_202084 | JGI IMG/M metagenome (GOLD analysis project Ga0265332, IMG submission 202084) | Rhizosphere microbial communities from Carex aquatilis grown in University of Washington, Seatle, WA, United States - 4-19-26 metaG | ecosystem: Host-associated > Plants > Roots > Rhizosphere...
GGCGCGCATTCACATGCTGCTGATCCGGGGCGACCATTCGCTGAACGAAGTGAAGGTCAGCAAGATTCCCGGACTCGGGAAGTTCCGCTGGGCGAGCGAGGCGGAGATCGTGGCCGCCACGGGCTGCCGGCCGGGCTATCTCGGCCCCGTGGGGATCGCGCCGGACCTGCCGCTGATCGCCGACCGCGCGGTCGCCGCGATGGCCGATTTCGTCTGCGGCGCGAACGAACCCGATTTCCACCTGCGCGGCGTCAACTTCGGCCGCGACTGCCGCGTACCCGATGCCGTTGCCGACATTCGCAACGTCGTCGCCGGCGACCCGTCGCCGGACGGCAAGGGCACGCTCGAGATCCTCCGGGGCATCGAGGTCGGCCACGTGTTCGCGCTCGGCACCCGCTACTCGCAGGACATGAATGCGACGTACCTGGACGCGCAGGGGCAGGCGAAGCTGATCGAAATGGGGTGCTACGGCATCGGCATCACCCGCGTCGTGGCCGCCGCGATCGAGCAGAACCACGACGCGAAAGGCATCGTCTGGCCGGAGCCGCTCGCCCCCTTCACTGTCGCCCTGGCGCCCATCGGGTACGACCGCAGCGAAGACGTGCGCGCGCTGGCGGACCGGCTCCATGCGGAGCTCGAGGCCGCGGGGGTCGATGTGCTGCTCGACGATCGCGGCCTGCGTCCTGGCGTGATGTTTGCTGATCTCGAGCTGATCGGCATCCCGCACCGGGTGACCGTGGGCGAGCGGGGCATGAAGGAAGGCAAGGTCGAGTACCAGGGACGGCGCGATGCCGCCTCCACCCCGGTCCCGGTCGGCGAGATCGTCGCCTTCATTCGGAGTAGACTTTCGGCTCCCTGAAGGGACGCAACGGTTGGCATGAGAGCGAAACAGCGACAATGGGCATGGCGAAGCGCGGTGGCCGCGGCAATGGCGGTCGCCCTGGTCGCGCTCGCCCCGGTGACCGCCCATGCCGGGGCCCAGGTCGAGGAGCGCCTGGCACCCTCGGTCGCCACGCTGATGTCGCAGGCGATTTCGGATCGTCCCGCCCCCGCCGATTACACCAACCAGATGGAGCTCCGGCCGTGGATCGAGGCGATGACGCCGCGCCTCGGCGACAAGGTCGGCGACGTGCGCTCGCGCGAGGAATTCCTCGCCACGGTCCATTACGAGGCCACGCGCGCCGGGCTCGATCCGCAACTCGTGCTCGGCGTGATCCAGTACGAAAGCAACTTCCGCAAGTACGCGATCTCGCCTGCCGGCGCGCGCGGCTACATGCAGGTGATGCCGTTCTGGACCGGCCTCATCGGCAGCGGCGCCAACCACAACCTCTTTCACCTCCGCACCAACCTGCGCTACGGCTGCGTGATCCTGCGCTACTACCTCGACACCGAGAACGGCGATCTCTATCGCGCGTTGGGGCGCTACAACGGCAGCCTCGGCCGTTCCGAGTATCCGAACGGCGTGCTCGCCGTGATGAACCGCAACTGGCAGTACGCGCCCGCCCCGGCCGCGCGGCTTCGCGCCGTGTCGGCGTCCGTCCCCGCGCGGTGAGTCCGCGCGGGCTCTACGGTTCGGCCCGCCCGTGCGGGCGCTTCGCTCCCTCGCCCACCGGTCCGCTGCATTTCGGCTCGCTCGTCGCCGCGCTCGCGAGCTGCTGCGACGCGCGCGCGCTCCGCGGACGCTGGCTCGTTCGCATCGAGGACGTCGACACGCCGCGCACGCGGCGCGGCGCCGCGGACGCGATTCTCGCAACCCTCGAGCGCTACGGCTTCCGGTGGGATGGACCGGTCGTCCGCCAATCGGAGCGGACGGCGCTCTATGCGAGCGCGCTCGAGCAGCTGCGCTCGGGCGGTGCCGTCTACGAGTGCGCGTGCACGCGGCGCGAGAATTCCCTCGCGCCGGTCGGCGCCGGCGGCGAGCATATCTACGCGGGAACGTGCCGCAACGGAATACCGGAAGACCGGCGCGACCGCACCGTGCGTGCATGGCGCATGCGTGTCCCCGGCGATCCCGCCGCCGCGACGATCGCGTGGTGCGACCGGCTGCAGGGAGCGCAGTCGCAGGATCTCGCGCACGACGTCGGCGACTTCGTCGTGAAGCGCGCGGACGGACTCTTCGCGTACCAGCTGGCCGTCGTGGTCGACGATGCGGCGCAAGGCGTCACGCACGTGGTGCGCGGTGCCGATCTGCTCGCCTCGACGCCGCGCCAGATCCTGCTGCAGCGCACGCTCGGGCTTCCGGTCCCCGCGTATCTGCATCATCCGGTGGCGCAGGACCGTGACGGCGGCAAGCTGTCGAAGGAGACGCGGGCCGCGCGGCTGCCCGACGATCCGGTGTCCGCGCTGCTCGCCGCATGGCAGTTTCTCGATCAGCCGCAGGGCACCGGCAGCGCGCAGCCCATCTCGGTCGCGGAGTTCTGGGCGCACGCGCTTGCGGCCTTCGATCCGGCACGGCTGCCACCGGTCATGCAGCTCGCGGCGCCGCGCGATTTCGGGCGGGGATACGACGGAGCAGTATAATTTGAGGTTCTTCCTGCGGCCCGGCGGCCGCGGCCTCCCGACCCCATCGCCCGCACGGGCTTCCCATGACCACAATCGTCGCGGTCCGCAAGAACGATGAAATCACGATCGCCGCGGATTCGCTGACGACCTTCGGCGACACCCGGCTCACCGCCCAGTACGACCGGACGCCGGAAAAGATCCTGTGTTACCGCGGCAACTACATCGGGCTCTGCGGCAGCGCCGCGCACCAGCTCGTGTTCGAGAGCCTGCTCGCAAAACACGCCGACCTCGACCTCTCGGGAAAGGCGGCGATCTTCGAGACGTTCCGCAAGCTGCACCCGATCCTCAAGGAGCAGCACTTCCTCAATCCGAAGGAGGAGGAGGACGATCCGTACGAGTCGACGCAGGTGACGGCGCTGGTCGCCAATGCGCAGGGCATCTTCGGCGTCTACTCGATGCGCGAGGTGTTCGAGTACACCCGCTTCTGGGCAGTCGGCTCCGGTCGGGAATTCGCGATCGGCGCGATGTATGCGCTGTATCCGAAGCTCCGCACCGCCGAGGCGATTGCGCGGGCCGGCATCGACGCCGGCGCCACGTTCGACCGCAACTCGGGCCTGCCGATGACGCTCTACAACCTGGCCTGCAAGCCCTGACGGCACCCGCTGGCCCGTGAACTCCGGCCCCGTCTTCGTCGACGCGCTCGCGCGGTTCGTGTTCGAGCACTCCGCGGTGCGCGGCGCGCTCGTCAGCCTCGACGACGCGTGCCGCGACATCCTGCGCTGCCACCCCTATCCTGCGGCGCTGAAGCGCGTGCTTGCGGAGCTGCTCGCGGCCACCGCCCTGCTCGCGTCGACGCTCAAATTCAAGGGCGCGCTCGTGGTGCAGCTCCAGGGCGACGGACCGGTTCGCCTGCTGGTGGTCGAATGCACCGCCGATCTCACGCTGCGTGCGACCGCGCAATGGAACGCGGCCGCCGAGGCGCTGCCGCGTGATGCATCGCTCGCCGAGCTTTCCGGCGGCCCGGCGCACAGCCGTCTTGCGATTTCGCTCGACCCGAAGGACGGCACACCGATCTACCAGGGCATCGTCGCGCTGGAAGCGACGTCCATCGCGCTCCTGTTCGAGCACTATCTCACCAAGTCCGAGCAGATCGACAGCGCACTCGCGATCGCAACCTCGGACGAGCACGCTCGCGGCCTGCTGGTGCAGCGCCTGCCGGGTGCCGGCGCCGACGACGACGCGACCTGGGCGCGCGCGGCGGCGATCGCGCGTGCGACGCCACCATCCGATTTCTTCGTCGACGGCGGCGCCGAAGCACTGCTGCAGCGGCGCTTCGCGGATGACGACCTGCGCCTCTTCAAACCGCGGACCGCGCGCTTCGCGTGCAGCTGTTCGCAGGAGCGTGTCGCGAACGCGCTGCGGATGATCGGCCGGGTCGAGGTGGAGAGCATCCTCGACGAGCAGGGACAGGTCGGCGTCACCTGCGAATTCTGCAACCGCAGCTACACGTTCGATGCCGAGGACGCGCGGGGGCTTTTCGAAGCGCCCGCCGCACCGCAGGGCGCGCGGCACTGAGCTCACGTCCGCGATCCGCCGATGGCCGTCTTCCTCCCTCCGCATTTCGCCGCGCACGACCGCATCGCGATCGCCCGGCTGATGCACGACAGCGCGTTTGCGACGCTCGTCACGCCGGCGCAGCCCGAGCCGGCCATCACGCACCTTCCGCTGATGTGGCTCGCCGACTGCGAGCCCCACGGGACGCTGATCGGGCACTTCGCGCGCGCCAATCCGCACGCCAACGTGGCGATGGCCGGCGAGTCGATCGCGATCTTCCACGGTCCGCATGCGTATGTCTCGCCGTCCTTGTATGCCGACCCAGCCGCCGGCGTGCCGACCTGGAACTACGCCGTCGTCCACGCGCACGGGCCGATCACGCTGTGCGCCGACCGCGCCGGCACGCAGGCGATCCTCGACATGCTGATCCATCGCTTCGAATCGACCCGCGCCGCACCGTGGCAGCTCGGTCTTGCGCCAGAGAGGCTCGACGCGATGCTTGGCGCGATCATCGGGTTCCGGATGCGGATCAAGCGGATCGACGCCAAGTTCAAGCTCTCGCAGAACCGCTCGGACGACGACCGCGCTCGGGTCATGGCGGGCCTCGACGGTGAGGGGCATCCCGACGCCGCGGCGACCGCTGCGTGGATGCGCGCGTACGCCGCGCCGCCGCACGACGAGCGCTGAGCGTCGCGCCCCTCGTCTTGCGCAAGCTCCGGCACGCAGACACCGAGTCCACACCTGCCGCGGACAGCGCCGGCGCGGCCGCAACCGTCCGGTTCGACAAGTGGCTGTGGGCAGCTCGCTTCTACAAGACGAGGAGCCTCGCGGCACGCGCCGCCGAGACGGGTCAGGCACGGCTCAACGGCAATCCGGTGAAGTCGGCGCACGCGGTGCGCACGGGCGACCACGTTTCGGTGCGGAAGCACGGAATCGTGCTCGACGTCGCGGTGTTCGCGCTGTCCGACCGGCGCGGCTCCGCGACGATCGCGGCACTTCTCTATCGCGAATCCTCCGCCAGCATTGCGGCACGCGAAGAGGAGGAGGCGCGGCGGCGTGCCGCCGCGGCCACCGAGCCGCGCTTCGCGGGCCGCCCGACCAAACGCGACCGGCGCCGGCTCGAGGACTTCCTCAACGAGCCGTGATCCCGCGCGAGCGGCGGAACACGCGGCGCGTCACCTGGCGATGTCGCGCAGCAGCGCGCGCAATTCCTCCGGCGTCGTCCAGTGCTGCCCGCACGTGTAGCGCGGCAGGCACCAGCGGCTGCTGGCCTCGGTAACGGGCTCGCCACCGGTCGTGAACGCGGCGTCGACGCCGATGCGTGCCGCATTCGCCGGAAAATACTCGTCGACGAGATAGCGGTTGGATTCGCCGTACGGATACGCGAACAGCCGCTGCGATGCGTTCGCGGCCGTGCGGCGTATGTATTCGGCAGCCATGGCGATCTCCTCCTCTGCCACGGTGAATTCGTCGACGGACATGAACGTGCCCCGCGCGCGTCGGCTCGACCCCGGCGGCGATGCGAGCGGGTGATTGTGATCCCAGCTGTGATTGGCGATGCCGACGAGGCCGGTCGCCGTCGCGGGCCGCCACCAGTCGTCGTTCCACCAGTGCGCGCCGATCATCGACTTGCGGTCGAGCTCCGCGCGGGCGTCGGGCGACACGATGACGAATGCCGTCGCATGGAGGTGCGGCTGGCGCGCCCCTGCGGCGTCGCGATGGTCGCGCAGCACGTTGCACATGCTCCGCTGCAAGCCGAAAGCCGGATGGACGAGATCGACGAAATCGAAATCGGTGCCGTCGTCGAAGCTGAGCGCGGCCGTCTTCCGCGCCGGGGCGGAGCGCGCGAGCACGGCGGTCTCGACCAGCTCGTGGAGCGGCCGGACCGTCCAGCCGGCATCGGACAGGAGCGTGAGGTCCGTACGCAGCGCCACGTGGTCGTTCGTCCCGTACCCGTTGCCGGAGATGTTCGTCGAATGGTAGTTCAGTACCGGTATCGCGAATCCCATCGCCGCCGCCTCAGAAGGGACCAATGCCGGCAACGCGCTCGACCAGGCGTTCCTGCTCCTCCCGCGGAAGCGGTCGGCGCCAATGAACCATCAGGTGAAGCCGGCCTGTGTCGACGAAGCCGGCGCGAAGATCGGCGAGGCGGGCCCGCTTTTCGCCGACATGTCCGAACACCGCGGGGCAGTCGCCGAGAGTCGCGAAGCTGTCGCGCATGATGATCGTCGCGAGGCCACCCTCGCGCTTCACGGCATCGAAGAGCCAGCGCGGAAAACGGCGATAGGCCGCGGCGTCGATGCACATGCCGCCCGCGAGGTAGACGTTCTCGAACGCGAGCTGGTGCGTGTAGCCGACGACGACCGGCTGTCCGGATTCGCGTTCGGCATCGACGGACGGCCGGTAGAACATCACGTAATGCCGCGGCATCGGCGGCACCGGATGGCCGAAGCTCTTGCGGAAGAGCGGCGCCGCCAGAAGGCGCGCGTCGCTCACCTCGACGGTGTCGATGCACTCGCGCCACGGGGTGCGCTCCTCCCCCGTCGCGGGGGGGCCCGGAGTCGGCGGCGTCGCGGCACTCATCAGCAGAGCATGTATGCGCCGAACTCGAGCAGGAAATCGGGATTCTGGTAGCCGCGCCAGATCGCGTAGGCGAGGAGCGCCGCGAGAATCACCCCGATCGTGTGCCAGACGGCGCGCGGAATGCTCCGGTGTGCCGCGGCAAGGAGATGCAACGGGGAGCGAGCGAAGGTCACCGCGCCATTTTACGCGCGGCGAGTCCGGCTCAGGCCTAGGCGCGCACCGGTCCTTCGGATTTCAATCCGAGCATCGCCACTGGCGACGACGCCAGCACGCCTATCTCGCGCAGCGTCGCCATCACCGAGCTGAAGTCCGCCGCCGTGCGCACGTCGGCGATCGGCTTCGCCAGCAGGTTGACCGCGCGGCCGCTGACGACGAGCGGCAGCCGCGCCGGCAATTCCGTCCGCAGCGAGCGGATTTCCTGGCCGGCGATCTTGCCCGAGATGCCGCGGTCGAACAGCAGCACGACGAGCGCGACCTTGTACGCGTCGGCGGCGCCGGCGATTTCCTGGGCCGGCACGCCGGCACCCAGCGAGAGACAGTTGATCCCCTCGGTGAACATCAGGAGCTCGAGGATCGCGAGCCCCAGCTGGTTCGGATCGTTCGGCGGCGTGGCCAGCAGGATCTGCGACGCATCGCGCGTCGGGCGCACCAGCCGCGTCACGTCGCGCAGCAGCCGATGCGCGAGGTCCGCGAAGCGCAATTCCTGGAAATTCTGCATCTCGCCGCGCACCACGTGCTCGTGCACCGCCTCGTTCAGCGGAATGAGCGTTGCCTCGAGGAAGCGGCGCAAGCCCTGCCCGACGAGAAGCTTGGAAAGATGGTTCTGCAGCTCGCCGACCCGGTGTTCGCGCAGGAGCTTCACCGCCGTCCCGATCTCGCTGGGCAGCGGCAGCGGGTCGACGATGGCGAGGCCCAGCATCGATTGGAGCGCGGATTCGGCGAGCGGCACGACCGCGCCGGCCCGCCACCCTTCGGAGAGGAGCTGCTTGATGAGCTTGAGCCGTGCCACCTGGTCCGGCGGATAGACGCGATCGCCGAAGGCGTCGCGCAACGGCGCGGGGAATCCATAGCGGCGCTGCCACATGTAGAGCTGCTCGCGCCGCAGCCCGGTGATGCGGACCACCTCGCGAATGTGCGAAGCGCCGCGTGGCTCGGCAATGCTTTCCTGCGGCTGGGGGGCCGCCGGAGCGATTTCACTGCGGCGCGCCGGCGCCTTGATCAGGATGCCCATCGTCGTCGGTCCCTATCGTTTTGCGTCACTTCGGCTGAGCAATCTGTGCAGCACAAGTATAGTCCTTCCGGGGGGTCGCAATGCATCGGCCGACAACGGTTTGTGCTCTGATCACCCGCTGCGGCCGGCCCACCCTGCTGTGCACCACGGAGCGTATTACGCAGGATGCATGCCAGGTCCGCTCCGGCCTATTGCTGCCTCCAATCGATTGCGCCATCATGTGGGCAGCGAGGCTTGGTGCGGCAGTCGGGGTTCCCGGCTGTTTTTTTTCCCCCGAAACTCGCCCCCCGGGCCGTCGACGGGGACCGGCAGCGCCGGGGCCGGCGCGGCGGACGACTCGGGTCCGGTTCTTGCGGAACGTCGCCCGAATCGATCCAAAGGCAAATGCCTCATGTTCGGATTCGGAAAAAATTTCAGGGACCCTCTGACCGACGCGAAGACCGCGGAGCGCTGGCTCGCCTCGTTTCCGGTGGCGGATCCGCTCGCGATCCAGCGCGACGTGCTGGCGGAGCTCGGCAAGCTCACCGAGCGCAGCGCGAGCCGCACGCCGCAGGGCCTCGAGGCCGTCTTCCACGTCGACACGCACACCGAGGAGCTCCGGCGCACGCTGACGACGCAGTACATCGAGCACGCGGCGCGCTCGTCGCGCATCGAAACGCAGATCTGGCAGTCGCTGTTCGACCTCACGCAGGGGTTCCTGCTCTGCTACGGCGCATTCGCCGGCGAGGTCAATGCGCACGGACAAAGCAACCGCTGGCAGTCGATGCTGGCCGAGCTGATTGCGCGCCAGGTGATGCACCTCGGACACGACGCGCGAATCCGGCATTTCCGCTACGAGCAGTGGATCCCCGCGAAATGGGCCGAGGTGCACACGCTGTTCACGCTCGCGTGCTCGAAGCAGATCGAGCGCCAGCCGCTGGCGGTGCATCCCGGCGGCGGCACCACGACGATCGAGCACGAATACCTGGTGGTGCTGGTGCTGCAGCTCCTCAACTCGGGAAACCTCTCCGCGCGGCAGCTCGAGTGGGTGTGCTCGCAGCTGGACGAGTGGTGCCAGCCGCTGCGGCTGTCGCTCGAACCCCCGTCGGTCAATGCGTTCTACGTCGACCTCGGCAGCAGGACGGGGCTGCGGCGCCGAATGCCGGCCCCGCTCGAAGGCCGCGTGCTGTTTCTCGACACCAGCGGCCTGCACTCGCTGCTGCTGCAGAACGTCGTCGTGATCGAGCAGAAGATCAAGGGCCAGCCGCTGTCGGCAAAGACCGCTCGGCGCAGCGAGCAGCTCAATCTCCTCACCAAGCTCGCGTCGCAGGTCGATCCGGAATTCCGGCCGTTCGCACGCCGCGGCGAGCGGAGCTCGGCCGAGGGCAGCGTCGACGCGATCGTCGGTCTCGCCAAGGTGTCGGGCTACCTGCGCGAGGAGGAGCGCACGCCGATCCCGGCGTTCGACATCGCGAAGAGCTTCGGCGGCACGATGGAGCTCGCGGTGTTCGGCCGCGCGCGCGACGAGAAGAACCGCCGGCGCGAGCAGGCCACGCTGCGCCTCGCGCAATTCGCCGCGCCGGGCGGACCGTGGGAAGTGAAGGACGTGAGCCAGACCGGGTTTCGGCTGCTGGCGCCGATGAGCGCTGCCAGCACGGTCACCCTCGGCACGCTGACCGCGATCCGTCCGCAGGGCCAGGCCACGTGGTCGCTCGGCATCGTGCGGCGCATGCGGCGCCTCACGACCGAGCGCGCCGAGATCGGCCTGCAGGTGATCGCGAATTCGCTCGTCAGCGTTGCCCTGATCGAGCAGCGCAAGGCGATGAACGAGGAATACTCGGTCGACGGCGTGCCGACGACGTCCAACGGCCGGATCGTGCACGCGCTGCTGCTCACGCTGAGGAAGCGCGAGACCGATCCCGCAGTGCGCTCGCTCATCATCCCCGCCGTCGAGTACCAGCCGTCGAAGCGATTCCGGATCGACACCTTCGAGTCGGCCACCGTGCTGAAGCTCGGGCGCCTGCTGGAGCAGCAGCCGGACTGGGTCTGGACCGCGGTCGAGCCGATCGAGATCACCGCGGTCGCCGAGCCCGCGCGCAAGCCTGCCGCCTGACGTCCCGCCCGATGGCGTCGGATCAATACGCCGCGATCCACGCAGCACACCGGTGGGTCGTGCCGGAAGCGTTCAACATCGGCGCCGCGTGCTGCGGGCGCTGGGCGTCCGACCGCGCCCGCTTCGCGCTCTACTGGGAGGACGAGTCGGGCGAATGCGCCGCGTACACGTTTTGGGACCTCCTGCAGCGCGCGAACCGTCTCGCGAATGCACTGAAGGCACTGGGCGTGGGACGCGGCGATCGCGTCGCGCTGATCCTGCCGCAGCGCGTGGAGACCGTCGTCGCGCACATCGCCGTGTACCGTCTCGGCGCGGTTGCGGTGCCGCTGTCGTTCCTGTTCGGGCCGGAGGCACTCGCCTTCCGGCTGCAGAATTCACGCGCAAAGGCGGCATTGGCCGACGCGCAGTCGCTGCCGAATGTCGTCGCGGTGCGCGGCGAATGCCCTGATCTCGTCTCCGTGATCGGCGTCGCCGGCGCGCGCGAGTCGGACGTCACGCCGTTCGAGACTTTGCTGGAGCGCGCCTCGACGCATTTCACGCCGGTCGCAACGGCCTCCGGCGATCCCGCGCTGCTCGTCTACACGAGCGGCACCACGGGGCCGCCGAAGGGCGCGCTGATGCCGCACCGCTGTCTCATCGGCAACCTTCCGGGGTTCACGCATTCGCACGACGGCTATCCGCGCGAAGGCGATCTCTTCTGGTCGCCCGCCGACTGGGCGTGGACCGGCGGCCTCATGGATGCGCTCCTTCCTGCGCTCTATTTCGGCCAGCCGATCGTCGGCTATCGGGGCCGCTTCGATCCCGAGCGCGCGTTCGCGCTGATCGAGAAATACGGCATCCGCAATTCGTTCCTGTTCCCGACGGCGCTCAAGATGATGATGAAGGCGTGCCCGCGCCCGCGCGAGCGCTTCGACGTCAATCTGCGCAGCATCATGAGCGCCGGCGAAGCGGTCGGCACCGCGGTGTTCGAGTGGGCGCGCGACGCGCTCGGCGTGACGATCAATGAGATGTTCGGCCAGACCGAGATGAACTACATCGTCGGCAACTCGCACGAGCTGTGGCCCGCGAAGCCGGGGTCGATGGGGCGCGCGTATCCGGGACACCGCATCGCGGTGATCGACGACGACGGTTGCGTCGTGCCGGAAGGTGCGACCGGCGAGGTCGCCGTCAACCGGATCGCTCCCGACGGTACGCCCGATCCGGTGTTCTTCCTCGGCTACGACGGCAATCCGGAAGGTTCGGCGAAGAAATTCACGGGCGGCTGGTGCCGCACCGGCGATCTCGCCCGCTGCGACGCCGACGGCTACCTCTGGTATCAGGGTCGCGCCGACGACATGTTCAAGGCGGCCGGCTATCGCATCGGGCCGTCCGAGATCGAGAACTGCCTCGTCCGCCACCCGGCGGTCGTCAACGCCGCCGTGGTACCCTCGCCGGACGAAACACGGGGCAACGTCGTCAAGGCCTTCGTCGTGCTGGCCGCCGGTCACGCACCCACGAAGGAGCTCGAAGACAGCCTGCAACAGCACGTGCGCAAATTCCTCGCCCCGTACGAGTACCCGAAGGAGATCGAGTTCATCGACGCCCTGCCGATGACGACCACCGGCAAGGTGCAGCGGCGCGTGCTGCGCGAGCGCGAGCGTGAACGCAAGGCGGCGGCATCGTCATGAGCTTCATGAGCCGGCGCCGCGGACTGCGTCTCGCGCTTCTGTCCGAACCCATTGCGATCTGCCGGCTGGCGCCGGACGCGACCGTGCCCGGCTGGGCGACTGCCGCCACCCACTGGTCGGTGACACGCACGCCGGACGAGCTGTCGATCGTCTGCCCCGAAGTCGCCGTGCCGGCGGACGTCCAGGCAAGCCGCGGCTGGCGCGCACTGCGTGTGGAGGGCCCGGTCCCGCTCGACCAGACCGGCGTCCTTGCGTCGATCACGGGACCGCTGGCCGCCGCGCACGTATCGCTTTTCGTGCTCGCGACCTACGACACCGACTACGTGCTGATTCCGACCGCGCAGCGCAACGCAGCGTTGGCGGCGCTCGACGCCGCGGGTCACGAAATCGTCTAGCGCGTCACTTCGACGCGGCACCACCGTCAGGTCGCGCGCATGCGCTCGAGAAAGGCGCGGTGCGTGAGGAGCCACGCGACGGTTGGCACGATCGTCGGCAGGATCAGCGCGCCGATCTGGTAGGAAAAGGCGATCACCTCGCGCTGCCACGCGACGAATCCCGTCTGCGACGCGACGAGCGGGCCGGCGCCGATCGCGACGTCCTTCAGGAAATCGGCGAACACGCCGAACGCGATGAACGGAAGCATGACCGCATACCCCAGCGCGAGCACGCGCCCCCAGCGTGCTGTGCGTGCGGCGATCACCAGCGCCGCAAACAGCGGCAGGCCGAACGAATACAGGAGTCCATCGACGTCGACGACGAGCTCGGCCGCCTTGCCGGTGACATCTCCCGGCTTCAGCAGCGTCACAAATGTGAACGTGGCCGCGTTCTGCTCGACGGCCCTCACGATGTCGGCGAATTCCACGCGCGCGACGAGTTCGAGCAGCAGCTTCACCGGCCAGAGCAGCACGGGAGCCGCGAAATACCACGCGGCGAACGCGAGCGGAAGCCACGCGAACACCTTGACGAGGAACCGCGTGAGCGGGCTGGCCATGGCGCTCACCCCGCCGCAGGCATCGGGGCGGGCGCCGGCGGCGGCAGCGTGCGCACCCAGACAAGCCAGACGACCAGCACGTCCAGCATGATGAGCGCCTGCCACACGTAGAGGTGCGCCCACTCGAAGACGCGCAGATCCCACTGGCCGAGATAAAAGAGGCTGATGACGCGGACGATGTTGAGGCCCTGCACCGCGACGATGCCGACGGCGAGGCCGATCAGCCGGCGCTTCCACGGGGCCGGGAACGCGAGGATCGCGGCGACCAGCACGATCGTCGCCTCGACGCCGTTGCAGCCCGACTCGATCGATACCGCAAAGCCGTTCGTCGTGCTGCGCAGGACCTTTCCCGCCGCGGCGACGTTCGGATCGGCGAGCGTGACGATCCACGCGCTGATCGCAGCGAGCGCGTTGGTCCAGGGAACGACGAAATAGTCCTGCGCCCACGGCGTCAGCTCGGCGGCGAACAGACCCGCCTGCAGGGCGACGAAGACGGCGAAGAATCGGATCATCGGAGGTCGTTGCGCCGCGCGATCTGACGGCGGCGCGCCAAGGCGCAGGTTAACATAGGCGCCGCCCGCGGCCCGTCGCGGTGCACACCCTGCCACGCCGCGCGCCTTCATGCTCTTCAACAGCTACGACTACCTGCTCTGGTTCCTGCCGGCGACGCTTGTCGGGTTCTTCGCGCTGGGGGCGCGGCCGCGTCTCGCGCAGGCGTGGCTGACGCTCGCCTCGCTCGTGTTCTACGGCTGGTGGGATTGGCGCTACCTGCCGCTCGTGCTCGGCAGCATCGGCGTGAATTTCGCGATTGCGCTCGCGCTGCAGCGGAGGCCCTCGCGCCCGCTGCTGACGGCCGGCATCGCGCTGAACCTCGGGCTTCTCGGCGTGTTCAAGTACGCCGATTTCTTCCTCGCCAACGCCGCGCGGCTGAGCGGCGGCGCGCCGCAGATGCTGCACATCGTGCTGCCGCTCGGAATCAGCTTCTTCACGTTCACCCAGATCGCCTATCTCGTCGATGTGCATCGCCGCAGGGCGCAGGAACCGGTGTTCGGGAATTACGCGCTCTTCGTCACGTTCTTTCCGCATCTGCTCGCCGGACCGATCCTGCACCACAGCGAGATGATGCCGCAGTTCGCGGAGCGCTCGAACAAGCGGCCGCAGGCAGCCAACCTCGCGTCGGGTCTGTTCCTGCTCGCGATCGGGCTCGTGAAGAAGGTGCTGATCGCCGACACGTTCGCGCCGATCGCGGATGCCGGGTTCGGCGCCGCCGGCACCCTGTCGGCGCCCGCCGCGTGGATCGCGGTGCTCGCCTACACGATGCAGATCTATTTCGATTTCTCGGGCTACACCGACATGGCGCTCGGCGCCGCGCGCATGTTCAACATCCGGATGCCGCTCAATTTCGACTCGCCCTACCGCTCGATCGACATCCGGGAATTCTGGCATCGCTGGCACATCACGCTGTCGCGCTTTCTCCGCGAGTACCTCTACATCCCGCTGGGCGGCAATCGCCGCGGCGAGGCGAGAACCGCGACGAACCTGCTGGCGACGTTCGTGCTGGGCGGACTCTGGCACGGCGCGGCGTGGAGCTTCGTGGTCTGGGGTGCGCTGCACGGCGTCGCGCTCGTGGTGTGCCGACTCTGGGCGCGTCGCGGCGTTCCGCTGCCGCGGCCGGTTGCCTGGGCTGTCACGTTCCTGTTCGTGAGCATTGCGTGGACCTTCTTTCGCGCGGCTTCGCTCGACGACGCAATTGCGATGCTCCGCGCGATGGCGGGCCTCAACGGCGTCGCGGCAACGGCGACCGGCAGCTGGCTCGGGGGAATCGCCACGTCGCTCGCGAGCAGCGAGACCTTTCCGCGCGCGCTGGCGCTGGCACCCGCCGTTGCCGGCCTTCTCGTCGTGTTCCTGCGCGCAAACTCCAATGCGATGGTCGCGCGTTTCCGGCCGACGCTCGCGAACGGCGTTCTCGTCGTGCTGGCGCTTCCCGTCTGCGTGCTGCAACTCGCCCGCGTGACGCCGTTCCTTTACTTCAACTTCTGACATGAGCGAGCGTCCTCCGCCGGCATTCACGCCAGCGCAAGCCGCGGCGCGCTGGTTCGCCGCCGTGCTCGGCGCGGCCATCGCGATGCTGATCGCCATCGGGACGTTCAACTGGTGGGTCGACCCGTTCCAGCACTTCCGTATGGCAGAGCGTTATCCGCCCCGCTACTACCGGCTGCTGCATCGGTTCGTGGTGCCCGGCATCGTGAGGAATGCGCCCTACGACACACTGCTCACCGGATCGTCGATCGTCGAGAACACGCGCAACTCGACGATCGGCACCGCCTGTGGCGGAACAGGCCTCAATGCAGCGATGCCCGGACTTGCCGGCTACGAGCAGGGACTCGTCCTGCGCACCGCCTTTGCGACGCACGCGCTGAAGCGCGCGATCGTCGTGGTCGACTTCGCCGGCTACAACTGGGCGCCTGAAGGCCGCCATCCGCTGTCCGGCCCGTTGCCCGCCTATCTCTACGACGCGAATCCGTTCAACGATGCGCCCTATCTGCTTTCGTGGGGCGTGCTCGTGAAGTCGTGGCGCATCGTCCGGGGCGATACCTCCGAGTCGTTTCGCACCGACGCGGACGCGCCGTGGTGGTGGGCGGACGAGAAGCGTTTCGGGCGAAGCGAGGTCGTGCGCGGACTGGACCCGCTGGACCTCAATCGGCAGTTTCCGCAAGCGCCGCTCAAGCCCGATCTCATGCGCCGGAGCTTCGACCACAACCTGCTGCCATTGATGGTTGCGCATCCCGAGACGGAGTTCGACGTGGTCTGGCCGCCCTACTCGATCGTCGTGTGGGGCGACTATGTGCAGCGGCACCAGCTCGACGCGTCGCTCGCGTTCAAGCGATATGTCCAGGCGGCGACGCGCGACCTTCCGAACGCCCGGATCGTCGACCTGCAGCCCGACGCGGCCGTGACCCACGACCTCGACAACTACACGGACCTCTACCATTTCTCTCCCGCCATCAACGAGTGGATGATCGGGGAGGCGTGCGGCGACCGGCACCGCATCCGTTCGGCGGCCGACGTCGATGCCTCCGAGCGGGACATCCGGGCGCAGGCAGGCGCCTTCGATCCCGCGGGACTGTCGCCACCCCGCTGACTCGGCACGGGAAAGCCACAAATTGGGGACGGGCGAGGCAGAAATGCCTCGATGGGGTTGCAATCCGTAATGCGAATCATTATCATTTGCATTATCGACGCCCCCCACCGAAAGTCCCTATGTTCCGCATTGTCTCTGTCGCCCTATTCCTCGCCTTCGCCACAACCCCGGCATTCGCCGAGGACGAGGCGGTGAATCTCGTCATCCAGGATCATCGCTTCGTCCCCGCCGAGGTCGTCGTGCCCGCCGGGAAGAAGGTCAAGCTCGTCATCGAGAACCGCGATGCGACGCCCGAGGAATTCGAAAGCCACGAACTCAATCGCGAAAAGGTGATTGCGGGCAAGTCGACGGCGACGGTCTGGATCGGGCCGCTGACGCCGGGCCGCTATCCGTTCTTCGGCGAGTTCAACGAAACGACCGCGCAGGGCGTCGTCGTCGCGAAATAGCGCCAAAGGAAGCCGCCATGTTTGCCACTGCCGTCATCGTGTTCCGCGAAGTGCTGGAAGCTGCCCTCATCGTGGGGATCGTCGCCGCGGCGACGCGGACGATTCCCGGGCGAAACCGCTGGCTTGCGGGAGGCATCGCGGCCGGACTCGCGGGCGCCGCGCTCGTCGCGCTCGGCACCGACCGCATCGCGGAACTCGCGAGCGGCATGGGGCAGGAATACTTCAACGCCGCGGTCCTCGGCATCGCCGTCGTGATGCTGGGGTGGCACAACCTCTGGATGTCCTCGCACGGCGCAGCGCTGGCCGCCGATGCGCGCGGCGTCGGCAACGCGATCCGCGACGGCCGCCGCGAATGCTCGGTGCTGCTGGTCGTCGTCGGCCTCGCGGTGCTGCGCGAAGGCTCCGAGACGGTCCTGTTCCTCTACGGAATTGCCGCCTCCGAGGGCGGCGGCGCAATGTCGATGCTGGCCGGCGGCATCGCGGGCGTCGTCGCCGGTGTTGCGGTCGGCTATCTCGTCTACGCGGGGCTGCTGCGCATCCCGCTGCGCTGGTTCTTCACGACCACCGGCGTGCTCGTGCTCTTCCTCGCGGCCGGGATGGCATCGCAGGCGGCGCGCTTCCTCGTGCAGGCCGACATCCTCCCGAGCCTCGCATCGCCGCTGTGGGACACGTCCGGCGTGCTTCCGCAATCCTCGGTCACCGGCACGCTGCTGCACAGCCTCGTCGGCTACGACGCGCGACCGGCGGGCATGCAGATCGTCTTCTATGTCGCGGTGCTGGTCGCGATCGCGGCGGGCATGGTGCTCGTCGGCAAATCGACGCCGCAATCACGCAAAACGAAAGGTGCATCTTGAAATTGCGATACATGCTGGCGCTTCCGCTGGCGATTGCCGCGGGCAGCGCGCTTGCGGATCCCGACGACTATGTCTCGACCCCCGACGTGACCTACGGCGAGAAGGAGATCGACTTCAAGTACGGCGTCGCGACGAAGAAGGACGAGCCCAGCGAGCAGGCCGCGAGTCTCGGCGTCGGCTACGGCGTCACGGAGTGGTGGTTCACCGAGTTCTACCTCAAGGGAATGCGCGACGGGTCACGCTCCGCGTTCGACGCGTTCGAATGGGAGAACAAGTTCCTGCTCACGGAAATGGGGAAGTATCCGGTCGACGTGGGCTTCCTCGCGGAATTCGAGCTGCCGCACGACCGGAACGAGGGCAACGAATTCCAGTTCGGCCCTCTGTTCCAGGCGGAGTTCGACCGCATCCAGGTCAACTTCAACCCGCTGCTAGCGAACATCTCGCGCGCAGTCGAGGGCAACGGCACCTACCTTCGCTATCAGTGGCAGGTGAAGTACCGCTGGCTGGAAGCGCTCGACTTCGGCGCGCAGGGGTTCGGCGAGATGGGCCGGGCCGACCATCTCGACCCGACCGACGAACAGAGTCATCGGCTCGGCCCCGCGATCTTCGGCAAGTACAAGCTGGGCGGAGGTCAGGCGATCGTCTACAACGCCGCGTTCCTGTTCGGCCTGACGAAGGCATCGCCGGACTACAACTTCCGGCTGCAGACCGAATACGAGTTCTGACGCGCTATGGGAAGCGCCCCTAGCCGCTGCGGCTGCGCGCCAGCGGCGGGTTCTGCGCAAAATAGCGGCGGATGCCATCGTGCATCGATTCGGCAAATTGCGTCTGGTGCCGATCGCTGCGCAGCTTGAGCTCCTCGTCCGGATTCGAGATGAACGCCGTCTCGACCAGGATCGACGGAATGTCGGGCGCCTTCAGCACCGCGAAGCCGGCCTGCTCGACCGCGGCCTTGTGCAGCGTGTTCACCGAGCCGATGCCGTCCAGGACCTGGCGGCCCGCCTTGAGACTGTCGTTGATCTGCGCGCTCTGCAGCATGTCGAGCATCGTGTGCGCGACGACCCGGTCGCGCATGTCGAGGTTGACCCCGCCGATCAGGTCCGCGGAATTCTCCTTCTGCGCAAGCCAGCTCGCCGCGGCGCTGGTGGCGCCGTGCTCGGACAGCGCGAACACGGACGAGCCGCGCGCGGTCGACACGCGGAACGCGTCGGCATGCACCGACACGAACAGGTCCGCCTGCACCTGCCTTGCCTTTTGCACCCGCGTCGCCAGCGGAACGAAGTAGTCGTCGTCGCGGGTCAGCATTGCGCGCATGTCGCGATCGCCGTCGATCAGGCGCTTCAGCTTCCTGCCGATCGCCAGCGCGACGTTCTTCTCGTAGGTGCCGCGCGGTCCGATCGCGCCGGGATCCTCGCCGCCGTGGCCGGGGTCGATGGCGATGATGATCGGGCGCCGTGCGGTCGCGGGGCGGCCGGACGCGCGCGCCGATTTCTCCGGTGCGCCTGGGACCGCCTGAGCGGCATTCGGCGCCGCGCCGCCGGCCGGCGCCGTGACCGGCGGCTCGCTGCGCGACTCGGACAACAGCGCCATCATCGGATCGACCGGCGTCAGCGGATAGAGGTCGAGGATCACGCGATGTCCGAAGTCGGCGACCGGGGCCAGCGCAAAGACCTGCGGCTCGACCATCGCCTTGAGATCAAACACGATCCGCACGCCCGACGCGCCCTTCTGGCCGATGCGGATGGCGGCGATGTAGGGATCCGATCCCTGCAGCTTCGCCGGCAGCTGCGCGAGCTCGGGCGTGAGCTCCACACCGTCGAGATCGAGCACGAGGCGATGCGGATCGCGCAGCGTCGACAGCCGATACGCAATCGGCGCAGGACCTTCGAGAATGATGCGTGTGTACTCCTGCGCGGGCCACAGCCGTGCCGAGGCGACGCGTGCCGATGCCCGCGCGATTGCCGGCGCAAGCATCGAGGCGGCAGGAAGCGCCAGCCAGCGAATGATCCGGCGGCGCGAAAGCGAAATCGTCAGCGCGGAACTGCGCGCAGCGCGGGAGCGGCCGTCATCGCGCTTACGCATCGGTCGCCTCGCACACCGTGCGCAGCGGCCGCGAGATATCGTCCGATGCCGTCCGGGTCGGACGGATAGAGGAGACGCAGCGCGACATCAGCGGGCGGCAGATGCGCGCCCACGCGCTCGGGCCATTCGACGAGGCAGACCGCATCGGGACGAAAGCAATCGGCCACGCCAGCGGTTTCCCATTCATCAGGATCTGTGAATCGATAAAAATCAATGTGATAGAAGTATAAGCTCGAAAACAAATAATGTTCAACTATGGTGTAGGTCGGGCTCTTGACCGAGCTCTGCCAACCGAGGGCGCGCAGGCATCCGCGTGTCAACGTCGTCTTGCCGGCACCGAGTTCGCCCGACAGCGTCACGATCATTCCGCCCTCGAGGCACGGTGCGAGCCGGGAACCGGCAGCCTCGGTGTCGGCTGCCGCGGGAAGGAAGATCTCGGAGGTCGGCATCATGGATTCGTCGCACGCATTGCACCGAGCGATGGCTGGGTTACGCTAACGGCAATGGCCACCCCTTCGACAGCGTCGGCACCGGTGCGCGCGGAACCCGACTGGAGCGCTCTCGCCGCCGACATCTCGCGCTGGGGCGGCGAGCTCGGGTTCGCGGAAATCGGCATTGCCGACACCGATCTCGGGAGCGACGAAGCAAGACTCGTCGCATGGCTCGCCGCCGGACGTCACGGCGCGATGGATTATATGGCACGCCACGGCACGCGGCGTGCGCGTCCTGCCGAGCTCGTTCCGAATACGGTGCGCGTCATCACCGCGCGGATGAACTACCTTCCGCCCGGCGCGCGCGCCGGTGACGAGGTTCTCGCCAGTCCCGCCAGCGCGTTCGTCGCGCGCTACGCGCTCGGCCGCGATTATCACAGGGTCCTCCGCACGAAGCTCGAGGTGCTCGCCCGAAGGATCCGTGCCGCGTCCGGCGGCGGCGCCCGCGTCTTCACCGACAGCGCGCCGGTGCTGGAGGTCGCGCTCGCCGCGAAATCGGGCATCGGCTGGCGCGGCAAGCACACGCTGCTGCTGACGCGCGACGACGGCTCCTGGTTCTTCCTCGGCGAGATCTACACCGACCTGCCGCTTCCGGTGACGCCGCCTGCGTCGGCCCATTGCGGGACCTGCACCGCGTGCATCGGCGCGTGCCCGACCGGGGCGATCGTCGCGCCGTACGAGCTCGACGCGCGCCGCTGCATTTCCTACCTGACGATCGAATTGCCCGGGAGCATTCCCGAGGCGTTGCGGCCGCTGATCGGCAATCGCGTCTACGGCTGCGACGACTGCCAGCTCGCCTGCCCCTGGAACCGCTACGCGCGACCCTCGGCCGAGACGGGATTCGCCGTGCGCCACGGACTCGACGACGTGATGCTTGTCGAGCTGTTCGCGTGGACGGCGGACGAATTCGACGTGCGCATGCGCGGCAGCGCCATTCGCCGGATCGGCTACGAGCGCTGGTCGCGCAATCTCGCGGTCGGTCTCGGCAACGCACCGTCCGGCCCCGCGATCATCGCCGCCCTCGCCGCGCGCCGGGATGATCCGTCGCCGCTCGTGCGCGAGCACGTCGAATGGGCCCTCGCAAGGCAGCACGAGGCCGCGCACGTGCGCTAGGAACCGCCTGCGGCGGTTCCGCGGGCGACGGCAACGGGAGGCACCGGGATATGGGACAACGGGACGCACGCGTCGACGCCTACATCGCAGGCGCCGCACCCTTCGCGCAGCCGATCCTCACGCACCTGCGCGCGCTCGTGCACGCGGCATGTCCGGGAGCGAACGAGACGATCAAATGGGGATTTCCGCATTTCGAGCATCACGGCATCCTCTGCTCCATGGCGGCGTTCAAGCGGCACTGCGCGTTCGGCTTCTGGCACGGCGCCATGCGAACGCTCGCCGCGGAGAACGCGGACCGCGACGCGGCCATGGGCCAGTTCGGTCGCCTCGAACAGCGCTCGGACCTTCCCGGCGACGCGACACTGACGGCGCTGATTCGCAAGGCCGCCTCCGTCAACGAGGCCGGCGTGAAGCCGGCGCGCGCGACGCCGCGGATATCCAAGCCACCACCCGCGCTGCCGTCGGACCTTGCCGGAGCGTTGCGCGGAAACCGGAAGGCGCTGATGCAATTCGAGGCGATGAGCCCGAGCCACCAGCGCGAGTACGTCGAATGGATCGCCACGGCGAAGCGCGAGGAGACGCGCCTGAGGCGACTCGCCACCGCGGTCGAATGGATCGCCGAGGGCAAGTCGAAGGAGTGGAAGTACCGCGGAAGCTGATGCCGCGGCTTGCCTGTCGTGCCGTCAGCGCTGCGGCGCCCACTTCGCGAGGAAGGCATGCACGGCGGCCGCGTCGTACGCCTTGCCGGTCTCGAAGGCCCGCGTGTCCTGCGACTGCAGCAGCCGGCCCGTGGCGTCCAGCACGAAGAGATGCGGATAGCCTTCGATCCTCGGCCAGCGGCGCAGGAACGCCTCGTTCGTGTTCTCCGGCGAATAGTTGATCTTCAGCCAGACGAAGTTGCGGTCGCGCAGTCCGTCGAGATCGGCGTCGGAGGTGAAGAGCCGGTCCATGATATGGCACCACGAGCACCACTCGCCGCCGACGTCGACAATCACGTTGCGGCCCGACGCGCGTGCGATGCGAAGCGCGGCCTCGAGGTCGCGTGCCGGGTCGCGCGCGGGATCGAAGTCGCGCGGCAGGAGCCGCGTGTCGGCAAATGCGGCTCCGGGCCATGCGGCGACCAGCGCCAGCAGGGCGGCGAAGGTTCGGCGCGAAACGCGTAGGTCGCTCATGGAAGAGGGGCTCCGGTAAACGCGCGGATCATAGCGCAATTGCGCGCCGGGTGCCGCATGCGACGGATCGTGCGCCGGATTTCAGCGGATCAGCTGATTCATCGAGACGATCGGCAGCATCACGGCGAGCACCAGCACCAGCACCACCGCGCCCATCGCGACGATCAGCGCCGGCTGCAGCAGCGCGGCGAACCAGGCGAGCCTGCGCTCGGACTCGCGCTCGAGCTCCTCGGCCGCGCGCTCCAGCATCGGCGCGAGCCGCCCGCTTGCCTCGCCGTTGGCCACGAGATGGATCAGCACCGGCGGAAACACGCCCTGCTCCTTCAGCGCCCGAGACAGCGACACGCCTTCGCGCACCAGCGCCGCCGCCGCCGTGGCCGCCTGCCGCAGCGGCATCGCCCAGACGACATCGCGCGCGGCATCGAGCGAGCGCAGGAGCGGTGCGCCGCTTCCGGTGAGGATCGCCAGCGTGCTCGCGAAGCGTGCAGTGTCGATGACCCGCACGAGCCGGCCGACGACCGGGAAGCGCAGGAGTCGCGCGTGCCATGCCGCACGAAATGGCGGGCGCCGGTTGGCGATCGCAAACGCGAACACGGCGGCGACGCCGGCCGCAACCCAGTACCGGCCGGTCGCGCGAACGAATCCGCTCACCGCGATCAGCGCCTGCGTGAGCCACGGCAGCGTCTGCCGGCTCTGCTGATATACCGACACGACCTGCGGCACCACGTAGACCATCAGCGCCACGATGACGGCGAACGCGATGATCGTCACCAGCGCCGGATAGATCAGCGCCAGCGTGATTTTCTGCCGCAGCGCCTCGCGTGCTTCGAGGTAGTCGGCGAGACGCTCCATCACGTCGGGCAGGCGGCCCGTCTCGGCGCCGACGGCGACGAGACCGCGGTACAGGCCGGAAAACGTTCGCGGCCAGCGCGCCAGCGCGACGGCGAGCGGCTCGCCCGAGGCGATATGCGTGCGCAGTTCCTCGAAAACGTCGGCGACGCGCTTTGCGTCGGCCTGCTGTGCGACGGCGGACAGGGCCTGGTCGAGCGGCATGCCGGAGCGCAGCAGCGTCGCCAGCTGCCGCGTCGTCAGCGCGAGCAGCGTCGGCGCAATCCTGCGGCGATCGGCGACGCCCACGGCGCCGCTCGCGAGGCCGGCGGCCTCGATCACGGTCGGCGTAAGCCCGTCGCCGCGGAGGCGGTCGCGCACCTGACGCACGGATTCGGCATCGACGAGCCCGCGCCGCGGCTTGCCGCGCGCGTCGACGGCCTCGTACCGGAATGCGGAAATGGTCGTTCCCCGCGCGATCACGCTTCGCGCGTGACGCGGACGAGCTCGGCGAGGGACGTCGTGCCGGCGGCAATCCAGCGGGCGCCGTCGCGCCGCAACGGCGTCATGCCGTTCGCGAGCGCCGCGTCGCGCAGCTCGCGCTCGGCAGCGCGCTCGTGGATCAGCCGGCGCATCGCGTCGTCGACGACGACGAGCTCGTAGACGCCGGTGCGGCCGCGAAAGCCGGTCCGGCTGCAGTGGTCGCAGCCGTGCGCCGACGCGACTTTTTGCGTTGCGGGCAGGCGGAGCTCGGCCAGCAGCGGAATCTCGGCCGTCGTCGGAGCGGCCTCGGTCCTGCATGCCGGGCAAAGCGTGCGCACGAGCCGCTGCGCCAGGACGCCGAGGAGGCTCGACGCGAGGAGATACGGTTCGACCCCCATGTCGGCCAGGCGCGCCATCGCGCTCGACGCGTCGTTGGTGTGCAGCGTCGCCAGCACCAGGTGTCCCGTGAGCGATGCCTGCACTGCGATCTGCGCGGTCTCGAGATCGCGGATCTCGCCGATCATGATGACGTCGGGATCCTGCCGCAGGATCGCGCGCAAGGCCCGCGCGAACGTGAGATCGATCCGTGGATTGACCTGCGTCTGGCCGACGCCGTCAAGCGCGTATTCGATCGGATCCTCGACGGTCATCATGTTGGCGCTGCCGCGCGGCAGCCGCGAGAGCGCGGCGTAGAGCGTCGTCGTCTTGCCGGAGCCCGTCGGCCCGGTGACGAGCAGGATGCCGTGCGGCTCGCGTATCAGCCGGTCGACGGCGTCCTGCGTTTGCAGGCTCATCCCCAGCGCCGCAAGATCCAGTTGCGCGGAGTCCTTGTCGAGCAGTCGCAGCACGACCCGCTCGCCCGGCCCGGTCGGCAGTGTCGAGACACGCACGTCGACCTGCTTGTCGCCGAGCTTCAGCGCGATGCGGCCATCCTGCGGCAGGCGCTTTTCGGCGATATCGAGGCTTGCCATGATCTTGAGGCGCGACACCAGCGCCGCGTGCAGCGCGCGCGGCGGCTCGATCACGTCGTGCAGCATGCCGTCGACCCGGAAGCGCACGACCGAGCGGCTCTCGTAAGGCTCGAAGTGAAGGTCCGACGCGCGTTCGCGCAATGCCTGCAGCAGCAGCGCGTTGATCATCCGGATCACCGGCGCCTGCGTGCCGCTGTCGAGGAGATCTTCCGCCGGCGGGAGGTCCTGCATCAGCCGGGCAAGGTCGGTTTCGCGGGCAAGCTCGCCGGAGATGCCGGCGGCGCCGGAAGCGCTGGTGTTGTACGTGCGCGCGAGCTCTGCCGCAAAGCGCTCGGGGTCGACCGCGCGTGTCGTCAGCGGCCGCTGCAGCACGCGCTTCAATTCGGCGATGCCTTCGACGGTTGCGTCCGGGCGCGTCAGCACCACGATCGACTCGCCCTCTTCGGCGTAGGCGAGCACGCCGTGCATCCTGGCGAACGAGTACGGGATGCGCGCGGCGAGCGCCGGCGGCGACGCGCTTGCAGTGGCAGGATCGGCGATCATGTCGATCGGCGCCGGATCGTCGGCGCTACGGCGCCTTCGGCGGCGGACTTGTGCTATCGGTGCCCGGGGACGTGCCCGTCGCAGGCGGCGTCGCAGGCGGAGGGAACAGGCCGGGAAGCGGAGGTGCCGGCGTGATCGGCGCCACCAGCGGGCCGCCGCCCGGCAGCGCGCCGTTCGGCACGAGCTGCGGATAGCTGGGGTCGTTCCAGAACACGCGCGGCGGCGGATTGAGCTTGTTCTGCTCGCCGATCAGGTAGTCGTAGCGGTCCTGCGTCACATCGGACAGGCCGACCGGCCCGCGCACGACCGACGGCTTGATGAAGATCATCAGGTTGGTCTTGGTGCGCTCCCGGTTGTTGTAGCGGAAGAGTGCACCGATCAGCGGCAGCTCGCCGATGAGCGGCACGGAGGAATTGTTGTCGGTGAGCTGGTCCTGGATGAGGCCGCCCAGCACGACGATCTGTCCGTCTTCGACCGCGACGGAGGATTCGATGGACCGCTTGTCGGTGATGATGCCGGCGGGGTTCGACGTGCTGTCGACGCGCGAGACTTCCTGATACACGACGAGGCGCACGCTTCCGCCTTCGGTGATCTGCGGCCGGACGCGCAGCGTGATGCCGACGTCCTTGCGCTCGATCGTCTGGAACGGCGACACCGTCGGATTCGCCGCGGCCGTCGTGTACTGGCCCGTGATGAACGGGACGTTCTGGCCGACGACGATCTTCGCCTCCTCGTTGTCCAGCATGAGGAGCGTCGGCGTCGACAGGATGTTGGCGTTCGCCTGCGTCTCGAGCGCGCGGGCGAGAAACGCGAGGTTCGCGATTTGCCCGAGGCCGGGAATGGTGATCGTGCCGTTGAGCAGGCCCGCGTTGAGGCCCTGCCCGAGGTTCGCGAGGTTGAGCGATCCCGTGATGATGTTGGACGTCGGCGTCGTGCCCTGCGGATTGAAGTTGGTGCCGCCGAAGCCCTGAAGTCCATTCTTGCCGATGCCGGAGAGCACCTGCCACTGGATGCCGAATTCGGCCGCCTTGTCGGCGCTGATCTCGACGATCAGCGCCTCGACCAGCACCTGCGCCCGCCGAATGTCGAGCTTCTCGACGATGGCGCGCAGGTTGTTGTAGACGGGCTCGGGCGCCATGATGATCAACGCATTGTTCGCGGTGTCCGCCTGGATCATCGCACCGCCCGCCGCGAACGAATTGGGGCCGAGCGTCGGCGCCGTGCCCTGCACCGGCGACGCAACGGTCGCGAGCGGCGCGGCGTTCGTCATGCCACCCGAATTCGCGTTGTTGTTGCCGGAGAGCGTCTGCCCGGTCGTTCCCTGTGCCGCGTCGCTGCCGCCGGCGAGCAGCGAGCGCAGCGTCAGCGCGACCCGTGCCGCCTCCGCGTTCTTGAGATAGATGATGAACATGTTGCCGCCGGGGCGGCCCGGCGTATCGAGATCGGCGATCAGCGCGCGCACGCGCGCAAGGCGCGCCGGGTTTTCGGCGCGCAGCAGGATGCCGTTCGAGCGCGGGTCCGCGATGATCGCCACCCGTTGCTGCGAATCGGCGGGGGCACCGCCCGGTGCCGCCGCGCCCTGGTCGCCGACCAGCTTGTTCAGCATTGTGACGAGGTCGATCGCCGACGCGTACTTCAGCGGCACCAGCACCGGTTCGCCCGCGGGCGGCTGGTCGAGCGCGGCGATGATGCGATCGATCCGCTTCAGGTTGTCGGCGTAGTCGGTGATGACGAGCGCGTTGCCGCTCGCGTAGGCAGCGATCGTGTTGTTCGGCGTGATCAGCGGCCGCAGGATGTTGACGATCTGCGTCGCGGATTCGTACTTGAGCGTGGTGACCTGCGTGACCACCCGGTCGCCGCCGGTCTTGACGGGCCCGCGTGTGACGGTGCCGCCGTGCTGCTTCGCGTCGGCTTCGGGAACGATCTTGGTCACGCCGTCCGATTCGATCGCGGCGTAGCCCTGAAGCCGCAATGCCGACAGGAACGTCGGGTAGACGATGTCGCGCGGCACCGGCCGGGCCGACGTGATGTTGATCGTTCCCTTGACCCGCGGGTCGACGATGAAATTACGCCCGGTGATCTCGCTCACCGCGCGCACCACGGCGTCGATGTCCGCGTTGACGAAGTTGAGCGTGACGGTATCGTCGGCCGCAAGCGCCGGCGTCGCGGCGAGGCAGACCGCGACGAGAAGGGCCAAGCCCCACCGCGCCCCGAGGATCCAGGCAAGGGCGGTGGCGCCGCCGAAGCGGCCAAGTCGAAGCGGTCTAAGTGTCAATGAGTCGTCCGCCGGCCCGGGTCTGCGCGAAATCCCGCGCCGCGCGGGCCGGAAAAGGTTGCAAAACGATGCTCGACGCCGACTTTTGGCGTTCGCCAGCCGTTTTCGGGAATAATAGCACGCACTCCGGCCGCAGCCGGACCCGCTCCGGCTGCAGGAACATCATTGAATCCGAAGGGGGCGCTCGCTGCATCCAATCCGGTGAAGCCCACCAAAACCGGAGTTCGCATGAATAACCGCCCGCTCACCCCAACCGCCGTGCCGGGGAGCATTCGCCGCCTCGTCTTCGGGACGGCGTTCCTGCTCGCCCTCGTCGTGTGCGTCCTGCCGAGGACGCCCGTCGTGCACGCGCAGGACACCCGGCCCGCCGCATCCGCCCCGACGGCAGCGCCGGCCGTCCCGGCACCGCCGGCGCCTCCCGCGCTTCCGGGCAAGACGGCGTCGAAGGACGGCAAGACCAAGGCGAGCGTGACGGCCAAGATCGACGTCAGCACCGACAAGTCCGGCAATTCGACGGTGACCATCGAGAAATCCGGCACCGACTCGACGGGCGACGCCGCCGACGCGGAAGACGATTCCGCCCCGATCGTCGGCGTCGGTCCCGGCAAGCACGGCAAGAAGCACGTTCGCGTCGGCATCTTCGGCGACGAGCGGGAATACAACTCGATGGCCGACTTCGCGCACACCGAGCCGGGCCTCGCGTTCATGGTCGTCATGATCGTCGCCGTCGTATTCCTGTCGCCGGTGCTCGCCATCGCCCTCATCCTCTGGTTCCGCATGCGCAAGGCGCGGATGCTGAACGAAACGATGCTGAAGCTCGCCGAAAAGGGTGTCCTGCCGCCCGCAGATGCGATGAACGCCCTCGCCGGCGGCAACCTTGCCGGCGCCCTCACCGCGGGGCCTGCGACCGCGCAGCTCTACGAGCAGGCAAAGCAGATCCGTCGGCGCGCCTCGTGGTCGGACCTGCGCAAGGGCGTGATCCTCGCCGGCTTCGGCCTCGGCCTCACGTTCTTCTCGATGCTGGACGACGGCACGCCCAACAGCGTCGGCCTGGTGCTGCTGTTCGTCGGCATCGGCTATCTCGTCCTCTGGTGGTTCGAGGAGCGGCAGCTTGCTCCCGCCGGGAAGGCCGCGGACACTTCGCCGCCGGTCGGTCCGCCCGCCGGGACGAACGGAAGCGCATGATCCACCGATGCCGCCGGTCAGCGATGCCGAACTTATCGCCAGAGTCGTCGTTGTCGATGACCGGCACGCATTCTCGGAGCTCGTGCGCCGCCACCAGTCGGCCGTGCGCGCCACGCTGCGCCGGCTCACCGCCGGCAACCACGCGCTCGCCGACGATCTCGCGCAGGACACGTTCATGCTCGCGTACCGGAACATCAAGTCGTTCCGCCAGGAGGCACGGTTCTCGACGTGGCTCTACCGGATCGCCACCAACGCGTTCCTGGCCGACGCGAGACGGCGCAAGGAGGAGCTCATCGGCGACCGGACGGACGAGCTTCCCGACGAGAGCGCGGATGATGCCGGCACCGGCGACGGCGCGGAAAGCGACCATGCGGCCGGCACCGGGCTCAGGATCGACATGGAGCGCGCGATGGCCGTGCTGAGCGACGCCGAGAGGGCCGCCATCGTCCAGTGCTACCATAATGACCTGTCGCACGAGGAGGCGGCGTGGGTGCTGAACTGCCCCGTCGGCACCGTCAAGACCCACATCCTCCGGGCCAAGCAGAAGCTGAAGGCCCGGCTGGGTGCGTGGGCACCGGAATAGAATTGGCTGGAGCACGAAACATGACCGACCGACCGACCGCTGCAGACGACACCGGCGACGACTGGCTCAACGCCGCGTTGCGCCAGGACGGCGCGCGCCACCGCTCCGACTATCTCGACGACGGCGGCTTCACCGCCCGCGTGATGGCGAAGCTTCCGGCGGCCGCGACGCTGCCCGCCTGGCGCAAGCCGGTGCTTGCGGCCATCTGGGCGGCGGCCGGCCTCGGCGTCGTGGTGGCGCTGCCTGGAACGGCGGCCGACATGGTGCACGAGATCGTCCGCGTCTTCCTGCATCCGGTGTCGACCGCGCAGATCGTCGCAGGCGTGTCGATGCTCGGCATCGCCACCTGGGCAGCCGCGGCGTTCGCGCTGAAGCGCGAGTAGCGACGCCCCTCACGCAAAACGAGAACGGCCGCCCGAGGGCGGCCGTTTGCATGGGTGCGTGGAATCGGGCCGGCTCAGTCGGCGACCTTGAACCCGATTTCGCCTTCGACGACGTACTTCTCGCCCTCGGCCGTGAATTTCCACATCCGGACCGCGACGATGACCGCCTTGTCGAAATACCGCGGCGGATCCGCGCTGACGATCCTGACGTCGGTGACGTTGCCCCTCTCGTCGATGGAAGCCTGATAGACGACCGTGCCCTTAAACACGTTGTCCTTGAGGGCCGCGCGGGGATATTCCGGCGGTTCCTGCGAGATCGGCTTGATGCCGCGGCGGATGGCCGGCTTCGGCGCCGGCGGCGCCACCGGGGCCGGCGCCGCGATTACATGCGGCTCCGTCGGCGGGGCCGCCGTGACCGCGGTGATCACCGGTGCGGTGTTGCTCACGACCGGGACGTCCGGCGGCGGGACATAGGTCTCCAGCGGCTTCTGCTTCGGCGCCTCGACGATCTTCTTCGGCGGCGGCGGAGGCGGCGGCGGGGCCTTCAGCTCCTCGATGATCGTCGCCGTCAGCGGCTTCTTGATCACCTCGACCGCCTTCCGCGCAAGCCCGGTCACGAGCGCGTAGATCACGAAGACGTGAAGCAATACGACGAATCCGATCCCGATCGCGTGGCGGGTCGGGTCTCTCTGCTGTCGTGCGTAGTCCATCTTGCTTTGACTCCTGGTGCCGCGCCTTGGTGCCGTTCCCGGCTACTCGGAGATGAACTGCTCGCTGCCGACCAGCCCGATCTTGGTGAGGCCGAGCCGCTGCGACGACGCCATCACCGCGGCGACGATGTCGTACTTGGCGTTCTTGTCGGGGCGCAGGTGCAGCTCCGGCTGGACGGGCTTCGCGGCGGCTTCCCGCAGGCGGTCCTCGAGGTTCGCCCGGTCGGGGACGATCTCGCCGTTCCACCATATCCGCCCGTCGCCGTCGACGTCGACCTTCAGCACCTCGGGCGGCGTCAGCGGCGGCGGCGGATTGCCGGTCGGCATGTTGAGATTGACCGCGTGCAGCTGGATCGGGATGGTGATGATCAACATGACAAGGAGCACCAGCATGACGTCGATCAGCGGTGTCGTGTTGATGTCCATCATGACTTCCGGGTCGGCCGAATTGCTCGAGCCTACGTTCATACTCATGCGCTGTTCCTCGTACTCTCTCGGGGCGTGACGGCGTCAGCCGCCGCGCACCGGCGGCTCGGTGATGAATCCGACCTTGGCGATGCCGGCGCGCTGGACTGCGTAGATCACGCGCCCGACACCGTCATAGCGTCCGTTGCCGTCGCCGCGGATCTGCACCTCCGGCTGCGGCGTCAGCACCGACACTTTCTTCAGGCGGTCGATCAGCGCCGCCGTGGACTGGATCTGCAGGTCGTTCCAGAAAATGCGGCCGGTCGCATCGACCGAAATCACGATGTTCTCCGGCTTCGTCTCGCGGATCTCGTTGCGCTCCTTGGGGAGCTGCACGGGGATCGACGTCGTGACGACCGGAATGGTGATCAGGAAGATGATGAGCAGCACCAGCATCACGTCGACCAGCGGCGTGGTGTTGATCGTCGAGATGGTCTCGTCGCCTCCGCCATCGGGCGGCCCGACGTTCATGGACATGGTTCAGCCCCGCATGGCCGGCTTCGGCGCTGAGAGGAGGACCGCGTGCAGGTCGGCGCCGAAGCCGCGCACGTTGTCGAGCGCCGCCTTGTTGCGGCGAACGAGCCAGTTGTACCCCAGCACGGCGGGAACTGCGACCGCAAGGCCGAAGGCCGTCATGATGAGCGCCTCGCCCACGGGACCCGCAACCTTGTCGATCGAGGCCTGGCCGGCGATGCCGATGGCGGTCAGCGCGTGATAGATGCCCCACACCGTGCCGAACAGCCCGACGAACGGTGCGGTGGAACCGACGGTGGCGAGGAACGCGAGGCCATCCTGCGTGCGGCTCTGCACGTTGTCGATCGCGCGCTGGAGCGACATCGTGATCCATTCGTTCATGTCGACCTTCTCGAGCAGGCCTGTGTGCTTGTTCGAGGCCTCGATTCCGGTTTCCGCGAGGAAGCGGAACGGGCTGTTCTTCTTCAGGCCTTCGGCGCCCTTGACCACCGACGGCGCGCTCCAGAACGTCTTTTCGGCCTGGCGCGCGTGCTTGTTCATCTTGTACTGCTCGTACACCTTGGTGATGATGATGTACCAGCTGCCCATCGACATCACGACCAGGATCCCCAGCGTGAAGCGGGCGACGATGTCGCCGCCGCGCCAGAGCGCCTCGAGGCCGTAGGGATTGTCGACGATTTCGGTCGCTCGCATCGACGGGGCGGCCGGGGCCGGCGCGGCGGGCGCCGCGGCGGCAGGTTCAGCGGGCGCGGCAGCGGCCGGGGCTGCGGGTTGCGCCTGCGCGATCGCCTGCTGCGGCAGGGCCGTCAGCGTCGCGGCGAGGGACAGGACCGCGGCCAGTGCGGCCAATCGGGTCATCTTCAGCATGGTGTCTCCAGGCAATAAACGATTCAGTCAGAAAACCGGGTTACGGACCGACAGGTTCGGACGATGCGTGCGTCGGCGGTGGATGGGCCGCCGGCCGCGAGGCAGGCTGATGGTGGTTTCGGCACTGCCAGTTGCGTCCCGGCACGTCCCGGCGCGAGAACCGTCCCCGGCAACGGCGGGGGCACGCGGGGCGACTGCGCCAAAACACATTGGCCCCGCAGTGCGGCGGGGCCAGGCTTCGTCGGAAAACCGCGGGATTTTACACGAATGCGGGACGATCTCCAAACGCCGGGTTCCGGCGGCGGCGGATGGCGCGCCACCGGATCGGATCCGCGAGGTGAGAGGAGCGGCAACACGCAAAACTCCGGCGACATCGAACCGCTAGGGCACCAGAGGGAACGCTTCGGCGATGCTGTAGAGCTGGATGGCGCGGATCTGCGCCTCCACCTGCACGTAGCGCGCCGCCTTCCTGGGCGGGAGTGCCCTCATCAGCTTGTTCTGCATCTTTCGCCGCGCCCGCACTTCCGTTTCGTCGGCCGCGATGAGCTCGTTGGCGAGCTGCTTCGCATAGAGATCGGACATCGGCCTGTCGCGCGCGATGAGACCTTCCAGCGCGCGATTGCGGCTGCGATTGGCCATGTCGACGTCGGCCTGGTAGGCGTCATAGATCGGCCAGAATTTCTTGGCTTCGGCGTCGGTCAGCCTCAGCACCGATGACACGTAGGCCTTCTTGTCGGCCTTCACCGACTTCTGCAGCGCCTGCAGGTCGTTGACCGGCGGTGTGCCGTCGGCGGCTCCGGCGAGCGGCGCGACAAGCATGGCGGCGGCAACAATGAAGGCGGCCAGTTTTCTGTTCATCGTCGTTCCTATGATGTCGTTGCGATTCACTGCGCAGCGCGCCATCGCCGGCGCCGCCGCGTCGAAATGTGCCGGCGCACGGGCCTTGCGGGGTTCAACCGCAGCAGCGTCGCACGACCGGGAACACGCGGATATCCGCTAGGCTCCCGAGGCCACGCGGAGCCATGTGTCTTTTAGCACATTTGCCCTGCGGCGGCGACGCGTTTCACGCCCGCCGGGGCGGGCGGCACGAAAATCGCCCGGGACTGCGGACGCCTGCGGCCGCGGCGGACCTTGGCCGCCGGCGCGTTTCCGCGGTCGCTGCGCGCCACCGCCGGCAACCCGGATTCCGTGATGTAATCTCGCCTGACCATCCGCCCGCGCCGGCCCGCACCGACGGCCGTGTCGGGCGGCTCACCGAAATTCAGGAATTCCACATGCGAATCAGCTTTCTTGCCGCAGCCCTTCTGTTGACCGCCGGTACCGCCCATGCCGATGTCACGCGGGACGCGCTTGCCGACATCGTCAAGTGCGCCGACATCGCCGATGCCGCGAAGCGGCTGGAATGCTTCGACGCCGCAACGGTGCGCGGCAAGGCGGCGCTCGCCGCACCGCCGCAGGCCGCACCCGTGGCCAAGGAAAGGAGCCTGCTCGACTGGTTCGGCTTTTCGAAGCCGGATCAGGTGACCAAGCCCGAGGATTTCGGCAAGCCCGCGCCACCGCCTGCGGCGACCACGAACGAGATCACGCAGATCTCGAGCCCGGTGCTGGAGTTCGCCAAGACGGCGCACGGCAAGGCGCTCTTCGTGCTGGAGAATGGCCAGGTGTGGCGCCAGATCGACGGCGACACGACCGACGTTCAGCCGCCGGCGCCCGGAACGACGATGAAGGTCACCGTCGAAATCGGAATCTTCGGCAGCTACAACCTGACCATCGAGGGCCGCAAGTACCTCGTCAAGGTCAACCGCCTCAAGTGATCGGGCGGCCCGCGGCGCGGCGGCATGCCTGCGGCGTCAGCGGGCGACCGCGCCGAACTCGCCGATCCATGCCGCCGTCCACTGGCGGAACATCGCATCGAACCAGAACTGGTTCGTGACCGCAAAGGCGGGATTGATCCGCGACGACAGCTCGCGGGCCGTGCCGCGATCGACGACCCGCGCGAGCAGCGTTCCGTTTGCCGAATCGCGCGCCTCGAGTGCCAGCGTCGCGTCGCCCGCATCAACGTTGAACAGACGGGCCGGCGAAGAGGCCGGCACGTCGGGCGCATTGACGTAGAGCTCGGTCACGCGCGGCGCCACCCGCAGCACGCCGGGACCCGGGGCCGTGACGATCTCGTAGCCGCGCGACTTGAACGCGTCCGCGATGGTGTTGTTGAGGCTCGCCGCCGCGTTGTCGGCGATCTGCTGCTGGTCCGACGCGGTGAGCCAGCGTGACAGATCGCGCGTCGCGTTGATCGCCTTGAGCCAGCCCTTCCTGAATTCCACCTGCGCAGGATCGATGATGACCTTGCGATAGCTCGCGAGATCCGCGTTCGGGCGCACCGAGAATTCATCGAGCTTGCTCGCCTGCAGCGTGACGAGCCCGTCGCTGCCGACCGGCCCCGTCGGGGGCGTTGCGGCCAGCGTCGATGCACTGCCCAGGACCCAAAGCGAAAGCGCAACCAATATCCGTTGTGACATAGCGGTCTCCATCCACGGGGAACGACGTCGGTGTCGTTCCGATGCTACTCCGTAGCTTGGACCGGTTCCAGCGCGGATGCGTTCCTGCCGCGCCGGTGCCTCGCCGGCCAGGTCGTCCGGCGGAAGCGCGACTCAGGCGCTTTTCGCCGGCGGCACGTAGCGGACGTCGCGATAGGCGTCGTCCGGCAGCGCGAAGATCGTCTGCAGCAGTTCGTCGTCTTCGTCGACGATGTCCGGATAGAGCACGTTGGGAATCGCCTGCACGGCAAACAGTTCCTGCACCGCATCCCCGAACTTGAGGAGTGCAATGGTCTCGCCGGTTTCGATGTTCACCACCCACACCCCGCTCATCCGGTCGATGTTCTCGTCGGTGATCGGTATGTCCGTCAGCGGATTGGTTTCGCGCAGCTGCGAGAGCCCGACGAATGCGAGCGGACCCACGAAGTCGAGGCCGCGCGTGAACCCCGGCAGACGCGCGACCGTTTCGACCTTTCCGCTCGCGAGATCGATGGTCGCGAGGCTTCCCTTGCCGGATTCCAGTATCCAGAAGCGATCGCGGTACCACCGCGGGCTGTGCGGCATCGACAGTCCGCGGACGATGACGTCGCGTGTCGCGTAGTCGATGACGACGCCGCCGTTCTTGGTGTTCGCGCGCCAGCCCTGAGCACCGTCGGTCGCCCCGAGCGCGGTCAGCCAGCGCGGCTTGCCGTCGGCCATCGCGAGGCCGTTGAGATGGCACCGGTCCTCCGGAGCGAGCGCCGAGATGAAGTTCGGCCGCCAGCGCGGGCGGAAGCTGGTGTCGGCGTCGAGCGTGCACAGGCACGAAAACCGCGTGTTGACGAACCAGCACTCGTTGTCGGCGCCGATCGCCATCTCGTGGATGTCGATGTCGCCCGTGACATGGTGCTTGCGGTAGATGTAGACCGCGTCCTGCCGATGCGGCGGCTCGAGGCGCTGCGCCACCGATGGGATGTTGCGGAATTCGCGGACGCCCGTCTCGGTGCCGATCATCAGCCGGTCGCGGGTCACGGCGAGCCCCATCGGCTTTGCGAAATGCGCGTAGTGCGTGTTGACGGTCGCGCCGTCGGCGCGCAGCGCGATCAGGTTGCCGCCCTGGTAGTTGGTGACGAGCAGCGAGGTGTTGAGGTAGCGCAGTATCTCCGGGAGGTTGTGCGTATGCACGCTCGCGAATTTCGCCGGGTCGGAATCCGGCGTCGGGAGCCCTGCCGCGGCGGCGGGCGCACCGGCGGCCGGCGCCACGCTGACCTGGGAAGCGAGGTTTTGAGGCGGCTTTGCCGGCGAGGCGAACAGATCGCGCACGGCGACGAAATGGCGCGCCTTCTCGGCGACAGGCGCGAGCGCCGGAAGCACCGGCGCGAGTTCACCTTCGCGCGTCCGCCACTTGTCCGGCGCCGGCGCCGTCAGCGTGTGCATGGAGAAGGGCAGCTCCGCGGGCGGGGATCGATCGAAGGTCACGCCGGCGAAATCGCAGATGGCCCGGAGCGTCTCGTCCGGCTTCGCCAGGAAGTCGGCGAGGTTGAGTGCGCGGATCGCAGCGGGATCGATGTCCGCCATGTCCCGGAGAAGATGCTCCTGCGTCGCGCGCCACTGCGCCGCAACGATCTCGGGCAGCGGCCGTCCCGCGAGCTCGCGCCAGCCCGGAACGAGCAGGTAGGACCATTTCGGTCCCGGCCACTGCGGCAGATCGGCGTAAGTGACGAACTGGCCGGATTGCCAGCCTTCGATCATGCTGGAAAGGCTTTCCTCGGGCTCGCGCCACAGGTACAGAAAACGCGCGTCGGGAAATACGGACCGCAGGAACGGAATGCGCAGCGCGTTCTTCGGCGTCTTCTCGAGCAGGCGCAGCGCGTCGACGCCGAAGGCCGCGCGGCGGCCTTCGCGGTCGCGCAGCGACGAAATGAAGCGCGCGCGCAGGTCGGCAGCGACCTCACGCGTGGCATCGGAGGCTTCGAGCACGTTGGACGCGAAGCCGCGTCGTTCCGGCTTGAGCGCATCGATGCCTTCGATCTGGACGTGGCTCTCGTTGCCGACGGTGAGCCAGTCGGGGCTGCACGCCGCGAGGCGCTCGAACAGCAGCGTGCTGCCGGAGCGCGGCGCGCAGAGAATGATCAGCGGCCGCGTGATCGCCGGCCGGCCCGTCGGGCGCGGCGTCGCGACGTTCGGAGCAAGCGCCACGGCGGCGAGCGGATCGGACTTCGCCGGAGCCTGCCCGAGGTCGGGAACGGAAACCGTGCCGCCGACCGCGAGGCCGGGTGAGTGCATCGCGGGTGCGAGCGCAGTCTCGACCAGGCGCGCGAGATCGAGCCCGTTGCCGAGCGCGATGGCGCCGGCGTAACGCGACGCAGCCTTCTGCATCGTGCGGACGAGCTCGGCGAAGCGCGGCCAGCCGCCGGGCGCATCGCCGTGCGCGGCCCACGCCGCGCGCCAATCCTGCTGAACCTCCCGCATGTCGGCATCGAACGACTGGAGCACGCCCGGCGGCGCGTTCGCGGCCACGGCGTCCTTCTGCCAGCCGGACCAGATCGCGGTGAATTCGTACGGGCTCATCACGACCGGGAAGTTGGTCGATTCGAGCGCCAGCGGCGCATCGGCACCGGCAACGTATGGGATCGTCCGCGCTTGCGTCGCGCCGTCGTGCGTCATCGCCCAGAACGCGCCGCTGCCGACCGTATCCGCGACGAGATGTATGCGTTGCGTGCCCGCCGGATTCAGCACGTTGTGCGGGCGCCACGTGTCGAAGATCCAGATTTCGCCAGGACCCATTCGCGTCTCCGCATCGCCGCAGAGGAAACGCACATCGGGCGTGGTGACGATCGGAATGTGCACTCGCACGCGCTGCGACCAGTAATAGTTGGTGTCGACGTGCGCCGTCGCTTCCGCGCCCGCGTCGAGCCGCATCAGGCGCGTGCGCCCGAGCGGGGCGCCCAGCGCCGCCAGCACCTGCCGCAGATAAGGGCAGCGCGCGAGATGCGGCGTCGCGCGCATCGGCCCGGCCACGCCATCGTCGTCGGGCTGACCGCCTCTCGCCACCAGCGGAAGCGCGGTGTTGCCCGGATGGCCCTGCGGATGGGCGCGCCAGTCCGCCGGACCGAACTGTTCGATTTCTGCGTGGAGGCGCGACGCGTCTGCCGTCAGCGGCAGACGGATGAAAGGTTTCGCAAGTTGCATCTTCGTTGCACGGGCCGGCCGGGCGCGGGCGACCACGCGACTTGGCGCCCGAAATTTGGGCCCCGGATTGTAACATCCGCATCGACGCATCCTGAATGAAACCGGGCGCGTCGCCGCGCTCGATGCGATGCTTGCCGCGCCCGCAATTCGAGACACTTCGAATCCGCGCACGACCCGTGCAATTTCGACCCGCGCTTCGATTCCGCAGCGACATGCGAAGCGCCGTCGGCGAATCGTTCGGTCGCCTCCGGACGGAGCGGATTGGGTACACTGACGCCGCGATCCTCCCCCGTCGACAACACCCGCAAGCCTTTCGGTACTGCACGAGCGCGGTCCCGGAGGCTGCCCTCTCAATCATTCGCCGTGGCCACCGCACAGCCCGCCTCGATCGCCGACACGCTTCTGCAGCAGCTCCCGGTGTCGCCGGATGCGTATCCGCAGAAGGTCGATCTGATTCGCGATGCGATCCTGCTCACACGTCAGGACGCCGCCGGCTATCGTGCGGCCAGCTTTCTGGACGACCGGATTCTCGGGCCGGCGACGCAGGGGGCATGGCTGCCGCTGGACGCCGTTGCCGGCGCGGCCGTGCATGCACGAAACCTCCGGCCGCTGCATTTCATCTTCCATACGGGCCACGTCGGCTCGACGCTGGTGAGCCGGCTGCTGGACGAAACGGGAAGCGTGCTGCCGTTGCGCGAGCCGCTGCCGCTGCGAACGCTGGCCGAGGCGCACGACCTGCTCCTCAATCCCGAATCGCTGCTGAGCGAACCGGAGTTCGATCGTCGCCTCGCGTTGTTCGCGACGCTGTGGAGCCGCGGCTACGACACGACGCGCTGCGTGGTCCTGAAGGCGACGAGCTCGGCCGGACGCATGGCGGTGCCGATGCTGACGCGCAGATCGGATTCGCGGGCGGTCTACCTCAACCTTCGCGCAGAGCCCTATCTCGCCACGCTGCTGGCCGGACAGAATTCGCCGACGGACCTGCGCGGCCACGGCCAGGAGCGCATCCGCAGGCTGCAGGCGCGCGTGCGCGTCGCGCTCGCGCCGCTGCACGCGCTTTCGCCCGGTGAAATGGCGGCGATGAGCTGGCTCACCGAGTCGTGGACACAGGACGAAACGCTGGCGCGCCATCCCGGTCAGGTCGTCGCGCTCGACTTCGAGGAATTCCTACGCGGCGTCGAACCCTGCCTCGAGCGGGTCCTTGCCCATTTCGGACTGCCGCACGGGACGGACCAGTTGTCCGCGCTGGCGCGCAGTCCGGTTCTCGCGCGCTACTCCAAGGCGCCCGAATATGCGTACACGCCGGCCGAACGGCGTGCGATCCTCGATGGCTCGCGTGCGACGAACCGCGAGGAAATCGGCCGCGGCATGGCCTGGCTGCAACAGCTGGCACGCGCCGACGACGGCGTCGCCGCCGTGCTGGATCGACGCGGACTCTAGCCGGACGCGGAACCCTCCGACGATCGATTCGGGCGCGTCGCACCACGGGTCGGCGACGCGATCGCATTCCGCCGCGCGCAGGACGGTCGCGCCGCCTGCACGGATCACCCGACGCGGATTTTGCTATTCTTGCAGCCGATCCGTCGGCAGTGCGAAGGCCGACGGCCGTTGCGATCCCTACCGAGGCACCATGGAACCCCCACGCACCGACGCTCGCGCGCTGGCCGCTGCCGGCCTCGACGCGCTTCGCCGGGGCGATGCGCGCGTGGCCCGCGAATCGTTCGAGCAGATCGTGCGCCAGGGCGAAGCGGACGCCGGAAGCCTGCTGGCGCTTGCGCATGCCTGCAGCCGGCTCAACGACGCGCCTGCCGCGCTCGCCACGCTGGACAAGCTGCTGGCGCAGGAGCCGCGCAACATTCGCGCGCTGATATTGAAGGCCGATCAGCTGGCCGCGCTCGGCGACGACCGCGCCGCGTCGTCGCATTACCAGTTTGCCGTCCAGGCGGCGCCGTCGCCCGACCAGCTCCCGCCCGAGCTCGTGCGCGAGATCGAGCGTGCGAAGTCGATGGGCGGCCGCTACGCGCAGAAATTCGAGCAGTTCCTGCTCGATCGACTTGGTGTCGCGGATGACGGCACGAGCCCGGCGAGCGCGCGGTTCGGGCAGTCGCTCGACATCATGGCCGGACGGAAGAACATCTACTTCCAGCAGCCGCAGGCGTACTACTTCCCGGAGTTGCCGCAGATCCAGTTCTACGATCGCGGCCTTTTCCCCTGGATGGACGCCGTCGAGGCTGCCACAAGCGCGATCCGCGCCGAGGCGGCCGCGGCGCTGAAGGACGGCTCCGGCTTCCGGCCCTACGTCGAAGGCGATCCGCGCCGGCCGCGCAAGGAACAGTCCGGCATGACGGACAATCCCGACTGGAGCGCGTTCTACCTCTGGAAGAACGGCGAGGTGGTGCCGGAGAACGCCGCACGCTGCCCACAGACGATGGCCGCCCTGGCAAACGTCCCGCTCGCGCAGGTCTCGAACCGGTCGCCGTCCGTCCTCTTCTCGCTGCTGCGCCCGGGCGCGCGCATTCCGCCGCATTCCGGGCTCGTGAACACGCGTCTCATCTGTCACCTGCCGCTGATCGTTCCTCCCGGCTGCGGCTTGCGTGTCGGCAACGATTCGCGCGCACCGGTCGAAGGCAACGCGTGGGCCTTCGACGACACCGTCGAGCACGAGGCCTGGAATGGCAGCCGCGAGCCGCGCGTCATCCTGCTGTTCGAAGTCTGGCGCCCGGAATTGAGCGAGGATGAGCGCGCCCTGGTCCGCGCGATGTTCGATGCCATCGATGCCTACAGCGGGCAGAAGCCCACATGGAGCATCTGATCCAACCTCACGGAAGCACTTCCATGCAAGGCATCACTTCTCCATCCGGCGAAATCGACGCTCTCGAAGCTGCGGCGCTGCAGGCGGCGCAGTCAGGCCGGGACGGCGATGCGGTCCGGCACTGGAACCGGATCCTCGAGATCGATCCGAAGCACGTGCGTGCACTGAGCGCGCTCGGCCAGCGCGCATTCCGGCAGGGCGACATGTACGCCGCGCGCGCCGCCTTCCAGAGGATCGTCAGCGTCGACGGCACGATTCCGCAGCAGTGGATCCAGCTGGCGGTCACGTGCCGCAACCTGAAGGACGATGCGGCGGAGGACGTCGCGATCCAGAATGCGCTGAAGATCAATCCGCGCGAGCTGGTCGCGCTGCTCCTTCGCGGCAACCTGGCCGAGCGCAGGGGCAGAACCCACGAGGCGAGCCATGCCTATGGGGCGGCCGCGGCCGTCGCGCCGCCGGCGCCGCAGCTGCCGTCCGACCTGCGCCCCGCCCTTGCCGCCGCATCCGCCTACGTGGAGAGCTACAACCGCGAAAAGGGCCGGTTCCTCGACGCCTTCCTCGATCGGCACTACCAGGCGCTGGCGGGCGAAAATCTCGACCGTTTCCGCACGTCGGTCGACATCATGGTCGGCCGCAAGAAGCGCTACGACTCGCAATCGATGATGTACCACTTTCCGCAGCTCGCGCCGATCGAGTTCTTCGACCGCGGCCTGTTTCCGTGGATCGGCATGCTCGAAGCGGCGACGGACGTTATCCGCGAGGAGTTTCTCGGCGTGCTCCGCACCGAGGAGGGATTCACGCCGTACATCTCGTATCCCGCCGGCGTCCCGCTCGCGCAGTTCGCGGAGCTCAACAACTCGCCGCGCTGGAACGCCTTTCACCTGTTCAAGGCGGGAACGCGGGTCGACGCAAATGCCGCGCGATGCCCGAAGACCATGGCGGTGCTGGCGCAGGTGCCCCAGCCGGACCAGCCCGGACGCACGCCGGCGGCGATGTTCTCGCTGCTCCAGCCGAAGACGGAAATCCCGCCGCACGTCGGCGTTTCGAACGTTCGCCTCGTCACCCATCTTGCGCTCGTCATTCCCGAAGGATGCACGTTTCGCGTCGGCAACGACGTGCGGCAATGGGTGCCGGGCCACGCATGGGTGTTCGACGACACCATCGAGCACATGGCGCGCAACGACAGCGACAAGCTTCGCGTCGTGTTCATCTTCGACGTCTGGCACCCGCACCTCACACCGCCCGAGCGCGCGCTGATCACGGCGCTCGGCGCCGGCATCGACGCGTACTTCGACGGGTTCGACGTCGACTCGCTGCAGTAGCACGCCCGTCCGGAACGCCGCCCGCAGGCCGGCTCGGCCGCGCGATGCGGCTGCCCCCGCGGCGAAGGCCCGCTGCCGTCCCATCCTGATGCGCAAAAAAACGGCGAGCCCGAAGGCTCGCCGCTGACTCGAATTGCGACTTGTATCTAAGGTCAGTACTTGCCCGTGATGCTCAGGAACAGGTTGCGGCCGAGCGAGTCGTAGACCTGCGGATACGTGTTGCCGTTGCCGAACGGCGGGCCGGCGATCGCGGAGCTGATGATCGGCGGATCCCGGTCGAAGATGTTGTTGGCACCGGCGTACAGCGTCCAGTTCTTGTCGATGTTCCACGCGACAGCGAGATCGATGTAGTTCTGCGAGCCCAAATGCTGATTTACCGAGTCGTATGCGCCGGCGAGCAGCGTCTGGGAGCTGCTGGTATCGATGTCCACCGAGCTCATGTAGCGCCACGTCAGCGCGAAGTTCACGTTCCACGGCGTGTTCCACGTGCCGCGCAGCTTCGAGCGCCAGACCGGCAGCGGCGTGCCGCAGGTCGGCCCGTAGAGGCCGGCGCAGTCGTACGAGCCGCCACCCGGAACCGGCGTCGTGACGAAGGTGTCGAGCCAGGTTCCGATCAACGTCACGCCGACGCTGCCGTAGTCCTGGATCGGCTGGTTGTAGTTCAGCGTCATGTCGATGCCGGTCGTCTTCTCGGCGCCAATGTTGATGTTGGTGCCGATCACGTAGCCGTTGTCGCCGCGCCACAGCGAGCCCGACGTCGGATCGCGGTGGACCAGGTCGCAGAACTGGCCGGACGTGACGCAATTGGTCAGCGCCTCGGCCGAAGGAATGATGCCGATCTGGTTCTTGAGGTCGATGCTCCAGTAGTCGACCGTCGCGCTGAACTGCGTCCACGGCGTCATGACCAGGCCGACCGTGTACGTCTTGGCCGTTTCCGGAGTGAGGTCCGCGTTGCCGCCTTGCAGGAACTGGTACTGCCCCGCCGGGCTGTTGAGGCCGGGCGAACCATACTTGCTGGGATCGAGGCCGGAACGCACGCAACCGGCCAGCGTCGCGCTCGGCGTCGGACCCGCACACGGGTCGCTCGCCATGTTGAACAGGTTAAGACCCTGCGGCGTGAACAGCTCGATGATGTTCGGCGCCCGGACGGCCTGCTGGTAAGTGCCGCGCAGCTTGTAGTCCTTGACCGGCGCCCACTCGATGCCGAGACCGTAGGAGTTCGTGGTCTGGTTGATGCTGTAGTCCGAGTAGCGGTAGGAGCCGTTGACGCTCAGCAGGTACGCGCCCGGCGCCTGCTCGATGAGGGGCAGACGCGCTTCGACGTAGCCTTCCTTGACCGTGTACTGGCCGTCGACGTTCGGCACCGCGCCGCCGCCGCCAGAAAGGTTGGCCGAGCTCAGGACATCGTCGACCGCGAAATGGAGTTTCTCGACGCGCCGCTCTAGGCCGAACGCGACCGCCGCGCCATCCTTCGACCACGGCGTGCGCCAGCCGTATGCCGCGCCGAGGTCGGAGTCGAACTGCAGGCCGATCACGCTTTGCGACGTGTAGCCGTTCGAGAAGCCCGGGGTGCTGAGGTAGTTGAGCGCAGCCTGGGTCACGCCACCGAGGTGGAAGATGTCCCACGGCACGCAATTCTTGTCCGTTCCGTTGACGGCCGACGCGCACGCAGGCAGGCCGGTCGCGGGATCGGTGACGACGTCCAGCGAGCGGGCGATCTTGGTCTTGTCGAAGTAGTTGCCCTGGACCTGCGACAGGCTATTCGTGCCCGACTGCCACCAGAAATTGTAGTTCCAGGTGTTGTCGAGCAGGTCGCCCTTCGCGCCCAGCACGTAGCGGTAGTCCTCGAGCGTGATGTCCTGGTAGCGTCCGCCGCCTTCGACGTTGCGGCGCCCGATGTAGATCGGCGGAGAGGGGTTGGCCGCCGTGATGCCGAACGCATCCTTGAAGCTCTGCGACAGCAGAGGGTCGTTGTTGTTGAACGTGTAGGCGGCACTGAAGAATTCGCCGCCCGGCGCGATCTGCGCAATCGTGTGGTTGTTCGAGAAGTCAAACTCGCCGTAGACGCGGACGTTCGGGAACACGTCGTAGTGCGAGAACGCGTTGAAGCCGTAGGTCGTCTGCGGACGCTGGTAGTAGTTGGATGGCGCGAAGTTGTAAGCGTCGGTCGCGGAATTGTAGGGGCGGACATTGCCGGCCTTGTCCGCGATGGTGAAGATGTCGCCTGTCTTGGTGTTGTAGAAGTAGCCCGTCGCATTCGTTCCCGAGCCGCCGCATACGAGCGTGCTGGGAACCCCCGGTTTCGCATGGGTCGATGACAGCGCGCAGGCGCTGTAGTTGTAGTGGTCCTGCGTGATCGGGTTCGCGTTGCGGTAGCTCATGAAGACGGTGGCGTTGCCCTTGCCGTTGGCAAAGTTGCCGCCCATCAGGATGTTGGCGTCCTGCGTATAGCCGATGAAGCCCTGGTCGCCCGGGACCTGGAACTGCGCCGGGTTGGTCGCGGCCTTTGCGGCCAGGTTGCCGTAGCTGCCGTTCTGCTGGTGGTTGTAGCCGTTGCCGTTCCACTGCACCTGAACGCCCTCAAAGTGGTCGTTCATGATGAAGTTGACGACGCCCGCGATGGCATCTGAGCCGTACACGGCCGACGCGCCGCCGGTCAGCACTTCGATGCGCTCGATCAGCGGGGCGGGAATGGCGTTGATGTCCGTCGCCCAGAATTGCGGGCTGCCCGCGGGGACGCGCTTGCCGTCGATCAGCACGAGGGTGCGCGACGAGCCGAGGTTGCGCAGGTTGACCGTCGACGTGCCCGTGGCGCCGTTCGACAGGTTGCTGCCGTAGTCGGCGAACGCCGACGGCAACTGGTTGATGATGTCCGAGGTGTTGGTGATGCCGTCCCACTTGATGTCCTGGGCGGAGATCACGTTCACGGGGCTGACGCTTTCGAGCGTCGGGGACGGCAGGCGCGAGCCTGTGACTTCGACCCGTTCGATCTTCTGCGGCTGCGTCGTCGTGGTGGTATCCGGCGCTGCCTGCTGCGCGTAGGCGGCCGGCGCGGCGAGGCCGACGACGACGCCTGCGTTCAATGCGGCCGTAATGGCGACCGACAGTTTCTTCCTGCTTACATTCCTCATCATGGATCCCCCAGGCAAAGGTGAATTCGCGCTGCGAACCGCAATGAAATCGATTCGCGTTACTCCAAACACCGCCACCTTACCGCAGCGAAGTTTTCGGCCGCAACGAAAATGCGAGGCACGGGAGTCCCCGGCGCCGAACTTGTTGCAAATTTGCTACCGGCCGCCGGCCGTTTCGTCCAACCCGCTGATTTTTCGCGAATCATGGCAATTTGCCGAGAAGCGATTGTGCGTTGCAAAAACGCACAGACGGCCGCCCGCGCGGGGTGCGCGATCGGATCGCACGTCGGATCGGCCGCGCATGCCGCACGCGGTCAAATTACCTTGCGGCGCAATATGCCAGGTGTCGAACCGGCATCCCTCCGCAACCCTGGAACGTCGCGCCCCAACCAACGCATGCAGGCGCTTCGGTTGGCCTGGCAACCCATTTTTGCTGCGATGCGACAGACGCAACTCCGCCCCTGGGTTTGCGCGCGATGGACCCGGTAATGTTGCAATGACGGGCACCGGAGACATTCTTTGCAGCAAATGCAAAAAATCACGTCGACATGGTTATTCGACCGCGCACGGCCGCCCCCTGTCGATGCGCAATCGCCCGCGATCGCGACGACGCAATTCGCAACCGCGCGGGGTTGCAAGTCCGCGACGCTTTGGCGATAGAATGAGTTGCCGGCCCGTGCAGCGGGAGGGCGCATCGCATGGCAGCCGCAGCCTCGCGCCGGCGCCATGCCCTATGCGGGGAGGGGTCCCCGTCGACTTTCGTCTCCCGGGTGCCCTCAACCCGCTCCGGCCACCGAGCTGCATGGCGAAGGAGGTCCGCATGAAGACTTGGATCGTCGCGCTTCTCGCCCTGATGCTGGTGGCATGCGCCGCCGCACCCACCGCGCCTTCGCGACCGCCGCAGGGCATCCTGAACGACCAGCTCTTCGACGGTCCTTCGACGTACGTCGGCGCCGAAGACGTGTTCGCACTGAGCGACGAGATGCGCCGCTTTCTGCGCGTCGACATCGCGGACGAATTGAATGTCAAAGGCACGCGGCAGGGGCTGTTCGATGCGCTGTATTCCCAGGGACAGCTGAAGCTCGAATACGACACGCTCGTCACCAAGAACGCGGCAGAGGCGTTCGCCACGCGGTCCGGCAACTGCCTGTCGCTCGTGATCATGACCGCGGCCTTCGCGAAGGAGCTCAACCTGCCGGTCCGGTTCCAGCGTGCGGCCTCTGGCGAAGTATGGAGCCGCAGCGGCAACGTCCAGTATTACATCGGTCACGTCAACCTGAGCCTTGGAGTGAAGTATTCCGACTCCGTATTCCAGCGCGCCAGCACCGACCAGATGACGATCGATTTCCTGCCGCCCGCGGAAACCCGCGGCATGTCGAGCCGGGTCGTCGACGAGAAGACCATCGTCGCCATGTACATGAACAACCGCGCCGCCGAGTCGTTTGCGCTCGGCAACATGACGGATGCGTACTGGTGGGCGCGCGGCGCCATCCTGCAGAATGCGCAGTTCGTGAGCTCCTACAACACTCTCGGCGTCGTCTATCAGCGAACGGGCCACCTGCGGGAGGCCGAGGCCGCGCTCACGCATGCGCTGGAGCGCGAACCCGACAATACCCGCGTGATATCGAATCTCGCATCGGTGCTCGCGGCCGAGGGACGCGTGCAGGAATCGCTCGCGCTCTCCGCCAAGCTCGATCTTCTGGAGCCGGACCCCCCGTTCCGCTACCTGAATCTCGGCATGGCCGCGCTGCAGAAAGGCGACTACCGGGCTGCGCATGACAACTTCGCCAGGGAAGTCGCGCGTGCGCCCTTCAACGGCGAATTCCATTACTGGCTCGCCGTCGCCGACGTGGGGCTCGGCGAAACCGAATCGGCACGCTGGGAGCTCGCAAGAGCGCTGGAATACAGCTCGACGCAGAAGGATCACGAACTCTACGCCGCCAAGCTCGCCCGGATACGGCAAGCGAGTTCCGCCGTAAACCGGACGCCTTGACCCCACCGCAGACGCCCTCACGCGCCGCCGCACCGCCTTTCGAGATTCGCGAGGCGCGGCGCGAGGATGCGGGGGTCATCCATTCGATGATCGGCGCGCTCGCCGACTACGAAAAGCTGCGGCATCTCTTCGTCGCCTCCGAATACGACATCGAGACGGCGCTCTTCGGCCCGTCGCCGCGTGCGGAAGTGATTCTTGCGTGGCAAGGCGGGGAAGCCGCCGCGTTCGCGCTCTACCTGCACAACTTCTCGACGTTTCTCGGCCGGCCCGGGCTGTGGCTCGAAGACCTGTTCGTGCGGCCCGAATACCGCCGGCAGGGCTGTGCGCAGGCGCTGCTGCGCGCACTCGCGGGGATTGCACAGGCACGCGGCTGCGGCCGGTTCGAGTGGTCGGTGCTCGACTGGAACACGTCGGCAATCGATTTCTACCAGTCGCTCGGCGCGACGATCCTCCCGGATTGGAGGATCGTGCGCGTCGTCGGGCCCTCGCTCGCCGCGCTCGCGCAGGGCCGCGACGGCACGACCGATGCGGCCGCCGCCGCGCCGCCGCTTCCGGTGGATCGATGAGTCCGGAATCGCGCAGGCGGCGGAGGCGCGTGCTCCGGTGACCGACGCCCTGCAACGCGCGCTGCTGCGCGACGCAGCGCGGCACGAGCACGCCGGCCGCCTGTCCGACGCCGAAAAAGCGTACGAGCACCTCCTCTCGCGGTGGCCCGGGCTTCCGGACAGCTGGTACAACCTCGCGCGGGTCCAGCGCGGCCTGGGGAAATTCGACGCCGCACTCGCGTCGTATCGGCAGGCGCTCGACCGCAACGTCCGCGATCCCGAGGAGGTCCACCTCAATCGCGGCGTGATCTTTTCCGACGACCTGCGCCGCGAGGATGCGGCGGAGCGCGAACTCGCTGCCGCGCTCGAGCTCAACCCGGTCTACGTGCCGGCGCTCGTGAACCTCGCGAACCTGAAGTCCGACCTCGGCCGGCGCGACGAGGCCATGGCACTCTACGAGAGGATCCTAGCGATCGACCCGCACTGCCACGCCGCGCTCGCGCGGTATGCCGACCTCGCGCCGGTGTCCACACCCGACGATCCGGTGATCGTGAAACTGACGGACGCTCTGGCAGGGAGCCAGGTGGCGGCCGCGGACCGCGCGGCGCTCGGATTCGCGCTCGGCCGGGCGCTCGACGCGACCGGCGATTACGGCGGGGCCTTCCGCGCGTACGAGGACGCCAACCGCGCGAGCCGCGCCTGCGCGCCTCCGGGCGCAGTGCTTTACGATCGCATCCGCCACGAGCAGTTCATCGACCGCATCATCGCGGCATTTCCGAATGCCGCGCCACAGCGTCCACGTGGCGATCACGCCGCGCGCCCGATCTTCATCTGCGGGATGTACCGCTCGGGCTCGACTTTGACCGAGCAGGTGCTGGCCGGCCATTCGCAGGTGAAGGCCGGCGGCGAGCTCAACTTCATTCCGGCGCTCGTCGCCAAGGAGCTCTCGCCATTCCCCGAACGCATGGCCGAAGTGGCGCCACTGCAACAAGACGAGCTGGCCGGGCGCTACCTGACCGGCATCGCAAAGCTGTTTCCCGGTGCCGCGCACGTCACCGACAAGCGCCCCGACAACTTTCTTCACATCGGCCTCATCAAGCGGCTATTTCCCGATGCGAGGATCGTTCATACGACGCGCGATCCGCAGGACACCTGCCTGTCCGTGCATTTCCTCCATCTCGACCACTCGATGGGCTACGCGCTCGATCTCATGGACACGGCGCACTACTACCGCGAATACCGGCGGCTGATGGCGCACTGGAAGGCTCTTTACGGCGCCGACATCCTCGACTTCGACTACGACGCGTTCGTGCAGGCGCCGGGCCCCGCCGTCCGTCGGCTGCTCGATTTCTGCGGACTCGGGTGGGAAGAAGGCTGCATGGAGTTCCACCGGGTCGCCAATGCGGTCAAGACGGCAAGTGTTTGGCAGGTGCGCGAACCGCTCTACCGGCGATCCTCCGGCCGGTGGCGGCACTATGCGCGCGAGCTCGGGCCCGTGCGCGCCTATCTCGGCGCACTTGTCGCGACGGCTCCGCCCGCCGGCGGCTGAATCCGACTCTATTGCGGCGCGTGCGCGGCAGCTGCATCGCGGACGCCGACCGCCGCGACCGTTCCGCCGCGGAGCGGGTAGCCGGGCGCGGGCGTTCCGGGCGATAATCCGGCCTTTTTCCGCGTCGCACCGGACACCCCGGCGCCGCGCTTCATCGGAGCACGCCACACCCCATGCCCGACGCCGACCGCATCAACGTTTCGGAACTGCCCAGGCTCGAGCGCGCCGACTTCTGGTCGCTGCGCATCGTCGAGGAGACGGGCGAGTCGTTCATCGTCCGCAAGGACGTCGCGCTGCCGCCATTTGCCTGCGCCGATAGCGGCGCGATGGCCACGGTGTACGCCGACGGCGGTTATGGCTATGCCGCGACCGGCGACACCTCGCCGGCCGGACTCGCGGCCGCCCTGGAGCGCGCGGCAGCATGGGCACGCGCCACCGCGAAGCTCGCGCTTTTCGATTCGCGCACGCTGCCGCGGCCCGCGCCGCGCGGCGAGTACGCGTCGCCTTCGCTTGCGGCGCCGATGCGCTCGCGCCGCGAATGGTTCGAGCTCCTGACGGACGAATCGCGGCAGGCCGGCTTCGATCAGCGCATCGTCGACTGGGAGGCCTATCTCGAAGTGCGCACCGCGACGCATCGGCTCATCACCAGCACCGGCGGCGATGTCACGCAGCGCTACCGCTTCCTGTTCCCGGGCCTTTCGGTCACGGCGCACGCCGACGGCGACACGCAGACCCGCTCGCTCAACGGCTATCGCGGCATCTGCCAGCAGGGCGGCGACGAGATCCTCGCGCGCTTCGGCTTCGGCGGCGCCGGACGCCGCATCGCCGAGGAGGCGCTCGAACTGATCGCCGCGCCGAACTGCCCGAGCGGGACGATGGACGTGCTGCTGACGCCGGACCAGATGATCCTGCAGATCCACGAGTCGATCGGGCATCCGCTGGAGCTCGACCGCATCCTCGGCGACGAGCGCAATTTCGCCGGAACGAGCTTCGTCACGCCGGACATGTTCGGCACGTACCGGTACGGGTCCGATCTCCTCAACATCGTGTTCGATCCGACGCGCGACGAGGAGCTCGCGACCTACGGCTGGGACGACGACGGCACGAAGGCGGAAAAGGTTCACCTCATCCGGAACGGCATTCTCGAGCGTCCGCTTGGCGGCGCCATTTCGCAGGCGCGCGCGGGACTGCCGGGCACGTCGAACGCGCGGGCGGACGGGTGGAACCGGCCGCCGATCGACCGGATGGCGAACCTCAATCTCGAGCCGGGCACCGCATCGCTCGCCGACATGATCGCCGGCATCGAGCGCGGCGTGATGATGGAGACGAACAGCTCGTGGTCGATCGACGACTCGCGCAACAAGTTCCAGTTCGGCTGCGAGCGCGGTCGCCTGATCGAGAACGGCAGGCTCGGCGCCGTCGTGAAGAATCCCAACTATCGCGGCATCAGCGCGAACTTCTGGCGCAGCCTCGCGATGGTCGGCACTGCCGACACGATGCAGGTGCTGGGAACGCCGTACTGCGGCAAGGGCGAACCGTCGCAGGTGATTCGCGTCGGGCATGCATCTCCCGCGTGCGTGTTCCGCGACGTCGCCGTGTTCGGAGGCGAGCAATGATCCCCATGACGCGCGCCGCCACGGCAACGCCATCGACCAGGAGCGCATGATGGTCCCCCGCGAAACAGGCACGACGCCGGCAACGATGGAAGCCTATTTCCAAGAGCTCGCGAGCGCGCTCGACGGCATGGTGCATGCCGGCGAGACCGGGATCGCGTGGCTCGCGGCCGAATCCACCGACTTCGTGCGGATGAGCCGCGGCAAGGTGCGCCAGCCGGGAAGCGTCATCCAGCGCTATCTCGACGTCGGTCTTGTCAGCGGCGCGCGCCAGGCGACGCGACAGCTGTCACTGTCGGGCGATCTCTCCGCCGACCGCGCGCGCCTTGCGGCGGCCGTCGGCCTGCTGCGTTCGACGCTGCCCGACCTCGCCGACGATCCGCATCTACTCATCGCGACCGTGCCGCAGTCGTCGCGCGCAGTGCGCGGCGGACCCCTGCCCGACGCCGAGGAAATCGTCGCGACGGTGCTGGGCGATGCCGAGGGCCTCGACCTGGTCGGCCTGTACGCGGGCGGTCCCGTGTATCGCGGCTTCACCAACACGCTCGGCCAGCGCAACTGGCACGAGGCGACCACGTTCGACCTGCAGTGGAGCCTCTACCACCGCGCCGACAAGGCGGTGAAGTCGGGGCTGTCCGGATTCACCTGGGACGCCGCCGCATTCGCCGCGAAGATGGCCGGAGCGCGCGCGCAGCTTGCCGACATCGCGCGTCCGTCGAAGGCGCTCGCCCCCGGCAAGTACCGCGTGTTCCTCGCACCGTCGGCGTTCGAGGACGTCGCGTCGATGCTGTGCTGGGGCGGATTCTCGGCGCGTGCGCTCGCAACGAAGCAGAGCAGTCTCACCCGGATGCGCGGCGACGATGGTGCCGATGGCCTCGTGCTCGATCCGATCGTCACGATGACCGAGGCGACGGCCGACGGCGTTGCGCCGGGATTCCAGGCCGAAGGTTTCGCGCGCCCCGCACGCGTTCCGCTGATCCAGGCGGGCCGGCTCGTCGGAGCCCTGACCTCGCCGCGCACCGCGCGTGAGTTCGCGCAGGACGCCAACGGCGCGAACGGCCACGAAGGCCCGGAGTCGCTCGCGATGGCGGCCGGCACGCTTGCGGCCGCCGACGCGCTGGCGGCACTCGACACCGGCATCTACGCCGGCAACCTGCATTACCTCAACTACTCGGACCGGCCCGCCGGACGCATGACCGGCATGACGCGCTTCGCGACGTTCTGGGTCGAGCACGGCCGAATCGTCGCGCCGATCGACGTGCTGCGCTTCGACGACACGATCTTCCGGATGCTGGGCGCCAATCTCGAGGCGCTGACCGTCGAGACCGAGCTCCTGCTTTCGAGCGACACGTACCACGAGCGCGCGCTGGCGAGCATGCGGCTTCCGGGTGTGCTGCTCTCGGAAATGACGTTCACGTTGTAGTCCGCGGCGGCGGCGCCACTTGGCGCGGCACCTCGCTAAGCGGGTCCCCGGACCGTGGCACGGGCGCGGAAACTATTGATCCAGCGCAACAATTGCCCGGAAGCCCGGTGTACCCCCTTGCGCCAGGGCGGCATTTAACCAATAATGAGAAGCATTCTCATTTGACCACTTCGCGCCGTCCGACGGCGCCCGCCATGTACATCTGCCTCTGCAACGCGATCACCGAAAAGCAGATCATCTGCGCCGCGGAGGAGGGAGCGCGCTCGCCGGGAGATCTCGCGCAGGGCTTGGGCGTCGGCCTCGGCTGCGGCCGCTGCGTGTCGTGCGCAAAAAGCGTGCTGGTCGAGGCCGTCGCGCGCATTGCCCGCGGCGAATGCACCACACCAACACGGAGCACCGCATGAAGGGCAACGCCAAGGTCATCAAGCACCTGAACGACGTTCTGACCAATGAACTGACGGCGATCGACCAGTATTTCGTACACGCGAAGATGTTCGCGAACTGGGGATTCGGCCGTCTCGCCAAGCGTGAGCGTGACGCCTCGATCGACGAGATGAAGCACGCCGAGGCGCTGATCGA
>Ga0265332_10000186_pt1 | contig 50885 bp, 44 predicted proteins | sample 41926metaG_FD_202084 | JGI IMG/M metagenome (GOLD analysis project Ga0265332, IMG submission 202084) | Rhizosphere microbial communities from Carex aquatilis grown in University of Washington, Seatle, WA, United States - 4-19-26 metaG | ecosystem: Host-associated > Plants > Roots > Rhizosphere...
CTCGACCACTCGGGCAAGACCCACGTCGGCACCCCGGCGATCTTCGGCATGAACTTCCAGACCGTCTCGGTCGCGGAGAAGATCCGCTCGACTCCGACGACGTTGATCGGTCCGGACGCGAACGGGAATTACACGACCAGCGCTCCGGAGTCAGGTGGTTACCAGTGGGTGAACGGGCACCTCGTTCCCGGCCCCGTCCTCTCGAGCGCGCTCGACTACGTCGACGCTCAACTTGGCCGCATGGTTTCTGCGATCCACAAGGACGGCCTCGCGGGCTCGACGACGATCATCGTCACGGCAAAGCACGGCCAGTCGCCGCAGGATCCGAACAAACTCATCACCGTCCAGGACGGTCCCATCATCAGCGCGATCAACGCCGCCTGGGCGCAGACGCACCCGAGCAACACGACCCTGATCGTTGCCGGAACCGACGACGACCTGTGGCAGTCCTACCTGTCGGACAACTCGCAGGCCACTTGCGACTTCGTCAAGAGCTACCTGTGGAACCACACCGCTCAGGGTTACGACGTCAACAAGAACCCCGTCACCGTCCAGCACTCGGGCCTCGCCCAGATCTGGGCCGGCGCTGCCGCCGCCAACTTCTTCGGCGTCTCGGTCGACAACGGTCAGTACCCCGACGTCTTCGGCAAGGTCCAGGAGGGCATCGTTTACGCGAAGCCGACCAAGCTCGCCGAGCACGGTGGTATGAACACCGGCGACCGACACGTCCTGATGGTTGTCAGCGGCCCGGGCATACCGGTTCAGGTCGAGTCCACCTCCGTCGAGACCACCCAGGTCGCACCGACGATCCTCGCTCTCCTGGGGCTCAACCCGAAGGCGCTGACGGCCGTCCAGATTGAGGGCACGCAGGTCCTTCCGGGCCTCCGAGGACCGCACGCTCGACGCTGACAGTGCGCCGGATGCACGCCGGTTAACTGGCAGCACTGAGCAGGAGGCCGGGGCGAATCGCCCCGAGCCCCGCGCGATAGGCTTCTTGCATGCGCTTCGCATGGTCCCGGAGGACGACACGTCTACCCAGCCGTCTGGCTCCGTATCGGCAATCGCGGCGTGGAAGATCGAGGCGTGCGTGCCCTCTTGTGGAACTGGGGGCCGGGCACGAGCTGCAGCCCCGGGTCGATGGAAAAGCGGTCGGGAGCCGACAGCCAGGTCGCATCGTCTCGAAGGCTGCGCTCTCCCCCTGTGCCAGGGTAGTTGACGCCCGGAGCGACGCGAGGTCGTAGGCGGATCCCGACGAGCATCTCGTGGCGCCCTTCTGGGTCATACCCTGGAGCTCGGTCAGCGTGATGGCATCGTTGATCGGGCGACGGGCGCGCCGCAACGAAGAGACCAGGCACTGAGCGACCTCTCTGGAACCGGTCGAGCACGCGCGCTCCGGTCGGTCGTGAGCTCGATGCGGGAGGACACGGCGCTCGATCTGGCGGGCGCGCTCCGCAACCTGGTCGCGGGCATCCGCGCCCCCGCGTTCACCTCGACGTGGGGAGCAGCCTTCAGGTCGAGGCGGTGCTAGTCCACACGATCTTCCGTTGCGTCCAGGAGGCGCCCACCAACGCGATCCGCCACGCGGGCGCCGAGAACATCCATCTGACGATCGAGACCCGAGGCGAGACGGTCACGGTCACGGCGCGGGACGATGGGCGCGGCGCGGCCGAGGTCCGGGCCGGGCATGGACTCTCGGGGTTGCGTGAGAGAATCGAAGGGATGGGAGGCAAGGTCGAGATCGAGGCGCGGCCTGGATCGCCGAGGTGGCCGGCGGACGCCCTGGGGGCGCCTCGGCGCTTGGCTACCTCGGTCGTGATCGAAGGGATCAAGCTCGGCGCGCGCGGCTTTCTGCTCAAGGATGTCTCGCTGGAACAGCTGACCGAGGCGATTCGAATCGTCGCCGGGGGAGGCACTTCAACCCCGCCGTCACCGAGCGGGTGGTCCGCGGACTGGCACGTCTCGCCACCCGCATCCCCGCTTCGGCCATGCCCGTGCCGCTGACCAGGCGCGAGCTCGACGTACTCGGCTTGATCGCCAGTGGACGAAGCAACAAGGAGATCGCCGACGCCCTCGGCACCGCGGAGGCGACGGTGAAGAATCAGGCGTCGAGCATCTTCGGCAAGCTCGGCGTCCGAGATCGGACCCGTGCGGTACTGCGAGCGACCGAGCTCGGCGTGCTCTGAATGCGCCGCCGCCCACCTCGGTGATCCCGACGACACCCCTTCATCCTCCGGCGCCTCAATCTCGGGAGGATGCGAACCATGTGCCCATCGAGCGAGCGGAACATCCGAGCAAACTCGGTGCCATCCCAATTTCCCCGGGGGGACGGTTGACGGAACCGGCGTACTGGGACAAACCTCACCGTCATTCTTCTTGTCCCCACTCCCAAGGCAAGCACTCTGCAACCACTCCAAGGCTGTCCGCCAGGGCGAGCTGCGCGACTGCGGCGCCTTCTGTGCGCCACCAAGACGCAGGTCAACCCCAACTGCGCCGTCTCTTTCAGTCTGCCCGTTCCCCGACCAGAGCCGAGTCTCGGCTGGTAATCCGTACAGGGCGACCCGGGAATTGTCGAGCATGAAGCATCGCCCCCGCTCCCTCAGGTCTCTTGGTGTTGTCACTTCTTGTCTGGCCGCAGCGGTCGTAACAGGCTGCGCGAGCTCTGATTCTGGTGATGGAAAAGGCGGGAGCGGCGGCACCTCCGCCATCGGCGAGGGTGGGGCGACCGGATTGGGCGACACCGGTGGAACCACCGCCAGCGGCGGGATGATGGGCAGGGGCGGGACCACCGGCAGCGGGGGGATGACGGGCGACGGTGGGATCATCGGCATCGCGGGCACCACCGGCACCGCGGGCACCGGCGGAAACGGGACCGCCGGCACCGCTGGTCGGGCGGGGACCGCGGGAAGCGCCGGGACCACCGGCATCGCCGGAGCCACCGGTGGCGTCGGCGGGACGAGCGGAAGCGGGACCGCCGGCACCACTGGTCGGGCGGGCGCCACGGGAAGCGCCGGGATGACTGGCATCGCGGGGACCGGCGGCACCGGTACGGGCGGTGCCGCGGCTTGCATGCCGGGCGCGATGCCCACCGGCGGCAAGACGGTCAACGATTCGGGCACCGCCGACGGCGCCTACACCTACACCTTCTATACGAACGGACAAGGCTCGGCATTCATGATCATCTACGGCGTCAACGCCGAGTTCAGCGCCACCTGGAACGATCCGGGGGATTTCCTGGCCCGGGTCGGCCTGGGATTCAATTCGACCCAGACACCCACCCAGCTCGGAACTCTCACAGCGAGCTTCGCGGAGACCAAGACCGGAACCGGCGGCGGCTACAACTACATTGGAGTCTATGGGTGGTCGGAAAGCCCGCTCCGCGAGTACTACATCGTCGATGATTGGTTCGGTAATGGACCGCCCAACCCCGGTGGGACCAAGGTCGGCCAGATCACCGTTGACGGCGGGACCTACGACGTCTACATGCACACGCAGACCAACCAGCCGTCCATCACGGGCCAAAACGCAACCTTCGTGCAGTTCTTCAGTGTCCGCACGTCACCTCGCTCCTGCGGAACCATCTCCATCTCCGAGCATTTCTCCCAGTGGGCCCGCATGGGTCTGCAGCTCGGGAACCTGGAGGAGGCCAGGATCGTCGTGGAGGTCGGGGGCGGCAGCGGCAGTGGAAGCATCACATTCTCGACGGCGACCGTCACGAAGAGCTGAAAACCCGCGGCCGGGGTCGGTCCATTCGTCGATGAGCGATTCGACCGGGAGCTCGACGAGGATTTGCGCCCTCGCGTGCTATTGTACCCGCGATACATGCGGCGACTTGTCGGGGGGATCGCGATCGCCATGGTGCTCAATCTCCAGGGGTGCGCGGTGGTGTTGTCACATGGATACTCGGACGTCGTGCCCAACAATGAGCCAACCCTCTCCGAATCCGATTGGACATGGGGAGTGCTCCGTCTCACGGAGCCCATGGTTGAAGACCTCGTCATCGACCTCACGCGCGGCATGGAGGCTCGTTGCCGCCCACGGTCGAAGCTCGAGAACGTTCAAACGAAGTTGATGCTCCGGGAATACGTCCTGTTCCAGATCTACAGCATCCGGCTGACAGCGCAATGTTCGGCGCCCGTCCCCGACCAGGGCAAGGCGCTACCGGCGCCGACGGGGTGAATGTCGGCCGCGCGGGGCGATGCTATTCCCAGCGTCGAGAATTTCAGCGATGAGTTTCCGGACAGCACGGGGTCGGGGGCGCATACTGATCACGGGCGCCATCGCCGGGTTCATGCCCGGCACCTACCGGGCCGTCTACAATGGCACCAAGGTCCTCCTCGACTCGTTTGCCTATGCGCTGCGCGCGGAGTTAGAGCAGACGGGCTCCAGCCTCACCTGCCTGTGCCCGGAGTCACCGAGACGGAGTTCTTTGAGCGGGCCGACATGCTCGACAGCAAGGTGGGCGCCGGCAAGAAGCAGCCGGCCGACGAGGTCGCGAAGCTCGGCTTCTTCCTCTCCCGCCCGCGGGTTCGCTTGGAGCTGACAAGTCCGCTGCTCCCGCGGGCGGTCGACCTTGCCGCTCAGCTCCCGGCGAAGGCAGCGTTCAGCGCGGCGATGTCGAGCTTCTTCATGCCCATCACCGCCTGAAAGGCGCGATCGCTCGCCCGGGTGTCGCGGCTCGCCAGCCACGCGGAGATGCTCTTCGGTACGACCTGCCACGAAAGCCCGAAGGCATCCTTCAGCCAGCCACAAACACCCAGCCGGCCGCCCGCGGACAGTCGCTCCCAGTAGCGGTCCACCTCGGCCTGGTCCTCGCACATCACCTGGAAGGAGAGGCCCTCGTTGAAGGTCGTGCCGCGCGCCTCATGACTGTCCATGGCCACGAAGTCCTGGCCTGCCAGGACGAAGCGTCCGTGAACGACCTTCCCATCGGGACCGCGATCCGCTCCGTAGCGCTCGATGTGAACCACGCGGCTTTCGGGAAAGACGGCCGCATAGGCCCTCATCGCCTCCTCGGCGCGCCCGTGCTGTGCGTCCGCGAACATGAGGCACGGCACGATGCCGGGGCCAGCCGCGGCGGGCTTGCTGGTCATCACTTGCCACGAAACGCCGAAGCGATCCTCAACCCAGGCATAGCGCTCGCTCCACGGGTAGGTGCCAGGCGGCATCAGATACCCCCCGCCCTCCCCGAGCGTGGCGCAGAGCTGATCCGTTCGCTCGCTCGTGTCGGTGTGGACGAAGAAAGAGATGCTCGGGTTGATGACGAAATGAGGCCCGCCGTTGAGCGCGGTGAAACGCCGGCCGAGCACCTCGAAATCGACCGCGAGCACACTGCCGCGCGGCTTGCCGCTCGGGTTGTCGAGGGACTCCGGATAGTGCGACGTGGCCAGCACGCGCCCGTCGCCGAAGGTGCGCGTGTAGAACCGCGCGGCCTCCTCGGCCTGGTCATCAAACCAGAGACACGGAACGATCGCCGGGCTCACGGCGTCGCCTCCCGCCTCGGCTGCAACAAGCTGTTGCGGTTGCGTTCGGTGTCGAGAAACGACACGTAGCTCCCGACGCCAGGGATCTCCATTGGCTCGCCCAGCACCTCGCCCCCGGCGTCACGTACGGCCCGCATCGACCCTTCGAGGTTCTCGACGCCAATCACAATCGACGGATACTGCGCGGGGAAGTCCGGCTTCTTCTGGTAGAGCCCGCCGTTGACCACCCCGCGCGGGGCGTCGGGTCGAGCGTCCTCAGTCGCGGTGGTCACGACGACGTAGTTGCCCATCTCCGCACCAAGCTGTTCGGTCCGCCACCCGAAGGCAGCGCGATAGAAGGCGGAGGCGCGTTCGGCATTTTCATACGGAAGCTCGAAGTGGACGACGGGGTTCATGGGCTTCTCCTCCTGCTCGATGTCATGGTTCGGGGCTTGACGAGAGGTCTCGGCTTGGGTCTCCCGCGCGCTGGCCGCGATGGGGATCCCTTGGTGAACAGCAACTCGACGTAGCGCTCCAGGTGCTCGATCGATTCGATGGCAATCTGGGCGTTGCCTTGTGCCTTGGCCAGGATGAACGCCCCCTGCAGCACACACTGGGTATGCGCCGCGAGGCTCTCCGGCGTGAAATCGCTCGCCACGCCACATTCCTTCATAGCGACGACAAAGTCCTCGACCAGGGTGCCGGCGTGTCCAAAGATGCTGGCGGCGCAGGCCGCCCGGATCGTCGGGTGTGAGGCGTACGTCTCCTGGACGAGCATCCCCGCCATGCAGCTGAACTCGGGGAGGTCGCCACGGATCAGTGATTTTCGAAGGGCGAGATAGGCCCGCACGCGCCCAAGCGCATCGGGCGCCTCATGATACGGCGCCGCCCGGAAGAGGGCTCCCGTCGTGCGCGACCAGTGCTCCACCGCCGCCACGCCGAGGGCGTCCTTGCTCTCGAAGTGATGGAAAAATGCCCCCTTCGTCACCCCGGCGCGGCCGCACAGAGCGTCGACCGTGGTCGCCGCAAACCCCTGCTCGCGGATCAGCGACAGCGAGGCGTCGAGGAGCTTCTCTTTCGCGCCAAGCCCAGCCACGAAAGCCGACATACCAACCGGTCGGTACGGTGTCAAGCACGCGCGTCCCTTCGAGACCAAAGCGGGTGATGTCATCCCGTCGTGTCCCGAAACTGGGACAGGACGGCACGATGGACGTCCGCGCCGAGTACCTCGCGATCGAGCCGCCCCGGCGCATCGTGTACGCGCAGCAGTTCGTCGACGAGCGCGGGCACCCGGCGCCGGCGCCCGGCGCCGAGCTCTGGCCGCCGGCGCTGCGGACTACGGTGTTGCTCACGGAGGAGACGCCCGACCGCACGCGCGTGACCGTGACGACCGAGCCACACGGCGAACCGACCACCGCGGAGGTCGAGGCGTTCGTGCACGAGCGCTCGGGCAACGCTCGGCTCGACCGGCTCGTTCGACGCACTCGAGCCTCTGCTCGACGGACAACCCCGCGTGAGGGTCGAACCTGTCCCTCCTGGTGGGCTCCTCAGAGCGTGAGCAGATGCTTGACGCGGGCGATGGTCTTGTCACCGAGGCCGCGGACCCGGATCAGGTCGGGCAGAGAGGAAAAGGGTCTCGCCTTGACGATCTCCTTGGCGATCTTGAGGCTGAGGCCCTTCACACCGGCCAGTTCCTCGAGGCTTCCGGTCTGGATGGAGATCAGTCTCGGGCCAGCCGGAGGCGCGAGCCCGGGCTTCGGCTTGCCCGTGACCGCCGCGGCCGCGGCGGCGGGGGCCCCGGGGAGGGCCGCGCCGGGCACCAGCCGCAGTCGGTCGATGGGTCGAGCGGGCGTCGGCTGCTCCACGGCCGCCGGGACCGGTGAACCCGCGGCCGAGGAAGCGGGGAGCTCCTTGGTCCCAGCTTCGTAGATGCAGGCGAAGTCCCGCCGATCGCGCGCGACGTAACCATGCGCAACGGTCCACTCGCCAAGGATCAACGACAACCCGAACCGACCCTCTGGCGGCTCGGTGAAGGCGACCCTACGCTCGATCGCGGTGCTCTGGGACTGGCCGGCGATGGGCGCCAGCTCGGACCATGCCAGCCGCACGCCCTCACGCGCGGTCGGAAGTCCCGCCTCCGGAAAGGCCCACAGCTCGAGCGCCAGCGTACCGCTGAGGTTGGTGCTGGCGCGAGGGTTCGAGATCCCCTCCGCCTCGAGCACCACCTCGGCGCCCTGCACGGCGTAGCCAACCCTTCCAACGAAGTGGGGCGCGCTGAAGAGCTGGAGCTCGGGATAGTTCGCGAAACCGCGGAGGCTCGACCCTCCGTCCGGACGGTGCTCGATGAGCGCCAGCACCATCCCGCAGGCGCGCCCATGCATGGGAAGCCGCGCGACCGTGCGGGTGTCCACCTGATGGACGTGGGGCGCGATCGGGTCCGGCAGCTCGAGCGCGACCTGCGCGACCCGGGCTCCCGTCAGGGGCTCTTCCATGCGGGCCCGATCGGTGTAAGCCCGATCGGCTGCCCAGAGCTCGAGGCTCCACGCACCGTCCGATCGACCAGGAGGGACGAGCACCTCCGCATGGATGAGCACGTGGTCGCCGTCGATTCGGTACCCGTGGCGGTGACCAATCTCGATCGGCAGGTCCTGTCCACGAAGCACGGGTTGCAGAAGCAGGGGGTGCAGGCTCATTGGGAAATCCGATCGCAAAGGGGGGCATGAGGGGATCGATGCGCTGCCAATGGAAAGGCCGCCCCGCCCAAAACGCAAGATTTCTGCCGTCTTGCGTGGAAGTGGGGGGCATTCCAGACCCCCTCGTGTCCGAAAAACTGAACGGGGGAAAAGTGTGCACTGCCGGGAGCTTGTCGGCACGCGAGGCCGCAAATGCTCCGAGGGGCGGGGTTAACGCCGTTGCTGTTGCCCGCCCGGAGTCCGAACTTGAACGCCTATCCCGAGAGATTTGTGCTCTCGATCAAGAGCGAATGCCTGGACCGGATCGTACCGCTGGGGGAAAGAGATCTCCGGCGGCCATCGAGGAGTACCTCGCCCACTACCACGGCGAACGCAACCACCAAGGTCTTGGCAATGTGCTCCTCAGGGGATCGCCTGACCCGGCGAATGAGAACGACGAGTGCAACGGCGCGAGCGGCTCGGCGGCCTGCTGAATTTCTATCGTCGGACCGCGGCCTGATCGGGGCTCGATCAGACTTTGGGACACGACGGGGTCGGCTGACGGTCCGCGCATCCCTCCGGATAAACCGCTCGATCGCGGGGCGGGCGCTCTTTTGGGCTCGGCCCCTCGGGTTCGAGCCATCCGGACGGAGCCGCCGAAGAGGTGTCTGCTGCTCGAAACGTCACCCGGGACAAACGGAGGGCCGTCGATGCCAGCCGAGCCGAGCCGAGCCGATCAATCGCAGGCGGTGGGCAAAGCGCAGGTGCCCATCGTGGCCGCCGGATCGCTCGAGCTGCAAGAACCGCCCGAAACACATTGCCCGTCATCGTGGCAGGATGCGCCCACCGCCAGGTAGTGCTTGCAGGTGGGCGTCGCGCCAGAGGAGGTCGATGCGGAGCCGAGCGGGGTGAACTTGTTCCTGCACATCTGGAAGTAAGGGCCGGTTCCACCGGTGTCACCGCCACGCTGGCGGGACGCGGGGAGGCTGCGATCGCCGCCGAGAGCACCCCGTTCGCCGCCCCGCTGCCGTCGAAACGGCGTCGACACCACGGCTCTTTGTCATTCCGACGGCTGGCCGAACTGGCCTCCCGCTTCGGCATTCGTTCCGCCCAGCGCTTGGCCGGACGGACTCGGCACCCCGCCGGTACCGTTTGCGTTCGACGCAGACTCGAACATGAACCCGAAACTAAATTCGATGAGCCCGTCATGCGAGTCGGCTAGGTTTTTCGGCGCATTCGAGAACGGCTGTGCGTTCCGAAAGGCCGCCAACGCCTCTTCGTCGAGAAACGGTACGCCCGAAGGTGACGAGACCGTCACGTTGATCAGTTCACCGCGAGGCGTGAGCTGTACCTGCACGATGGTCAGTCGAGTGCTGCGGCCGTACCTCGAGAAGTTTGGATCGTGTTGTCGGAAAGCCACGTCTGGATGCCATTGCTCCCGCACCTGGTGCTTGACCTGGTTGAAGAACTGCGCGAATGGCCCCTTCTTGAGATCGAGGGAACCTGAAGGCGGTTCACGGTGGGTGGGCCGCGCTGGCGACTCCGAGGTCGACGGCGTGAGGGCCGCGACTTGCGGGGGATAGTCCGGATGATAAATGCATCCAGCCACGAGAATGAAGGCAAGCGCCCAACGCCCCATGACATCGAGATATCACACCGCGCGCAAACGATAGTAATCTTGAACCACTACCCTCGGGTGGGGAGCCAACTTCGCCGAAGCCTGGCCGGCAGATCGGTGTCCAGTCCTCTGGCCGGATTCAACCAAAACGGCCGCAAAGTTGACGTAACACCTAACTGGGCCGTTTCAAACGGCCCAGTTAGGCCGTGCTGTTCGGGGCCTCGAAAGGGGACACCCTGGGTCAAGTTTTCCTACGCCCGGAGCAGAAGAACTTTGACCCGTCGAGGCGCTGCTTAACGCGCCGAGCGCACGAGGACCCAGCTCGGCATCGAATCGCCTGTCCCAAAATCTGATCGAGGCCCGATTCCGTCTGTAAAGCTCGCCCTCGCGTGCCGACAAGCGCCCGGCATTGCACGCTTTTCCGCCGTTCTGTCTTTCGGACACGACGACCATGGCGAACGGAACCACCAAGACCTGGGGAATGTACTGCTCATGGGAGCGCAGGAACCGGCGAATCAGAACGGCCGAGTGCGGCGCCGCGCGCGGCTCGGCGGCCTGCTGAACTTCTATCATCGGACTGTGGCCTGATCGGGGGCTCGATCAGATCTTGGGACATGACGGGGTGAGTCCCTGGCCGCGACCGTTCGGCCCTGGTTGAACGACACGAAAGATGCTGTGCTTGTCGCCGTAGAATGCACCGGCTCTCCGACTGAGCTGACGCCCGGTCGGCGAAGCCGGCGGCCGAACCGGCCAGTGTCTCCGGCTACTGCGTCGGCAAGCAGGTGCAGTACTTCGCGCAGGTCTCCACTGCCGCAAAGTGGTGAGTCACGACCCCCAGCTGACCGAGGAGCGTCGTTTGGTCCCGCAGCTGCGCCAGGATCACCGTCGGATCGGTACTACCGGCGACCGCTTCCATCAACGAAGCGCATGGCCCGTTGGCTCCCTGCGGGCAGTTACCGGGAGAACAGAAGCAATCCTCCGCGAGTGTAAAAGCGCACCTGAAGTAGCCCGCTGACATGCATTCGACAAGCTTGACACAGCTGGCGTTCGCCGCTCCGGTCAAGCATGCGCAAGAGCCACCGGCGGCGGCAGGGAAGGCTCTCAAACATGCGGAGCAAGAAAGTGGCCGCCCTGGAGTGGAACAGTTGAAGATTTCGTACCCAGAGGATCCCGTGCACGCGGCGTCGGATCCGGGGCTTGCGTCCACGGAGATTCCCGCGTCGGCCGATCCTCCGATACCGCCAGTGCCCGCCCCGCCTGTGCCCGGCGCTCCGCCCACGCCTCCGCCACCTGCATCTCCCGCGCTTCCGTCAGCTGCATCTCCCGTGCTTCCGTCAGCCGCATCTTCCGCGCTTCCGGCGTCACCTTCGGCAAAATCTACGCTGACGGATGCCCGTCCATTGCGCCGCATGGTCAAGGCGACGGACGCGACGACTCCCTTGGCGATGGTTGCGGACACGGAATCACTGACCCACGTAGGTGGAAGTGCCCCAGCCGCGTCACAGGGCTCGCCGAAGGCAGTGGCACTAAAGAGGACATCACCGAGCGGCAGGGCCGACATCTCGAACGTTTGCGTGTCAAGCGGGACCACCTTGAATCGGCCGATTACCCGACGCACGCCGGTCGCGGTGACCTCGAGGCACGCCACGTCGGACGGCGCCTGAGTGAGTGTCAGCCGGACGGCGCCGGACGGAGAGTCGCGGCTCCCCGATGAACCGCAGCCTCCACCAACAAAAGCTGCCACAATGAGCGACGACACCCATAACCGCGGCGAACAGTCGCTCCCCAACGCACCGCCTGATGAACCCATGCTCTTCTCCCTCAGGCCTTGGGACGGCCAGGCTCGAGTGAAACGGACGGTTCAAAGCAAAAGCAAGGTTCGTGCCCCCCATCCCTCGCTGCCTAGGCGCGAAGCTTCGCGCAGAATCGGCGCGGAGAACGGAGGTTGGCGCACAACTCCCCGAGAGCATAGAGATTCGAACCCAGGCCTCCCCTCTCGAGGACATAACAGAAGGGCTGACAGCGCGGGAAGCAGCTGTACGGACCGGCGTAACCCGTCCCCGAGCGCGCAGGTATGTCTGCGTCCGGCGCTGACGTCCGCCGGCCGGGGGCGTGTGCTCCTCGAGCGCCGATCCCGATCGTGCAGAACCGGCTCGATCCGCAAGGATGACGCTGACGACCGTCCTGCTCAGCGCGGCGCCACCGTGACGGCCAGGTCGAGAAGCTTGCTGGCATAGCCCCACTCGTTGTCGTACCAGGCGATGAGCTTCACGAACGTCGGGTCGAGCTGGAGCCCGGCTTGGGCGTCGAAGATACAGGGGTGGGACTCGCCGCGCAGGTCGGTCGACACCACCTCCTCATCGGTGTAGCTGAGCACGCCCTTCAGCGATCCCTCGGAGGCCCGCTTGACCGCCGCGCAGATGTCACCGTAGCTGGCCCCGCGCTCGAGCTCGCAGGTCAGATCGACGACCGAGACGTCGGACACGGGGACGCGGAACGACATGCCCGTCAGCTTCCCCTCGAGCGCCGGCAGAACGCGGGTGACCGCCTCGGCGGCGCCGGTCGAGGTCGGGATGATGTTCTCCAGGATGCCGCGCCCGAAGCGCCAGTCCTTGCCAGAGACGCCGTCGACGGTCTTCTGGGTCGCCGTCGTGGCGTGGACGGTGGTCATGAGCCCGCGCCGGATGCCAAACGCGTCGTCGACCACCTTGGCCAGGGGGGCCAGGCAGTTGGTCGTGCAGGAGGCCGCCGACACGATCGGCTGGCCGGCGTAGCGATCGCTGTTGACGCCATAGACGAAGATGGGCGTGTCGTCCCTGGAGGGGGCCGACATGATGACCCGCTTGGCGCCCGCCCGCAGGTGGGCTTCGGTATTCTCCTGGGTCAGGAAGACTCCGGTCGACTCGATGACCACGTCCGCGCCCACCTCGTGCCAGGCCGAGGTCGCCGGATCTTTCACCGCGGTCGCACGGACCCGGCGTCCGGCGACCATCAAGGCCCCGCCGTCGGTCATCACCTCCTGCCGGAGCTTGCCATGGACGGAGTCGTGCTTGAGCAAGTAGGCCAGGTGCGGAAGCTCGAGGAGATCGTTGACCGCCACGATCTCGACGTCGTCGCGCTCCAGGGCCGCGCGGAAGGCAACCCGGCCGATTCGTCCGAATCCATTGATGCCGATCTTGATCATGCCTCCACGTTACGGTCTTCGTGCGGTGGCCCAAAGGACAAGTTCATTGCATTTTCGGCCACCGCCGATCAGACTGGGTGACGTGCGGCGTCCATCCAAGCGGGTGTGGTTCCTGGTCGCCCCCGGGACGGGGGCCCTCAACGTCGCTGGCCCGTGGGAGGTGCTGGGACACGCCAACGACGTGCTCGAACGCGCCGCCTACCGAATGGAGATGGTGGGACCGCTCTCACCCGCCATCGAGACGCGCCACGGTCTGGTGCTGGGCGGGATTCGCGCCCTGCCCCCCGGCACATGCCAGCTTCCCGACCTCGCGATCGTGGCGGGCGCGTCGCCGCGGTTGCCTTTGCCCGACGGCCAGGCGCGTGTCGCCGCCTGGCTGCGCCGGCATCACCGGCGGATCTCGACGGTTGTGTCGATCTGCACCGGGGCCTTCCTCTTGGGCGAGGCAGGCATGCTCGACGGGCGCCGTGCCACCACCCACTGGCTGCACCTGGCGAGGTTACAGAAGCGTTTCCCGGCCGCGCAGGTGGTCGACGAGGGGATCTTCGTGCGGGACGGGCACGTCTGGACCTCGGCCGGGCTCACCACCGGGATCGACCTGGCCTTGGCGCTGGTCGAAGAGGACTACGGCCACGCGGTGGCGATGGCCGTCGCCAAGCGGATGGTCCTGTTCTTGCGGCGCTCGGGGAATCAAGCCCAGTTCAGCGCGACGCTCGAGCGGCAACACAAAGAGCCGGAGCGGCAGCGCGACGTGGCGGCCTTCGTCCTCGAGCACGTCGACGAAGCGCTGCCGGTCGAGCGGATCGCCAAGTCGATCGGTATGAGCCCACGCACGCTGAGCCGCTGGTGCCGCGAGCACTTCGACGAATCGCCGGCCGAGCTGGTGCGGCGCCTGCGGTTGGACGAAGCCCGGCGGCTGCTGGAGGAGACGCCGCTGCCGCTCAAGGACATCACGGCGCGGACCGGCTTCGGCGACGCGAGCACGCTCTGGCGCGCCTTCACCCAACGCCTGGGCGTCACGCCGGCCGCCTACCGGCTCCGCTTCGCGACCTCGGGAGCGCGCGCGGCGTCGGGCGCGAGCTGAGGGGAGCTTGCCACGGACCGTTCACCTCTCGACGTGGTACCCCGGACGCCGGCGGCGAAACGTTGCCCGACGCGTGACGACTCCTACGGCGGTGGAGTGTCAAGGTGACACGCGCCGACCTCGACGTCTCGATGTTCCGCGCCTGCGCCGTGGTGCCTTGGAGCGCGCGCGGACCGGTGAGGCTCGGGCTGATCAGTTGCCTGTTGTCGGGACATCGCCGGCGCGACGAGGCGGGGCACCGGGCCCCCGCCTCGTCCGGGTCCCCTCGGCTCAGGGAACCGCCGCGCCTCCCTCGCCGATCGACGGCGCACCTGCCGTCCCGCGCGAGCCACCCTGCCCGCCCTTGACGCCGGCGCCGCCCACTCCCGGGAGAACGACCGCGCCGCCCGTTCCCGGGAAGCCAACCGCGCCGCCGGTTCCCGGGACACCCCTGCCGCCGGTTTGCCCTGCGCCGGAGGTTCCCGCTGCGCCCCCAAACCCTCCCGACACGCCCCCCACGCCGATCGCGCCGCCGGTTCCACCCGGGAATCCACCCTGGCCGCCTCCCGACAACCCGGCCGCCGCGGCGGCCGCGGGCGAGACGAAGGCCACGTCATCCAGGCTGAAATCGAAGCTGTTGGGGGTCGGCGGGTAGGTATAGAAGGGCCATGAGATCCCCCATTTGACCGCGATGATGGTCTTCGGATCGAAGGTGGCTGGCGTTCCAAACCCGACCTGCGTGAGCTGCGAGAAGGGCACGGTCACCGTGCAGAAGTACCCTGGGAAGGGATAAGGATAGCCAGGGTAGTAGTAGCAGTAGTACGACGCCGACGAGACGCTGTAACCGAAGTCGTCGGAGCAGCCTTGCGTGCAGGTTCCCCCAAAGGCGACGGGGGTCGTTGCGGAGGTCGCGACGTTGAGGCGCAGCTGGGCACTGTAGGGCGCCGTCGACAGTCGATAGGAGAAGGTGATCCCGCCATACCCGGAGGCATCGTACGGCCCCGGAGTCCCTCCCGCCGGGCTCGAGAGATTGGCCCCCACCCCGGCACCGTAGACGTCCCCGCTTCCGTTGCTGGTCGCGAAGCCGCTGCCGGTCGTGTGCAGGTAATAGTTGGTGGAGTAGGGATCCACGTCGGGGCTGATCGCGGACCCGGGCGCGGGTGTCTGGATGCCCGTGCCGTCGTTGAAGGTGAACCACGCCCCCTGACGCCCAGCCAGGTTCGCGATGAACCCATCGCCATCCTCGAAGTCGTCGATGAGCCCGTCGTCCACCGTGATCCCGACGCTGACGGTGCCGTCTCCAGTGGTCACCACCGCGTCTCCGACCTGGAACTGGAAGCTCACGGCCGTGACGTGCTGGCTTCGGATGCCGAAGGGAAGGGAGCTCTGCGAGACCAACGTGGAGGGCACCGCCGTGACCGTTCCATCGGCGGCGACCTGGTCGAGCGTGTAGCCGCTGAGCAGCTGGATGTTGTAACTGCCCGGAGGGAGGTCGCGCTCGAGGGGCGAGCTGCTGCCGGTGAGGAGCGCCGAGAACGACGTCGAGTTCCCGGTGATCAAGAACGTTGCGCCGTCGAGTCGATAGACCGTGCCCGTCGCGCTCGACGCGCTCAGGGCGACCACCAGCTTGCCCGTCTGGGCGTCGCCTGCCGCGGCGGCCGAAGGGCTCTTCTGGGACTGATCGCAGGCCATCAGGCCTCCCGCCATCGTTACCACCACCGCCAGAAACCACGCGTGCTGCCACTGTGTTCTTACCATCGTCCGCCTCCTCACGTGTGTGCCTTACCGGATGAACAGAACCTCCGGCTCCAGACGCGTCCGCTCGTCCTGCGAAGACGCCGAGCACCCGCGGGCGCTCCATCCGTCACCTCGGGCCGCGTTTCGCGCCCCGACACGATGCCAAGGATTTCGATCACGTCAAGACAAACGACCCAACGGCGCGAGGCAACCGTCGAAGTGGTTGGTTACGTCCATCCGCGGTCCCTCTCCTTTCGTCGCTGGGCGTCGCGAGCGCCGCCTCGTTCGGCGGTTGCGTCACCTCATTTCGATCACCCCTGTTGCAGACGTCCTCGAGGTCGGCGTCCGTCATCACCCAGGACCGATACCTCCAGACGACCAGGTCCGCCTTCGACGCGCCCACGCCGCACTTGAGCGGACCGACCATGGAAGGAGCTTCTGCCCGGGCTATCGATGCCGATTGTGGGGCTCGGCGGGTCGGCTGGCGGCATCGCTCCGTTGCAGGAATTCTTCGCGGCAATGCCGGGCATCGGGCCGCGCGGGGCGTCGGCGATGCTCGAAGTGACCAAGTCGACATCGCCGGCATCGAGCGCGCGGCGGGCTCGATCGGATCACCGATGACGGGCACGCCGAGCATGGGTATCCTGGCGGTTCCCCGTCTCGAGGATAACTTCGCGTACCTGGTGATCGATGACGCCAGCGCGTGGTGGCCGTGGTGAGGGGCCCGGAGAGGGAAGGCCTGGGTCAAAAGTCCTTTGCTCAGGTCGAGGAACAGGGTCGGTACGTCCTCCCGCCGGTGACGGAGGGGTGGGAGCTTCACCGTGAGTCCATAGAGCCGCCCGAGCAGATCGGCTCTTCGGGTACCGCCGGGGCGCCGTCACCGGCGCTGACCGCGCCGCGCGCGGCTTCTTTCGCAGGGCGGAAGGCGGCACGCTGCTGCTCGACGTAATTGATCGGAATAGCGCAACCGGCTCCCCGGCCAAGGACGTGCCCCCCGCACGCTCCGCCCCGCAGATCCACCGCTGGCGCGGAAGGATCCGGGAACACCCACTCGCAAGGCGAGTCCTTGCCTGGCGGCCCCGCCCCGCCTCCTCCGCCTCGGCCACCCGTGGCCGCCGTCGTATTCGCCAAGTCCGGGACCATCCCGCTCGGAGCCACATCATGGAGACCGGCGCGGCCGGACGAACTAGGATTCCCCGATGGCCCCCGTCATTCCCGCCCCCACCGCTCCGAGCGCCCAGCCCATCCCAGCCACCGGGCCAGTTGCCGCGGGCGACGCCCCACCCTACAGGAACCCCTTCCTGTGGGTTCCGTCGAGCTACCTCGCGATGGGGCTCATCTACGTCACGGCCGGTAGCGTCGCCAACATCATGTTCAAGAACATGGGGATGGAGAACGAGAGGGCGGCCCTCTGGTCGAGCATCGTGGGGTTTCCGTACACCTTCAAGTTCGTCTGGGCGCCGCTCCTCGAGCTCTACAAGACCAAGAAGTTCTTCGTCGTCCTGATGCAGTTCGCGCTGGCGGTCGCCATCGCGGGGATCGCTTTGTCTCTCAGACTGCCTGGGACCAGCTGGTTCGGTCCGGTGCTGATCCTCGTCGCTGTGACGGCGGTGCTGGGCGCCACGCAGGACGTCGCCTCCGACGGCGTCTACGTGACGACCCTGACGCCAAAGGATCAGGCCAAGTATCTCGGCTTCCAGAGCATGTGCTGGAACGCTGGGTTCCTTCTGGCGCAGGGGCCGTTCGTTACCGTGAGCGGGCTTCTGCACGATCGCACCGGAAGCTGGGCGACCGCGTGGATGGCGATCATGCTGGCCATCGCAGGGCTGATATTCGTCGCGGGCATCTACCATGGCCGGGTCCTGCCGCCGGGCGCGAAGGCGCAGGATGCGCCGAAGGGCTTCGCCGAGGCGGCGCGGACCTTCGGCAACGCCTTCACCACCTTCTTCCAGAAGAAGGGCATCTGGCCGATGATCGCGTTCGCGTTTTTCTACCGGTTCGGCTACGGCCTGCTCGACAAGATGGGCCCGCTGTTCATGATCGACGGCCGCGATCACCACGGGCTCGGCCTGTCGAACCAGACCTTTGGTTACATCTATGGCACGTTTGGGAGCGCGGCCTTCATCGTCGGCTCGTTGATGGGCGGCTGGCTCGTCTCGCGCGCCGGCTTGCAAAAGACGCTGCTCATCCTCTGCCTCTGCCTCAACGTCCCCAACGTGACGTTCCTTGTGCTGAGCCAGACCTTGCCGACCAGCACGGCGCTCATCACGGTGATCGTGACGGTGGAGAAGCTCGGGTGGGGGATCGGCGCCGTGGGTCACATGATTTACATGATGCAGCAGGTGGCCCCCGGCCCGTACAAGACGGCACACTACACGTTTGCCACCGCGCTCATGGGCGCCTGCATGTTGCTCACGGGCGCCGTGAGCGGCTACCTCCAGAAGGCGGTCGGCTATCAGTGGTTCTTCGTGATCGTCCTCGTCGCGGCGGCGCCGTCGCTCCTGGCCACGATCTTCGTCCCTTTCCATCAGCTGGATGAGACGAAGCGGTCGCGTGCCGCGGCATGACGGATGACCCATGGCCCGACTCTTCGCGAACCAGGCCATGGTGCGCCATGCTCGAGCCATGGCGTCTTTCGATTCGCCCGGGCGCCGGCCGATTCCCATGACGCCCACCGGCCGCTGCAGGACGGAGAGGACCTGTCGTCTTCACCTGGCCGGGGGTACACGAAGATCCGCGACCCCCTCCGAACCGGCCTGAAGCGCGAAATTGGCCGCACCACCGTCGCCTTCTTCGAGAATGCGCCGTCACGCGGCGGCTCGCTCGCGCTCCCGCCCTCCTCGGTTCGACTCGCGAAGACCTATCTCTTGGACCGATCTGGCAAGCCGAGGTGGAGGGCCGCGGCCACCAGCCCGGTGGCCGCGCAGCCACCCCAAAGCACCCGTGCGCCGAGGTGCCCCAGCACGGCGCCCCCGAGGATCGGCGCCGCGCAGGTGGCCACCCCCCAGCTCAGGTTGTTGACTCCCTGATAACCGCCGCGCAAGCTGGGGGGAGACAGCTCGGCGATCACGGCGGGCACCACGCTCGAGAACACGATCTCGCCAGCCGACCACAGCGCGACCGACAGAGCGTAGACCGGCCAGCCTCCGGCCAGGCCGTTCACCCCGAATCCGACGCCGGTCAAGACGGCAGCCAGCGCCAGTGCCCGATTCGAGGAGTGGGCGCGTCCGAGGATCCGCATCCCGAGTGGCTGGAACACCACGATGAGCACGCCGTTGAGGGCGACCAGGAATCCGAACGTGCGCGCCGAGAGGCCGTGGGCGCGCATGTCGAGGGACAGCGCAACCGGCGACTGCATGAACACCAGGACGACCAGAAACTGGATGCCGAGGAACCCGGTCAGTCTCCCGTCCCGGAACGGCGCCAGGAGGTCCCGTCGAATGCCTCTCCGGGCGGTAGTGGCGTGATGGGGACGGGTCTCTGGCACCCGAAGGAATATGATCGCGCCGAAGATCAGCGTGGTGACGGCGTCGGCCACGAACAATCCGAGGAAGCTCCAGCCCGCCACCAGACCGGCCACCGACGCCGCGAAGGCCCAGCCGAGGTTGATGCCCCAGTACAGGTACCCGAAGGCGCGGGTCCGTTCGGCGGGAGGGACCAGATCCGCGATGCTGGCCTGCACCGCGGGGCGGTACAGCTCCCCGACCAGGCCGAGCAGTGCGACCGACAGGATGATGTGAAGGGTGTGGGTGGCGAATCCCAGCTGCAGCATCGCGGTCGCACCGCCGAGCGTGCCGAGCAAGATGGTGGCGCGCCGGCCGATTCGATCGGCGAGCACGCCTCCGATGGGCGCGGCCAGCGTCTGGCCAAGCCCATAGAGCGCGACGACCAGACCGGCCTGCCCAGCCGAGAATCCACGACTGGCCGTCAGATACAGTGCGAGGAAGGCGTACACGAACCCGCCCAGCCGGTTCACCAGCATGCCGATCCACAGCCACCAGAACGTCGCGGGGAAGCCAAGCACCTCGACGCGATGATGCCGCGTCCTGAACGACGGCGATAGAGCGCATCCGATGCTCCACCATCGGCTCGGACGAGGACCAGGACCTGACTGGTCGAATCGGGGGAGCTCGCGAGCCATGCGCAAGCTGGATAACAGCCTCGCTGTCGGCGACGACGGGATCGCGACAGGATTGGCAGGCATCCCGTCTCGCGGTGCCTGCGGGCGTAGGCAGAGCGCCCCGCTTGATTGATCGCCGGCGGAATGAGGCTTGCAATGATGGGCAAGTGATGCTCCACGCGAAGCTTTCCCAATGAACCTGTCCCGCGCGATCTGTCTCGTGGCAACGCTCACCACTCGTGAGCGGATGGCAGCTTCACCGCCGTCCCCTGGTGGCGTTGAGAGCGCCGGGGGTCGAGGCGCCGTGGGAGGTGGCTCGGGCGGGGTGGTTGCCCCAACGGGAGGGGGCGGCGGCGCTCAACCAGGTGGTCGGGATGGCAGTGCTGGGGCCGCCGGCGCGGGGACGGGGACGCCGGAGTGTTCGACCTGGACTCCAGTGACGAACTGGCAGGCGGCAACGGGGTCAGGCACCGTGGTCAGCATCGTCGCCGGCGCCACCGCAGGCTCGCAGGACGTGGGAGTTGTGGTGGCCGGGGGCCAGGTTGCCCACGTCGTCGTGAGCCTGGGCGGGCTGCCGCTTCCCTTGGCGGTGGGCGATTTGATCGACGTCAATGTCGCCCGCTCGCCTGGTTTTCAATTCGGACTGACCCTGACCATCACCAGGAACGGTCTCACGGCCCTCTACATGTCGACCGCCGAAGACAGCCTTGCCGCGCCGCCGGTGCCGCTGGCGATCGGCGCGGCACTGTGCTCGACCGCGGAGACGTGCGGACTCCTGTCGCAGAATGCGCTGCTCGCTTTCGACGGCGCCACGATGGTGACCATTGGCCAGGGGCAAGCCCTCGACGTAGGTGCATTCCGAGTCTTCAACGACGGCACCCGGCTTCAGGCTGAAGCGCCGCGGACGTGTGCAGATTGGGGCGGCACATTCTTCCGGGTGGCGATCGCCCGCAGGATGCCCTGACCATCGAAAGCCAACTTCGACGCCATCAGAGAGTCTTTCTGGTCGCCGTGATCAGATCCAGCGTGGGGGCGCCAGCCAAGCGGCCCCCACCTGCAACGAAATCCCGGGTGGCGCGTCGACAACTCAAAAATATACTTGGGACCGCGCCAGTAGAGCATTCTCGGTTCTTCGATCGACCACCGACGTGGTGGTGGTTGTTGTCATGGTCGTCGGATCGATAACCGTCTTGGACACCGAGGAGCCGTCGGTGAAGGTCGTCCGTTCGAAATTGACCGTGAACCGGACCATACGACTCGGAATGTACGTGAGGGCGACGGCCCACCCGTGGGCCTGGCTCGCGCTCTTCTTCTTGTCAGCGAAGACGGTGACCGTCGCGTCCGCGGGACTGCCAAACGCCGCATCGTCGACCTTCAGATAGTTCCAGCGCGCGGCGATTTCGAGGGCACCCCACGTTCCACCCGCCGAATCCAGGCTCTTCGCCGGAGTGGCGCCGTCGAATCCGTTCTTTCCGCCAACCACGACTGATATGGTGCCATGGACCGCCTGGTTGGTGAGCGTGGCCGTCGTGTTGCCCATTTGCACTTCTTGACGAGACCACACGTACTCGCTCAGCAGGCCGATCGGCCCGATGTAGTAGAAGAGCCCCGGATTGAGGCGAGACTGTCGTTGGTGAGCAACCGGAATTCCGGCACTGTTGGGAGCGGCGGAGACAACCGGCGCCAAGTAGGTGAAGAACGTGTTCTGTCCCCCGCTCTTGAAGCTCGGGAGCTGCGGCGCGTTCGGTTGTCCGAATCGATTGCCGGTGCTCGAGCCAAGGTGAAGGCCGAGGGCGCCGAGTCGATCGACCGGTTCAGCCTTGAAGGGCTGAATCAAGAGCCGAGCCGCGAAGTCCTTGGCGTGATTGGCGTCGACGTCCTGTAGCATCCCGTCGGGCGAGCCGTTGAGGATTGCCACGCTGTAGGTGACAATTCCGCCCCAGAGCTCGCCCCACGCCGAGACACCGACATCTCGTTGAGAGGTCAGATTCTGCGTCAGCGCGCGCTCCATGAAGGGAAGATCCTGATCTTGCTGCAGACGCTCGAGGCCGAGTGGCGCCTTGAACTTTCCGGCCCGGAAACGCAGCCAAGCGACGGGGTGCACATCGATGTAGGCGTCGAACACTTGGGTGGTCCCCCCCGCGAAATCCGGAACGAACTTGAACTCCACTCTCTTGAGCAGGGTCCCCTCGATGGACGGACGCATCCGCCGGACCAGAAACGTGTCCGCCACATCTGACAGTGCGCCGTCGTTCAGAAACCAACGACCGTCCAGCTGAAGCTGGCCGTGAATTCTCAGAACGAACCCGCCAGCGCCACTGCGAAGGCTGAAACCGTTCTTCTCGTCCGCCGTGACCAATGGCGGGGAGTTGGCAGGGGCTTCAGCCGCGTTCACCGCCAGTTGTTCCTCCAGACGTTCGATGCGAGCGCCAGCGACCCGGGTAGCTCGCTCTGCCTCGGTCACACGTTCGGACAGTTCAGCGACGCCTGGTTGCGGCAGGTCACGAGAATTGGGGAAGGCCGCCGCCGGGTCGACGGTGGCTCTCGGCGCGACAACCGCAGCAGCGTCGGAATCGCGGGCTCCGGCAGCGGCAGCCATCGGCTGGGCGAAGGTCTGGTGGGCGACCATCGTGAGAACCAGAATGCTCAACGTACTGATGCCGAGGTGTTCAGTGGGAACGCCTCCGAACAGAATGAGTCCAGGCACGAACGGTCCTTTCGTCCAACGTTCTGAAATAGCATCGTCCTTCCCACGCCCCATTACCCCCGATCGCACCCGCAGCCCAACGGCCACCGCCGGGGCTACCGCCGGCTCCGTCACGGGGCCCGCCCTTCCTGTCCATCTTGGATGGCGACCGTACACCGATTCGTCGTTGGCGGCCACGGGGACGTGACACCCTCGTGTCCGCATGGGTTCGGCTCGGGGGTGCGCCTTCTGTTCTCCTCGAACCTGAAGAGCACCTGATTGCTCATCCATCGCGGTCCTCAGCCCCAAGTGAGGTCCACGACGAGCGTGTGCGTCTCAGAGCAGAGGCGAGGGCGAGTAAACCGGCGTATACCAGGGTCCACGAGCGAGGCGCGTCTTCCATGCAAACGACCACCGACCGACCCGCGGCCGATACGCTGGCCTCGAGGTCTAACGACATCACGGCTCCCGACATCGCCAGCTCGTCGGTTCCGGACACGCTGGCCGCGCTTCGTGTCGACGCCGACGCTGGTCTCACGCACGCGGAGGTGGATGTCCGCCGGAAGGAGAGCGGCTACAACGAGGTGGCCGCGGCACGAACGCACCCCATCCTGGCGTTCCTCCGAAAGTTCTGGGGAATCTCTGCCTGGATGCTGGAGCTGATTCTGGTCCTATCGGCCGCGCTGCGGAAGTATGCGGACCTGAGCGTGGTCAGCGCTCTGCTGGTCGTGAACGCCGTGTTGAGCTTGGTTCAGGATCGCCGCTCCGCGGGTGTCGTCGCGGCCCTGAGACGACGGCTGCAGGTGAGCGCGCGCGTCCGTCGGGACTCCAGCTGGCAAGTCGTCCCCGCGCGCGAGTTGGTCCCCGGCGACATCGTCCGCGTGCGCCCCGGCGACGTCATCCCGGCGGACGTGAAGCTCCTCACGGGGGCGCTGACCGTGGACCAGTCGGCGCTCACCGGCGAATCGAAGGACGCCGACAAGGCACCGGGCGGCGTGCTCTCCTCTGGATCCATCGTTCGCCGAGGGGAGGGCAACGGCGTGGTCATGCTGACGGGGGCCAAGACCTACTTCGGCCGAACCACGGAGCTGGTGCAGCTGGCAAGACCAAAACTCCACATCGAGGCGGTTGTGAGCGAGGTCGTTCGGTGGCTGTTCGCCATCGTGGGCGGGCTACTGGTCATGGTCGGTGCCTCTCTCTGGTCCGAGGGGTGTCTCTGCTGGAAATGATCCCCCTGATGCTGGTCCTCCTGATGAGCGCGGTGCCTGTGGCCCTCCCCGTGATGTTCACGGTCAGCATGGCCGTCGGGTCGAAGGAGCTGGCAAAACGCGGCGTGTTGGTCACCCGTCTCAGCGCCGCGGAGGATGCCGCGACGATGGACGTGCTCTGCGTGGACAAGACCGGCACCATCACGATGAACCAGCTCGCCGTCACCGGCGTCATCCCCGAGGGGCACGCGACGGAAGCCGACGTCTTGTTCGCCGGAGCGCTCGCGTCGCAGGAAGCAAACCAAGATCCAATTGACGTCGCGTTTCTCGCTGCCGCGAAGGAGCGACATATCTTCGACGCCGTTCCCAAGGTCGTATCCATCTCCTTCGCTCCGTTCGATGCCAAGAACCGGCGAACGGAGGCGGTGGTCGAGCAGAGCGGGAGGCGGGTGCGCGTGATGAAGGGGGCGGTGCGCACCATCGCCGAGGCCTGCGGCCTCCAGCCTTCGGCGATCACGGCGCTCGAGGCGAGCGTTGCCGCGTCAGCGGCGAAGGGCTATCGAACGCTGGCGGTGGCTCGCGGCCCCGAGACCGGCGTCCCCGTCTTGGTCGGGCTGGTGTCTCTGTACGATCCGCCGCGCCCCGACGCAAGGCAGCTCATCTCCACACTTCGTGACCATGGCGTGGCGGTGAAGATGCTGACCGGTGACGCTCTGGCCGTCGCCAGTGACATCGCGGGCGGCGTCGGGCTGCTGAACATCCGCCGCATGGCGGACCTGAAGGCGGCCAACGGGCAAACGGCCAGCAAGGCGGTTGACCTCTTCGCTGGCGCCGACGGCTTCGCCGAGGTCTTCCCCGAGGACAAGTACATCGTGGTGAAGCACCTGCAGGACGCCGGACACGTGACGGGGATGACGGGCGACGGGGTCAACGATGCGCCCGCGCTTCGCCAGGCCGAAGTCGGCATCGCCGTCAGCACGGCGACCGACGTGGCCAAAGGCGCCGCGAGCGTCGTCCTGACCGAACCAGGGCTGACAAACATCGTCGCGCTGGTCGAGCAGGGGCGGACGATCTACCAGCGCATCCTGACCTGGATCATCAACAAGATCAGCCGGACCATCCTGAAGTCGGCGTTCGTGGCCATGGCCTACCTGGTGACCGGCAAGTTCGTCATCTCAGCCCTTGCGATGCTGCTGCTGACCTTCCTGACAGACTTCGCAAAGATCACGCTGGCCACCGACCACGTACGGCCGTCCAAGAAACCCGAGACATGGAACATCGGGGGCTTCATCGCGGTGTCGGTGAGCTTGGGCATCGCGATGGTCGCGGAGGCGCTCTTCCTGCTGAGGATCGGCTGGTCGCGCTTCGGATTGGCGAGCGACAACGGCTCACTCTACACCTTCAGCTTTCTGCTCCTGCTCTACTTCGCGGTGTTCTCGGTGGTGTCCGCGCGCGAACGGCGCGCGTTCTGGTCGACGATGCCCAGCAGGTCCCTCATCGGCGCCCTCTTGGCGGATGCTGGGATCGGCACCATGATGACCCGCGTGGGCCTTCCAGGACTCCAGCCGCTGCCGTGGTCGCAGACCCTGGTGGTCTTCGTCTACGCCGTCGTCTCGTGCTTGGTCGTGAACGATGCTGTGAAGGTCGTGATGATCAGGTGGCGCGTGCCCGACGCGGTCGCTTAGCGGACGCACGCCCACCACGCGACCCCCTGCAACTGGAGGTCGGGCGTCCCTGGTCGCACAAGAGCAGCGACGATGCAGCAAACTTGGCCGATTGCCAACTGGTCATGGACGCTGGCAGGTCTTCACACCGACGCTGCGATAGAGCGGGCAAAACCCGACGATCCCCGTCAGCAGGGGAATCAAGCCGAGCAGGCCCAAGGTGTTCGCGGTCCGATGACGGTGAGTGACAGGAGGACGACCCCAGCGGCGATGCGAATTGCTCGATCCGCTCTTCCTTCGTTTCGTGCGAGCAGCATGTGCGTTTATCCTTCCGTTGGAAGAGAAGCACGTTTCGTGCCGCCCGCACGCCAAGATCCGATCGATGTAGACGTGCAACAACTGCGTTGTCCCATGCGTAGGGCGAAATGCCTGCAGGTCCCACAGGAGCGCGCGACGCCCGAGCTTCTCGATGCAGCGATCGCTGGGTGGCGACAGAGTGGCGCGCCTCTTGCTGGGCAGGGTCTCGCTCTGTCACTCGAAGAGGAGATCACATGAAACGGATTCTACTGACGACGGTGCTCTTGACGGCGATAGCGGGCGGCGGCGGTTGGGTGGCGGCCCAATCTCCGGCCGTTCCAAAGGCGGCTCCGGCCATGACGGGACCGGGGCCCAAAGGTCACATGATGGGCGGCGATTCGATGCCCATGCGCGGCGGCATGAAGGGTGGCGGCATGATGGGCGGTGGCATGATGGGAGGCGGCATGTGCCCGATGATGATGGGCGGCCCCGACACGAAGATTGAGGTCAAGAAGATCGACAAAGGCGTGACCATCACACTGACCTCCTCCGACGCGGCGACGACCACCCGTCTCCAGAAGATGGCCGAAGCGATGCGCCTGATGCACGAGGCGATGACCGAGTGAGGCCCCGGAGGCCGTGGTCGGCCTCCGCGCACGCCGAGCCGGCGCAAGACTCGCATTCGGGCACCGTCGGGTGAAGGGTTCCCGCGGCCTCGGAATCGAGGACCGCTTGGCCGCACGCCGGACGCCGCCCACGCCGGTCGTGGGGCCAGGCTCGGGTGTCCCCTCAGGCGGCCTCGTCGAGGGGCCGCCGAGCGGCCGCCGAGCGGCGAGCGCCCCTCGCGTGGACCAGATAGTAGACGACCGGAACAGTGACCCGCGACAGGACCAGCGACGCGAGCTCGCCGGCCATGAGCGAGATGGCCAGCCCTTGAAAGATCGGATCGAAGAGGATGACGCCCGCACCGAGGACGACGGCTGCCGCGGTCAGCACCATGGGCCGGAAGCGGATCGCCCCCGCGTCGACCACGGCGTCGCGCAGATCCATCCCCTGACCGCGGCGAAGCTCGATGAAGTCGACCAGGATGATCGAGTTACGAACCACGATGCCGGCGCCGGCGATGAACCCGATCATCGAGGTTGCGCTGAAGAACGCCCCGAGCAACCCGTGGGCGGGCAAGATCCCGACCAGTGAAACCGGGATCACCGACATGATGATGAGCGGCGTGGTGAAGGACTGGAACCAGGCCACCACCAGCACGTAGATGAGCACCAGGACCACCGCGAAGGCCAGGCCGAGATCGCGGAACACCTCGTAGGTGATCTGCCACTCGCCGTCCCACTTCATCGAGAAGCGTTCGGTGGCGTCGGGTTGTTTGGCGGTGTGCTGCTCGAGCCGGTAGACCTCTGGGAGAGTCTGAGCATCGATCCGCTGGCCGAGCTGGGTGATTGCATAGACCGGGCTTTCGACGGCGCCGGCGACGTCCGCGGTCACGTAGACGACCGGCATGAGGTTCTTGTGATAGATGCTGTGGTCCTCGACGGTGGGCTCGACGCGGATCAGCTCACCGACGGCGACCAGCGCACCGCCCCGTCCCTCGACGCGCAGACCACGCAGACGATCGAGATCCGAGCGCGTGGCCCGGTCGGCGCGGAGGACGATGGCGACGTCCTCGCTGGCGCGCTCGTCGTGCAGAAGGCCGACGGGCTCGCCGGACGTGAACATGCGCAAGGTGCGCACCAGGGCGTCCTGACGGACCCCGGCCAGCGCCGCCTTCTCCTCGTCCACCCGCAGTCGGTACTTTGGCTGCTGGTCCTCCACGTACCAGTCGACGTCAACCACGCCGCCGAGGTGCTCCATCCGGTCGCGCAGATCCCGCGCGATGGCGATCTGGCGCTCGTAGTCGGGGCCGTAGACCTCGGCCACGAGGGTCTCGAGCACCGGCGGCCCGGGCGGAACCTCGGCGACCTTGAGGCGCTCGCCGAACCGTTCGGCGAGCGGGGTGAGCTGTTCACGAATGCGCTTGGCGATGGCGTGGCTCTGAAGCCGGCGCTCGCCCTTGTCGACGAGGTTCACCTGCAGGTCGGCCACGTTGGACCCGCGGCGCAGGTCGTAATGTCGGACGAGGCCGTTGAAGTTGAAGGGCCCCGATGTTCCGACATAACTCTGGTAGTCGAGGACCTCCGGCTGCCGCGCCACCTCTCGCGCCAGGGCATCGGTCACGCGCGCGGTCTGCTCGAGGGTCGTCCCCTCGGGCAGATCGACGATGACCTGCAGCTCGCTCTTGTTGTCGAAGGGAAGCATCTTGACCCTGACGTGACCGGTCGCGACCAGCGCCATCGACCCCAGCAACAGCACCACGACGATGGCGATAAAACCCCAACGCCGACCGGGGCGGCGGAGCAGCCCGGTCATGAATCGCCGATAGAGGCGGGTGGTGGCAGACTCGCGGGCCCCCTGGCCCGCATGGCCCAGGTCGCCGGCTGACTGATTCCGCTCGCGCCGGTCTAGCCGGACCGTGGCCCATGGCGTGACCACGAAGGCCACCAGCAAGGAGAAGACCATCGCCGCCGTGGCCCCGATCGGGATGGGACGCATGTACGGACCCATGAGTCCGCCGACGAACGCCATCGGTAAGATGGCCGCGACGACCGTCATGGTGGCGAGGATGGTGGGGTTGCCGACCTCGTCGACCGCCGCCACCGCGATCGCCGCCAGGGGTCGCCCACGATTCTCGGGGAGCGCCCGGTGCCGGGCGATGTTCTCCAGAACCACGATGGCGTCGTCGACGAGGATCCCGATCGAGAAGATGAGCGCGAAAAGCGTGATGCGATTGAGGGTGTAGCCGTAGAGATAGAAGACGGTCAGCGTGAGGGCGAGGGTGGCCGGGATGGCCAGCAGCACGATACAGGACTCCCGCCACCCGAGCGTCAGCCCGATCAGCAAGGCCACGCTGAAGACGGCGATGCCCATGTGAAGCAGGAGCTCGTCGCTCTTGGCCTTGGCGGTCGCACCGTAGTCGCGGGTGGTGGCGACGTGGACGTCGGCCGGGAGGCGCGCTCCCCGCAGGCTCGCCACCTTCCTCTGCACGGCCTGCACCAGAGCGACGGCGTTGACCCCCTTGCGCTTGGCGATGGACAGGGTGACGGCGGGACGGGATCCGTCAGGAGAGTCCCCCGGCGCCGCCGAATCCGCGCCATTCGCGGAGCCTCTCCCGTACGCCACGTAGGTGGACGGCTCCTCGGGGCCGTCGAGTACGGCCGCCACGTCGCCCAGGAATACCGGGCGACCCTCGGCGGCACCCACCACCACCCGCCGAACGTCGTCGACGCTGTGCAGGACCGCGCCCGTCTCGACCAGGAGCTCGCGGTTGTCCCGCGCGAAGGTCCCGGATGCGAGGCGCTTGTTCGCCGCCTGCAGGGCCTCGGCGACCGCCATCGGGGTGAGGCCCCGCCCCGCCAGCCGGGCGGGATCCAGCACCACCCGCACCTGGCGCCGCTCACCTCCGATGACCGTCACCTGGCTGACGTCGGGGACTTCCTTGATGGCCTGCTCGAGCTCCCTGGCCACCCGCCGCAGCTGAAAGCCGTCATAGCGCGGGCTCCACAGGGTGACGGCCAGGACCGGAACATCGTCAATCGACCGCGGTTTGATCAGCGGCGCGGTCGCGCCCGGGGGGATGAGGTCGGCGTGCGCCGCCAGCTTGTCCTCGAGCCGGACCAGGCTGCGCTCCTCGTCCTGTCCGACCAGGAAGCGCACGATCACCGTGCTCTCGCCTGGGCTCGAGGTGGAGTAGACGTACTCGACGCCCGGGATCTCCGCGAGCAAGCGCTCCATGGGCTTGGTGACGCGCGCCTCGACCTCCCGGGCGGAGGCGCCGGGCATGCGCACGAACACGTCGACCATGGGCACGACGATCTGCGGCTCTTCCTCGCGGGGAAGGCGATCGATGGCCAGCGCCCCGAGACCCACCGCGGTCACGATCAAGAGGGGCGTCAGCTTGGACGAGACGAAGGCCCGCGCGAGCCGACCCGCCGGGCCGAGCGCGCCGAGCGCGCCGGAGGATCCGACCTCGGCCGGCTTGTTCACAGCCGGACCTCGATCCGCGCGCCGTCGACGAGTCCAGCGGGCGGAGCCGTGAGGACCGTCTCGCCGGGATCGAGGCCGGCCAGCACCTCCACGGACCCGCCCTGGCGCTGACCGAGCGTGATGAGGCGCAGCCAGGCCCTTCCACCCTCTGCCACGAACAGGCGATCGAGATCGCCGGAAGGGCGAATGGCGGTGACGGGGACCGTGAGGCGATCCTCGAGACCCATGGGGAACCGCACCCGGGCGAACATCCCCGCGCGCAACCCCTGGGGCGGCGCCGTCGACGCGGAAGCTGCGCCCGCCGCCGAGCCGAGCTCGACCTTGACCATGAAGGCCCGCGCGGTCGGATCGAGCGCGGGCACCACCTCGACGACACGGCCCTCGGCCTCCTGGTCCGCGGACGCCACCTCGACGTGGGCGGTCGTGCCCACCGACAGCGTGTTCGCGTGCGACTCGTCCACCGCGACCTCCACGTGCAGCGGCCCCTCCTGCTCGACGACCAGCAGGGGCATTCCAGGCGCGGCCTGACTTCCGGGATCGACCCGCCGCTCGATGACCTTGCCGGCAAACGGCGCGGTGATGCGGGTGTAGCCGAGCACAGCCTCGGCCCCGGCGATGGCCGCTCGCGCCTCGTCGTGGTGGGCCAGCCCTGCCCGCACCTGCGCTTCGGCCAGCGCCTGCGCAGCGCTGGTCGTCTGCTGCCGAGCCTCGGCTTCCTCGAAGGCTTGCTTGGTGACCGCTCCCTGCCCGAGCAGGTAGGTCATACGAACGTGCGCGGAGCCGGCGACCCGCGCGGCCGCGGCGGAGGCGCGAGCGGCGTGCTCCGCCTCTTCTTGACCAGCGACGGCGGCCTGCAGATCCGCCCGCGCCCGGCGCAGGGTTGCCTGCGCATCGGCGTCCTCGAGCTCCGCGAGCACCTGGCCCGCCCGCACGTGATCGCCCGCTCGCACCCGCACCTCGCGGAGCCCGGCCACGATCCGGCTGGTGAGCACGGCCGTATTGCGGCCGCGCACCGTCCCGCTGGCCTCGAAGGTGCGCTCCACCGGCCCGCGGGCCGCCGTCGTCACCGCGACCCGGATGGGTCTCGCCGCGGACGTCGCTGCCGCCGGAGCCGGCCGCCTTTCACCTCGGATGGCGCCGCAAGCGGAGGCGAATCCAAGGGCTACGACGAGGGTCGAGGTAAGAGCAAAGGTCCAAGTGAGTTGCGACAAGATCGTTTCTCCTGCCCTCTTCGAGCCCGGTTGGTCCGAAAGGGTTCACGGACCTCGACGAGCGTGCGGGGCGCACTGCTCGCACCGATCTCATGCACCCACACTGCGGCACCACACTTCGGCACCACACTTCGGCGCACCTGTCGGTGCCACTCCGCCGCTCCGGTCAGCGCCCGCAGAGGGCATCGCCCTACAGGTAGAAACGACTCGGCACTTCACCGAAGACGTCGAGCTGCAGCTGGTCGTGGGCAGCGTTGCCGCTTCGGGAGAGCAAGGAGAGATGCCCCATTTCACTCCGGCCGCATCGGGCTCGAGCTATCTCTCGGCTTCAATCCTTGGCGGCAGCGCCCTGCGGGGCCACCTCTCGACAGAAAGGTCCCCATCTCCCTGAGTCGCGGTTTCGGCGAACCCTTTCCCTCCCGGCTGGCTCAAAGCCTGTGAACGTCGATTCTCGATGGCCGCGCGCCCGCGTGTGCCAAAAAGCAACCCAGGGAGCCCTCATGGCGATTCGCATGGTCCTGTCGGTCTTGATCGGTGCCGGGGTGGGATTCGGGGGGCGCCGGCTGGTTGGATGCCGGAGTGGCTCCTGCCCCATCTGGGCGAGCCCCTATTCTTCGTCCATCTGGGGCGGCATCCTCGGCTTGTTGGTCGGGATTGCTGGGCGATGAACGATTCCTTGATCCAGGGAGTAACCTCGTTCCCCGAGGCGGCCCGTGCGGGCTGGCAGAGCGAATGCAAGAAGCCAAGCAGATCCTGATCATCGGCGGGGTGGCCGGGGGCGCGTCGTGTGCGGCGCGCCTGCGGCGCCTCTCGGAGGCAGCCCGGATCGTCGTCTTCGACCGCGGCCCTTACGTGTCCTTCGCCAACTGCGGCTTGCCGTACTACGTCGGCGACGTGATCCGCGATGAGGCCAAGCTGCTGGTCGCGTCGGCGGAGCTCTTTCGCGAACGATTTGGCATCGACGTGCATACCGAGCACGACGTGACCGGCATCGACCCTGCGGCGCGGACCATCACCGTGCGGGCGCTTCGCAGCGGGGAGTCGCGGGTCTACCCGTACGATGCGCTGGTCCTGTCGCCGGGCGCGGCGCCCGTCCGGCCCCCGATCCCCGGAATCGATCTCGACGGCGTGTTCTCGCTCCGGACGATTCCCGACTCCCGCCGCGTGCGCGATTGGATCAGCTCGAAGGGTGCCCGGCGCGCGCTGGTGGTCGGGGGCGGTTTCATAGGGCTCGAGATGGCGGAGAACCTGGCAAACCGCGGGCTCGCGGTCACGGTGCTCGAGAAGGCCGCGCAGCTCATGCCTCTGCTCGATCCCGAGATGGCCCTGCCGGTCCGCGAACGCCTGGAGGCCCGTGGCGTGACGGTGCGTCTCGGCGAAGGTTTGTTGCGGCTCGACCGGCCTGAGGCGGAGGTGGGGGCGGAGGCGGCGCCCCCTCCTGGCCTTCGCGCCACCACCGAACACGGCGCCGCGAACGCCACTGATGTGGTGATCCTGGCCATCGGCGTGCGTCCCGAGACGGGGCTGGCCCGGGCAGCGGGGATCGCCATCGGCCCCTCGGGGGGAATCGCTGTCGACGAGACCATGCGGACTTCAGATCCGCACATCTGGGCGGTGGGCGACGCCGTCGAGACCACGGACGTGGTCACGGGGGCGAGGCAGGTGCTGCCCCTCGCCGGTCCGGCCAGCCGTCAGGGACGGGTGGCCGCCGAGGCCATCTGCGGCCGAGCGACCCAGTTTCGGGGCATCCAGGCCACGGCCGTCTGCGGCGCGTTCGGTCTGACCATCGCGATGACCGGCGCCAGCGAACGGACGCTCGGACGGGCCGGGATCACCGACTACGATCGGGTGTACCTGCACCCGGGGCACCACGTCGGCTATTTCCCGGGAGCGAGGCCCATTCACCTCAAGCTGATCTTTCGACGTTCGGACGGGCGGGTGCTCGGGGCGCAGGCCGTGGGCGAGGAGGGCGTGGAAAAGCGCATCGACGTGATCGCCATGGCCATCCAGCTCGGTGCGTCGGTGCACGATCTCGCCGAGGCCGAGCTCTGTTACGCCCCCCAGTTCGGAGCGGCCAAGGATCCCGTGAACCTGGCCGGATTCATCGCGGAGAATGTCCAGAACGGCGACATGCCCCTGGCTCCGCAGTCGACCATCGACGAGATCCAGGCGCGGGCAGTGCCGGAGGCAGCTGCGGCGGCCCCCGGTGCCGACGCGGCGGCGAGGCCGCTGGTGCTCGACGTGCGCGAGCCCGGTGAATGTGTGGCTGGAATCCTTCCCGACGCCCTGAACATCCCCCTCAACCAGCTGCGCGGGCGCCTGGCCGAGCTCCCCCGGGACCGGATGATCGTCGTCTATTGCGCCGTCGGTCAGCGCGGCTATTACGCCGTCCGCATGTTGCGCCAGAACGGCTTCGACGCCCGCAACTTCTCGGGCGGCTATCAGACCTACGCCGCCATGCGGGAGGCGCGTCTGTTGAAGTGAGTTGCGTGCCGCAGAAGCAGGCGTCCTGTGGTGTGGAGGGACATGTCTGGGGGCGTTTCGCCTGATCCGCCGCCGTCGATCCGCGACGCCGGTGTACCCGTCGTGAGATCTCGATCCTGGCCTCGGCCAGCCTCGGATGAGCGCCGCCCGCATCGCTGTCCCTTACGGCCGGTATGACCTGGTGGCGACGGCGCCAACCACCGAGGCGTGCGCACGCACCTGGGTGATGACGCGGCTTCATCCGTACGACCGGGGCCACGCCCCGCGCCGGATGTACGAGGACTACCCGCGCCTCCTCGATGAGGAGCTTCGCGCGTTCGATCGGTGATCGAGGCCGCCGGTCCTCGGGCTATCTTCCCAGCAGACCCCGGAGCCACGAACGCGGCCCCGACGCGCCCGGGTTCTTGGCGCGCTCCTCGCGGCACCGGCACCGCTCCGCCGGCGGGACGTTTCCGAGAACCTGCTCGACGTGGGCTCCGCAGCCGGCGAAGGCGGGACGTCCGCACCTCGAGCACTCGACGCGCCGGCACATCAGGCGCCTCCTGCCTTCGCGACGCGCGGTTCTTGCGGCTCCTTCTCGGCGACCTTCCGAAGGACCTCGGCCATGTCCAGGGCCTTCACTTTCCCGACGAGCGCGTCGATCGCCATCGCGGACATTGCGCCGGGTAGGGCCCCGAGCAGCACGCCGTCCCTCAGCACCACCAGGGTGGGAATCGCTCGGATCTCGAAGGCCGCCGCAAGGCCGGGCTCGGCCTCGGTGTCGACCTTTCCGAACCGGACATCAGGGTGGCGCGACGCTGCGCCCTCGAATATCGGCGCGAAACCGCGACACGGCCCACACCACGCCGCCCAGAAATCGAGGAGGACAATCCCGTCCTTGACGGTCTCTTCGAAGCTCCTCTTGGTCACCTGCTTCACGGTCGCTGTCGCCATGGCCATTTTGGCCTCCTTGACGGGTATGAGCCGCTCGCTCCCCGAAGGGTTCACCTGCTCCCGGCGAGGAAGGCGCGAAGCGCCATCTTGACCGAGGCCCGAACGGATGCAGGGACGTCCGCTGACGGACCCGAGGTGCGGCAGAGCGCCAGCGTGCGCTTGAGCGAGTCGCAGACGCCCCGACAACGACCGCAGGCCTCGAGGTGCCGCTCCATGGCTGCGCAGAGATCTGCGCTGACCTCGTCCTCCAGGTGCCGTGAGTACATCGTCAGGACATCGGGGCATGTCCCCGGTGCCGGCGGCAGGTCGAGCTTCATGCCGAGGAGCGGAGCGACCCGCTCCCGCACCGAGCGCCGCGCGCGGTGGAGGCGACTCTTCACGGCCTGAGGCGTCACGCCGAGGACCTCCGCGACTTCGGGCGCGGTGAGGCCCTCGGCGTCTCGGAGCAGCAGCACCTCGCGGTACATCGGCTCGAGCGCCGCAATCGCTTGTTCGAGCGCCGCCTCCACCTGCTTGCCCGCGAGCGCTTCATCTGGAGTCGCTCCGGGATCCGCCAGGTGCCTCGCCTCGGCGGCAAGTTGGGTGTCGAGCGAACGCTCCTCCTCTGGGGCGAACGTGCTCCGCCGCCGCTTCTTGATGCAGAAGCTCCGAGCGATCGCGTAGATCCACGTGGAGATGGAGGACGCGCCCCGGAAGTCGCGGATACCGCGCGCCATCGCCAGCAGCGTGTCCTGGAGCACGTCCTTCGCGTCCTCCGGGTCTCGGCACATCTTCATGCCGAATCGATAGACTTGCGCCTGATGGCGCTCGAGCAGGGTCTCGAGCGCGCTCTGATCCCCGGCACGCGCCGCCATGAGGAGGCGATCGTCAGGCGGATCGGCTTCGGTCACGACCCAATGGTACCCGACGGAAGCCCGCGAAGATCGCGCCAATCGTGCCTCGCGAGGAGAAGCAGCGCGGTCGTCAAGGGCTATCTCCGCCCAGCCGCCGATCGCGACCTGGGCGCCAACCGCTCCTCACCTTGCACCTGCTGGAGCAGCCAGCAGCACTTTGGACGCTTCGGTTCCCGGCCCCATGACGACCGTCTTGGCGTTCGGAGAGCTGGCGAGGCGGTTCAGGGTCTGGATTCGCTCGAATTCCAGGATCGGTGGACTCAGGCTCGTGGCAACGATGCGATTGTAGTCCGCGACCCCCTGTGCCTCAACCCGCCTCTGACCGGCCGTCGCCTTCGATACTTCAATGACATACTTCATCTTCAGGACCTCCTGCTCCGCCGCGAGCTTCTGGTCGATCGCCGTCCGAATGGTCAGCGGGAGCTCGACGTTGCGAATGAGGATTGCTTCGAGCACGATGTGCTTGCCCTCGATCTTCGCGCGCAGGCCCTCGCGAATCTCGCGTTCGATGAGCTCGCGCTTCGTCGAATAGATCTCCTCCGGGGTGTAGCGGCCGAAGACCCGGCGGGCCTCTGATCGGAGAACGGGCTCGAGAATCTTCGAATAGTACTCGGCGCCGATCTCCCGCTGCAGCGCCACGATCTCCAGCGGATTCAAGTGGAATCGCACCGAGGCGTCGAGCTTGATGCTGAGCCCATTGATCGCGATGACGTCCAGAACCTCGTCATGACTCATCGCCCGCATGTCGTAGACCGTCAGGTCGTTCCAGGGGGCGAAGTAGTGCAGCCCTTCGCCGTAGGTGGTCGCTTGCGTGCCATTGGACGCGCGCCACAGCACACCCAGCCGGCCAGGACCCACTGTCGCAGAGCAACCAGTCGTCGCCATCCACAACGCCGTCATTCGGGCGATACCGGACACATGGTGGAATCGGGTCATGGTGCGACCTCCTCGAGGAAGGGATTGCGGGACGCTCGAACCTCGACAAAGCTCGACGGCGAAGTGACGAGGTTCGTCCAGGCTCGGTTGGCGCTCTCGGTGAGCGCCTCGGGGGTCAAGGTCGGGGCGAGCACGGCATGGGATTCAGCGAGGCCGCGGGCCGCTTCGCGGCGTGCATCGCCCCAGTGGCGTACCAGCACGACACGCTTGCGCGCGGCGAGCACCTCCTGCTCGGTGACGCTGGTCTCGACGACGACACCATACGCCGGAGATGACGACAGCATACCCAGGGTCCGCAGATCGACACCCTCGAGGTCGATGTGATACGGACGCACCCGTGCGGCGGCAATGCGGGTGATCTCGTTCTGGGCGCTCAGGATACCGGCCGTGTCCAGCTGGTCGAGGCGCCGACTGGCGAGCACGCGGCGGACGGTCGATCGCACAATCGGCTGGACGATCACCTGGTAGTAGTTCGGTCCGATTTCCCGCGCCAAGGCCACGACCTCACCCGCCGAGGGGCGAAACGTCAGAACCGAGGCGCGTGCCTCGAGCATCGCGCCATCTGCGGTGAGCGCCGCGAGGATCTCGTGTTGCTCCTGGCCGCGGAGATCGTAGATCTCGGCATCCGCCCACGGACCGATCAGGTGGACGCCCTCTCCGACTGGCTCCCGCGCCACTCCTGCCGGGCGCAGAAGCACGCCGAGGTGCCCGGAGGGAATGGTCACGCATGCCGGCATTGAGAGAAGCAGCCACCCAAACAGACCAAACCGCGAACCAGCGATACAGCCGTGAGCGGTCACGAGGGCGCATCTCGATCTGCGCCCTTCTCCTGGACCACGAGAACATCGCGATCCGCGTGGTTGACCACTCGTGCCGCAACGGTGCCGAGGGCGCGTTCGAGCCGACCATGGTGGCGACGGCTTCCGACCACGATCAGATCGACGTCGAGGATTCTGGCGCTATCGAGGATGTGTCGCCAAGGATCGCCGGTGGCGATGATGGGAGAGCCGTACTGGACTCCCGGATGGGACTCAATCAGCGTGCGCAGCTCCGCTCGAGCCCCGCGCTCGAGCGACTCCTCAACCCCGCTCGGCTGCGTACGTGCCGCCGGCGGAATGTCTGGCGGAATCTCCAGCACACGGATCAGAAGGACCTGGGCGCCAAGCCCCTGGGCCATCGCCACCGCCGTCGCGAAGACCAGCCCGGCGCGCTCCGACTCGTCGAGGGCGACGAGGATGGAGCGAATCGATGGCGGCGGCCTGATCATAGCGCGCGCGAAGGCTGAAAGCTGACGGCCCCGAGCTCGATGGGGCGGCCGTCCATTCGCACGCCGGCATCGGCATCCAGCTTCATCTCGCGGCCGCAATACAGGAGCCCGCGGGTCATGAAGCGCAGCTCGAAGCTCTTGGTCTCGCCGGCGACCAGCGGAAGGGGATCGACCGCCTGCCAGGTCAAGGTCTTCAGCCCATGGCCGTCTGGTGCAATCAGTCGAAAGGCGTCGCGATGGACCGTGAGGGACTTCGAGGTGGCGTTTCGAACCTGCACCTCCACGACCTCCTCCACCAGGTCATCTCCGTAGAAATCAGGATCTACGTTCTGCGTGCAGCTCTGGCGACGCACCGCGACCTCCACGCCATCAGGGGATGCCGCCGGGCCCGCGCTCTTGTATGGAAGACGAAGAGGAGCACAGGCCGACACCGAGAGAATGCCCAAGGCGAGGATGGAAGTGGCACGGACCGAAGAGACACTTGTGGAAATCATGTGTGAGCCTCCATGAGACCAGTTGGGACCGTCGACTCGCGGGTCGATTCAACCCGCTTTGCGAGCAGCAGAAACATCACGGGAACCAGGAAGAGGGAGAGGAGCGTCGAAGAGGTCAGGCCTCCGACGACGGCCAAGGCCAGCGGCTGGTTCGATTCAGTCCCAGCCTCGAGCCCGATCGCCGTCGGGATGAGCCCGATCACCGTGGCCAGGCTGGTCATGGCGATGGGGATGAATCGAGTGCGGGCGGCGGCGATGACGGCTTCCAGCTTGTCGACGCCCTCGTTCAAGCGGCGGTTGGCATCGTCGATGAGCAGGATGCCGTTCGACACCGCAATCCCGATGACCATGAGCACCCCCATGAGCGCCGTGATCGAGAACCCATGTCCCGCCGCGAGCAGCGCCAGGACGATTCCGATCAGCGACACCGGGATGGTGAACAGCATGATGAAGGGGAGTCGCAGCGACTTGAACTGCGACGCCATGATCATGAAGACCACCATGATGGCCAGGCCGAGCGCCAAGCCGAGGCCGGAGAACGTCGTGCGCATGAGATCCACCTCACCGACAAACGAGAAGTCGATGTCCCGGGTCCGCGGGTCGGCGTGGAGCTTCTCCTCGAGCTCTCTGGCCGCACTGCCGATGTCACGGCCCTCGGTCTGCATCATGACGTGGGCGACCCGCTGAAGGTGGTTGCGCTCCACCGCGATGGGGCCGACCGAACGCCGGATGGCGCTGTAGGCGCCGAGCGTGACCGCGCGGCCACCGTCGCCGATCCGCACCGGGATTCGCGCCAAGGCGGTGGGATCATTGACGACCCGGCCGTCGTAGTAGGTGACCACGTAATACGATTGGCCGTTCGAGCCGTCGATCCAGACACTCGGGGTGTTGATGTTGCCGAGCGTCGCCTCGAGGGTGGTCTGGGCCGCCATCCTCGATGTCACCCCGACCAGCGCGGCTTCGGTCCGGTCGGTCTCCACCCGAACCTCGGGATAGTCGATCTGCATCGATGGGTACACGTCGCGGATGCCCGGGATGCTCCGGGCCACGTCCGCCACCGCTCGAGACTTCGAATCCAGCTCCTCCAGGCTGTCGGCGCCCACCTCGACGACCAGCGGTGCGATGTATCCATTCGAGAACACGCTGGCGACCAGGCCGCCCGGCCACTGCAAGAACTCGACGCCGGGATAGTTGCGGTTGAGAATCTCGCGCGTCAGGTCGGCGAGCTCACGCTGGCTCTGCTTCCGGTGGCCCTCCTCGGGGAGGGCGATGCGAATGAAACCCATGTGGGGCCCGGCGTTCGGGCTGGTCATCGCGCTTCGCGCGTTTCCCGGGGAGCCGATGTTCGTCAGGACCAACTCGACCGTTCCCTTGGGCAGTTCCTTGGCGAGGAGCGCCCCCATCTGGTTGATCTTCCTGGTCGCGTCCTCCAGCGAGGTGCCGGGCGCCAGGCGCACGTAGACGCGCTCCATCGACTCGTCGATCTCGGGGAAGAACGTGCTCGGCAGCCGGGTCGCCATCCAGACGCTCGCGGCAACCAGCACCACGCACGCCCCGACGACGGTGTTGCGGAAGGGGAGGACGGCGCGCAGGGTATCGGCGTACCCCCCCGCCACCCGATCGATGAAGGCCGCGACCCGCTTGCCGAGGGGGCCGTGCTCCTGGTGCGCCAGGAACAGGCGACACGCGAGGGGTGTCACGCACATGCTGACGAAGTACGAGGCGATCATGCTGACGGCGACCGTCACCGCCAGCGGCACGAAGAGCTTTCGGGCGAGGCCCGCGAGCAGGACAACCGGAAGGAGCACGGCCATCGTCGTCAGCGTCGATGCGAGGACGGGCAAGGCCACCGCGTTGGTCCCCTCGAGCGCGGCCTTCGCCGGGCTCATTCCCATGCGCTGGTGGCGGTGGATCGACTCCAGCACGACGACGGCGTCATCGACGAGACGCCCCATTGCCAGCGTGAGACCTCCCAGGGTGAAGGCGTTGAGCGTATGGCCTCCGGCGTAAAGGGCAATCAGAGCGATGGCGAACGACAGCGGGATCGCGACCGACACGATGAGCGTGCCGCGGACGCTTTGCAGGAAGAGCAGGATGACCAGGGCGATGAGGACCAGCGCCTGCAGGACCTCCTTCCGGAGACCCTCGTAGCTCGTGCGTACGAACGTGGACTGATCGAAGATGGCCTTCACCTCCACGCCCGGAGGCAGGTTCTTCAGGTCGGCGACCACCTTCTTGACCGCGTCGACGATCTGCAGGGTGTTTCCGCCGGGAATACGGAGCACGTTGAGGTAGACGGCGTCATTCCCGTTGACGGCAACGGACTGGGTCGCGGGTGAGCCTCCGTCCTCGACGGTGGCGACGTCCTTGATGAGGACGGCGTGGTTGCCGTTGACCTTGACGGCCGCATCGCCGATGTCGGGCACCCGCTGAGCGACTGCGTTGGTGTAGACGTTCGCGTCGAACTTGGGCGATATGAATTCCCCGGACGGCAACAGGGCGTTCGACTGCGAGACGGCGTTGGCGATGTCAGTCGATGTGACGCCGCGTGCCTCGGCGCGGACCGGATCGACGATCACGTTGATCTGGCGTTGCCGTCCGCCATTGATCGACGCGCTGGCGACGCCGGGGATGCCCTCCATGACGGGCTCGATGTAGTTGAGAGCGTAATCGTAAAGCTGCGGCCCGGTGAGCCCGCCGCCCGAGACCGCCACCTGGATGACCGGCGCGTTCGAAGGGTCGAATTGCAACACGAAGGGCGGCAACACCCCCAGTGACTTCGGCACCGCCGACATGGCGAACGCGACCTGCTGCTGGACCAGGGTCTGGGCCGAGTTGAGGTCGGTCCCCCACTTGAGCCACACGAACACGACGGACAGGTTGTTGCGCGAGGTGCTCTGGACGAAGTCCACCCCGGGGGTCGCGCTGACATACTTCTCGATGCGCCAGGTGATGGTCTTTTCCACGTCCTTGGGGCCCAAGCCGGGCGCCAGCGTCCCCACGACCAGCACGGGTGGGGTCAGCTCCGGGAACGTGTCGATGCTCATGCGCGGCGTCACGACGGCGGCGAACACGACCAGGCCGACGCAGATCATCAGGATCGCGATCGGGTTCTGGAGGGCGAGCCGGGTCACGGCTTGACCCCCGCCGCAACGGCGCCAGTGCCGGGGCTCTCCCCCGGGAGGTCGAGCTTGGCCTCCACCCGATCGCCGTCCTTGAGCAGGGCACGCCCTTCGGTCACGACATGGGCCCCCGGCGGCAAGGAGGGATCGACGAAGAGGTTTCCGCCTCGCTCGCCCTTGACGGTGTAGACCCCCTTGCGCGCCGTTTGCCCTTCGATGACGAACACCGTGGCCTTCCGGCCGCGGACCGATGCGGCGATGAGGGGGATCTCGGTCGCGGCGGTCGGCGCGCCCACGTCGAGCTCGATCTCGGCCGTGGTTCCCACCGGCAGCGACCGGTTCGGATCGGGGACGTCGATCTCCACGTGCGCCGTCCTCGTGGAGAGGTCGACGGCCGGCGAGCGACGGGCAACCTTGGCATCGAGCTCCCGGTTGACCGCGAGCGCTCGGATGTGCACGGGGGTGGCGACGGCGACCACGTCGAAGTCGCCTTCCGGCACCTCTGCCACCACCCGCACGGTCCGGCGATCGACCTCGGTGGCGACCTCGGAGCCTGGTCGGACGAACGCGCCGGGATCCACGAGACGCGCCGAGATCTCCCCTGCGAAGGGCGCGCGCAGGATGCAGTCGTTCACCTCGAGGGTTGCACGTTGCATCTTCGCCTGGGTTTCCAACAGCTCCGCTTGCTTGGTGGCGCTGTCGGCCGCGCGGTTCTCGATCTCGTTGGGCGAGGCGAACCCTCCTTCTTTCAGCTCGGCCACCCGCCCCGCCTCGTGGGCCAGTGCTTCCTGCTGGGTCTGGAGGGCGCGGGCCTGCATGGAGACGGCCTTCGACGAAGCGGAGGCGTTGCGGCAGTCGAGCGTGGCGATGATCTGCCCCTGTTTGACCACGTCCCCGGGTCGAACGAGCACGGTGTCGACATAGGCGGAGATGAACTGCGGCCCGACGCGGGCCTCGACCCAGGACAAGATCGTCCCGACATACCGCCGGTGCGGACGGTACTGGGCGGCGCGTGCCGCCGTGACGGTGACTCCCTTCGGCTGACTGTCGAGGGTGACGCCGTTGACGCGCGAGCTCGCGCGCGCGACCAAGAAGATGCCGAGCGCGACGACGCCTGCCGTGCCGCCGGTGATGATGAATGGAACACGGCGATCCCTGGTGACAGGGGCGGGCTCTTGATCCGAGGTGGTCATGTCATCTCCGGGATGGTGGTTCGCTGAGGAGGTCTTCGGGGTTCCACGTCACAGCCCCTCCGCGACCAGGCGCGAGAGTGCGGCTCGGGCCCGCCGGGCTTCGAACTCGCCCACGGCGAGTTGGATCTCGGCGTCGGTGCGAAGAGCCTCTGCGTCGGCGAGCTCGAGCGATGTTGCGAGCCCGGCCTTGAATCGGGCCTCGGCCTGGGCGTAGTTCGCCTTGGCGGCGTCGACGGCGCGACCGAGGCTGATGAGCGCCGCCTGACTGACTTCGATGGAGACGTTCACCTGCTGGACCGCCGCCGCTTCCTGTTGAGACAGGACCGATACGTCCGCGCGCGCGATCTCCGCGTGGCTCGCCGCCGCGTCTCTCCGCGCCGCCACGACCGGATCATAGAGCGGCCAGCGCAGGACGAGGCCGACGTCCCAGTTCGGGACGAGAGGGAGCGGGCCGTACCGATCGGAGACGGACCCGCTGCTTGGCTCCGCGGTTCCAGCGCGGCCGGAGAAGGTGGCCGTGAGCGAGATGTCCGGGCGCATCTCGGCGGCGACGGCGCGGGTGAGCGCGTCGGCGCCGCGCACCCGGGAACGGGCCTCCTCGAGAATCGGATCTTTTGCGATGGCTTGACGGAGGCTCTCGTCGAGCGACGGTGCCTGCGAAATCGGCGGTGCCATGCCTCCGGCGTCGAGCAACGGGTCGTCGACCCCGACGGCCGCCGCAAAGACCGCCTGGGCCGTTCGCAGGGAGCCTCCCGCCCGCACCCGGCCTACATCGAATCGGGTGAGATCCGCCTCGGCACGGGTGAGCTCGATGGGCGCGTGCAGGCCGCTCTTGACCTCGGCCGCCGCCATGTTGCGGTGCACCCCGGCGCGCTGATAGGCGTCCTCCGCAGCCGTCAGGATGGCGCGAGAGCCCTGAACGCCGTAGTAGGCGTCTTTGACCAGGAGGTCAATCCGAAGCGCTTCGGCGTCGGCTCGGTGGCGCTCCGTCTCGTACAGGACGTCGGCGACGGCAGCCTGGGCTGCGATCCGGCCGAAATCGAAGACCTCCTGCGCGGCACCGACACCTGCCAGCGTCGAGGCGCTCGGGGCCCATGCCCCCGTCGCGGTCACCTTGGTGCCGCCGATCCTGGGGATGTCCACCTCTGGAACGCCGATGTAGGACGCCGTGGTGTTGTTGGTCGTCAGGGCGAATCCCTGCAGCGTCGCCCCGACGCGGGGAAGCCATTGCGCCCGGGGAATACGCGAATCAGCGGCCGCGGCAGCGACGCGCGCCAGCGCGCTGCGGAGCATGGGCTGGTGGCCGCGAGCGTAGGAGAGCGCCTCGTCGAGCGTCATGGTCCGGGCGGGCCCTGGTCCGCCCACCGGCATGGGCCCGGGCGGGGGCGGGGGCGCCGAGGAAGGGCTTCCGAGCTCTGCAGCGCCGGCGATCGTTCGGAAGTCCAAGAGGAGAGCGCATGTCACCGTCGAGATCGCGGCGAGCGTTGCGATGAAGGAGCCTCGGCGGTGGGGGGAGAAGGACACGCGAAGGCATGGAACAGCACGAGCCGTACCAAGACCGGACGCCCTGATCTGGCGCGGTGTTCTTCAGGCGCCAGCGACCGGATCGGGAGATTCTCCCGCTTCGATCGGGAATATTTCCTGAGACAATTGGGGGCGAACGGAGTGCCCCGCCAAAGCCGGCCAGCGGCGGCGTGGCCCAATGTTTGCTTCTACTTGCATCGCCGGCCATGCTGCTCACGCAAGATGCGAGCGTTCTCGACTGGGACGTCGACGCCCAAATGAACAAAGCTGCGGTCCGACGGTTCGGGCTCGGCGGAGCCATGGTGGCAGTCATCGCCGGTATTGCGGGGCTTTCCTACTGGGACGCCAGACGGGAGTCCGCCGCGGCCCTGCAGGACTTCGCGCAAGAACAAGCCACGCTGGCCGGGGCTCTGGGAGCCGCGCTCAGAATTCGCTTCGCGGCCGGCTCGTCCATCACTGAGGATGATCTTCTCGCCGGACTGCGTTCGGTCGAGCGTCCGACGGCGCTCGTCATCGTCGCCCGCCGACCGCACGAGTCGATGCTTCGGACGACCGATGGACGGGATCTCGCGGCGCCGCGGTTGACCGAGGCGCTCGACCGGGGCGACTCGGTGGTGCGCATCCCGCGCGACGAGTCGGCCCGGTTCGGCTTGCCGGCGCGGACGGCGCTGGCGGGGCTCTCCCGGATCGACGCCGGATCGGCCGGCACCTGGGACATCGTCGCTGTCGCTAGCGCCGAGCGCGAGCGAGATAGAGAGGATTGGGCGCGACGTCGCCTCCTTCTGAGCGTGATCACCGCCGCGGGTCTGGTGTTGGCCTTCGGGACGTTGGCGAGTCGGAACCAGCGCAAGGAGCTGGTTCTCGAGCGGGAGCTCGCCCTTGCCAGCCTCCAGCAGCGACGGGACGAACGGCTCGAGCGCGCCAGCAAGGCGGCCGCGATGGGAACGCTCGCGATGGGCGTCGCGCACGAGATTTCCACGCCGCTCAGCGTGATTGCGGCGCGGGCGGAACAGATGGCGCCGAGGGTCGCTGGCGATGAGCGGCTCTCGGCCAGCGTGGCTGCGATCCTCTCCCAGACCGATCGAATCAACCAGGTCATCCGGGGGCTGCTCGGCCTGGCCCGCGGGGACGCGCCCAGCGCCGAACGCATCTATCCGCGCAGCCTGATCGAGAATGCCGTGACACTGGTCGAACACCGGTTCACCAAGGCGGGCGTCCGGCTGGTCCGCCGGCTCGATGTCGACATCCCGACGGTGATGGGCGATCCCAGGCTGCTCGAGCACGCCATCATCAACCTGCTCCTCAACGCGTGCGACGCGTGCGAGCCGGGGGTGGACGTCGAGATCCAGGCTCGCCGCGATGGGGGCGATGTCGAGATCGCGGTCGCGGACTCGGGAATCGGCATCTCACTCGCCGACAGCGCCCGCGCGCTCGAGCCGCTGTTCACCACCAAAGCGCGGGAGGGGGGCACTGGCCTCGGTCTTGCGATTGCGCACGAGATCATCGCCAGTCACCGGGGCACCCTGCTGTTCTCGGCGCACAGCCCCCGAGGCACCCGCGCCGCGATTCGCCTTCCGCTGGTCGAAGAGGCTCCCGTTGGATAAGCGACGGCCGCGCGTCCTGGTGGTCGATGACAACATCGAGATGGCGCGGACCATCTCCGAGGGGTTGATCGACCGTGGGTATGATGCCCTGCCTGTCGGTTCGGGTCGAGATGCGATCGTTCGGTTGACCGACGAGCGATTCGACGTATTGCTGACGGATCTGCGGATGCCGAAGGTGGACGGAATGGAGCTCCTGGCGACCTCGCGAAAGCTCAACCCGGACCGCCCGGTCATCGTCATGACGGCCTACAGCGCGATCGACACCGCCGTCGAGTCGATCCGGCAGGGCGCGTATCACTACGTGACCAAGCCGTTCAAGCAGGACGAGCTCGTGATCTTCCTCGAACGCGCGCTGGATCAGGTTCGGGTCAAGAACGAGGCGAATGCCCTCAGGACGGCCCTGAGGGCCAAATATTCCATCGCGAGCATCATCGGGCACAGCCCCGCGATCCAGGCGGTGCGCGAACGGATCCAGCGGGTCGCGGATGCGCCCGCGCCGGTGATCGTCCTCGGCGAGACCGGCACCGGCAAAGGGGTGGTCGCGCGGGCGCTGCATGGCGACAGCCGGCGCGCGGAGCGGCCGTTCATCTCTGTCAACTGCGCAGCGCTACCGGAGGCGTTGCTCGAGAGCGAGCTCTTCGGCTACGTCAAAGGCGCCTTCACCGGGGCCGCATCCGACCGGCCCGGACTGTTCGCCGAAGCCGACGGCGGCTCGCTGTTCCTGGACGAGATTGGTGAGATGCCTTCGGCGCTACAGGCGAAGCTGCTCCACGTGCTCGAGAGCGGGACCGTCCGTCCGCTCGGGTCGACCAAGGAGCGAGAGGTCGACGTGAGAGTCATCGCCGCCACGCACAGGAACCTGGTTCAAGCCGCCCGTGCGGGAGAGTTCCGCGCCGACCTTCTCTACCGGCTGGACGTCGTTTCCATCGTCCTCCCCGCGCTGCGCGACCACCGCGAGGACATCCCGGCGCTGCTGGAGCACTTCCTCGGCCAGTGTCGTGCGAAGTACCCGCAGTCAGAGGTGCGCGGCTTCTCGCCGGGCGCGCTCGACCAGCTCCTCCGATACCGCTGGCCCGGCAACGTCCGAGAGCTCGCGCACATGACCGAGAAGCTCGTCCTCCTCGGACGAAGCGGCGAGATCTCCCCGGCCGATATTTCGGAGACCATCAACCCGGTCGGCGCGGAGGACGAATTCGACTTCCGCGGAGCGGTCAGACCCATGGTCGAGATCGAACGCCTCTATGCCGCCTGGGCGCTCGGGCAGACCGGTGGCCATCGGGGCCAGACGGCGGAGAAGCTGGGCATCGATCCGAAGACGCTCCGAAAATGGCTGGAGGAGCCGGAACGCGAATAGTCACTCATCCGGGAACTTGCGCTGCGGCGTGACGTCGAGCCTGTTCCTCGAATGGGCCAGCATCTATTCCGCCGCCACCGAGAGGCGGTCGCGGACCTCTTGGCGAGCCCGCACCTGGTCGTCGCTCAACCGCGCATCGTAGATCGACCGGATCTCCAGGCTACGTGAGACCAGTGTCGCGGTTGCGACCGCCAACACCAGCGGCGCGACGAACGATCGGTCTCGGCCGGTCAGCTCCATCATGATGACGATGGAGGAGATCGGCCCCTGGGTCGTCGCCGCCAGGACGGCCGCGGCACCGACGAGCGAGAAGAAGCCGGGCGGGACGCCGGGCCAGAACAGCGACCAACCGTAGCCGAGGGCGCCGCCCAGCATCGCGCCGAGGGTGAGCGATGGGGTCATGAGTCCACCCGGGACACCACTACCCAGGCAGGCCGCGGTGGCCGCGGGCTTCAAGAACAGCAAGGCGAGCAACATCCAGGGCGCGACGAGGCCGTCGAACGCAAGCTGGGTGGCGTCCTTTCCGTTTCCGAGCAACTGGGGGAACACCATCGACGTCAACCCCAGGACTGCCAGGGTCAGAATCGGCGCCGCGATCCGCAGGCGGCCTTTCGGCTTCACGCGGTCCGCCCATGCGATCAACCGGACGTAGCCCACAGAGGTCAGGCCCGCGATCGGACCAGCGACCAATGCCCAGCAGGTGATCGACGCTGAGTTGACGTATTGCGGAATCTGGTAGGTCGGCGCATCGGGCAGCGCGACCCAGGCAACGAGGGCGGCTATCAGGGAGGTCACCAGTGCGGGCAGGACCATCCGCAGGGCGAGCACCCCCCGCATGACCTCGAGCGCAAAGAGCGCGCCGCCGAGGGGGACGCCATAGGCGGCAGCCAGACCGGATCCGGCTCCGCAGGCGACCAGCAGTCGTCGTCGCTCGTCCGAGAATCGCCCGCGGTCCGACAGCGCGTTGGCGATGACGGCGCCCGCCTGCTTCGGCGCCCCCTCGCGTCCGACAGACGCTCCCATCCCCACCACCAGCACCGACAACACGGCGCTACCGAGGGTACGCACCGGCGGCATGCGACCGGCCGAAAACCAGATCGCCTCGGCGGTGTCGATCCCGTTTCCGCTGGAAAGCCGGACGAGCAGCAGCTGACCGATACCGGTCAAGACGCCCGCACCGGTCAGGACCAGGAGATGTCGCCAAGGTCCCGAGTGCGCCGCCGCTACCAGCACGCTCGCGTCACCGGGCCAGGCCAGCCGCTGCACGAGCTCGAGCACCTTCGTCAGAACGGCGGCGCTGACACCTGTACCGATGCCCGTGAGCGCGATCGCGAGCCAGAATCCGACGGCGCCCGGTTGCGACAGCGAAGCCGGAATTCGGTCTCTCCCGGACGGTGCTGCCATGGGTCCCTCGAAACCCGTCCGGGCGATCAGTTGTCCGAGGCCTCGGCCACGAACGAGATTGGTCGCAGCGGGAGCGCTCGGCCGGCGCCACGAACGAACTTCTCGAGAGACAGCGTGAGGGGAACGGTGCAGCTCAAGGAATTGCCATACTGGCGGAATGTCACGGCGACGTCCTGGCTCTCGGCCGGACCGAGGACCCGCCTCCGGAGGCCCATGACCTCCGGCGCCGCATCTGGGTCGATTCGCTCACCCTGCAATCGCAGCTCGGGCGGGAACACCAGCAAGGGCGAGGTTGAATCGTTCTTCACACGGAGCCGGAGCCACAAGGTGAGCTCCCCGCCCACCTCCTCCGGGCGCGCCCAGGAGGGATCGAAGTTGCAGCGCTCGCGCCGCAGGGAAACCGCGGCGCCCTGCGCCACCGCCGGACCGTCCTGCCGCTGGACTCGAGAGTAGAGGCACCCTGAGCCGAGAAGCGCCAGGCACAGGATATACGCACCGCCTGGCCGACGGTCCCCTCTTGGCAACCAGCGCATGAAGTCCCCGCGACTAGGATCTGGGTTGGGCGTCCGGAACGGACGTCAATGCTTGCGACAGTCTCCGACCGAGGGCGTTCAGAACCTTCTGGTGGCTGGGGAGGATTCGGGGCATGTCGAGACAGGTCGACACCACCTCGGTCGCAGTGACGACCGCACGGTATGGGACACATCGCTCCGATTCAACAGTCACCCGCACTTCATGATTGGCTCCCACGTCCGCGACCTTCACGTGAAAACGGAGAAAGACGCTGGTCTCGTCCTCGAGATCGTCCGTCTCGCGGTAGCGGTACCCCGTGTCCTCCCAATAGGTCGTGATTTCAGCGTTCTTCCGATCGACCTGGCTGACCCGGTGACCGCTCTTGACGAGAGTCCGGGCGAGGAGATCGATCGCGCCATCACTGGGAGGCGGCACGCTGAACACGTACGGCCGAGAGGGGTGGGCACAGCCCGAGCCAACGATGAGACCAAGAACCAGGGATGGCAAAAGCGCTCGAGCATTGCTCATGAACGCCTCTCCTAGCAGCGTCCATGCCAGGGCCTTTGAGCGGCGAATCAGCGGATCGACGGTGGTTCTTCATCGAAGCCCGACGGCAAACTGGGAAATTTTCCCTATCGCCGCGGGAAAAACTCCCTGATGAGACCACGCGCGCATCGACCGGCGCGACGAGCAGCCTGGGCGTCGCAGCTCGTCAAGAACCCGCTATCGGCTCTGACGTCGCGGAATCCCCCTGTCGTCCCCCGTCGTCAAGCAGGGGCGCCTCGAGGGCTGCCTCAAGACCGCCTGTCCTCCCACGCGAAGATGAGGACGACACCTCTGCTGAGCAGATCAGAGGGCGTGGCCAGGCAGGTCGGCGCCCGGGTAGATTGCGCGAGTTGGTGTGCGTGGCACAGGTCGGCTCTCCGTTCGCCTCTGGTCGAGGCGTAATCGTGAGGGCGATCGGTCAGCGGCCGCGGTTGCCGGAAGCTCATCGAATGGCTTGAATCGTGCAGGCGAGGCGTGGGTCTGATGGTGTCGTGAATTCCCTACAGGAGGCGCGATGGACGGGTTGCGGAGATTTTCGAGGCTCCTCGGCAGCGAACCTTGCCCCGACCGGTGGTGTCTGCGTGCGGGCGACGAGGTCAGTCTGACGTCCGGTTTGTTCATATGTGCCGGGCCTGATCCTCGCCTGCTCCTGCTGGGGGCGGTGCTCGGGCTCGCCTCGTGCGGGGGCAACGGACTGGCGCCGCCTGATGACGAACCGGGGGCGGCCGTGTTGACTCTCTCCAGCGTCCCGCCTGACGTGATGTGCCTGCAGGTGACCGCCGTGGGGTCGCGCCAGGTCATGAAGCGGTTCGACCTTCAGGTCGGCGGCAGCCCCTCGCTGGAAATGGGGGGCCTTCCGTTAGGGGACGTTCAGTTCAGCAGCACCGCCTTCGCCGAGGCCTGCGGTGGCACGACGTCGACGGAGACCTGGTTCAGCGATCCGACGCCCGTGGTCATCGCCAAGGGGATCGTGTCCCACGTCGTGCTGACCATGCGCCGAAATGGGCGGAGCGCCATCTCGATTGACTTCGAAGACTGTGCCGGCGCCTTCGTCGACCTCGTCAACAGCCGCAGCGTCGATCAGGTCGAACCCATGGACATGAACGACCTTGGTCAGGTTGTCGGATATGTCGGTAGGCCTGAAGGAACGACGGCATTTCTTTGGCAAGGGGGCGTATCGGAGACAATCGGCGCGGCCAGTACGGTCAGCGATGTCGAGGGAATCAACAACCGAGGCCAGGTGGTGGGCAAAGGGGGTGGGTGGCGGCTTTCTTTGGGACTCCGGGCAAGGAATCCTTTACGACGTCGGGAACCTTGGCGGCGGCATGAGCTGGGCCCGGGCCATGAACGAGTCCGGTCAAGTGGTCGGCGAGAGCCTCACGTCGAGTGGGGAGATCCACGCCTTCACCTGGCGCCCCGGAGAAGCCATCGTTGATCTCGGTAGTCTCGGTGGATCCACGAGCGGGGCACTCGTCGTGAATTCCGGAGGACAGGTGGCTGGCGAAAGCAGGACTGCGTCCGGTGAGAATCACCCCGTCCGCTGGGAAGAAACGGGAGCTGCGCAAGATCTCGGCACGCTCGGCGGTACATGGGGCACGTCCGTGGCG